>VTLG01012694.1_pt1 | contig 115584 bp, 97 predicted proteins | sample 4694571 | NCBI WGS metagenome assembly VTLG01 (sample SAMN12604809, study PRJNA352737) | marine metagenome | biome: ENVO:00000447; feature: ENVO:00000209|ENVO:00000569|ENVO:01000036; material: ENVO:00002151; isolation source: viral sequences binned using virsorter ... | reverse complement strand
GTAGTGCCTTGAGTAAAGTAAGTGTTAGTAGCCATTATCCTATCATATCAAGTGGTGGAGTTTCCCATTCTGTACGTAGTTGCTCATCCAAATCTTTTAACTCTTGGACTGCATCATTGTATATCATCTCTCCATTGAGAGTAACACCGCCAGGCATCTGGACGTTTTGGAATTTAGTCATATTCTGACCCCACTGCTTCTTAATCTTAGCAGCAGTGTAATCCTTCACCCACATGTTGTCATAGATCTCTGTCCATGTAGTAGGATCTAATGCTCTCCATGCTTTGATAAGAATATACTGATCGATAACAACATCAGTTGTCCAATCCATATCAAGATATAATCTATCCTGAGTAGCAATATAACGAGTAGGTTTTAAACCTTCCAATAGGAAATCAATTGTACCCAAGTGTTGCTGAATCATATAGTAATGGTAGAACTGTGTAGATGTAAAATCATACAAGTCATTCAAACGCATCTGATATCTAATATCAAACATGTTTGCAGTACCCTTATCAGTGAAAGAGAATAGTCCTTCAACAGATATTATATGTTGTGGTATCTCTAGATAGTTATTCCTTTCTTTCCACTCTGAATTACCAGCAGATGATGTAGTTGTAGTATCAGCAGTTGCTTCAGCTCTATCAATATCTGCCTGAGTTATCTTATGCTTTAGGTAGACTCTTTCAGCACCATCATAATGGAACTGTTGAAACTTCTGTAATGTATAATCAATAGCATCATCGCATTGATCATCAGAGACGTTGATCTCTAGTACAGGTTTACCTAACCTGCGTAAAGCATATTCTTTTAATTCAGCTTTGGTGTTGGGTTTTGCCATTTACTTATAGAGCAGCGATTCTAGTCTGGAAGTCAGCAAAGTCAGCAGACGCTGCTGTAACAGACTTAAGGGTAGCTAATGTAATTGTCTCTGCCTGTAATGCAGAGTCAGCAGTTGCACCTTGTGCAGCAGTAGCATAAGCAGTTGATGCAGTTGCAGCAGCAGTTCCTAGAGTAGGTTTGTTACTTAGATCATCATAGTCTCCACTTGTCGCAACAGTTGCTAGTGAAGGAGCAGTGTATGAAATAACACCAGTTGAGTTGTTGTAACTAATGCTTCCTGACGCACTGATAGCAGCACGTGCTCTAGCGGTTGTATGATAAAGATTGCTTGATCCTTCCGATAAATCGTCAGTATCAGCAGCAGCAATTCTTGCATCTGCTCTAGCATCTGTATAGTAAAGGTTTGTTCCTTCAGATAGATTAGTTGTTGACTTACTTGATAGGTCAAGGTTTGCACCAACTTGCAACGCAATACGAGCATCACCACGAGCATTAGTCCAGTAAAGGTTAGATCCTTCTGTTAGATCACCAGTGTCAGCAGCAGCAATTCTAGCGTCTGCTCTAGCGTCAGTATAGTAAAGATTAGATGATCCTTCAGATACACCGTCAGTATCAGGTGTAGTGTATGAAATAACACCAGTGCCACTATTGTATGCTAGTGATCCACTAACACCGATATGACCACGAGTCCTAGCAGCAGTAGTGAATAGATTTGTTGATCCCTCAGTGATGTTATCAGAGTTAACATCTGCCTGAGTAACAGATAGTGTGTATGTATTAGCACCATCATCATATACCTTAGTAACACCTGTACCAGCAATGATAACAGCATTCAATCTGTCATCTACTCTCTCATCTGTATAGTATAGATTGCTTGATCCCTCTGCTACATCATCTGTATCATGGTTGGATAGAGATGCAATAGTTGTAGGAGTAGTGTATGAGATAACACCAGTAGAAGCATTATATGCTAGTGATCCAGTTACACTAATATGTCCACGAGTCCTTGCAGCAGTCGTGAAGAGATTAGTAGAACCTTCCGTTACGTTATCAGTGTTAATGTCTGCCTGAGTAACAGAAAGTTCTCCACCACCCGACAACTCGACACCCGTACCATATGTAAAGTGAGTCCTCGTTCTAGCTGCAGTGGTGAAGAGGTTGGTAGATCCTTCAGTAAAGTTATCAGTATTAAGATCTGACTGAGTAGCACTCAATGTCAGCATGTTACCTGCATCATCGTAGGTAGCAGTAATACCTGTGCCACCAACTATTAAAGCAGCAACACGATCATCTACTCTCTCATTTGTATAGTAGATGTTAGTTGATCCCTCAGTAAGAGCATCAGTATCATGGTTAGCAATACTACCAACCTGTGACTGAGTATATGTAATGTTACCAGTAATGTTTAAGTTACCTGCAACCTCAAAGTCAGTAGTTGATTTGAAGTTACTAACAGTAAGTCTGTTATCTGATGGGTTGTATGTAAGGTTGTCAGAGTCTGTCCTGATTTCAGTATTGCCTGTAGTAGCAGAAACGAAAGTAGGATAGTAAGTTAGATTTGATGTAGTAGTGTTGGTAATATCAACTAGCGATGCTGTATCAGCATTACCAGTTACGTCACCAGTTACGTCACCAGTGATCTGTCCTGTTACACCAAGTGTGCCACCGATGGTGGTGTTATTTGTTACGTCAAGAGCACCAAGAGTTGCAGTACCAGTGATCTCTGCATTACCAGATGTGGAATGTAATGTTACCTTATCAGTGCCACTACCATTTTGTAATTTTAATGTCTTAGAAGCACCTCTCAATACAACATTATCTTTTAATAGTGATGTTGTATCAACAGTAAGTGTGCCATCAATTTGAGCGTTACCATCTACATTAAGGTCAGCATCAAAGTCTACATTCTGTGTTACATTAAGAGTGTTAGTTATGGTTGTAGCACCATTAACATCTAATGTACCAAAGATATCAGTGTTACCTGTAAGACCTGCAACAATAAACTTGTCAGTATTGACTATAATTGATCCGTCAATATTAGCGTTGTTGGTTAGGTTAAGTGTAGATATATCTGCTTGACCTAAGGTAGTTGTACCTGTAACTCCTAGTGTGCCACTAATGAGAGTATTACCAGATGCACCAACGATAGAAATCGTAGGAGCATTGTTTGGACCCATATAGAAGTCTTCACCGAAGAAGACATCCTTAGTAATAATCGCACCACCTGTTACGTTAAGAGCACCTGTACCAATTAGATTAGCAGGGTTAGTATTATTGGTGATAGATGTTACACCAGTGATACCAACAGTGTTAGTAACATTAGTTGCTCCATTTACATCTAATGTGCCTTGGATATCAGTATTACCAGTTGCTGATTGAACCGTAAACTTATCTGTGCCATCGTCTAATTGTATTGCAAATTCTTTATTGTCAGCATTCAATACAACATTGTCTTGGAATGTTGCAGCACCATCTACATTTAGAGTGCTATCTAAATCAGTTGCACCTGTGACATTAAATGTATCATCAACAGTTGTAGCACCCTCTATGTTTACAGTGCCCTGTATATCTGTATTACCGTTATCTGTATCAATCTCAAACTTAGTTAGACCAGAAGCATTCTGAATAGAAACTAACTTATTATCTGCCTTAACTGTTAGAGAATCAGTAATAGTAGTTAAACCACCAATATCTGCTGTGCCAGATACAGTTAGGTTATCATCAACAATTGTCTCACCAGAGTTAGAATCAAGAGTTAAGTTACCTGATGTAGTGTCAATTTCAGAAGCACCTGCAACTGCGATACGAATGTTATCAGCAGTGATGTCAGTGGATGTGATTGCCTGATTGAATAATACTGTACCAACAAACTCATGAGCATCACTAGATCCATTACCAATGGTTGTATTACCATTTACATCTAAGGTGCCAGTGACTGTGAGGTTATCATCGACTTGAGTTTCTCCAGTTGCGGAGTCGAGTATGAGATTGACCCCAGTAGTAGTGCTAATTTCACCATCAGAATCCACGCCAATGGTAACAGAATCTGCTGTGATATCTGTGGAGGTGATTGCTTGGTTGAATTGAACTGTACCAGTAAAGCTATGAGCGTCACCAGAAGCATTGCCGATAGTAGTATTCCCATCAACTGTAAGGGTACCATCGACCTTAGTATTTCCATCTACGTTTAAGTTATTGTCTACGTCTAGATCATCTGTGACATTAACTGTGCCACCGTCAGAATCTAGTACCAAATTACCAGAGGTTGTACTAATCTCATTAGCACCATCAACACCAATTTGGACTTGATCAGCAGTAATATCTGTTGAAGTAATTGCTTGGTTAAACTGGACTGTACCAGTGAAACTATGTGAGTCACCTGATGCGTTACCGATAGTTGCATTACCATCTACCTGTAATGTACCTTCTGCATAGGTGTTACCAGTACCAGCATCTACTGTAAACTTATCAGTATTAATTCTAAAGTCATCAGTTAGATCAAAGTCTCCTACAACATCAAGATTACCATCAATAACAGTATTACCTGTTACGTCTAGATTCTCTCCGACGAATAGACTTAATCCAATACCAACACCACCACCAACTGTTAAGGTACCAGTACCTGAGTTAGTAGCATTAGTAGTATCAAACAGTGCTAAACTACCAGCATCAATTCCTGATCTGGTGCCACCGAATGCCTCTGAAGAATTAGTTGCACCATGATAGAAAGCATATCTTGAAGCAGAATTATCCCAACCAAAGAATCCTAGTCTTGCAGCATTATCATAGTATCTAAATTCAATACCACGATCCTTAGCGTCATTACTACCTGGAGCAGTATCTCCACCCAGGGTGAATACAGGGTCGTCTATAGTAACGACAGTGCTGTTAACTGTAGTTGTAGTACCATTAACTGTGAGGTTGCCTTCGATTAATGCGTTGGTGTTGACTGTTAAACTTCCGTCAACTGTGACATCATCGGTGAATTGGGAGACTGCATTTACAGTCAATACATCAGTGTTAGCATTACCTATAGTTGTTAGACTACCAGTTATATTAACTTCTCTATTAAATGTTGCGTCACCGTGGACTACGATAGCACCATCAGTAGCATTACCTTGTCCTGCACGTCCTATAGTTGTGAATCCAGACTCACCTAAGATAGAGAATTCTACGTTATCGTTAGTTGCTACCTTACCAACATAGAAGTCATCTCCTACATGTAGGTCTGCTACGATACCTGCACCACCAGCAACCCTTAAGTTTGCATCTGGGTCATTAGCAAAGTCTGCATTATGTGCTGCAACACTACCGATATACTCACGATATCTTACATCTAAGTTATTAAGTAAAGAAGGACGTGTCCTTGCTGTACCAGCATCCTTAGAATCAATTCTACTTGAGACATATAAATCTCCACCAACACGAAGGTCAACATCTACGTTAAGACCACCGTCTATATCTACTGAACCTTCTCCAGTCTTGGTGATAGCATCATCAGCAGAAGTATCAACTGCGATATTAGTTGTTGTTTCAAATGTTGCTAGACCAGCATTATTTAATGTGCCTTCTATATCTGTGTTACCAGATGCACTTGTAACTTTAAATGTTTGTACTGATCCATTAGTAATGGTAAAGAATTTACCATTTGTATCAAGAGTTATATCATCATGGAATACTGAATCACCATCAACATCTAAATCTGAGTTGAAAGTTACACTGCTATCTACATCTAATGTGCTATTAAATGTTACTCCAGAATCTACATCAAGAGTACCATCTGTGTGAGTGTTACCGTTATCAGTATCTACATCAAAGACACTAACACCAGCAGCAGTTTGTATATCAAATTTCTTATTATCTGCTTTGATAATTACGTTATCAGTAATAGTAGTTTCTAGTTGAATATCAACTGTACCTTCTATAACTGTGTTACCTGTGTCAGTATCTACAGTAAACTTATCTACACCAGCAGCAGTCTGAATCTTAAAGTCTTCGTTATCAGACTTAATTAATACTGTGTCATTGATCTCAGTTTGACCTGCAATGGTAACTTCACCACCTATATGTGCATTCTCACTAAGTCCAAAACCACCAGTTACTACCAGAGTCCCAGTAGTCGTCGAGGTCGATCCTGTGTTTGTTGTGAGTGCGAGGTTGCCAGCGATGAGAGCAGCGTCTGTACCAGTAAATACTTCATTGGTGTTAGTGGCATTGTAGAGGAACCTAAAGCCACCAATGTGAGGCCACAGGTTAGAGTTCTGATAATCTTCGTCCCATCCGAAGAATCCGAGTCTTGCTTGTGCATCATAATATTTGAATTCTATACCACGGTCTTTATTGTCATCTGCAACTGGAGCAGTATCACCACCCAGTGTAAAGATTGGATCATCAATGGTTACAACGGTTGAATTGACCGTAGTTGTTGTACCATCTACCTGTAAATCACCACGGACTTGGACTAGACCTGTGACATCATCGTCATCATTAGGATCAAGTATTAGTGTGGCATTAGTTGTTGATAAAACATTATCTTGGAAATGATAATCCTCAACATTAACTCTACTAGAAACAACAGTTGCTGCTATTGTTATATCATTATCTGATGTAATGTTAATCTGAGCAGCACCAGTACCAGCATTAGTGGATGTAATATTTAAGTTTCTATCTGCTGTAGTGTCTTGAGTAAGATTGAAATTAAGATGACCATCACCTGTCTTATCAAGTGTCTGAGTTATTGCACCATCTAAGGTAATATCAGGATGACTGAAGTATGACCTTACATTAATATCAAATTCTCCTGCACCACCTTCAGTAACAGCAAAACTATCACCTTGACCTGTGTGATGATGACACCAATAGTAGAGTGTAGCAGGTGCTTCTTCTTGCACCAACCATTCCATTCTACGAGTGGTAGCAGCTTGGAAGTTAGCAGTGTCAGCATAATGAGCCATGCTAACGACAACATCATCCAACTTATAGGTGATACCCATCATATAATGGTCTCCACCATTATGCTCACCGTCAGTTGTTGGACTCACCATTAAAGGATGAGCCATAGCATTGAATGTGGCATTAGTTGCCTCATCCTGATTAAAGATATACTTGATACCTTTCTTAAGTGAGAATCCACTTGGAGTCTCTACTCCATCTAAGTAAAATACACCTGTTGCTTGTCCACCTACTGTGTCTGTGCTTACTGTAACAACAACATTCTGTATTGCTTGCTGAGTACCACTAGCACCATTACCTTGGTTATTAGCACCAACTAATAGATTACCAGTTGTATCGTTTACCTTCGTATAGTTAAGATAATTAAATCCTCTGTAACCAGTAACAGCAGTTAATTCTTGATCTAATTCAAAGTCTTCTTTTGTATTTCCGTCAGCAAAAGAAACTCTATTATTTTGTAGTTGTAAATTATCTACACCTCTCTCTGCAATAGTAACATGACCACCTTGCTCTGGGTCTAACCATGCAGTTACATCAAAGTCTTCTTGAGCAAATGATGCAATACCTTTCTGAGGTGCTATAGCACTTGATAAGTATCTCCATGACCCTGTATCAGATGTATCGGTATGGGTTGGTTCACCAGCACCAGCACCGATATCAGCAATTGACTGATAAAGTTTGTCAGAAGCATTCTTTACTATACTATAACGAGGATATGCTGTACCTGCGTCATATGCTGAAACCTTAGTACCTTGTGTAGCAGTTGCAATTGGTGATGTCTGAGCATATGTTAAACGACCATACCTATCTACATTAAAGTTGGTTGTATTAACACATTGGACACCAGTAGTAGCAGAGATAAGAGGTGTATCTAAGTTACCAATTGGGTTGTAATTATCAACAACAACTGTGGTATCTGCTAAATCAATAAATGGGTTATTGGTCTGACCTGTGCCATTTTGTACAAGAACACGACCAGTACCTCCAGTAATTGTCCTACTAACAATAGTACCTTCAGACTGCCTTGATAAGATACCAAAGGTAGTCATAGATGCCAACGAAGTTAGATCACTGTCTAATGGTTGTGCGTCAGCAATTCCATATGCACTTAAAGTGGTAGGAGTTGATGCATTAATAATACGACCACGAGAGTCGATAGTTACCTGACTGTATGTACCTGTAGCAGCTAGATCATTAGCATCATAATGTGGAAGAGTTGGAACATAATTCAACTCAGAAGTAATGGTTAGGTTCGAGGATCCATCGAACGTACCACTTCCAGACATATCACCACCTAAGGCAATAGTCCTTGCGTTTGCTAATCTTGTTGCTGTAGCAGAGTTACCAACGAGTGAGGCAGTAATGGCACCTGCTTCAAAGTTACCGTCAGCATCCCTTTTTACTAGTGTATTTGCAGTGTTTGATTCGGTTTCAATTGGTCTCTCATATTTAAGAGAGTTCCAAGCGGTGACACCATCTCCTACTTTCAGTCGGGAGGTATCAATTTCGATACCTAACTCACCCTGAGCAAGGATTGGGTTGACGTTAGCCCACTGCTGTGCACCATCACGCCTTAGTTGTATTCTATTTGCCATTTACTTAAAGGATCCTAGCACTGCATACAGTCTTACTGGTTTATTTATGCGTCGGCAGGTGCTGTCTCTTCAACTTCTGTTTCCTCACTCGGATTTAGATACTCTAGGGTTTCTATAGCACCTAATAGTTTAAGAGCAGTCTGCTCGTTATCTTTGATCTTCTTAGCAAGTTGTTGATTCTCACCAAGTAGAGCTTGATATCTTTCTTTGAATTCGCCCAGCAATTCTCCTGGGGCTTTTGTTTCTGTCACATCAACTGGCATTGTTTTTCTCCACTAATTGTAAAAGCATTGACTTCATGTCACTTATATCTGATTTTAGCAACTCTACGTCATTTTGTAAAGTGTTGAAAGATTGCTCTTTCTTCTCACGTTTATTATAGGATGCCATATATTGTTCATACTGTGTCTTGTTACAATTCACAACAGCATGAGAATCAGGATCTCTAAACCATCCTTCCTTCTGATCAACAGGGATTAGGTCTGATTTAAAAACTTGTATGTGGTCCTGGTTTTCTTGCATACTTGACAAAAGAATAATAATTAATTATACTCAACCATGTAAGGGTTGGGGATGAGGTTCTAAGTAGCTAACGCTATAGCACGTAAATCAGCAATTAATGGAATACGAGCTTGGTTTTTAGATCTCATAACAATTTTAATCTGGAAGGCATTAAATTGTAACCCACGGACTTCATAAGGATAGTCCTTCCATAGATTTTCATCCGTCGCACTTGTGTCATAATCTACTGCGTTAGCAGTTTCCAACGGTGCACCTACGTACGTCCAACCTATAGTAGCAGGATCTGTAGCATCACCAGTTTTGAATGCTTTATAGTAGACCCTGATTTCTGTAGAAGGATGTCTAGTAGTCTGGAAATCAATCTTCAGAGATCTGGCCTCAGATCCGAGGCGAGCGAGACGTGTGATATACACAGCATCATTCTGATCACCTTGAGGTAAAGTAGATACGTCTGCTGTCATGTCAATATTATTCTGCTGACCATATGGTTCAGGACCACCAGGCCACCAGTTGACTCTATTAGACGTAGTTATCAATGACATCCTATCCAAGTCAATGCATGGAGATAGGGTGTCTTTTTCTGTATTCAACTGAATTGCCATTGTAAATGACTTATTACCATCAAGTTTGTTTTGCTCATTTATCTTAGAGCAAACCATTTGAGGTTGGAAGAATGCATTTTCTTGATTCAACACAACATCTAGGTATTGACCACTGTTAATAAATGAGTTTTGGTCAACTAATGTTGATCCATTACCTATTGATGTAGCAGTAGTAGTATTAACACGAGCAGTTACTTGTGTCTCAGGTAATACCATAGTTGATACAGTTGGTGTTAAAGTCTCAAACTGTACGTTTTGAGATGCCCACACATCAGTACCACCTCCACGAATACCATTAGTTGCTACACTATCAATGTGTAACATATAAGTATCCAACCAAGGACATGAAATACTATCATGGACTTTGTTTAATTCTATTAGAGGAATACCATCTAGGTTATAACATTCAACTGCTGATCCAGAAGGATGCTCAACATCAGCAGTACCACTTGCACCACGACCACTAGTTGCAACTGTTACTGACTTACCGTCAGATGCAATAGCAGAGTATTTAATAATTTCATCGCCAATCTTAATGTATCCTGGATTCAAGTTACCAATTACAGCACCACCAATAACTGTGTGGAACTGACTAGCATCAGATAACTGAATAGTAGTAGCACCTTGAGCAAGAGTAGTTGTCAATGAAGTATCAGGTACCTCAGAGATAATACCTTCTATCTCAATATTATTGGTGCGTTGATGCATACCGTGGTTTCTATGATATACCAACACTTCCTTATCATCAGCAGGGAAGGATGGAGAAGCAGTTGGGTATGCGTTATATGAGTCACCTGTATATGTTGCAGTACTTAGAGTAGCACTTGTACCACCTGGTTCACTTATTGTATCAGACAAGTCAAACTGTTTAGTAACATAATTTGCATAAACAGTGATCGCTGATGCAGTACCTCCACCAGGAAGTGTGGCACCAATAGCATAGTATTGTGTAACAGTTGCTGTTGCTGATGATGTAGATCCACTTAAGGTATCACCAGTTTCAAATATACCATTGTATATTGCTGATAATTCAAATACTACGACAGACTGAGATGATGATATTCCTTGGAATGGATCGTTGTTAGCATCTAAGAAGCCTGCTGCAAACGTGCCATCAATATCAGTAATGGTTATCTTCTCTGGATCTGATACAGCATCAAATTCTTTAATAGTTGCTGAAGCACCAGATGGATTCTGTTTAATTCTTGCACCAATAGTAAAGTTATAGTTATTACCAACTGGTAAAGATAGTTGTTGAGTTGGTTTCAGTGTCAGTATAGGATTCTCTATTAATCTCTTTATACCACCGTTACCACGACCTAACTCAGAGTTATTAAGTATTGCGGTACCTTGAAGTTGATTAAACTTAGCACGGTATACAGTAAACTTAAGATCCTCAAACTGGTCTGCTGTCCATGTAGATGCGTTTTGTGACTTGAATAAGACACCTGCATATGGCTGCTCAGAGATTGTCCTTGTACCAGAAACATCAATGTCACCCATTCGTGATATCCAACATGTATACTCGTTAGAGTCAGATAGTAATACGAAACAATATTCAATAGATTGCTTAACGTATACTGGAGATCTAAATGTAAACCTTGAAGGTATAGCAGCGTTGTCAGATAATTCTATTTGATCTGGACTGATAGTAACGTCAGAGAATGGAAGAATATCCTTAGTAGGATAACCATTTTCCATTGTCCTTATCTGCATAGAGATAGGAATGTTAGCATCCTTAGTCTTGAAGAATATATCAACACCAGTTAGGAATACACCACCTTCCTCATCACATATGAATGATTGAGCAAGAGGGTCATACCAACCAATCTGTCTAGTCTCAGTCCTAGTAGTAATAACTTGTCTAGTATCTGAAACAGTATCTTTAACTAACTCAGCATTTCTTACAGCAAGAATAGTTTCTCTAACTGTCTTCAACTGACCAGCAGCAGTGTAGATAGTTTCAGCAGATGAATCTACAGCACCACTACCTTTAGCATTAGTATTAGAAGTAGTAAATCTAAATGTCCTAGATCCAGTTGCCCAACGTGGGTTGGAATCATTACCTGGGTTAGGAATAAAGAATGTACCTCTTAGACTACCAATATTGTCTGTTAATAGACGACGGTCTTTAACTACAGCACGTGCACCAGAAGTCTGGCCTATTAATACCTCACCGACGTTAACATTTCCATAGAAGTTAGGGTTAACTGTCTCTGCTAATGAAGTAACATCGATGTTAATGTATGGAGTTTGAGATGCATATGACTCTGCTAATGTGTCTGTACCAGTGCCATAAGGGTCGGTTGCATATCCATCATTTGCAGGAGCAACCTTCAAACGACATCCTGAAATACTACCAACTACAGTCTCACCAACAACGAAAGGAGTTTCATTAGTGTTAGGATCAGCAGTAGATGACTTAACGATCTCAACAACCTTAGGTGTGATGTAAGTAGTTACGTTAACACCATCGAAGAATGCATAGACTCTTGTACGAGGCTTCATTCTTTCAACATTAAATCCTACGTTACGAGATCTAATCCAAGGAATCGCTGTTTGTGATAGAGTAAAGTCACCTAAAGATTTCTTATCAATCTTGGGTACAACTTTAGTCCTAATACCTTGTCTTGCTTGGTTATTAACAACCCTCCAAGTCCTTCTTTCATGTACGAATAGTGGTTGTCTTCCCTGTCCATGACCCAATCTACCTAGTCTACGACCACCTGCACTGAAAGATCCAGATCTATTTCTAAATTGAGAAGTAGATTTTAGTGTCCTACCAGTCCAGTTAGTCTTCCAAGATCCCCACTGAATAGGAGCAAATCCATCTCCATCAACCTGCATATCTCTTGATACAGCAGAGAAGTCACCTTCTACGTTTTCCACCCTTGCTGGCATACGCTTAGTATCAATCCAGTCATCAGATGCAGGAGTTAAATCAACACGTCCAATGAATGTAAAGACGTTGAATGGGTTTACATTCTCTGTCCTAGAAGCATATGGTTGTGTAATGATTGCATGGTCATCCCAAGGTAGGAGTGCCATGTTACCAATAGTCTTAACAATGTTAGCAGAGTCAGTTAGATTTAACTGAAGTGGAACGTTAGTTGTGAAGTGTGATGGTCTTAAGTAACCGTTTTCAAAGTCAAGGGAGCACTTATAGTCGATGTTAAGTACGTCACCGACATTATGGTCTGTGAAGTCATCAACAACGTAACCGTTCTTGAGACGGTCAAATCCGTTATCGTCATAGGTCTTAGTGTTATCTGCTTGGACTTCAAGTAAAGATAGAGAAGTATAATATTCTACATGCTCTAGTCTTGTCTCAAGATCACCAATATCTTTCATGGTGTAACGACGGATAATCTCAGGGTTAATGAGAATATCTCTTTCTACATCATAAACATATGGACGGTATTCGATCTGTGCTAATAACATAGCATTATCGATTTCATCAGGTGGTGGAAGATCCTCAGAAGATACACCGTTGGTTATCTTAAGTTGATTATCATGTGTTAGATATAACTTATCAGCACGAGGGAGATAGTATGAATAGTCCATACGAATCTCAGTATTCACTTTAGGTATATCGAAGATAGTAGATCCACCTGCACCACCAGATGTATCAAACTGTCTTGCAGCAAAGTCAAGAGAAGCACATTCCACTAGGAATGGGTTAGATACCGTGCCATCTCTCGATGCTAACTCACCTACACCTGGACGGAAATCTACTTGGTCTCTTAAGAAGTTAATAGATCCATCTAGTTTATAGGTTGGAATTTCTTTATATGATATACCAGTATAAGACTGTGCAGCAAAGTAATCTCCAGAAGATTCATGTACGAAGTAGTCAAATACTATTAATAGTTTTCTAATTGGAGGTGTATACTGTGGATATCTTACAATCTTACATACATCATAGAAGTGTGGTTTCTGACCATGCTCTAGTGTATATTGAGATGTAACAACCTTACTACCTCTAGTTACAGATCCTTCTGCATCGTCAACGATAGCAGTTAATACAGCACCATCGTCATCCTGGCCATCAATAGTCTCACCAGCAGCAAATGGAATCTCATTCAACTGCACAAAGTATAATCTCAATGTGGAGTTAATGAATTGGATAACCCTACCACGTGCTCCAGATGTCCTACCTACGATAACAGATCCATTGTCAAAGAAGGTAGATTCTGTTAATACAACATAAGGTGGAGATGCATCAGAATCAGTCTCTGATTCATATACAGCATGGACATTATATACATCATTCAATGCGAATGAAATTTCCTCGTCTTCAATACGAGTACCATATAAGTTACCATAAGCAAGACCATACTTAGGTTGGTCATTATTAATTCTTGTACGAAGGACGTTAAGACATCTCATCTTAGCAGCAGTCTTAATCTTCTTCGATACTATATTCTTAGATATCAATGCTGTTAACTTAATAGTGTTAACATTTGCTAGACCGTCAATAGTAATGGACTGTCTATCAGCACCGAATGTAACTGTTAAGGTACCTGCTTCATTCAAAGCATCTATATTAAGGTTACCACCAACAGACCATGCAGATCCTGATTCAGCAATGATAGTTAAGATATAGTTTTCATCATCTAGTGTTGCAAACTGCTCTGATTCAGGTAGTGAAACAGTAACACCACCAGATACAACAGTCTTATTATTAAATGTCCTGTAGACAAAGAATGATTCGTCTTCAATTGACTTCATCGATGTCCTAGGTGTGTCAATAGATAACTCACCATTCTGATAGTCCTTCTGGAATACGAAAGGACGCATTCTAGCCAATGCAGTTACCTCACCGTCGGCATTTCCACTACCCTTCTTAAGTCCAGTCTCTAATAACGCATGCTGATTTAGATAATCAAATATAAATCCTGACTGACCTGTAGCAGCATTTTGTGCTGTAGTATTAATACCACTAGCAGTGTCTACTCTCATAATTCTAAGAGTATTCTCACCTTCATCAGAGGTATTAGTAGAAGTAACTACATCACCTGGACGTAGGTCTTCTGCAAACTTAGTTCTAAATCCTTCTAATCTACCGTTACCTGCACTATCAATAGTAATTGTAGCACCTTCAACCAACTTAACATCGTTAAGCATTAAGTTAGCACCAAAGACTACAGTACCAGCAGAGGCAGAGTTTTGTCTTCCTAATACACTTCTTGTATCTGTAAGGTTATAAGTATGTGCTGCTTCTAATGTACCAACAACTCGGCCATCACGCTCGATAACCTCGCCATTTATGAAGGCACCTGATACTTGCTCTAACCAACAGTATGTGCCAGATCCGTTGTCAGCAACGTAACCTGATGCTCTTGAAGTACGTCCTCTGAGGACATCACCAATAGCAACTGTGTTGTTACCAGCAGCAAAGTTGATACCAGTAAACATCTGTGCATCAAATATCCAGAGTTCCCATACACCTGTTACACTAGACTCCTGAAGTTGGACAGTACGTGCTCTACCAATCTTCCTACCACTAACAGTATTTGTGGTATTAATAATCCAGTCATCGTACAACTCAAGTGTTTGATAAGCAGAAGACACACCTTCACCAGTCAGCTCAGGCCATCCATATACATCATAGACCTTAAGCATCTGTCCAAGACGGAATGCTAATATGGCGTTTTGTACTGATTCAAAGTCTCTTGGTTTAGCAGCATCCACATATTGTGGTACTAAAAATTCTGTCCTGTAACCTTTAACGTATGCTCTACCTGGGGAGATCTCGAAAGTTACTAATGCATCATCAGCAGTATTTCTTGATTGTGTTGTATCACCAACTCCATACACACCATTATTAAATCCATCATCCAAACACTCTCTTGCTTTAATGGAGAATGTATCAATTACATAGTCACCACTTTCCTCAAAGGTTCTTCTTGCGAGAGATCTTTCAAGTTCTGAATATGCTGTGTGAGTAACAAACTGTTCAATCTTTGAGTTGTTAATACGCAGTAATTCAATGAAGTTTTTATCTGTCTCGTCTGCGATTGGCTTCTTAGTGAGAGCAGTTTTAATTCTAAATCTGTGACCACCTGGAGCAGAATAGTTCGATGTGCCAGCTGCGTTGTCATTAAGAGACGGATCATCTTCTGGCGTAACAATTGACTCGCTGACCTCAAGTCCAACTCTATAGGAAGGGTTGTTACTGTATTGATCAAGGATGAGATATGATGATGGTACATCTACAAAGTGTCCTCTTATGAAATATACACCTTCATTGATATATGCTGTAGATGCTACAGCAGTTGCATCAACTGGGAGTAATTGTGCGAAGGGTGATCCAACCTCAATTAGAGTTGTACCGAAAGTGATTTCATTTTCGGCCAATAATTGCTCGTTGGGTTGAAATGTCTTGATGCTAGTGTCACTGGTACTGTCACCTGACTCAACATACTTAACATACAGAGTTACATACCCTCTTGATGACTCTGTAGATGGGATTGAATATAATACCTTTGCCTTAATACCTGTTGTAATACCCTCAATAATCTGACCATTTAATTGGGTACGATAAGTCTCAACGTCTACACCAAGGAAAGACTGTTGCAGCACAATTGCTTGTACCTGAAGGTCATAACCTACTTGACCAGGTATAACCATTGTGCCTTCTTTAAAGAAGTGCTGACCAATACTCTCTAGTTGATTCTGAAGAATCGACTGCATGGTCGTGAGTTCTCTTGCCTGGATAGGATATCCTGGTCTAAATAGGACTCTGTAAAAATTCTTATCCTTATCGAAATCGTCAAAATAAGGACTAATATTTAGATTAGTATTCTGTGGCATTGAATTAGAACTCGATTACGATTTTGATATCTTCTATCTGGTCACCAGCACGAGTGATCGCACCTCTATTATCTATGTAGATCACATCACCTGAGTTTGGATCTACTTCTGCTTTTGCATAACCATTAGTGAATGCCATACCTAGATCGTATTCAGCATTGTTAATAACCCTCGTAGAGGATCCTGAAACAATGGGGAAGTTGATGTCTGGGTCAGCAGATGCACCAGATGTAGCACCCACTATTGGGTTACCTCCTTCAAACTCGATTAGGTTACCAGTAAATTCAGGGAATATACCGTCAACTCTATTCTGATAATATTTAAGTACCTTAGTGGTACTATTCCATGAGATAACACGTCCTCTAGCAGTTACCTGTTGCCCACCAACAGTACGAGACTGTGTAACAATCTCATCAGTCTGGAAGTTTCCAGTAAACGTAGGTGCAAATATTGCAGCCTTGGTGGCACTTAATGTCAGGTCGGACGTTAACTCCTGAGTACCAAACTTGTTAGGATTAATTACCAAACCAATACGACGATAGTCGTTATCAGTTGGGAAGTCACCAGATCCTTCATCGTAGGTGAACTTTGTGTTGATCATCACACGGAAACCACCCAACTCAGTTGCAGGGGAAGCACCATGTCCTTTAGATGGAGGTATTACAACTTCAACGCTACCACCAGTACCTGTTCCAGCACCAATACCGTTGACTTCATCTATAATTACCTTACCAAATGTATATCCAGATCCACCAGATGTAACAGTAGCAGAGGCAATACGACCACCGTCTACAACTAATGAAACTCTACCACCTACTCCATCACCCTTAATAGGGACGTTTTCATAGGTACCATTGTTATAACCACTACCTGAAGAGGCAATAATAATAGTGTCAATCTCTCCACCAATAGCATCTGCTACCACTGCGGTATCAGATAATACAGGCATGTACTCGTTAGAAAAGAATTTTAAGACTTGACCAACAGGGATCGTGTACATATACTTCCAACGGTAGCCATCAGCAGTCGTGATAACAGATGTTGATGTCCCTGTGGGCTCAACAGTAGAAGGTTTACCGTTAGGATCAGAAGGAGATGTCCCGTTGTAAATGCATTTATAAGTTTGATACGACGAGTTAACAACGTAGAAATCAGCGTCGTAAAGTTTAGTCGCACCCGATGATGCAGTTTTAGTCGAGGAGTAATCATGTCGATACATATCATAAACATAACCCAATCCACCAGTGGTTTGCTCTGGGGGAATCCAGTCGGTACGCCTGATAACCTGAATAGTATCATTTGCTAATACTCTCTTCAGGGAGATCATATCCGAATAGTCATCCGCAAATTCTTGGAATGAATCTACTGGGTCTGGAGGTGCATTCTCATTATCCCACGGTTGTGGTCTGCCTATGAACACATAAAGGCGATCTCTAGCACTACCTGCCGCCAGGTCTGACTGTGTAGGATCTGGCCCTTCTAGTGCTTTCCTAAACCTTTCGGCAGTAAAGATTCTAAATTGGTCGGTAAGTAACGCCATTGTTAACGATTGCCTTCTTTTTATTTATAGGGGTTAGTCTTCCTCATTTCTGACAGCACCAGTATATTCAATTGAATATATCTTTGCTGTAGCACCAGAGGTCACCCCTTGTAAGGTTTCACCCTCTGACCACAGATAATTGGGATCATTTGAAACAATATCCTTAATGGTTATTGTATATAAACTCTCATTGGTACCTATTATAGGACCAGATGTAACTGATGTAGTAGTTGCAGTTAACCCAGTTGTATTACCTTGGACACCTTCATCAACTTGGAAGGTTGGTGCAGGGTTAATATACTCAACAATAAGTGTTGCTGTCGAGGTATGAGTATCACCATCACCTAAAGCACCAGCAGCAGTGATAGTAGCAACTAAAGAATTTGGACTTCCATCATATATTTGGTCACCAACTTGGAACAGAGTAGTGTTTTGTCCACCAAGTGTTTCCTCTATACCATATTTAGACGAGGCTATACCACCATCTAAACAAATTTGGTTTTCAAACTCAGTACCAGTATTAACTAGATCGATAATACCATCACCAAGACCATCTAATTCATCATCATCTTCAAACTTTCTGTTGAGGATTGCACTTAATGGATCTGTGAAAGTAACAATATTATCTCCTTCAGATTCTAGCAAAACGTGTGGCTCTATACCTGTGCCTGACGCACCAGCAGATCCAGCAACGAATGCAATAATCTTAGACTTCTCATTAGATCTACCACCATCAATGAATGCTAATTCATCAACTTCAAAGGTTAGATATAATGCTTTTTGTATAGGATCCCAGTCATAAACTATAGCAACTCGGTTATTTGAGGATTCAATTACCCTTCTAACCTTGTCAGTAACCTGGAAATCATATGCTGTTAACCCTGTATTAGGATCATCTTGTAAAGTATCGAGTGTGACTTTCTGGTCAAAACGGAAGTTAACACCTCTATCACAACCAGTGAAAGCATCGAATAAAGCACCATCAACACCAGCAGCAGTTTTACCTGTATACCTTACAATCTCCCTACCTAACAGAATCTTACCTGAACCTGGATAGGGATCAGTTGTTTGTACGAATATTGTACCAGTACTAGAATTAACATTACTAGTTAATCCAGTTATATTATAGACAACTGAGTTTAGAGACTGTCTGTTTCTTGCTTCACGAATCAGGTCAGTATCTCTAGTAAAGATAACCTCAGGAGGTGTAGTATATCCACCACCACCTGTAAGTAGATCAATATTTGTAATCTTACCAAGGTTAATGAATGCTTCAGCAGTAGCACCAGATCCACCACCTTTGATTAACTGTATAAGTGGAGGAGTCTCAAAGAATTCACCTTGATTAGTTAATGTAATACTAGAAACTTCACCAAACTGATTGACATTAGCAACACCAGTTGCACCTTGGCCACCACCACCGCTAATGATGATATTTACGTCTTCCTCTGTATAGTTTCTACCCTGTTGCTCAATAGCAAGACCTGTAATCAAACCTGTGACAGGTACCAACTCAGATCCAGATCCACCACCACCTACAATATTAGCAACAGCATCAAAGTAACCATCACCAGGCACATTCATTTGAATGAAATCTATACCACCATCATTCTTTAAGAATACGGTACCAGTTGCAGATCCGTCAGAACTCTCATCCTGTATCTGCAATCGTAATGGGTTATATCCTTCACCAGGATCTATAACCTCTACAGCAGTTATAACACCACCATCTCCTTCGACCACTGCTCTTAAAACAGCGTCTCTGATGGGTGTGCCACAATTACCAATTCTCAATCTTGGTGGATCAGCAGGATCATATCCTTCACCACCGTTAATAACATAAACATCCCTCACCCCAAAAGTACTATTGAAAATTGGGAAGATTTCGGCACCGCTACCTGGGACTGTTCTTGTCATATTAGACCACCGTTAAATTTCCTACCATTGCTGCGTGTGCAGTACACTGGTAAACATATGTTGTGCCAGGAGCAAGATCCATTGGCACTGTCCAGAATTGGACTCCTTCTTGAGCACCCGAAACTCCTTCAGTAACAGCAGTACCACCTGATGTTTGCCTTAGAGCTAGAGGATGTCCACCTCCTGTTGTATTATTAAATCTATATGTAAATCCTCTATAAACATAGATTGTTGGATTAGATACTGAAGAATCAACACCACCACCTGTTACGTTATATGCACTGTTATTAGGACCAGTAAATCTAAATCCTATTGTGGGTGATGTTGTAGGATCCCAACTAGTGCCATTGTAGATGATATTATCATTTTCAGTAGCAGCTCCACTAAGATATAGATCAGCATTAACTGTCAATGTGTTAGTAGAGGCAACAGTAGTAACTCCATTACCACCTGCAATATCCAATGTTGAGGTTGCTAGTTGTGCAGTTGTAGTGCCACTGTCTCCAATAATAGTTTTATATGTCTCTTGACTTATATTGGGAGAATCATTTGTAATCGTGAGATTATCTCCACTAACAGCAGTACTAATACCAGTCCCACCAATGAGGTTAATAGTAGCAGTTGTATTACCTGCGGTTTTTGATCCTGAGTCACTTCCAATTACACCATAAGCATTCTGGTTGGCATCTCCAAGAGCACCAGTCATATTGATTGTGACTGTATCTCCTGTGATTGCGGTAGCAATATTCGTGCCACCAACGATATTTAATGTGTCTGTTGCAGCAGACGCTGTTGTTGTACCAGTATCACCAGTAACAGTCTCAAATAAGTTTTGAGTAGTGCCTCCACCACCTCCACCACCTGAGTCATCATTAGCAGGTTCCCACTTACTTGTAGCAGAATTCCATTTAATAACCTGACCACCCGCAGGACCACCTCCAACGGTCATATCTACATCAAATAGATCACCAAGAGTGTGATCCTCACCTATAATCTTCTTCCAACCACTATTAGTAGCAACCCTTGCAACATTATCACCACTTACCAAAGCAAACATACCCTGATGTGTTGAAGAATCAGGTAAATCTCCTGTAGATGGGAAATAATTACTATACTTTAACTTACCATCTTCACCATCGATGTATGTAAGAGACGATCCTGTATTACCACCCCATAATTTAATGTCTCCAGTGCCATTAGGTTTAATAACTATGTCACCATTCGCAGATGATATAATTTGATGACCATTGACATCTACATTCCCAGAGAACGAATCGAAATCTCCTTCAGCGAACTGAGCACCATTCCATTTCAGAATTTGTCCAGTTGAGGGAGTGCCAACATTGACTTGTAGGTTGGTATCATTACCAAGATTGGTGTATAACTCATCAATGACGCTATTTAATTTGATAGCACCATCTCTAAGACTGTCACCAGTCCCATCGTTTGCCGATGATCCAATATTAAGGGTTTGCTTTGCCATGATCGTAGTCTTTACAGTGTTATTTAGGTGCCATCATAAGTTTGTAATGTAGAATCAAGAGTAGACGAGGTACTATCGAATCTATTTGCGGTGCTACCACTTCCACCACCGCCAAGTACTGTCAGTGTTGCTGCTTGAGAATCTAATGGTGAGTTAGATGCTGTTGTACCACCAATTGGACCGATAATTCTACAACGATACTTGTATCCAGTCATATATGGCAGTGCAGTCACTGCTAATGTATTAGTTGTTGCTCCAGTTACAGCAGAAAATGCGAATCCACCGTCAGTAGATTTGTACCATTGGAATGAAACAGGTCCGTCTTCAGGAGAAACAAGTTTCTGGACTGTAAATGTAGCAGTCTGACCAGAGTTAACGGAAACACTAGCTGGTTGTAGAGTAAATGATAGTATTGGTACCACTCCTCCATCACCACCACCTTGGTCTCCACCTCCACCTTGCTGTACTGGTTCTACGGTGAACGTGGTGTCAATAGTTTCTCTAGTTGTTAGTCCAATAATGTATGGGAATTTAGTATTATCTACGTTATTCTCATCAACAGTAAGGAAATAAGCATAGGTACCATCCTGATATTCAGGTGTAATAGCAAATCTACCATTATGACTGTCTAAATCTCCAGTACCTTCAATGTATTCATAGTCCTCCATCAACGTACCAGCAGGAGGATTGTCAGTTGTAGACCCATAATCAGGTCTTCCAGCTACTTCACTGTCTCTTACAGCATATGAAGTCCTCATTGTCCTAGTACCACTCAAATTATCGAATGGTGTGGAGTATCCATAAGGTCCATAGATGGGAAATCCATCATATGCTATGCCAATTATCTTAGAATGACCGTCAGGATGACGAATATTGTTACCATTATACTGAGTAGCACCATAATAATCATTATATGATGCAATTGATCCACCAGATTTCCAACAATCTAAGAAATGTGGGTCATGATAGTGGTATTGACCACCTTGTTCTGGGTGACCACCACAAGAATCCTCTCCAGAATTAACAAAAGGTAGATCTCCAGCAGCAACCCAACTGAATCCAGAGGGAGGATTAAGTCCAGCACCAGCAGAAGGGTTAAAAATTGCCACTCCATTACCAGCAATCCCTATGTTCCCCAGGGGCGTGGAAACTCTTCCATTACGTTGGTCATAATACTCGTAAGTACCACTCACAGGAGTAGTTGCTTGCTCTTCTACAATAAAATCTAAGGTGGTATCACTGGATAACCAACACTCACCGTCAATAGAAGTGAATGTTGTGCTCTTAAATACGAATTTTTGCTTTAATCCATCACTGAAAACAACCAATATGTTATCATTTTCTGCAATGAAAGGATTACCACCAGTGAAAAGTGTTAGATCATTTACTGATATAGTAACTCTTCTAACAAATCCGTCATGCGTATATCCATTATTATCAAATGTGCGAGCAATTCCAAATGTTCCTCCACGGTATATGAAGTCATGATCGAAGTCCTGTTCTACTACAGTATTAGGGTTGTTATCATTTGGGAACGTACCAAAACTTACAGGTGCTGGGAGTCCATCGGACTCCACCGTTATTACCTTGGTTGCCTGATTGTATGATGCTGTGGCTGCCATATCCTTATTTAGATGTCATCGAAGATGAGATTTGGTGTGAAGTTGCTGATTACAGTAGCACCAGTCTGGACACTCAATACAGCAGAGAGTGAGTAAACTGGGGTTGCACCAGCAGCAGTGATTGCGACTCTATATTCGTCACCATCGTCTGCCTGTACTGTGTTATTTGTTGTATAGGTTGCTGTGTTAGCACCAATGATGTTGCTCCATGTCTGAGTACCATACTCTTTCTTCTGCCACTGATAATTCATTGTTTGATCATTAGTTACAGTAGAGACAACTGTGAATGCAGCAGTCTGACCTTGGTTAACAGTTACGTTAACTGGATCCAGAGTAATTGCGATTGTACCAGCATCAACACCAGCACCACCACCTGTGTATTCTGATCCTTCGCCTGCGAGGACATCAAATCCACCGTTAATTGGACCACCTGTAGGAGGTGTAAAGTCATCAGGTACTTCATTATCAACTAAGACTGTTGGTTGTGAATAACCAATACCAGATGTCTTAACATCGATTCTAGTAATACCCATCAATGCCTTGATGCGTGAATCAAATCCAGAGGAAGAAATAACATCAACATTTGGACGGTCAGTATAACCATCGCCTGGGTTTGTTAGGACTGCATTTGTTATCTTACCAGAGGTAATTGCAGCAATAGCAGCAGCATTTCTACCCTTAACAGATCCAGTGTATTCAAATGTAATCAAGGAGTTGGAAGACTCAATTAGAGCAACCTCTCTTGGGAATTCTTCACCCTCAATGTCTAGTCTGTCACCAGCTTCAACTGGTGGTACGACTGTTGCAGCAATAACGTCTGCGTCAGATCCAATGTATGAGAAACCAACGAAGGTTGATCCCGCACGTGGGACTTCAGCAAAGATGATACGTGATCCAACGATCTCATATGCAACTCCTGGTTCCTGAATAATACCATTAAGTGAAACAATGATGTTATTCTCAGGACGTATGACGTTAGAAGAAACACCTTCAGTTAGAGTCAAGGAGTAGAATAATCCAGATCTCTTAAGGTTGAAGGAAGATCTCAATGAGTCAAACTCGAAGGAGATATCATCTAACTGACGTAACTTACCAACATAGTATCCGATAAATTCAGATCCAATTTCAGGTGCTTCAGCAAACTGAATCTTGTCAGAGAATGCAACGTAAGAAAGGTTACCACCTGGAGGTTGTAGGATACCATTAACGAATACAAGTAAGTGACCAGCAGGATCAGGGAAGTATGCTTCACCATTAGAAATTGTGAGATCGAAGTTAGTCTGGACTCCATCAAATCCTCTGAAGTAACGATCAACTCTACCCTCAAGTGTGCGAGCAGAAGAAACACCACCACCCCATCCGAAGTCAGATTTAAGTGACATGTTATCAACGAATACTCCATTAGCTGCTTCTACCCAAATAGTAGCAGTAATACCTTGTTGCTCAACTGCAACAACCTTAGCATAAGATTGATAATCTGTTGCAGTGTAGTTAGATACTGCTGCATATATGGTTGGGAAGTTAGATCCAATTTCAATCTTACCAATATGGTTTCCAGCGAATACCAAATCAGTTAGAGGAGCACCATCACCAACAGGGTTGATATTAGCAATCCAAAGTTTGTGTGTTTGTGGTGGGGTTGCTGATAGATCTTCTTCCTGATACTTAGTAACAACAGCAGTGAATCCAGGATTCTTCTGTACGGTACCTTGTAGGAGTGATACTTCATCACCAATATTGAATGTATCAGATATACCTGTGTCAATGATTGCAACACCTAGATCTAATTCTAGAGTTTGTATTCCATGTAGATACTGATTCAATTGAATTTGTTGACCAGTAATACCCTTAACTTCTAAGATGTAATCAGTGATACTACCGTAAATTATATCTCCAGGTATCCACTCAGTTTCAATAGTTTCAACATCAATTGAAATTCTACCACCTTCATTATTGGTTAGTGATCCAGACTTACTTACATAGTTGTCCATGTAACCTTCTAAGGATCCAACCTTACTGAAGAACCAGTCACCTGTAGCAAATGATCCTTTACTTACATTAATGAGGAATCTATCAGATGGAGCACCAACTGTATGAGTTGCATTACTATCTTGACCTACGATCTCATTAGTATCAGAGATTGATCCAGAGATAGTCTCTAACTTAACGAATGATATACCTGTTTCATCTTGTGGTTTTGTAGTCTGTAAGACATAACCAGTATTTACTGGAGCACCATTAACAACAACTTGCTCACCATTAGCGAATTGATCATATGTGCCAGGAGTTGTTTCATTAGCAACAGTTGGATAATGAGTATAGATCTTATAGACCTCACCTTCAGTTGCTAGGACATTACCAATCTCAGCGTTAGCATTTGATGAAGATCCGAAGACAACATCAGCAGCATTAAATCCACCTTGTATTGGAGTCTCAGAAGTATATGTTGGGAATGACTCAGCACTTCTAGTAATACCACTTCTTCTTTCAACAGCGAAGATATGACTTCCACTATTAGAAGTATCTACTTGTAGTAATCTAAATCTTCCATCATGGATATAAGAAGCACCGATTTCAAACCACTCAGCAGTAGCAGTTAAGCAATAGAAGTATTCTTGATTAGATAAACCACTTAGAGAAGGTTGAGATGCAGGAATATACTTAAGGATATCACCACGACGGAACTGGTTACCACGCTCAATTCTAATTCTATATTCTGCACGATCAAATCCTACATCAATTTCAGGTGTAAGACTTACCAATTCAGGATCAGTGTTATAGTCAACACCCATCTCATACTTAGTAACTCTATTTGTGCAGTCTGTATTTGGTACGAATGTTACTCTTGCTTCAGTTGGGAATTGTGACATTTCCAAAGCATACTCAATTGGGTTGAGTGAAGAGTCAATCATAAATTCAACTGCTTCTTGATTCCACTCAAGTCTGCTTTCTGGTTGATATACAATGTATTGATTCCATCCAGCATCACTACCTACAAGATACATTACACTCTTAATGTATTCACGTGTCTTAGCTAAGCAGAATAATAGATGAGTTCTTGTTACATTAGTAAATGCTATAAAGTTACCTTCACCATCAAACCAGTTTTGTGCAAGTCTAAATGATCCAGCATTACCACCAGTTACTAAGTCATAACGTACTGCCTTAAGAAGATCAGTAGCAAAATCAATAGTAAGATTAGTAGTTGGATAACTTGTTTGAGTTTCAGTAAATGCTCTCTCAGAAATTGCTTGCTGATTAAAGAGAATCATATTAGCAATAGTCTTGCTATTTGTTTCTCCTCTACCGAGAGTGTCAGTCATTATATCGAATAATGTATCGATTGCAGACGTTACATTGTAGCAAGTACCTTCTTGATAACTTGTATTAAAGTTATATGGGAATGTCTGAGTTATAGAAGCAGTATGATCAGTATTGCTATTCTTAGCTTTACTGATTGTCTCTATAAGAATATCAGATAGTGTAGCAATACCAGCAGCAGTCTCTTGACATGTTTGATTCCATGTACCTTGATCATCTTGACCACCATTAGAAGAATCATAAGTGATTGATAGATCTCTTACAACGACCTCTGGTGTGTACTTAACGGGCCAACAGATAGGCATCTCATATCCTCTATTTGCCACATTATTAGGACTAGTAATAGCATCCGTTACTAGACTCATTAAGGATTGAATATCATTCTCTACTTCAGCACCTTCTGTACCAGTGTAAGCAATATCAACTCTACGTGCTCTCCAGTATTCAAGGTCAGTTCTTACAGGCCATGCCCATGATGTTACTGACTGGATAGGTAATGTCTTACCATCAGCAAAATCTGTCACACGAGGATATGTGTGGTTTGTCTGGTTAGCATCCTGACTACATGTGAATGTTAGTGAGTTACTATCAATCGTTACAGCATCATCTGTGCGTAATGCGTGACCAGCAACAGTTAATGTTAGTTGACCTGTAGTTGGCTCATAGTATGCATCTGTAGGAGTTAATGTTGTACCATCGTTGACATTAGTAATACAATTGGATAGAGCAGATACGAAGTTATGCTTATAATTACCACCCTGTATTAGAGCACCTGTATTAGCATTAACAAATGTATGCTGATAAGTGTCGCCAGCAGGAGATACACCTACGTTAATTCTTATCTTACCATTTTGTATCTTAAGTCCTCTTTCAATACCAGATACAAATGTATGAGTGCCTAGGAATGATGATGGGACACCTTTCAGTACTTGTACCTCGAAGTTATCACCATCTACATTAGACACTGCTAACCATTCATTACTTGCATGATCTGTAGGTCTTGGATATAAATGTGTAGTTCCATCATTATCAAGATCACATGTAAATCCTAGTGAATAATCCTTAATGTAAACATAATCATTTGCCTTCCATATAGCACCATCTTTAGCAGATACAAATATGTGTTGATAATTACCACCACCAATAACAGCACCAGGTAATGCACTAACGAATGTATGATCGTATAGATCAGCAGTAGTCTGAGCGATATTTACATCGACTGTAATCTTACCACTCTGTCTGTGTAGAGAGTTATTCTTAAACCTCTCGAATGCATGAGTATGGTTACCACCAGCAGTGATAGCACCTGATGTAGCAGAAGCAAATCTGTGTGTATAGTTACCAGCAACAGTAGATCCTACGTTAACTGTAATTGTAGAATTCTTCTTCTCTAATCCTTCAGAAACAGCACTTACAAATGCGTGTGTATATTGACCACCACCTCTGATTGTACCTCTGATAACTGCACCAGTTGCAATAGATGCGATTTGGTGTGTTGTAGTGTTAGAAGAAACTCCTACGGTAACATCAAATGTATTTGTCTGCTTATTAGAAATTGTTAACCATTCACCAGAAGCTGGATCTTCTGCTCTTGGATAAGCATGATCAGTCTGGTAATTATCTTCCTGACACTGGAATACAAATGCTCCATTCTTAAGTTGTACCTTATCTCCATTCTCGAATGGGTGACCATTAACAGTTATTGTTAATACACCTGTTCCTGGGACATAAGATGCAGTTGATGGAGTGAATGCATTTTCAGATCTTACGAATTGGTGAAGTGTAGTATTACTTGACTTACCAACATGTACTGTAATTGTATTAGCAGTAGCAGCAAGAATAGGGACAGACTCATCATAGAATGGATCATCAGCAGTAGCACCACCGTTACCATTAGCACGAGGATACTTATGCTCACTACCAAAGTTATCAGCTAAGCACTTGAATACTAGTGACTCTTCCTCAATGTATACTGCTTCATGTGCATACTTAAGTCCATTAGTAACAGCAGACACAAATGTATGTGGTGAAGTTACAGACTGAGGTGCAGATGCTAAGACCATTACGTCAAATGTATCAGTAGTAATGTTAGTTACTTCTAACCACTTATCACTTGGGTAATCAGTAGATCTTGGATATACATGATTGTCTGTAGGATTATCAGCATTAGCAATACCAACTTGGACATCAATAGTAGTTGCTTGTGGATTCAATACTGCAAGTTGTTGACCAGATGCAGGGTCAGTAGCACGTGGATATGAGTGGTTGGTTGCATTATTATCAGCATCACAAGTGAAGGTTACACCACCATTAGCAATGGTAACTGTATCAGAAGTTGTTAAACTATGTGATCCAATTTCCAAGGTCATCACACCTGTGGTTGGATTGTAAGTTGTACCAATTGCAGCAGTGTATGTGCTACTACCATCGTTAATAGCATTATTAACACCACTTACGAATGCGTGAGTACCAGTAGATGCTGCACAGTTGAAGGTTATTGATCCATCGTCAAACTTAACTCTGTCTCCTATGACCATACCATGAGCAGGGACAGTAGCTGTTAATATACCAGTTGTAGGATTATATGCAGCATCAGTAATTGTAGTGCTACCTCCACCCTTAAAGTTGTGACTACCAATTGTTAGCACCATATCACCTGTAGTAGGCTCATATGTTGCAGCAGAAACTAGGTAGTTAGCACGAGGTGTTGTACCAACATTAACATCAAAGTTATTACCAGAAACATTAGAAACTTCTAACCACTTATGAGAAGCAGGGTCTGTAACTCTTGGATAAGAATGGTTAGTTGCATTATTATCCATGTCACAAGTCATGACTAATGAATTGTCAGCAATTCTTACATGCTCACCATTAGAGAATGGGTTGTTAGCAACTGTTAGTGTTAATATACCAGTAGCAGCATTATATGCAGCACCAGTTGCTGTATACTTAGCATGACCTACTTCCTTAATTTCAATAGCATGATCGTATGCTCTATCTCTCTTCGCCTTAAGTCCATTATTAGCAAATGACTGGAAGGTATGAGTGAATGATCCACCAGCTCTGATTGATCCTCTCTTAACAGAATGCTTCTTCGCTCTCTTAAATGTATGAGCAGAAGTATTAGTTGAAGGTGCAGAATCTAATACCTGTACCTGGAATGTATCATCAGTTCTATTCTGAATAGTTAACCACTTATTACTTGCAGGATCACCATGTCTAGGATAAGCATGCTCAGTAGCATTATCATCTTTATTACATGTGAAGATCAATGAATTATCTTCAATCATGATCTGCTCACCATTGATCATTCCATGACCAACGATAGTCATTGTCATTAGACCTGAAGCAGGACTATAAGTCACATTAGTAGGTGTCTTACCTACAGCAGGTTTAAAGATGTGGGCATGGTTAGATGCACCAGAAGGTGATGGGTTAACATTAACTGTTATAGTACTATCAGATACAGCACTTACAGCAACAGCATCAGCATATGCAGGGTCGTCACCAGATGCACCACCAGTACCATTAGGACGTGGATAGAAGTGATCACTACCATGACCATCTTGTGCACAAGTGAAGCACATTGATTCACGGTTAATGTAAACACTATGTGCAGTTGTAATACCGTGGTCAGGACCAACAGTGATTACCATATTACCATTTGACTGGTTATACTCTACATTCTGAGGGTCGAAACTCTTGAATTCAGACTTACCAACGAAGATCTTAAATGTATTAGCATCGATATACTCGATAGGCTTCCACTTACCACTAATAGGATCAGAAGATCTAGGATAAGTCTTGTCATTGGTACTTCCGTCCATTGCACAACGCAAGGTTATTGCATTGTCATCAATCTTAACAAGAGATCCTGAATCTAATCCATGACCATTGGAAGTGATTGTTAAGTAACCTGTTGCTCCATCATAGTCAGCACCTGTTGGAGTGAAGTTATCAATTGTATTTCTTGGATATGCATTGGTAGATGAATAACCATCCTGATCACATTCTAAGGTGATGCCACCTGTAGCAATCTGGACACTTTGTCCAACTTTAAGATCGTGCTCACCAATAGTGATTTCCATATCACCTGTTGTTGGTGTGTAATCAACATCTGTAGGTGTGTAACTAACAGCAGCAGTTGTACCAACATCAATATCAAAACCATTTTGAGATACATTAGAAATTTGTATCCACTTACCACTGATAGGATCAGTACCTCTAGGATATGCGTGAGTGCTGGAATCATTATCCATATCACAAGACATATCTAATGCATAATCTTCAATCCTGATATAGTCTCCATTAGAGAATCCATGATTTCCTAATGTCATTGCCAAGATACCTGTGCTTGGTGTGTAAGTAGCACCTGTTGGTGTCCATCTTGTTACACCGTCATCAATAATTCTAAGTGAGTTATTGTATGCAGGGTCAGATACACGAGGATAAGTATGCTCAGTAGAATTACCATCTTTAGAGCATGTGAATGTTAAACCATCACCAGCAATCTTAATACTGTCATTACCCTTCATTAGAGTAGCAACTGTAATACTGTTAGGTACTGCAGATACAAATGCGTGGGTAGTCTGATTTGTAGATGGTATATTGAATAATACTTGTACGTCGAATGTGTCCTTAGTGACATTCTTAACTGTCATCCACTCATCACTATATGGGTCAGATGCCCTAGGATAAGCATGATTAGTTTGATCACTATCTTGGTCACAAGTGAATGTTACGAATCCATCTTGTACCTTAATTCTTCCTCCATTCCTGATGCCATGATTTACAACAGTCAATGTCATAATACCTGTTGTAGGATTATATGCAGCATTGGTTGGTGTTAATTGTGCAGGAGCAATAAACTTATGAGTGTAGTTACCACCAGTTGCAACTGTTGCTCTTACAATAGCACCTGTTAGAGCACTCTTAAATGTATGAAGAGTTACGTTAGTAGATGGTGTCTCATCAAGTACCTTAACATCGAAGGTATCATCAGTTACGTTATAAATTGTTAACCACTTATCATATGCTGGATCACCGTTTCTTGGATAAGAATGATTAGTTTGATTACTATCCTGTAAGCATGTGAATACAAGTGAGTTAGTACCAAACTTGACACTCTCTCCTTCCATAAATCCATGATTAGCAACTGTGACAGTCATCCAACCTGTTGTTGGATTATAGTTAATATCTGTTGGTGTAACTGCTTGAGTTGATGGAACAAATGTATGTGTATATGTGCCACCACCGATTATTGCATTAGAAGAAGCATTCTGGAATGAATGAGTTGTTGGGTTTGTAATTTGACCATTACCAACATCTAATATGATTGTACCAGTTTGTCTCTTAAGACTATTATTAGCAAATGATACGAAGGTATGATCGTAAACATCATTAATACCAGACTTACCTACATGGACATCAAAGGAGATATTAGATACATTAGAAATAGGTAACCATTGACCATATGTAGGATCTGTTACTCTAGGATATGTGTGGTTAGTAGCATTGTTATCCTTTGTGCACTGTAATGTAATTGCATCCTTATCAATCATTACAAAGTCTTTTGCTCTATGGAATGAGTTAGAAGCAATACTATTAACAACATGAGTTGTTGTATTAGAGATTGCTGCATTACCATAAAGGTTACCAACTTGTAGATCAAATGTTGTGCTACCTACATTAAATGCCTTCAACCACTTACCACTAACAGGGTCGGTAGATCTTGGATAAGCATGATCAGATGCTTGACTATCTTCATCACATCTCATTGTGAGAGCACCATCATCAATAAGGATCATGTCACCATTCTTGATGTTATGTCCTGATAGAGTAGTTCTTAAAATACCAGTGCTAGGATCGAATGTAGCAGATGTTGGAGTATAAACTTGAGGAGCAGTAAAACTATTACTCATGGTAATAGTCATCGTACCAGCAGTAGGATTGTAAGCTGCGTTTGTAGGACTATGAGTTGTCTTACCTAATTCATAGATAGGAATATTTGTATCATAGAAATGATCCTTCTTATGAGTAATGCAGTTTGATGAAGCACCTACAAATGAATGTATTGTAGTATTGGTAGATGGAATAACATCTAATACTTCAACACTAAATTCATTTCCACTTACATCATGAATCATTACCCACTTACCAGCAACAGGATCTGATGCTCTTGGATAGGTATGATTAGTTGCATCGTTATCTTTCTTACATGTGAATGTTAAAGAATCAGTTGCTATCTTAATGTATGAATATGGTAAGAATCCATGATTAGGAACTGTAAACTTAAGATGTCCGATATTAGGATCGTAAGTTACATCAGTTGGTGTATGAGTTGTAACAGCAGATCTTGGATAAGTATGATTGCTTGATTGACCATCAGCATCACAACGGAATGTTAATGAATCAGGTGCAAGTCTGATGCTATCACCAGCATGACGTAAACAATCAACAGCAGAAGTTGAGTAAGTATGATCGTAAATACCACCACTTACAATCTGTGCTCTAGTAATACTATTCGCAACAGCACTTACGAATAAATGTGTTGATGTATTACTCTGAGGAATTATTGTATTAACCTTAACATCAAATGTATCAACATCTACGTTCTCAACTTTCAACCAAGATCCAGATGCAGGATCACCAGGACGAGGATATGTATGTGTTGATCCATGATCGTCTAATGCACATGTTAATGTTAATGCATTATCAGCAATCTTGATCATGTCACCATTTTCAAAACCATGACCATTGATGGTCACAGTCATCATACCTGTTGTTGGATTATGATTAATATTTGTTGGAGTATAACCTGTGTTAGGAATGTAAATATGCTGACTCTGATCAGAGATAGCACCATTAGCAACATTAACAGTTATTGTTCCATCCTTCTTAGTAATACCATTTGCCATAGCAGTCTGGAAGACATGCGTTGTGGTATTTGTTGAAGGAGCATATGATAAAACTTGTACGTCAAATGTGTTAGAAGTTAAGTTACTACCTAATACACGTTGCCATCTATTTGCATATGGATCTGTTGCTCTAGGATATGTGTGATCAGATGATTGACCATCTTCATCACAACGGAATGTTAGAGAATCTAATTTAAACTTAATTGAATCACCTTCTTGTAAACCATGATTCACACTTGTAGTGATCGTCATGATACCTGTTGTAGGATTATATGATGTACCAGAAGTTGCAGTTAATGGAGTACCATCATATAGTATAGGAAGAGGTTTGTTATAGAATGGGTCATTACCATTAGATCTTGGATAAGCATGTGTGCTGTTATGAGCATCTAAGAAACATGTAAAGACTATAGATTCTTTTGCTAATCTTATACTGTGACCAGCTCTTAGATCATGATCACCAATGGTCATCTTCATCTCACCTGTTGAAGGTGTGAATTGAGCAGCAGAAATTGTAAATGGAATACTTGGTGTCTTACCTACATGGACATCGAATTGATCCTTAGATACATTACGTACATCCATCCACTTACCACTCATCTGATCAGTTGATCTAGGATAAGCATGAACTGAATTATGGTTGTCCATTGAGCAAGTGAAACTTACTCCACCATCAGCAATCTTAACGAAGTCTCCTTCACCAAAACCGTGGTCAGCAATGGTCAATCTCATTAGACCAGTTTGACCGTTATATGTTGCACCAGAAATACTATGAATTGATGAATCACGGAAACTAAACTTCCTATCTGTGGACAATACTAATTGACCATTATTAGGAGTAAATGTAGCACCAGTAACGTCATAATTTACAGCAGGTGTCATACCAACATTGACAGTTACAGTATCAGAAGAAACAGCAACAATTGGAATAGGCTCATTATGTACTGGATCTTTAGATCTAGGATAACTGTGCACAGTAGCATGATCATCCATATCACATGTAAATGATAATGATCCTTGTGCTAACTTAAGATTTGTACCAACTGCTAGACCATGACCAGTGCCTATTGTCATTACTAGAGCACCAGTTGCAGTGTCAAATGTAGCAGCAGTAGGGACAAAACCTTTAATAGGAGATGCACCAACATTAACTGTAAATGTACCACCAGGAATATCAGACTCAACAACATCTAACCACTTACGTGTGCAAGGGTCGGAAGATCTTGGATATACATGATTGCTATAATGGTTATCCATTGAGCAAGTGAATGTCATGGAATTTTCCATGATCTGTATCTGCTCACCAGCAGCAATGTTATGTCCAGATACAGTTAGTTTTAATAGTCCTTTATCTGCTTGATATTCAGCATAAGATGCAACATGAGTGGTAGCACCAACGAAACGATGCTGACCGATATTCATTTCTAATTCACCAGTATTCTGATCGTAAGTAGCACCAGAAACATCATATTCAACCTTAGGAGTTTGACCTACATTAACAGTAAAGTTATCCTTATTAATGATAGATTCAACTAATAACCACTGATCACCAGCAGGGTCTTTTTGTCTTGGATATCCATGCTTAGTTGCATGATTATCTTGAGCACATGTGAATACTAGAGATCCATTTTCAATTCTTACTTGATCACCAGTCTTAAATCCATGATCGTCAACAGTGACTATCAATACACCAGAATCAGGATCATATTGTGAATTCTTTGCAGTATATGTGTTATGAGTTGACATTCCATGATTAGGAACTGTCAATGTCATAATACCTGTATTAGGTTTGTATGTAGCACCATTGACCTTATACTCTTCACCATATGTTTCTAATACTTCTACAGCAGCATTACCAGCTGGGTCACCAGATCTAGGATATGAATGCACTGAAGCATTATTATCCATATCACATGTAAAGTTAATAGAGTTGGTAATCAATCTAAGGAATGTACCTTCTGTATGATTATGTGATCCAACATCCATTACTAAATCACCAGTACTGGAATCATACTCAGCATGTGATATATCGTATGCAATTGTAGGAGCAGGTCCAACATTAACTGTGAAAGTATTAACAGTAGCAGACTCACCACTTGCTATACCATTACCACCTTGAATACCAAATCCAGCATAGTTTGCAGAAGCAAATATACCACTACCACCTGTCAATCCAGTATATCCAGAAGGTGTAGTTGCAGATCCTTGAGCAACACCATCAATCCAAAGTTTAACAGCACCAGCACCAGCAGTTAGGTTACCACCAATCTGGATTTGGAATACAACCTCATGATCTCCATTATCAAAGTATTGTGATAAATTAGAAACTTGTAAATCTAATAATGCTAATCCATTATCACTAGAAGTGTTAGCACCACCAGCATAACTGTTAGATCCATCACCAGCACGAAGTCTTAAATATGTGCCACCATCTCTAATACCAAACCATACACCAGATGTTGAATCTCCAGCTTCAAATAGACATGCATCTATTGGAGAAGAAGGTAATTTTGTTACAAGTCTGAATACAGCATCTTCACCTGTTACTAATCCTGTGCCACTATCTGTTGTAGATATCTTATCTTCACCTAACTTAAATGATCTAGTGAGTAAGTTGTTATAATCACCTGTTTGAGGACCATCGAAGGTAACATTTAATAGTGAAGTTGTGGGTTTAGGCACAGCATCATAGAATCTCTGATCAACTGTCCAACCAGCATCATTAGTAATGACCTGACCCTTCATTGCACGGATTGCATATTCCTGTGCTTTGTTAATAATCCAATTAGTTTCAGCAGATGCGTTAGTAACGTGGTCTAAATTACCAGTATATGTTGTATAGAATTCTGACGCATATTGCATCCAGTTTGTACCACCATACTTAAGATTCCATACCATCGACCTGATGATATCAGTAACGTCATGGACACAGTTAACAGGTCCACCAGGAATTGCTAAGTTTGGATATTGTACTAAACCAGCAGCAACTGCTTGCTCTGCAATATATCTGATGTTTCCATCAATAGCATCACCACATTGTTTGTAAATGATATCTCTAGGATTCTGATTATAAGTTTGTACTGGAATGCTCTGTAAAGACTCTCCGTCAACATAATCTCTACCAAATGCATTACGCATTGTCATTGTAACTACATCCCTAAGGATCTTAATTACAGTTATAGATGCTTCCCACTCACCCTCAACATGCTTAAGTGAATTATCTTCAGGCTCAATGTAGAGTTTAGCAGCATCAATAGTCTTCTCATTACAATCAAAACGAAGGTCATGTACCATCGCTTCAATCATATCTAATACGTCATCTTCACAGTTAACATGACCACCAGGAATTTGTAGATTCTCATACTTGGAGAGATCATTCATTGTTGAAACAACTTCCTTAGCAATGATTGCTCTATTATTCCAAAGTAGATCAGCAGCATCTAAGTATCTGTCATTATTTGCTCTCTGAGAAGTAGTAGGATATCCTTCACTATCGATAACAATTTCAGAATCTCTATATGCAGTTCTAGCAGTCCATTGAGGAATATAATACTCTTCTTGTGCCCAACCAGGTACGTTAAGTGCATTACCATCATTATCTAATAAACCACTTGCAACTTCACCAGGTGACAATAGAAGATTATTAACTGCCTTCATTGCAAGCATCTTAGCAAAATCAAGAGCATCATTCAATGCACTTAATTCATGCTCAACATGAAGTATATTATCTTGAATATCAAGATATTGAGTTATAATTCTCTGAGTTTGATAATTACCTCCTGTAGCAAGGTCAGCAATTACAGCAGGAATAATATGTGTTTTAATATCATTCTTACAACCAGCAGATCCTGTACCAGGAATGTCTAGGAAGTCGTAAGTTACAGTATCAATAGTTGCCTGATACTTATCCTGAATGAATCCTTCTGTTTCCTCAGCAATATAATCTCTATTCTTCCAAAGTTGGAATCCACCTTCTCTAAATCTTTGCTCATTAGGTGAAATAACCATAAGCAAATCAGTACCAAGAGTATCAATTGTATCTTGTACTGCTTGTGATGCAGGAGATGAGAAATTATTAGGTATTCTATATCTTGTAGTATATGTGCCTGTTAAAGTTGTGCTAGTTGTAGTGATTATCTCCTTAGCAAGTTTTAATACTTCATTCCATGTATAAAGTGACTGAAGTATCTCTTGACCAATAAAGTTTAATTCACCACCAACACTCATATAAGTCCTTGCAGCAAATAGAGTATGGTAGTTACCATCTTCTCTCAAGTCTTTAACAATAGCACCAAGGATATAATCCTTAGTATCTCTGATACATGTATCAGTACCACCGTAGCTATTATTTTGTGGATCATCACCTTTAATATTGAAATCACTGAATGCTGCCTTCATTCGACCTACTGCTTCTTCAGCAATGTAGGCACCGTTAAGGTCGATCATATCAGCACAGTCTCTATACTCCTGACGACCTAGATCAACGTCCTCAGTTATAACAGCTAAGTTAGCATAATCAATAGTCTTAGCAGTTGCAGAAGATGATCTCTGACCACTATAAGTTGCATAGGTTTCAGTAGTAGAAAGTATAAATGGTGCTTCACCATCTAAACCAAATACGATATTTTCTTGACTGTAATCAACTTGAGTAGGTGATTGGAATCCAGTTGTATAATCACCAACACCCTTCTTAATAACGATGTTATCAATATGACCATCCCACTTATTAGCACCGTTGAAATCTTGTCCAAGATATAGAGCAGCATATAGGTAATCATTAGTATCAACATAGTTACCACCAAGTTGAGCACCGTTGATATACAACTGAGTAACACCAGATACTCTACTTACAGCAATATGCATCCAAGTACCAGTTGTTGTAACTACGTTACCACTAGTAATACCTAATGTAGTACCATTATAAACCTTAATTGCTTGCTGATCTTGAATAATTCTTAATCCTTGAGTAGCACTCAAACGACGGAAGTCAAATAAGCATTGAGATTGTGTATTAGTGCCAGCACGGAACCAACCTTCTATTGTGAAGTCTCCTGTACCAAAAGCGAAATCTTCGGAAGCAGGTGCAGTTAATGAATGATTAGTAGGAAGATATATTGACTTAGTGCCACTTAATTCTGCCTTCTTAACAATTACACTTTGAGTGCAATTAGTAAAGGTTAAAGTAGAGTTAGTGATATATTCACCAGCAGTGAATGTACCAGTAACAGGACCAGCGAATAACCACTTAAGACCAGAGTTAACACCTAATGCTTGGAATAATGCTCCAGATGTCATACCCTTAATTTGGTTACCAGTTATAAACTGTCCAGTGCCCTTATCCTTATATCCAATCTTAGTTGTCCTAACTGTTTCATTAGCAACAAATGTACCATCTGAAATAGATGATAGAGCATTAACATTGCTAAGATTACCAGCAGTCATTGCTGTAGTTGCAATTGCTCTTAAAGTGTCAATATAAGACTTGACATTAGCACAGTTGTTAATATCTTGATTATTACCAGATGCATAGTTTGCATCGTATCTGTTAGCAGGAGCAACACCACCAGAGTAAGTAGTAGGATCATTAAGGTTATATCCAACCCCAGATAGATCCTTCCAATACAATAGGTTATTGATTGCACTATGCATCAATGTTCCAGCAGCAGTAAATGCATGGACTGCTTCTGCCTCTTCACCAACAATACCGTTAGTTAGAGGGACACCATCAGCATCGAAGAATTTTTTAGTAAATTCAACTGTATTATAGTTACCACCTTGTCCAACATCATTAGCAATAGCATCAATCATGTATCCAAGGTCTCTTCTGCACTTCTCTTGATGAGGTGAATATGTGCCTTGTGTTTCAGTAGGAAGATCATTTAGACTTGCATTATTCAATACTTCATCAATAAATTCATGTAAAGTATCAATAGCAGATTGTACGTCTGTGCAGTTTGCAGGATCGGCATTATTAGTGTTTGTACCAGAAGTACCGTAATTATCATTAGGTGAAGGGTCAGCAGTGATTGTAAGGTCTTGATATGCAGTCCAAGAGTCACCAGAGTTAACAGCGTTGATTGTACCTGAATAACCGTTTGCAAGTGCAACTTTCATCCTATCTCTTGCCTTTTCAAAGGCAAAACGAGTTTCAGCAGATTGAGCACTTACATAAGTGAATGTTCCGTTAGTATCGAAGAATTGTTGACAGAATTTACGAGAATAGCGATTTCCACCAGCATAGATGTCTATAGAGACTGCATCAACAAAAAATTCAATATCTCGCTTACATTTCGCATCTGAAGGAATTGAAGATGAAGGATATTGAGTTTTCATGTCATCAAACGCCATTCCAGCAATTAATGACTTATTCTTCTGTATAAAGCGATATGCGTCTTTAAATCTACTCCAAGAGTTAGTAATAACGTCAGATGGGAAATAATAATCAGGATAGTCAATTGCAATTGCAGCTTCTGCAAAATCGATGATTTCTTGCTTATTATTGGAAATATTTCGTTTTGCATCAAGATATCTGTTTGCAGCATTTCCGTGGAAGGTAGATCTTGGATTTCCGAAGAATGCCTTCTTATTACGAAGAATCATACCTTCAGAAAGCACTCCACCTGTTAATTGAGAATATTCAACTTCTGTAGTCCTTACTTCTTCAAAATTCAAGAAGTCAGCGTTAATTCTATTTGAAGAATCATAAAGCTTAGTAGGAGTGATAGAAGAAGCAGAAATATCATCTAAGATCACGTTAGGGTTAGTTAGACTAACTAAACGCTCAAAGAGTAATCCGAAGAAGGTTGTGCCTCGGTTAATGACCAATGTATCAACAACTTCATTATTAATTGGATCACTGTAAGGAGCGATGTATGTAATCTGGCCTGCAATCTTAGACGAGGCAGAATATATGAATTCATTAAGTCTGAGATCGAATATACCAGTCTCGAATCTAGGAGTACCTGAAGTCTTACTTACAACGACTCTATCAGTAACATTACCATCAGTATCTACGTTAGTCTCTTCAATGTAAGCAGTATCACCTTCAAGGTTAGTAATACCTTCACCAAATCTGAATATGGTAGGACTGTTAACTAAGGTAACTGTTTCTACCAATGCAGCGAATAATTCTCCTCGCTTAATTTGCTCATTGAGCTGGAAGGATCCACCAACTAGATTGATAACATCGATGTGGTTGGTACCAGAATCAATAACAGTAGCAACAACGTCAGATTGTTCTCCCTGAACCTGCTGTCCTATTGTTGGGAAGATACCATAGTTTGAAGTACCAAATCCATCATAAAGTGCAATTCTATAGATTGGTGTAGGAGTAATTCCTAAGATTCTATAGTTAACTTTGGAAGGTGGTTTTGGTGGCTCATCAAATACTAAGTTACCACCAACAATCTGATAAGAATCACCAGGTGCCTGAATGATACCATTTAGAGTTATCATCAACTGGTCTTGCTTAACTATTACAGTTTCACCCTCAACAGTAATTGGGAATGACTTTTTAATACCATCAAACTGATCTTCAACGCTATCAAGTTTCTTAACGATAGAAGTTAAGATTTCCTCAGAAGATGTCAAACGCTTCTTACGGAAGAGAACCTCGGTATTGTTGTAGTCAGTATAGATTGGTTGTGCAGCACCGAATGATGTAATCTGGTTTACATTACTATAGTTGTTAATGTTAACCTGTTTAGTAAACTCAGTACCAATCTTACGTCCAGATACGTCCTTACCACCAGTAAGTTGTAACTGACCAAACATATTGAAACCAGCAGGGTGGTTATTTTCTAAGACCTGAGTCTTCCACTCTGTGATAGGAATTTGTGATTGTACAACGTATGAGAAGTTCTGGTAGAAGAAACTATCCTGAATCTTCTGGACTATCTCAGAAGGCTTACCAACGTCATCAATAAATCGGCCTGGTGTCTTCGTTAGGGAGCCGATATTTAACACACCACGTGCTATTGAGAAGTTATCGATAACACCAGATGCTTTAGATATCTCACCTGTTACCTTCTCACCTTCTGCCCAGTCACCAGTGTAATCAACGATCTTAAGAATCTTAGGACCAATCTGCCAACCAGTGTTAGTAGAAACTTTACCTCTTGCAGTTGCAGTCTCAACATTAGATCCTTGGAATACATCTTCTCCTTCTAAGAAACGAGATGTTTCAACAACAGCAGTTGCTTTACCACCGAATACCTCAGTTAAAAGTGTCTGTCTACCAGCTCCTTGAGTTAGGAAGGTAACGTAAGATCCTGCTAATGCAGATGCTTGAGTAAGACCAAATCTTAATTGGTCAGATTCTAGACCAGCTGCCTCACCAGCAATAGCATAGTAAATCTGTCCTTCAACCAAACTGGTTAAACCTGCGGTAGATGGTTTTGGTAATTCACCTTCTGTGCTACCAATATCATCAGATCTAAATTGGACTTCTGCACCAGAGGTTATACCATGTGGGAAGTTAAACTGTAGATAGTTAAGGTCTAAGTTAACAACATAGTTAAATTCTGATTTTAGAGTAACCGTTGGTTCGGATGAATATCCAGCACCACTGTTTTTAATGATGATCTCATTAAGACGGTTGTTTTTAACAATCGCTTCTGCCTCAGCACCTGATCCACCACCACCTTCAATAACAACAGCAGGAGTTGAAGTATAACCAGCACCTGGGTCAGTTATCTTGATCTCTGAAAGTATTGAAGTATTGAATAACTGAAGGTTAACTGGGAAAGTAATTTCAGGTTTCAGTGTATAGTCATGTGAATAACCGAAACCGAATTCATTATTTTTAAGTCTCTTAATCTTACCAATATTAGTACCTGTTAGGAATACAGATGCACCAGATCCTTCAGAAGGAATAACAACAGTTACAGATCCACCAGAACCTGCTAATGTAGATCCTAAGATTCCTGGAATAGCATCAATATCAATAGATGCAACAGTATATCCTTTACCTGGATCTGCTACAGCAGCACCAGTGATTGTACCTGATCCAACAGTATCATCAAACTCAACAGTAATGGTTGCTTTACCACCTTCACCGTCACCTGCAACAGGGACTTCATAGTAAACACCTGGAGCATATTCAGTACCACCATCATTAACTACAATCTTCTCAATCTGTCTGAATGATGCAATATCACTAATGATAGGTAACTTCTGATAGAAACCACCTGGAGATACTAATTTAATAGTATTGATAGGTCCAACTGCTCTCGTAGAAGTAGTTGAATAGTATGAATAAACCTGATCAAATTCATCTGTACCAACTTCAGCATTAGTCTTTTCAGGTTCCTTAAGTAATTGGAATCTAAACTCAGTATCGGTTATAACTTCAGCAACTGAGAATGTGCCTTCATATGGAGTTGTGATAACATCAATGAATGAATTCTCACCAACTGGAGAATCAGAACCAGTCCTAGATGGGTCAAAGTAATAGGAGATATTAGTTACATCACCCAATACAGAGAATTTAACAAATGGATAGTTTCCAGCACCTAGAGGAACACCTGGAGTACCTTCTCTTGTTATGTTGTTAAATGAGTATTCTAGTTTGTACTGGTTGTCTTGTGAGAATGACAAGTAGTAGTTAAGGTTTGAAGTATCAGATACATCAAAGACATACTGATGATTTCTAGTAAACTCTAGGGTTGGGTGCTTCGCATATATGTTAACACTAGCAATAGCGTTATTGTTAAATGTTGGCTCACTTACAGCAGTTGATCTAATACCAAGTGTATATTCCCTAGATCCAATTATCTGATCGATAAAGAATGATCCATTGAATTGATCACCTTGGAATCCTTCAGAGAAGATGATATCACCTACTTTGAATCCATGAGGAGAGTTTGATGTAAAGTATACTAAATTGGTGTTATTAACAGCATTTCTAATAATATCTTTTTCAAGACGGACAGTAACACGAATCTTCTTAACAGAAGCAAATCCAGAGATCTCTACACTCTTACGATCCTCTGCTTCAGTTATATTACCAGAATTGATAGAAACAACATCTTCTGGAATGTATAGTGAACCAGGTTGAATCTCTACAATCTGTACCGTATAGTTATTACCTAGATCATATGGAAGTGTCCTAGCATAAGTTGCGATTGATTCTGATGTAGATACATGATCCCATGTTACACCACCATCAGATGCAGCACCAGTAGTATGTGTTGGAGGAGTTGTACCAGATACACCAGCACCACCAGTTGCCACCTCATATACATTTAACTTATGCCATACTCTTTGTCCTACAACATATAACTTACCATTATCCCACTCAGGCATATCATTAGCAAGATACTGAGGCATTGGATATGGATGTTGAGTAAGATCAACAGTAAACTTACCTGCATCATCTATGAATACCCAGTTAATAAGACCATCACTTACAACACCACCAGTATGGACTGGAGGAATTGTTCCAGTAGTACCTGTGCCTTGTGACTGATAGATCTTCTTATCGTAGTATCTCTGCTCACCAACAGTTACAGATACACCTGCTGCCCAAGGGATTTCAGGTTCTTCAACTTGGAAATATGTACCAGCAATCTGGTTTACATCACCAACATCAGTCTTAAATCTATCTGTATTATTAAAGTTACCATATATCTTACCAACCTTATATTTGTTACCAACTCCACGGTCTTGCTCTAAAATTGCATTCTCATTAGGTACCTCAACGATAGTACCATATGCACTAACAATATCCTGTCCACCAGCATTAGTAGTAAACTGTTGGATTATAGAATTCTTAGTTAACTTAACATCCTGTGTGAATGTAAACTCAAGGACATTATCAATCTTTTGATATAATGCATCTCTTAGATAATACTTACTGATTACATCAGCAGTAATTGTAAGTTTCTTACCTAATGGTGATGGTACTGTAGAAGTCTTCGTGCCATATTCTGTAAGAGCATTACTAAAGGTATATGTCGCAGGATTCATTGTAGATATGGTTTGAGACATATCTAAGATCTGTAAACCACCAGCACCAACTTGCCAGGCACTGAATGCTGCTAAACCTAAATCAGTCCAAGTTGTAGGAGTCTCAATATCTTCAAATGCAATATTAGTATACTCAGTTAAACCAGTAAGAGTATATGCACCTCTCTTATCATGCAATCTGTCAAACTTAATAAGAGCAGTATCTGATATAGATGTAGTAATAGCAATCTCTTCAGTTGGAATAACATATGTGCCATTATAAGGAGCAACATCATCAATGACTAGATCATCAATCCAACCAATCATTGAATTACCAACAACAGGACCAGAGAATTTACCAGCAACTGTAAGATCTCCAACACTGATATCAGATGTAGATTGGAAGTTAGCAACTAAGTTACCATTGAAGTATACTTCATACTGATACAATCCAAGAGATTCTTCTCTCTTCTGGAATGTAACATGTACCCAAGCACCACCACCAAATAATGTCCAGTTAGTAGCAGTAGCAGAAGTTGCAACCTCAACTGAGTTTACATAGATAACAACTTTTTCATAGTTACCACTAGTATTATCTCCATCTAATTCTACTTGAATAGAATCACCAGTAATAGGTGTTACATCAAATAGTAATGGTTTTGTCTGAGTTGCATGATGTGCAGTAGCAATAGACATCCATGCTCTTGCACTCCACTCTTTAGTAGTTAAATTATAAGCAGGGAATTTAACAGGACATGCAGCACTTAATTTAAGTGAACTTGTACCAAACTTGTATATTGAAGTATCAACAGAAGCATTAGCAGGAGTATGTAATGTTAGGGTTGATTTATTCAACTTAGTATGATCAAAATCTAGATCATTTTCATCGTTGAAACGATATGATGCTAATTGATCAGATTGTCTACGATCTACAGCAATAATACAGTCACCAGAACTATCTACTGTATGAGTCTTAGCTTGTATACCAATGTTAACTGTGTCATTAATCTTAGTTTCCTTAATTACAGTACCATCATACTTGAGGTAATGTACAACAGCATATCTCTCATTCTCAGACTCAATAACATCAGTAACAAGTGTATAGTTACCAAATACGTCTACACTAATACCAGCATGTTGAATACCATCAACATTACCACTAATAGTTACTGACTTACTCCATTCCCATCCAGCATTAGCAGTAGCGATTGGGAATTTATTAACTTGGACTTTCTCATACTTCTGAGTAGCACCATTATAGAAGTCCCAAATAAGGATAGCATCTCCATATTCATCAACAGTGAATTGTGGATTTCTTACATATCCACCAACTGCTGGTACCTGTCTAATATACTCAATTTCTAGGTTTGCACCATCAAAGAAGAATACACCAAAGATACAGTCGTTATTTTGATCATTAACACCAACAAAGAAGAATCTATCATCAGAAATCCACTTAATCTGATTGATCATCTCTGAATCATCAGCAGATGCAATCTTTCTCTTCTCTACAAGGTCACCATCAAGATCACACTGAATAACCCACATATCGTTAGGATCAGGTGAGTTACTATCTGTATAACCTGCAATATAAATTCTCTTCTCTTGATCAAGTGCTATAGTTGTTACCCAGTCCCTTCTAGAAAGACCTGAGATACCAGCAATTGCCTTCTGCCACTGTAGAATACCATCAGGAGCATTAGCATTGTTAAAACCAGACTTATACTGTCCTAGCCATATATCAGGATTGTACTGAGAATTATTAGGGTCATATGTATGACCAACGATGTAAATGACATCATCTTCTAATGACTCGTCAATATACATCTTGACGAATTCTGCCTTCTTAACACCTGAATTAGTAGGTAGTAGATTTCTCTCCCAAACCTTCTGACCTAAATCGTCAAACTTAACAAGGAATGCTGCTTGATCACCATCTGTCTCTAAAACACTACCACAAACATATGTGTAACGATCAGCAGTAGTCCAAGTATCATGTATACTAACTTGACCAGCTGCTTCTTTATATTCTGTTATCCAATAACGAGTCTTCTTATACTGTTGTGGATGAGATACTCTAATCTGAGGAGGATTGTCAGCATCGTATCCATTACCAGAGTTAATGATATTAACCTTGTTAATCTGTCCAGTATTCTCTAGTACCAACTGCAATTCAGCATCTTGTCCAGATTCAGTTATTAATTCAAATGTAGGTGGAATATCATTATTATATCCAGTACCAGCTTGGAGTATATTAATTCTCTCAACACCAGCAACAACCTTAACTCTAAAGGTCTTAGAAGTATTATCAATTACAGGTCTTGAGTTTACAATGATTTCATCTTGCTGTCTTAATTCATGACCTTCAGCAGTGGTAATTTTACCATAAGGACGGTCACCAATAACTTCTTTCTGATAACCAATAATTCTTTGTCCTTTAACAGATTCAATAAGTGCAGATGCACCAAATCCACCAGTACTTGAATTATCAAAGAATACAGTATCATTTACCTGATAAGAAACACCTGGGTTTTCAACAACGAATCCATCAATCTGAGCATTCTCAAACTGGGTAGTTGTCTCAACTTCGATGTCAACTCTAGACTCTTCTGATACTCTTGGGAAATAATCATAAATTTGTAGAGTTGCCTCTTCAGACATCTCTAATATTTCTTGTTGCTCATTAGCATCAATCAAACCATCATTGTTAGAGTCTTGTATTTCAAAGATAATAGGATATCCTTCTATCTCAGTAGTAAGGACATCTGCTTCCTGGTTTGGTTGACGATCAACATCAATATCAACATCAGTATATGGATCTCTATAACGTACAACACCATCAGGAATATTCTCCTGTGTTGCTGCTTGAGAGAAGTTCCAGTTATCAGGTAGAGAGTTGAATTGTGGTCCCATGATATATGGGAATTCAGCAATACCTGCATCACTAGCATCGATAGTTATGAAATAAGCATATATGCCATCTGGATAATCAGGTGTCTTACAGAAACGTCCATTGTAGTTGTCTAGGTCACCAGACTGGAAGTCATAATAGTAGTCATCAATAAATGTACCAGCAGCATATGTTGCAATAGGAGGACCATCTACCCTAGAAGGGTTAGGATTAGTAGTCTCATCATATACAACATTTTCCTTTAATTTAAAGGATGTACGCATCCTTCTAATACCACTATTCTGGTCAGTTGGATCAATGTATCCATAAGGACCATATATTGGGTTACCATCAAATGCCCAACCAATAATAGGTGAGTGCTCAAAGTTGGATGATACTTCTTGGAAGAGTTGAGTAACAGGGTTTAGGAATACGTTGTCACCAACAACATACCTTAATTCTTTAGGATCTGATAGGTGTGCATATTCTCCACCAAACTGGTTGTTATATCCAGTAAATACATATCCTCTTGCAAAGTCATATTTGTCTACTAATTCATACTGAAGGTTTTTATTCCACTGATAAACTGTAGGTGAGAATGACGCTAATTGACCCACTGCTTCGAGTCTAACGGTTGTTAAACCTTGTGTATACCCAATACCCTTGTTGACGATAGTTACACCTAAAACACGTCCTTTGTCTTCTCCAATTGTACCGATAGTTGCTTTAGCAATAGCACCGAAACCATCACCATTAATGATTATATTTGGTGCAGTTGTATAGGAACTACCAGAGTTAATAATAGCGATAGATACGATTCTACCATTAATAACAATAGGTTGTGCTAGAGCACCTTCACCAGAGTTAACCTTAATAGCAGGAAGTGAAGTATATCCACTACCAAAGTTAGTAATGTTTACACTCTGAATTGGACCTCTAACATTAGCAGTTGCAGTAGCACCAGTACCCCCACCACCAGTAATAGAAACTAGAGGTTGAGTTACATATCCTGTTCCTGGTTGCTCAACTAGAATTCTTGTTACTCTACCACCAGTAATAACTGCCTGTGCAGTAGCACCACTACCACCACCTCCAACAATAGAAACTAATGGAGAAGATGTATATCCACTACCCTCAGTATCCATATCAAAGGAAGTTAGACTACCATTAACTACAACTTCAGCAGTAGCACCTGTTCCACCTCCCCCAGTGATCTCTACGTTAGGTTTAGCACCAGCATCGTATGATTCACCAACATTGGTAACTGCGATGCTAGTAAGAGGACCATACTGGATAAATTCTCTAGATTTGTAAGACCAGATAGAAACACCGTTTACCCAAGCACCAATTGGTGTTCCTGGGTCAATTGTCTTTCTTTCGGAAATAGTTTGGACTAATCTTGGAAATCTAAGTAATTTTCTTTGGTTTCCTGGAATTAGAGCAGATCCTGTAAATGGACCTATTTTATAGTTTGGTAGACCAGATGCAGCAACATAGACATATTGGTCATTAAAGAATGAGTTTTGAATGTTTGTAGTGAATTCACTAACAACATTATTGATAGAAGTCGTATCAGACTTACCTCTGTTAAGGTCAACCGACAATAGGATGTTTCCTTCAGGTACTAGCTCGGTAGGAGTATTAATCTGATATGAGAAAGTAAATTGGTCAATTCTTGATGTTACAGTGAATGTACCGTTGTAAACAACTGGGTTTGCACCATATATCGTAACTTGGTCAGAAACCAATAATCCGTGAGGGTTACTACAGGTTACAGTTGCAGTTTGGTTGTTAACACCACCAGGATTGATAGTATCAACCTGAATCAACTTCTTGACGTTATATAACCAAGATTGGAGTCTTAACTCCTCAGCAGTCGATCCGAGGTTTGCAACCTTCAGTTTATCACCAGTAAGGTAGTAACTACCAGTATCGTTTAGTACTGTGGTACCTGCTTCAGCAATACCTAAAATCCTTAACTTACATTCCCCTACAGTGCCTCTATTGACATAAACGAAAATATCGGACTGAATTATGGTACCAGGATCCCAATCTTCGACGATTCCATTCTTAGACCTAGTACACTCGATGAACTGGTTAAGGGACTTCTCTTTATACTGGACTTGCTCTACATCATTGATTCTAATAGTACCATTACGCTCGGGCCATCCAATTGTGCTGTCAACCGTGATTATCTGCCCAGTAGTGGTTAAAGGCTCAACTAGACGAGTTTTATAAGGTATGATGAAGCTACCAACTAAGGTTTCTTCGGATATTGCCAATTCATAGATGGTGTCAGTACCTTCAATGATAGTAATGACGTTTTCGATCAATGCAGACGCAGCAGTAACACTAGTGTCCACTTCATCGGCATATTGGTTAACTTCTGAGTCAATTAGGTTTGCAGGATCACCTTCTATCAATTCTGCACGAAGAATGGTGTCTACAACCCAAGTTGCATGAGATGGACTTATAATTTCATCTTTTGGATAGTAAAGATCAACATCTTCACCAAATAAGATTTTAAAGAGGTATTGAGTTGCTAAGTTAGTACCTTTAGAGATATAGAAGTCACTAATATTCTTAATAACCTGTACAGGGTTAACTTTAGCAAAATCGATGTCTAAGGTTGGAAGATATTGCCTTCTAAACTTATCAAAGACTTCTCTAATGAATAAAGAGTCGAGATTGGTTACATGAGCACCAGCAATGTGATTTGACTGTCTTAATGCTGCTTCTCCAGCATATATCTCATTATGAAGGTTATCGTAGTCAACAGGTCCAGAAACGCCTCTGGAGCACCCTAGGAAGGCACTAGAGGTGTATCCTGATCCATTCTCTAGAATATCGAATCCAGTAACTTGATCAAACCCAACATCTACAGATGCCCTTGCTGCTTTTGGTTCTGCGATGTATACAGTTGGAGGAAACTCGGTAGAGTAACCAGATCCAAAATTAGTGATATTAATATCTGTTATTTCACCATTAAAGATAGTTGCAGCAGCAGTTGCCCCTGTACCACCTATAGGTTCTCCATATCCGTCTTTTCTATCATCTACAATATAAACTGAAGGTGCATCGGTATATCCTTGTCCACCAGTCAACATTTCAATATTTGTGACTGATCCAGATGCTACAGTAACGTCTAGTACCTGAGCACCAATTGGGTTGATAATTGCCACCCTAGGAACAGAAGTATATCCACGACCTCTGTTTGTGACAGTAATTTCATAAACTTGTCCGTCTTGATTGATTCTACTTATAGCTTGAGCATTAATTCCACCATCAGGTGCTTCATCAATGTATACGATAGGTGGATTGCTGTATCCACTACCCATTGTCTTAACTTCAATAGATCCTACGTCAACTCTACCTTCAGAGTCGATAGTAGGAGCACCAATGGTTGCTCCACCAGGATTCTTGAATGATATAGCAGGAATAAAGTCATATCCACTACCACTATTAGTAATAGTTAAAGAATCGACCATTCCAGTCACATCATCGACTGTGAGACTTAATTTTGCTGGTGTACCATTAAAATCTGAAGGATTACCAACTACAGGGATTGGAGGGTTGTAAGAAGTGTATCCTTGACCACCATCGATCAAATTAATGTCTTTAATACCACCAATTAGTGCTCTTGCTGTAGATTCCTTACCAGTCTTACTTGTAATAGAAACTTTAGGTGCAAAGTCTAATCTATACTTAGATCCACCTTCTTTAGGGATTAAACTGGTTATTTCACCAGCATCACTAACTGAAGCAATTGCCTTGGCTCCTGAACCATAAGAAGGAGCATTATATTCGACAGACCTAATATGAATAGCATCAGCAGCTCCGATTTCATTTTTGAAAACAACTTTATCTTCAAAAACGGTAAAATCGGTATATGGTTCTTGTAAACGACCATTTTTGTTAATTATTAGTCCAATTTCGGAAGTTGGAGTATAAGATTGTGTATTAATCCTTAATGGGTAGATTTTAGTGTTTTGCCACTCCTGATAAGGAATAGCATCCATAGTTTTGATCGTTTGATCCGAATATCCGACCAAATATGTAATTCTTGTAAATTCAGAGTCATCAGCACCTGTTTGATCTCTAGGTGCTTCTACAAAACGTATATTAAACCCTTCAACGAAATAATCGACTCCAGGAACCTTCATATCATTGTAAGTAATGACAATTAGGTGTTCAGCAGAAGGTGGAGCAACAGGAGTGCCTAAAAAGCTTAATGGGAAGTTTTTAAGGGTGCCATCAAAGAGTGTAAAGGGGTTTTCTAGTTGTTGCTTCTTCTTATTGAATTGTGGATAAGAGATGCCAGGAGTAATGATAACATCAGGACCACGAGTAACAGATTCATAGTAAATTACCTCATTATCAATCATTATGGAGCCATTTTGCTCCTGGAACCCATCTATACCTTCAATTTCAATCTTTTCATCGTACAGACCAATATCCTTGAGCAATTTAGTTGCACTTGCAAGTTGCTCAGAGGTATAATTATCCAGATCAAGATATCTCAGTAAATTATTGAGAATATCGTAAGGACGACCTGTTTTCTCTTGAGACTTATAGTACTCAAAGAGGAAATTAACTAATTGTCGGTCTTCTTGACGAATAAACTCAGGTAACTGATTTTCGACCCTATCAGAGACGTTGATATTCTTTGTAATCGGCATCTATCTTAGAAACAGGATTCGCTGACTGGATATGTGAAGGTATCCGTTGGATAATCGATAATATTTATACCCCCTACTGGACCGAAATTATAACCATTAAAGTTATTCGGATCGAAGGTGGGGATTGCAGTATCGTTGATTGTATAGTCAATTGGATTGACTACTGGGTTAAAGATTGTAGGATCTACGCCTGGTGGGACTTGAATTGATCCACCAGCAGGTAATACCTGAATTGGTAGTCTCTCAGTGTCATCTGGAGTTCCCTGAATCGCTACAGGACCAACACAGACTTGACCAGTGCTATAATCAACACTTCCTACAGAAGGATTAAGAACTAACTCAGTTTCATCCCTAGTTGTGACGAGAATTAGGTTACCCATACCATCATCTCTAATATTTACTGGTACCAAGACCTGATTTGTCGTATTTGTCGAAATTCCAGGACTAGTGATCTGTGCAGCAGTTGCACCATCGGTTAAAGTAAGATTTACCAAATCTTCAGTGTATCCAGTGGCATAAAACGTACCAGATTTAACTGTTGAGAAGGAAGGCTTACATTTTTGGTCTCCAGTGCCATCTCCATCCTTAGGACTTCCAGAATATTGAGATGGATCATAAAGTGGGTTGCCAAAATCCAAACATTGAGTAAATACATTACCAAAAGTGAATTGATCGAGATTTTGACCCAAAGTCATTTGAGTAACATTACCAGAAATTGAAGAATCTGCATTATCGATCATAGAACCGAAATTAGATCCATCAATACGTCCATTAAACCTATTTGTCTGACCATTCTTGTTATATTCGTCAATTCCTTGAAGAATTTTGGTGCCAAGTTGGGATCCAGTCAAAGAAGTGTCATTTCCATTGTAATAAACGTAAGATTTAGGAATAACATAGAAACTTGTTGGGTCAATGATGACTGGTTCGATTGAAGCAACCGAATATTTCAATAAATCCTTCTTAATCTTATTTTTTGTCGTTGCATTCAACTTATTTCCTGTTTTTGGACGGATTGCAACGTAAACTTTACCGTAAACTGGTGGAGAAAGCTTCTCACCACCAAAAGCAGTCACGGATGCTGCTTGAGGATAGATTTCAGAGACAATATGCTCAAAATCATTCTCTGTAACTGCCCTATTTTGGGTTGCATACGCTCTAGGTGCCCTAAACTTGACTGAAAGACCTGTTTCACGGTCTTCACCGTCCTGAGCAGCGTCTTTAGTGCTTAATGTGATCGCATTTGGACTAATTACACGACCATCAGAGTCAACTACGTTACCAACAAAGGCAAATGACTTCGCACCGTTAGCTTCAACCCCATCTGTAGACACATAAGTGAGTTTTATGTACTCACCATCAATTAATTTACGTCCAATTGACCCATCACCGAAGACAACCTTGTATCTCATGTCATCAGTCTCTTCCAAATAGTAAATTCTGGAAGTTGAGTTAGCATTTGTGACGTTTGTAGCAGCAGAATAGGTATCTGTCTCTGAAGATTGAGCAGTTGGAGAAATATCCACTGTCAAAAGACCAGTATCCACCCTATCATCAGGAATTACGAATTCTTGACGCTTAGTATAGTCAACTGTATAGTTGTATTGTAGTAAATTTCCTTGATATACCAATACATTATCAAAAACTGCCTGTCCTGAAGAGGAATCTACTGGAACTTTGATGTCTTGAGTCAATGCAAAGGTATAAGAATCGAAATCATTGTCTGCAACAAAGACATCACCCTTCCTTAGAGTAGCAAATTCAGGAAAAGTCGTACCATTTAGTGATGTTACAGTCTGAGCAACCATTTTTACACATGCTCTAGGTGCTTTTATTGACCTTGGAGTGTAATTTAACTGCTTTGCTATCCTTACAATGTTATCTCTGACTGTTGCAGTCTCTAAAAATGCTTCATTCAACGCCATGTTAGCGTTAAAAGCAGTATAATATGTGTTATAAGCAAGTATATCAATAAGATATGATGCAGAACTACCCTCAAAATCGTAATCTGAGAATTCTTTTCTTGTCCTTAGGTACGACCTAATGGATTCTTTGATCTCAAAGAAGTCTAAAGACGTTAATTGTGATGGTATTGCTGCCATTTTATGCCTTCTCTAGGAGGAAATCGACGTTTTGCGATACAGGTTCTCCGACAATCTTGTAATCTATTGATACATGGACGGAATTTATATCAGAATCATCACGAAGTCCAACCCCAGTAACCTGGATTCTTGGTTCAAGTCTCGAAAGACAGTTAAATATCTCACTTTTTATAGCATCCACTGAGAATGGATCCCATGGTTCAAACATTAATGCCTTAACTCTTGATCCAATGTCTCTTTGAAAGGGTCTTTCACCAAACATTGTGAGAATTAAATTACGTACAGACTGTTTAATAGCGTTTTCATTCTTAACCACGCCAAAATCGCCAGTTGAGGGGTTAGCATTAAACGAAACTGCTAAGTCTTTGAAACCTCTACTGACGTATTTCTCAGATCTGAACCTATAAGAAGGCATATTTTTCTTAACTCAAAAGATATTTATCGTTATATCTTTTATTTATAGGGTTTCCCGACTATTTTCCTTGACCCCTATACCTTTTCTTTGCTACATTACGAGAAGTAGCAGCTAATTTTGTGTTTTTTGAGTTTCCTTGCCTAGTTTTCTTTGCTGGAGGTGCTGTATACCCACCAGTTGAACCGTATAATGCCATTTTTATAGAATAAACTACTAAGATGATAGCACAGTTGCATGCCCCCAGGCAACCACAGATGAACAAGGGTAACTAAATCCTGAAAAACCAACACCTAGAGGATCTAGAATACGAGCAATAGGCAATTTCAAAGCAAATACTGTTAAAGTTGTTGCCATAAGGATCCTAGTATGTCCCACTCCACCTCCATCTTCGATTGTAAGGGTGCTACAAGGGATTGGAGTGGGCGTTGGACACACAGATTTACCACAAGGACACATGTACACAACAATATTGGTACATACCGCTATGTGTGGCATGAATGTATCACCGTGTAACATAATCGGAATCCGATTTACTTGCACAGTTGCCCTATAAGGAGTAACAGGGAATATAGGAATTAGGGGTTGAGGGGGCCACCAACACGTATATTCCTTAATGACTATGCTGTAGGGGATTGGAGGGGTACCACACGCTTGTACAGAGTGGATAGTGGATGGTAAGCATAAACCATGTCCACTACAAGGTAGTCCGTTTAGAGATGATACTGGTAAGAGATATCCAAATGCCATGTTATAACCTCTTAGGGAATATGGTGTCGTTTAATGCAGTACCATCAGTCCAGTTCTCTGACTCATTACACTCATCAAAGTATGGGTTACCATAATTCTTCAACGCTCTACTTAAAGCAATAGTGCCTCCTGTCAGATAATTTCTAACAACCATAGTGCCATGATAAGCACCCATCTGAATTCTAGCATTTGCACCAGATCCAGTCATACGTTTAGGATTAATAGCAATAGAAGCATCCATACATTTATCTAGTGCTAGACAAGGGTTGCTGTGCAACTCAGAAACATTACAATATGTGCTTCCTCCACCACCATTACCATTAGCATCATATTGATCATACACTCTGAGAGGTCCATCGGATGCATTAACTCCCCGCACGTACGTATCCCAACATTCATTAGGTGGTACACCACTACTACAACTCGCTACGGTTAATGCAGTATAATCTACAGAATGAGGAGTACCTGCTGGGTCACCTGCTGTGGGATGCCCTAACCATGTCTGCACTGCTGCACTACTTGTGATATTCTGACCAGCCCACATCTGCAACTGCTCTAACTCAGTATAGTTAGATCTATTGTAATCGTAAGTGTTTTCATCCAAACCTACTGGTACGAATACTTGGTTACCTGGATCCTGAGGGTCTCTGTAACATCTACCTTGTATACTACTACGACTACACTTCCAAGTCCTCTTACCAGCATTGTTTGTTATGTCTCTCTTCTGTTGTAGATGTGGTACAGGCATTGCATTCAACCATTCCATAAATGCTGGACCTTGACTACCACCAACATATCCCTCTATCTCCATAGACACACGGAATGTCGCATCCTTTTCCTGTGAAGCACAATACTTATACGGTAACCATCCGAATGCTTTACGCTCCCCTTCCTCATTAGTATCTAAGTATGCACAAGGCATATCAAACCACCGTGTAATATTGTAGAGTCTAGGTTGGTATACTGTAATACACTTCTCTTGTCCGAAAGGACCGTAAAGATGAGAATTGTTTACTCCATACTCATCTGTTTGTGCTACACCATTATAAACGTAAGGCATTACATCCTTTTCAAAGGCTGCCATACCAGGGTCATTACCTACAAATTCAAACTGCTCATTATCTGGGATAGCAGCTTTAAGGTTATTACTTGCTACTATATTAATACACTTATCAGGTAGATTAAAGCATAGTTTAGTTACATCATCATCTATACCGTCCTTCGCTGCTCTTATGTAACTATCTGGTACCTCAACATACACTTGAGTGGCGGTATTGCTAGTCTCATTCTTATCCATCTTCATTGCAGTCTTTACCGCTTCCATAGACCCAGCATCCATATTGTCTGAGATCTTACCTATAGTGTATGGTTGCGTCTCTACTCTAGCAGCAGAGAATTCTACATCTTCCTGATCGAATGAGTGGTCCCACGCTTCTGCCATCTTTCCGTGAGTCTCCTCAACCTCTATACCACCAGAGTATCCTTCTCCCTTATACTTGATATGCTCTGGATCAACTACATGGATAATAGGGTTGTTTGCCTGACTGTAACCTGCACCACCGTCTACTATCCTAATAGCACGGATACTACCTAGATCATCTATCTGTGCAATCTCTACCTCTGCTCTTCTAGCAAGTGTTCTATCTCTGTCTTTATCTTCCACACTTACTTGCTGAGTCGCAGTACCCCATCTCCGTGATGCACTCTTCATATCTGCTGCACCCATAGCTTGATTCTCCTTAGCAGGATCCGCAAGTGCTTTAGTGTAATCAGGATCCATACTAATCCTGTCTGCCATAAACTCTGCACCATCATTAGGGGAGAAGTCATCTAGTTCCCGTGGTGCCATTACCTGTATGATACACCTGTTAGTATAACCTCTACCCGCATTAACAATTAATACGTCAACTATACTTCCATCATCCCCTACTATTGCCTCAAGTTTAACCTCATCCATCTTACGGTGCGGTATAAGTGCCTTAGGATCTATCTCTACCTTCCAGTAAGATATCTTCTTGGGGAATTCGTACGTGCCACAGAATGCAGACTTATTAGGTATACCGTATCCAGCAAGCACCTGTGCTACACTTAGATCTGTTGAGGTATACTCGTCTTGGTATGTAAAGGGTGCAGGGTCTACTTCTCTACTAATATTCTTAACTCTAGTCTCTAGAGTGTATGTACCTGGACCAAGTGTCATAGGGAATATCTCAGTACCCATACCACTAGCGTAAGTAATTTCCCTGTCTACGAGGATTGTGCCACCAGAATCCGTAATCTTCATGTAACCATAGTTATCAGACTCTATTGCTAGAGAGTAATCTCCCGCAGTCGGTATAGTGAATGACGCAGTATGCACTTGCCATACACCAATATTAGGATCTACTGCGTCGTCTGCGGGTTTAACTGGGTATATACTGTAATCCTTCATCAACTGTGACCAAGGCACTGCGGGATTATTAGGTGCACCTATCGCAACCCATGACCCTTTCTCCGCAAGTGAGGTAGTTATCTCCACAGCACTCACAGCATTAGTTAATCTCCATGCTATACATGCAGGGTTAACGTACCACTTATTATCATTACTGTTATCCCAAGTGAGCTCCATTATACCACACTTGAGCTCATCACCGAAGTAATACACTGATACTATATCCCAACCATTAATCTTTTCACCTGGACCAAAGTCACCAGCTCTAGTAGTGTAACGGAAGAATATAATAGGTGTCTCAGTATCTACAGTCCAGAAGGATTCATTTACAGCTACACTACTAGCATCATGTAGTGAGAGCTTAGTTTTAGTAGTATTCCATACATCAGGGTGTATCTCATAGAAGTGACTGTGGTAAGTCCATACAGGAGCACAATGAGGACATCCTTCAGGGTCAGTAGTATTAGGACAACACTGAGCATTACTTAGAATATACTGTGAGGAGAATATAGGACCATTCCAAGGGTTAGTCGTATCATACAGATAGAATACAAACTGGGAGTCATACATGTCCTCAAACCCAAGGAAGCGTGGTACAGCACCTTTTACAGCACCACTCAGACCATATGACCACTCGAAGAAGCATTCATTATCAAGTGCATCTACATTATCAGGCCATCCCCAACCATTAACAGAAGGTGGACCTTCTACACTAGCACCACTAGAGTCCCTCTGTTGGCGATACATGAACTCAGACCATCCACCACCACTTTCATCATAGTCTAATTGGTCTCCATGAGTGTAGTCATACCAACCACTCTTATTGATAGTCTGTCCAGTAGGTCCAATCTTACCAACGTCTATTATAGTATCTGTAGGTGCATCTAAAGCACGTGTCTTAAAGCACCATCCTATGATTCCTAGGTAGGAGTATTGTTTTCCTAGTGCTTCTGCTGGTGGAATAGGACTATTATCTGCTAAGTTTACTTCTTGAGAAGGATCTATACAATAGAAATGGTCAGGATCTGGATGTAGATACTCATAAAGGGGTGCTGGAGTCTCACCAGGAGAGCAATATGCTAGTGCATCTGCCTCTGAAGTGAAAACATATCCTAAAGTATCTACTTCGAGGTATTTGTTTCTACCACAACCTACCCCACTTAACCCAGTAGGGACATTTGTACCAACACATAACTGTGTATCATCGGGCCAATAGGAATAAAATGCCTTTAATGGTACAGAATTAGGCACCTGTGCTTGCTGAACATAGAAAACAGGTTTACCACTCCTAGGTTCAGGGTTATATCCCCTAGCAGCACGTGCCCAGGATTCATTTTCACAACCGAAGTCTCTCTTTATTAACTGTGGATCTCTACTATATTTGTGATCGTCTTTACTTCCCCTATAAAACCTGTATATACCTGCTCTCTCACGACCTTCAGCACTTACATTAGTCTTCTCTTCATCTCCAATGTAATGTACATTGTCCTTACCCATAGGTAAAGAGCCAGGACCACCATCTTCAAAGGTGATACTGTACGCCATGCCAGTACCTACACCAGGGTAATCACTTGAAGTGTCATAGTTCCCTGATGCTGGTCTTTTAAATTCTTGATTAAACCCACCACCTTTAACAGGATTGGGGTAACTTCGACCAGTTTCCTGGATATAGGCTGGCATTACTTGTCAGAATTATTGTTTCCTTCTAAGTTATTTAGTCTGGTTCTTAGATTATCCAACTCAGAATAGTATTTCCCCTTTAGGTTTTCTATATCTAACTCCATTCTTGCCATCCTCTCTTCGTAACTATTTAAGGTACCAAAGATAGTATCAAATAACTCTTTCAGGTTTTGGTACACGGGGGACATGGGAGGTTTATACTTAATCATGTCAGCACCTGGAGGAGGGATTTTTTGTAATCCTTCTTCTACCTGTGCTACTCTATGAGTTAAGTTAGTGATTGCCTCGCTAATTTTTTCAAATGTCCAAGCAAAGAATTCTTCATCAGAGTTAAACTTAGGTGTTTCCATTATGAAATTCCGATTTTTTCACGCTAATTTTTTATGAGATTGATTATGTTACAAACAACCAATATCGTTAACATTATCTGATTATACCTCATTCTTCCACCTTATGCAATATGATACTACCATCAGTCTCTTCTTCATACTCTAACTCTGTCCCTATATCCCATCCACATTCTCTCATGACATCCTCAGGGATGTGTATATAGTTATCCCCATAGTCATCTTCCTCTATGCGTAGTGTGAATCGTTTCATTTCATACTTTATTTGTATATCTGACTTATGTAGCATTTTCCCTCACTATACCTATACATACCTTTCTATAATGTCTATCAAGTCTCACAATGCATGAGTCTTGCTGCCATAACTGGTGGAGCATGAATCCATCACCTAGGTAAATCGCTCCGTGATTGGGTGCTCTTCCAGACTTATCTGCATACCCACCACCGAGTGCTTCTGTGTATATCTTAAACAAGAGTAGGTCGCTCTTCTGTAAGATAGACGTATCCCAATCCTCTCCCCATTCTGGTTTGCTTATCCAGAGACCATCTTCTTCTGCCACAGCATCATCAGTGAAGGATGTATATAACCCTGAGAAGGACTTCAGAGACCTTCCAAGGCGACTCTGTACGTATTTCTGTATAATGTCATAACAACCTGGGTATCTTCTACCAGGCCATGGGAGACCTATGAGATCTTTGTATTCTTCTTCTAGGGCAAATTTGATTGAATCCTTGGACATGAAAAACCTATGGGGGAATTTTTTATACTGGGAAATTTTTTTATATTGCTCTCGATCCTATACTTTTGTAGGTTACAACAATTCAAAAAATTTATCACTGTTTATATACATTTAGTGCATATACAGTTTGTGTTATTTAATATATGCTAATATGCATATGCTCATATACACATAGTGCATGCACAGTTCTTGTTAATAACTCGTACACACGCTATGTGTTATTAACCCCCACACACAGTTGTTGTTAATTAGTGGGTGTACAGTTTGTGTTAATTAACACCCCTATAATAACCCCCACTATGTGTTAACAACTGTGTGGGTGCTATGTGTTAAGAATCACTGCTAAATTGCGTTGCATCAAGTAATGCTAACTTCTCAGATTTAAAGGGTCCATTCTTATCACAATTGGGGTAATTATACGCCCAAAAGTATTTCCTACGTGTTTCCCATATTTTAACACTTACTGGGGGAATTGTGTTGATAGTTGTTACTTTAGACATAGCAATTAAAGGCAAAAAAGTGTTAATTAATTAAGAGCATTAGTGGGCAATTCTTCATACTCTGGTGGGCAATTATCCTCGTACAACATATCATCAACCCAATCAGATTGCAATGGGTTGTAGTTACTTTCGTCCATGTAATTAGGGTCTCCGTAGGTGTTAATTAGTGGGGCAAATCGGGGCGGGATTGTTTATAGTTTTCCACATAATCTGTGGAATTCGTGTTACTTTCCCTCCTATACTTTGTCTTTGATTGTTTTCTCTTTTCTCTCAAACTTTTCGCCTTATGTGATGAATAAGGGTCATTACGTTTGTAAGAACGTCCCATTGTATTTGTGCTAACAATAGTATTATATAGCAAGAAATGTGTGGTGTCAAGGTGTTAGCGAGGATTGACATATTTCCTCATAGTTGTTGACAAAAAAATCTCGCTATGTTACGCTCTAAGATAACACTTTGTGACGCTATTTATGGGGGTTTAAATAACACAAATGTATGTTTATTTAACCATTTAAAATATACACTACTTTTCCACAATCCTTCCGCTAAATGTGTAAAACCTGTGGAAAAGTGTAGTTTAGTTGTTATCATCTTATATACAAATATCCTCCATTACAATCACAATTAGCATACACAATATCTGGGTTATCTAATAAGTTATATCTGACAATAGGGGCAGGTTTATTCCAACTAGCAGGTTTATATACATCACCATTCTTTACATCTACAAAGCAATGTACAGAATTGTTAGTTATAATTTTATAATACTTTCTTCCCTTCTTAACTTCTACATTATAGGGTAAACTTTCCCACCTTAAGTTATGATCTCTTTCTACACATTCAGCAAGTTTATATACTCTTTCTTCTACATCTTGCTCATCATTAACTATAGTAATGAGATCGTTAATTCTTCTAGTAGTTGTCATTTAATTAGGGAAATTAGGTTTGTTAAGTGTTAATAAGTGTTTAATCGCTAAGTATATTTAATTTGCGTGATCTTGGGGGATTGTACACACTTTGGGGTGTAACTGGTTGTTGTTTACTTACTGTGGTAAGTATTTTGCTTAATTGATAAGAATTAAGGTAGGATTTGGGGATAGTTGTTATCATTTATCTGGGTTAATTGAGAAGTCATTTAATGATAATGAACCAGCATGATTAACTTTGTTAATTATACATGCGTGGTGAATGTTTAGCAATTCGTTGAGATTAACTCCCTCCAAATCTGTCCACTCTGATACATAATCAACTTGGTCAAAATCACCTGTATTATCTACACATAGTGGGCAAGATTTGAAATCATTGTTATCATCTATCCAGAAGATTCTACCAAAAAAGTTAGATTTAAACATAGTAATTGTCCTCCTATCTGAAATTTAGTGATTTAATTCCGTCATCAGTTGTTGTTACTTTAGTGACCTGATTAGGGAAATTAGTGTTTAACATATCTTGATATTCTCTCACCTGAGATGGTGATAAATCATTGACAAATCCGTAAACTAACATATCAAGAATTCCGTCATGTTTGCTTGCTATGTTATAAAGATCTGTTTGTAATTGCTCTGATTGATTCATAGTTAATAAGGGGAATAAGGTTGACTAAATGTAATTAATTAAGGACAAAATCGAAGTCCTGTATTAAGATATCCCTTACTCTCTCTCTGTCTAAACTGTCACCATCGCCCCAAGTGTAAAAACTTCCTGCGGATGCGGTCTCTAATCTTGCTTTATACACTTTAAATGCGGAATAGATTTCACCTTTAGTGACTAATCTATTATCTTTAATTAGAGGATAAAGATTATCGTTAGGGCATCCATAAAATGAATAAACGTAATCAATGAAGTTTTTAAGGACTGGATTCAAGTTTGTCTCCTATTTGTTTATATTAATATTATACATGATTAATATCTACTTGGGATGCGTTCGTAGTCACTAATATTAGTGTCACACAAGCGATTGACAATTTCATCTTCTTTCCTGTATTCTTTTAATTTCTCTCTAATTAGTGCATAATGTTGATAATATTGCCTTTCCAATTTATCATCAATTAAATCAAAAATTGCGTCCCAGTCATTATCAGTCAATCGGGGCAATTTGTCTCCTTGCTTAACAACTACCTTAGCATCTAATTCACTATTAGTGGCATACTTATTTGCTTGTTGTTGATAGATAGGACGTGGATTTAGTTTAGTCATTGTGTTACTTTGTACGAGAGATTTGTTGGTTAAAGTTACATGATCGGGGGTTATTATCACTTCCATAATATCATTTAGCACACCCATCTTCGTCTAATTCTCTTACCTCATTTATGTCCCATTCACTCACCCACTCATCAATTACCTCGAAATTGTTTATATTTTCATGTGCTAATTCTCTTGCTTCGTCTTCACTTTGTGCATCAACTTCTATTGTGAAGTAGTTAATCTCTGCACACTCTATTAAATAACTTTTCATGATTAAATAACCTCCCTATTTGATTTGATTTCCAGGAAATCTTGGTATTGTTGGTTAACATCTTCAATGTTAACATTTTCTACTAATTCATCATATAGTGAGTCATCTTCATGCTCATAAATCCACTCTTTTAACTCATTTTGTGTCATTTTAGAGTAACGATCTGTGAGATCTTCGGTAACATATTCTACGAGAGATTGCGTATCCATTCTATCAACAACTATCTCAACATATTGCTCTATTATTTCATCTAACTGTGAGATGATTAAGTTATTATTAGTAGTCATACTGCCACCTCATAACATAAACCTTCAGCGATGTAATAATCACATAATTGTTGATACTGAATCAACTCATTATAGAGGTCACAATCTATTAAGAATTGTGCCATCTCTATTTGTAAATCAGGTGGTAAAATACCACTATCGTAAGCATCTAATTGCAATGCTAATTTCTTTGGAATTGATGTCATTTAATCGTGAAATGTAGGGATGAAAGTTTCTAATTTATTGGTATTAATATCAACTTCAAATTCCTGCGTAGCATCCCAAATTGTGATGTAATTGTTTAACCAATCGATTTGAGATTGCGATAACTCATTATACTTTGTATAGAGTAAATCGTCAGCACTAATAAACTCTAATTGCTGTGATTTACACCATGATTCTAATAAGTCTGAGAGATGATTTAACATGATTAAATGTTAGTAATTGTAGGGGAATTGCACCCCTACTTGTTATTTAACCTTACTGATTAGCAAGATAATTGTCAATTACTTCGATTAATTCATTACCATTTTCAGCACGAGATAGTGCATCTAATAGGAAAATAACAGAAGAAGATTGAGACATTGTGTAATAAGCAAAGGGACAAAATACTGGTCTTACATATCATTAATCCTAACGTGTTTACCACGTCTAATTATAATGAAATGCCAGTAAAAAGTCAGGTGGGAAGAGGGTTAAACCGCTTCCATACCTGACATAAATGGGACTGTGCCGACCTTGCTTGAGTTGTAATACCAAGTGAAATCCTTTTGAAATACTCCTCCATCGTTTGTGACTTCAGATAAAAGAGCATTTAAACGTGACTTAGTTGTGACTGACTGCCAACCACCATCAAGAATCTGTACGAAATTGTCTCCAACTCTTGCGATTAGGTTGCCATGTAGTCTAACTTCAGCGATGCGGTCATTAATTGAAACTGAGGTGTTTGCTTTTGAAAAGTTGTAACGATTTGTTACTGCTGCATTCATTTGAGTTTCGATTTTACGCATGTTTGAAAAAAGAGTTAAGGTTGAAAATCGGTTGGTTTCCCTCCGATATACTTATTATAGCAGATCTCCGCACTCTGTCCGCAACTAGTGGACACTTTGCGGACTGGTCTAGCAATAAGCGGTGGTGTGGTGTCCTTCTGTAAATATATCATTTACAACCCTTTGTATTCTATTAATAGTCTTTGTGCCATAATTTTTGTGAGTAGGAATAACACAATTACCGCAGGATTTACGATACAGACTAACAACCCCACTAGGAATAAGACCTTCAATAATATTTTGTTGATCTTCTTTGTGTAACCTAATAACTCTCCCGATAGTTTGCGACATCTCCACGATGTTAAGATTTCGCAACAATAACGTATGAGAGAGTCCACTAACATTGATACCTTCCGATAAAATACTATAATGAAAGATGACAAATTTCCTCGCTGTTTGACATCCCCACTCTTTGAGAGTGTTAAAGAATTCCGTACGATTGACTTTAGTTTGATTAACATAAGCACCAAATTTACTTGTAATATGTAATACATCATAACCCAAATCCTTGAGTTGTGATAATAATTTAGTTTGTCCTAGCATCTTATTCATTACCTTAGAAGATGGGACACTAATTAACACTTTAGCACCATCATAGTTCTTTATACTTTCAATGAAAGATTTAACTGTTAATGAATGATGAGCATGTGCATTATATTTTGAAAAATGTAAATCAACTGGGAAAGATTGCACGTTAGGTGGTATAATTGATCCACACTTTATAAGGTCTCGTGCATCAACATCAAGTAAGATTTTACCCCAAATGTTAACATTATTCATCCCTCTATCATGCTTATATGATATTTTAGGTGTTGCTGTAAAGTAATAACAACGTGATGCAATTTGACTAATAGCACTAACACTTACGAAGAAAGATCTTGCAGTTCCGTTATGTGCTTCATCAAAATATACATTATCAATGTTAATACCACTATCAACAATCCTTGAGAGTGAGTGATAAGTAGTGAAGATAATTACAGTTGAATTGTTGTTAACAAACTCTGCAATTTCATCAGGTTTAGTAGAACTTTCGTACGAAGTCCTTCCGCTATGTGCATGAAATACATTCAAATCTTTATCGATTGATGTAATAAAATCATCACATAATTGCTGTGCTAATAGTATGCGTGGTGCTACAATTACAGTTACATTGTTGTTAAGATTTGCCTTCAAATCTTCAATCATAATGTATGTTTTACCACCACCAGTAGGCACTATTATTTGACCTAAATCATTCTCTTTCATAACATTTAATGCTTGAGATTGATGTGGTCTAAGTGTAACTTTCAAATGGAATTATTGTAACTATTATTATAATACATGAAAAAAGCACCCTTTGGGGTGCTTAGTGGACAGTTTGTAGAGTGGTTTATTTAACAAATTCTGTTTGATAAACCTTAACAACGTAGTCACTCACTTGCTTATAAGACCATTTGATATCATTTATGAGTGCATTTACCTCATAATTGTGAATCTCAAATCTGATCTTTATATCTGCTAAGTAATCAGAAGACTTGAGCAAAGTGGTTGGTCTGACTGGTGTTTTAACTGTCACTACTTTTACCTCTTTTTTGATAGGTGTTTGCTTTACTGGTGCTTTACGAGTCCTTCTTTTACGAGGTGTAGCAGAAGTGGTCTTTTTAGCAACTGGCATAGAGTGGCAATTTATAGAATGGGTGAGCGAAACATTAGAGGTAAGTAATTTTAATGAATCGTCATGTCTCTGCTTCTAAGTCAGAGTAGATTCACCTCTAATTGTTTCGCATACTCATTATAAGCACTAATGGGCAAGAATGGGCATAGTATGTGCCACTTTCTCAACTGGTTTCATTAGTCTCCTTCTGCTTGTCCATGATAAGTTTTGTTACATCCTCATTGATATAGGATTCAATAAACTCTTTACATGCTGCAACAGTTGGGAATGCTGCCACTCTCTCGTATGTCCATAGAGTATTATTCTGAAAGATCATAGGATTTAATATCTTATCTGTTGCAGATACAAATCTTTTCATCCCTTCAGTATTACCTAATTTACATCCAATACGAGAATTTACACGATATTCTTCATCATCACCACCATAGTAAGTGTTATCAACTATGGTAAATGATGGTAATTGTTTACCATCAACTACAACATTATCTTCAGATGTATAAACATCCTCATAATATTTCAACTCGTTAGTATCAAGTTGTGAGTCAGTTATTTGTAAACTCATCTAACCTCTCTGGTAAATCCATCTTTTCAATCTTATCTAATAATGGTATTACATCAACTAAATTATCAATTTGTGCCAACATATCTGCAATATGTTTTGATACATAAGGTTTTTCTGTACGTGCAGAAAATGATAATGCGTCCCTTAAATATTCTTGACTCGCTCTAAGTGAGTCTTCAACTTGTTTACTTAGTGCCATAATTAGTATCCGTTAATGTAATCAGCAAGTGCATCAATATATTCATCATACGTTGAATATTTATGCTTAAATTCATCAGGAACTTCTGTAATCCTGATAGGTTTATAACACTCACGAGTGCTATATCCCTTCTCATTTGCATAACGAGTAATGTAATTGTCCATCTGCATTATAATAAAATCCTCCTTTGCTCTCTAAAATATAACTCTTTATCAATCATGTCATGCTCTGTTACATCAGCAAATCCTTGCTTTATATAATCTTTTAATTGTGCATCTGACATGCCTATGATTTCATTTTGTGTTAATGGAAGATTCATTTAATTAGTCCTGTAATTTTTCAAAAAATGTTGTTATTTCATTTGGTAGATCTTCAATCATACCAGTATCTCTTAAGAGATCATATAATTTAATGAGTTGATATTGCTCATCAAATGTTATTTCAAATTTATTCATTGACATAACTCCTCAAATCTTGCATAAGCAATAGTTTCACATTGCTCTTCATCAAATTGTGGATATTCTTCACATACTTCTTCAAATAGTGTTTCTAAAATACTTTCATGATGTAATGTTGACATTAGTAAGCAGACCTCCATAATTGTTGAATAGTTTCGATAGTCTCAGGAATATCTTTATTATATTCTGAGTCATCTTGGTCATCTTTAATATTATTTAAAGATGTGATAATTAAATCCCACTGATCTTCTGAGAAGAATTCCCAGATCTTGTTTACTTCTTTGTGAGAGTAATCTTTACCATTAATAGTAAACATTTAATTACCTCTGTCGATAACTTTATCCCATACAGATGAGAAGTGATCGTGAGTGGTGTCACCATCCTCAACAAGTCTAGTGTCAATGTCGAGTGATGCTGCACTGCTGAAGACTTGAGCGATTAGATCGAAATCTTCCTTAGTTAATTGTCCAGTCATTTTAAGGTTTAATTTCTTTGACTCTTTTATTATAGTCGAAAACTGACCGTATGGTGACCAAGGTGGACACTTTGGAAACCGTCTCATGATCTCTGCTTCAACTTGAATCAACAAATCTTCCATATCATCACACCATAATGCCCCTTTAGGTGTGTTACAATCCCCTCGCTCTTCGTACGGTTTATAACACCTTTTAAGGGATAATACACCTCTAATATATTTAAGTTGGTTTAGATTGAGATCCATTCATACTCACATTATTAATAATTATTCTATTATTTTCATAATCAGGGATAAACTCTAATCTATCTTTATGATGCCATAATAACTCTTCATAAATTGCATTTAATCTGTCCATGTCATCCCACAGATCTTCAACGGTGTCTTTATCTATCATTATACAGGTACCACGTTAGCACTTAATGTAATTCTTTCATTGTTAGGGTTACTATCAAATCCAAATGTTAAATTACTAGGGAATGTAATAATATCACCTTCATTCATCTTAAATGTTGCTTCAGTCATATTATATTGAGTTAATTGTTTACTATTAAACTGCATAATAGGATAATGATTAGAACCTACATTCTTTCTAAACTTATAATAACTATGCTTTTCATCATCAAAGTTTATTAAATATATGCTATGAAATAAACAATTAGAGGTCTCATGTGGTGCATAAATTGCATCTTGATTTGCTAATTCAAGATATGATTCTGATACTTTTAAATCACAATCATAGTGCATTGAGTTATCATTATGCTGTGAAATTGCAACTTTGAAAGCATCTGCTACTGATGGTAAATCATGTAATAATTGATTATTTTTACCAATTTGTACGACATTGTGAGTAATACTTTCTCTACCTGATTTCTGTAGTATTTCACTATCTTTCATCCAATATAATATCTCTTGTTTAAGAGCATCATGATTAGGTAATGAAAACTTACTAATAGGGACTGGAAATAGTCCATAAGTTTCATTTGTAATTGCACTCTCTAAAGTATCACTTAGTGGGTGTTTTGTTGGTGTAGTCATCTCATTCTCCAATCTAATTTTTGTGTTTCAGTTAATTCAATAGGTGTAAATAAGGGATAAACAAAACCCCAACTTACTCTATATCCTTCTTTAGGTGCTTCACCTCTATGCTTAGTAAATGAATTTAACATCACTATTCTTCCCTCCTTAAATGATATTCTTTCAACATCATCTTCATTTTCATCTACTATAACTGTATCACCTGAGTTACCATGACCCATGTAAATTACACTCACATAGTTCTCATCATCTGCATCACGATGATTGATTCCGTTCATCTTTTCTAATGGAAATTGTCCATTATGTAAACATCTAAGACAATGTTTTATATCATATTCTTTTAACAAATCATTGTAAATACAATGGTTAAAATATTCTATAAACCAAGATGGTTTAATTGGTACCATCCATTCATCTTCAATCATTATCATATTACCCATAAATCTAGCATTCTTATATGTATTTTTATTGGGTGTATTTGTGTAGGTAACAGGAAATGTTTTAAGATAATATGATATGTTAGTTATTAACCAATCAGGGAAATAATCATCAATAACTTTATAATCACCTCGTTTATTCATGTCACTAAATGTTATTTTTGCGTTTTGCTTCAGTTGCTTTTCTAATGATTTCTTTCAGTTCTTCAGTAGCATTAACTCTATCCTTAATGGACTGTTTTAATCCATCAGCATCTAACTCCATGTCACTATACTTGTTAGTTAGTTCTTGAAGTTTCCTTAATGCTCTTGCTGCTTCATCTGCTTCCTTCATTCTTGCAACTCATCTAGTCTAAAACCTGGTGATATATTCTGTGTTAATAGTGATTCAGCATCCTTGAGTAGATTTGCTCTTGATTGATGATGTTGTAAACTATCACCTAATGCTGTACGAATAGCATTAACAAATTCACCTGGTGTGAGTACATCACTCTCCAAGTAGTCAACAACTGCATCCCTAATATGATGCACACAAGCATTTATATCTTGTTGGTGCATTTGTGCAGGATGCTCTGATTCAGTAATTCTAATGTTAGTTTGATCCATAATAATTTGAGCAATTTTGGGCAAAAATGGGCATTATTTAAGTATATTATATTCCCAATTCTTATCGTTGTCAATGTTAATCCAAAACCAGAAGTCTGGGTTATCTATTGATGAACAGAATAGTTTATCACCTCTGTTATGTTCTAGTTGTACAATATTCTTTGAGTTAAGATATTGTACCCAAGTGAGTTTACTTTGCTCACTAATGGGTGATACCCATACCTTTTGTCTAAGCATCTAACCTCGTTAGTAGATTGTCTTGAAGAGGTTTAACTCTATCAACACACATGTTATAGTATGTATCATCAATTTCAAACCCTATGAAATTACGGTTTTCCTCTAATGATACTTGAGCAGTAGTACCTGATCCCATAAATGGATCTAATACTAAATCACCCTCCTTACTCCATGTTTTAATATGTCCTCGTGCTAACTCCTCAGGCATAGTAGCAGGATGTTTGTATGCACTCTTACTTGACTGCCCAAACCCTCCACTATTCTTTATCTTCCAAATGTTAGTGCGTACTCCCCACTCCTTTATCTCTTTGCTCTTCTTACCAGGATCCTTAATTGATCCATCCTTCGCTCTTGTCTGTGCATTTCCCCATGACTGGTGACCTGCCCACTTGTTCTTCTTGTCACATAATAATGTATGAGTCTTTGGTTTACCCTTAGATAATATAAAACAATACTCAAACTGTTGAGTATATCTTACAGACTTAACACCACTAGCAAATGCAGTACCAGTCTTCTCATATATCATTGTATCATGTAACCTTAAACCAATATCCATGAAATGTAATGCTTGTCTGAATGATGATCCAGACTCACTCCCTTTAATGGTAGCATCATTTACATTCCACATGATAACACCACCAGGTTTTAATATTCTATTTAATTGTGCTGCTACACTATAGAATACATTGATATCCCATTTACTGCTATCATTATATGTACGTAAATCATCATAGGGTGGTGAAGTAACAACGAGATCAACACTCTCATCATCTAACTTCTCCATCCCTAAGATACAATTTAACTTATAGGTCTTGTTAATTTCTAACAATCAACGTGCCTCCTTGATAAACTTCACCCATGTTGAATTTGGTTTAATATTACCACTATACACCTTTATGTCTTGAAAGTCAATGTCTGACTTACATTTTAAAGCACTGAAGTTAGAGGATCCAGACTGGTCATTATACTCTGTCCATTTCCTAGCACTTCCATCAATAGTTAATGTCTGCCACTTAGCAATTCTATTATCTGATACTTCAAATCTGAATACTAATGTTAACTCACATTTACTATCTAATACTTTAAGGTTACCAATACATGCTGTTGATCCATCCTTACCACCAGAGCATTTAACTTCAATAGGTGTATCTTGACCATTACCAATATATCTTAGGTCAGATCCTTTCTCATCTGCTCCCTTGATAGGTAGTTTAAACTCATTTATAATATCAGTAATAGCAAGGTTAACCCAATTCTGGATGATCTTAGTACCAGACTGTGTTTGTTGCTTAGTGTCACTCTCATTATCACTAACTAACTGATGAAAGTCTTTAATGGTGACATACTTCAGTGGTAGTTTACGAAAGTGTGTAATTAATGTATCAACTCGTGATGGTATTTCTCTGTTGAGGATCTCTATAGTCTCCTCCAGTGTTCTTTCTCTGAGTTTCATTGGTTTCCGTGTTGATACTATTATTATAGTCTATATCGTTCCAATGTCGTATGTTACCACCAATAATGAAACAATTCGTTACAATTAATTGAAACATAACCAGTGATCTAATGATGGCAATCCAGTTATCATATTTCTTTGTTGTCCTATCATTAAATGATCCGAGAGCATATTTCCATACTCTCCAAAATTCAGTCAGAATCATCTGTGTCTGCTGTGCCTCCTGTTGCTAAACTATAATATAAACCTAACCGTTGCTTGATTAAGTTTTCATAGTCATTATTTAATTCACATCCAATATAATTTCTTCCTAACTCCTTTGATACCATTGCAGTTGTACCTGATCCCATAAATGGATCTAATACTAAATCACCCCTCTCACTACCTGCTTTAATACATGGTTCAATTAACTCTCTAGGATATGTTGCGAAGTGTGCACCTTTATATGGTTTCTTTGTTACTGTCCAAACAGATCGTTTATTCTTCCTGTCATAAGACTTGGATAAACCACTATGAGGAGATAACCCAGTACCAGGATTATGATACTTACCTTTGCTTCTATCACGAGTTCCCCAGTCTTTTGCTTCTTCTTTGATTGCTTCATTGTCATAATAATAGTTCTTACTCTTGCTCAATAAAAAGATATACTCATGTGCTTTTGTACATCTATCCTTCACACTCTCAGGCATTGGATTTGGTTTATGCCATATTATATCTTGACGTAAGTACCAACCATCTGCTCTAAGGGCAAATGCGAGCATCCAAGGTATACCTATTAAATCTTTTGATTTATATCCTTTTAACTTATTACCTCTTACTGGTGAGAAATCAGGTAGATCTTGTTTAGTCTTTGATACTGTCTGTTTAGGATAGTTACCATCTGATCTGTAATTATAATATGAGTCACCAATATTCAACCATAGTGTACCATCATCAGTTAATACATCACGTACCAATCTGAATGTCTTAACTAACTCTTGTACATATTCTTCTGGTGACTGCTCCTGACCTATTTGTTGCTCTTCTCCACCATAGTCTCTTAGTCCGTAGTATGGTGGTGAGGTGACGCACATCCGTGCCTTAGTGGTAAATTGTGGTAGAGTTTCTCTACAATCACCAAATAGTATTGTGTCTCTCAATCTTTTTTAGGATATGTTATATCATATTCTATCACGATTTTCTTAGACTGTCTACCCACACTATTCTGTGTCTCGTAATATGTCCACTCACCACTCTCAATGTTACCCATTAACTTCTTATCTAATCCACATAGGTCAACACAATTAGATACTGCTGCTTTAACTGACTCTAACCCATCAGGATAATCATCCTTAACAAATCCATTAAGGTCAGTTGTCTTTGCTTTCTCTAATGCTTTATCAATATCAATACTAAATTCATCACTCATTGTAAATACTCCACTATTTTAAGTATACCATATGCTGTGAATACTTGAGGTACAATAAATGCTACCATTGCTATCACCCAAAACACATAGTAATAGTTTTCTTTATTCTGCGTTCTCATTTGGTATGCCTGTAATGTCAGTTGGTAAATCTTCGTTGCCAGGATGTTCTCTTATATAACCTTTATAATTCTTCTTATTAAAGAAATGATCTGCTTCAATATACATATCATCCCACTCATGTGGATATACTAAGACGTTAGTCTCTTTATAACCATGCATACTGTTAGGATCTTCTCTCCTATTCATACTAACAGTAATATACTCATCACCAATAAAATTGATGTATCCTTCTTCACCACTCTTTAGTCTCACCTTCTGTCCCTTCTCAAGGGATTTAAGAATGTTTCTAACCTCCAATGGAATTGCCTCCGCTAAGAAAATAGGAATTGTCATAGTTTTAAATAGTGATCTCTTTCACCATATTCACCACGCAAGATGTAGTTAAATGCCATAGAATATCTATCCTCTTTAGATAGATTCTCATTTATACTGTGTGGTAAATGTGAGGGAAAACATAATATCATCCCATCTTTAGGATATATTACTGCTTCCCTCATATTGTACTCATTATACTCTCGTACCTCAGGGTATAATGTTTGTGTACAAAATGTAGGAAACATTGCAGGTAGATGAAATACTATAGCACCTGAATCAGGTGGTACTTTAAAGTACAAAACACCACTAAACATAGCATTTGAATGAGAGTGACCTGCACCTAGATCGCCAGGTACATGTTTATTAACCCATGATGATGTATGTTGTAAGTAGTGTTTAGTATCATCTATTGCCAGCACACCAAATACATATGCTGATAAATGTTGCTCCACAATAGTTCTAACTTCTGGTCGTGATTCCAACCATTTAGTCTCACTCATTGATCCATTATTATGACCAGCATTTTCTCTTTCAATGAAAGTATCTGATGCTGCATCTTTTATAGTTTTAAATTTATCAGAATTTACCTGATTAATTGCCAGTGGGTGTGAGAATAATTGAACTACCTGTGGATCATTTATCATATATGTTTCATGTGCAGTTTGTCAATAATTGACTCAATGATTCCTTTATCCTGTTGTGATACATCACCATGATGCTCACAAGCATCCTTCTGATAGAAGAATAATGCTTTCTTAAGTAACTCCTTTTGGTCGTGATCTAAGATAGCAGTTTTTAACGACATGTACATTTGAGAACCTTTCCCCAATAGATCCTTTGCAGAACTATTTATTAGTATATCTAATTTCTCAGTCATGTCAAGTCCAAAGTTGCTACTGTCTTGGGATCAAAACCTTGGATGCCCATATCCTCAACTGGATACTCATATGGTTCAATGCCTTTCACCTCGTGATCTTCAAATAATTTCTGTCGTATATCTGGATCCATGTACTTAAATGACATGATATACCTAGGTACAGGATACCTGAATGTAGGTGGTGTACCCTTGTGTGGTATTCTACCATCAAATACAACTACACGTCCTGGTTTAGGTGATATTACACGTTTTGCATTTAGTTTATCGTCATAGAATATTGTCTCACCTCCGAAGTTAGGATGATAGTCAACATTAAGATAACATAATACTGTTTGATTATCCTCTACCCAATATGGTGAATCTACATGTATACCAGGAGTATCACCTGCCTTTAAACAATTAATATATGCACCATATAAATGGTCTCGTTTGGGCATTTTTGGGCAAACTGCCTCCAAATATTCTAACACCTCTAGGTATATTGGATCTTCACTTGCTTTCAGTCCACCATTCTGAAAGTATGTTGGATCTGCTACTGGACAAAAATTATATAACTGATGTGTCCAATAGTTATGAGTTATATCTATCTCTGGTCTTGATGGAGTTGGTGGATCATCAGTACGTGTAAACATATAAGGTAAGAACATTACCTTATCAAATAAATCTACTGATGCTAGTTTAGTGTCAAATACTTCTATCATAGTTTATACCAATTTCTATCTTTAGGTTTCATGTGTTCAATACCATGTTGAATTGGTATGCTAACAGATAATCTTTTACCACTCGGTGATGCTCTGTGATATGTCCTTGGTGGTATGTATATAACATCACCAGGTTTTAATATAGTATCAATAGCAACCTCTAATGTATCTATTATATCAGGTTTATCATTAATCGTAAAGTCTTTAACGATTTCAGCACATCTATTTTTATATACTGTCCACTGTGTCTCTCCTTCTACTTGTATAATAAAATTACTAGGCATATCTTCATGCACTCTAAATGAACTACACTCACCTATACCTGCATACAAGTGCATAGCACACTGTCCATTAAATATCTTTTCTACTTCTCCTAGTTGCTGTTGTTTGGTACGAAATCCACTATCAAAATTATTAATAATAATATTATGTCCTTCTTTAAATGCTTTGAATACCTCTGATACATCTGCTGCATCATGTGACCATGACCTAGGATATTCATTTAATGTAAATGGTTCACCACTATCTTTCTCTAAGAATATTATTTGATAGGATTGTGGGTTATTCATACAATACTCAAGATCATCCCATGATGCTAACTCACCAGGATTATCTACCACACCCTCCCATAAATGTGGTGTGTCATCTTTGTACCATTCTTTATGGATATTGTGCAAAAATATCATGCTCACATTCAAAATTAAAATTGATTGCTATTCTAAATTTATCCTCTACTGATGGATTAGATGAAGCGTGGAAGTTATGTCCATCAAATGCAAATAATCTATTTGCTTTAGGTGTTACTCTCTTAGCAATATTATATTCTTGTGTCCTTGCTCTCCACCATCTATCTTCTAATGATCCACTATTAGGATCATCATACTCTTTAAAGAATACAGTATCACCACTACAATCATGCAAATAAAATAACGCAGCATAATGATCCTTCTCTGAATCAGTATGTGGTGCGTTGTGTTGCATTGGATCCTTACCCATTGGTAAGGTTAATGCCATTCTAACTCGTGTAAACTGTACTGGGTGTGGCATAGCATCACTAACACTATCCATTAATGGTAAAAATAATGGTAGGTATGGACTCTCTACACCCTCTTGATCTAATAATACATGTACAAAACCTGTTGACTTCTGTGCCTGTGGTATGTCCATTAAATTATTATCACCAAATTTAAAATCTGACGATGAATCATATGATATATCCTCAGACAAGAAGTACCAAGGAAATCCATTCATCCCAAATGTTAAATCACATAGGCGAGAGAGATAAGCGGGAGTTATTAGATTTTCTTTTTGGATAAACTTCATCATTAATATACAAATCAGAGAATACATGAATATTAAATGAGATAGAGATTCTATCTTCATCACTAGCACTCCTACCAACCATGTGTAATAACCATGCAGGAAATAATATTAATTTATTATCTGCTGGTGGGAATGTGGCATCCATATAATTTTGTTCCTTCTCATACCTATCAAAGTTTTCATCACAACCCCAATACTCTTTAAGGTTTTGTTGTATAGGATCCCTTTGGAATGATAATTCACCACAACAACAAGGTGGTACTTTCACATAATATACACCTGACATTATACATCCACAATGTGTATGTAAGTGATTAAAACTTCCCTTCTTATTAATATTGATCCACATGTTAGACATGCTTAATCTATAGGATTGAAACCCCCAATCATCTGCTGATTGGTACGCCACGTCCATGATCTTATCATGCAGTGGTTTTAATTCAGTTTCGCCTATAGGTGGATACCCTCCAGATTGAATTAATTTGAAGTCTCCAGACTGCCATCCTCCATCATTGGATGCTTTACGTCCAATATCATCTTGTTCTCTAGCATAATAACAAAACTCTTCTAATTTCTTGACATCTAACTTACAATCATCCTCTACCCATACAGGTGTTGGAAATAATAATTCAGTCTTCATCATTAAATACGAAATCTCTTTCAGTCACGTTAGGATCAACGTGCTTCTTATATAATGCTAGTGCTTCAACTGCACCTGCTAGTTTATTAAGCAAGTCTTTCTTAGTCTGCAATTCTTCTAGTGATATCTTAGTGATAGTACTAGTATAGTGCATGTTGTCCAATGCTTCTTGAAGTTTTTGATACTCCTCTTTAGCAGTTTGGTGTTGTTGTAAGAAATTCATCACCAACTCATCAAATGTAATAAGTCCAGTGATCTCATTTACTTCTTTGTCTTCTTGCTTAGTTATTCCTGCTTCTTGAGCAAGATCAACTACTGTGGTATCTTCTGGCATTAATCGAACCTCTCTTTGTTTTTATTTAGGTCTAAAATTTGCTTTTGTCTATCGATCCTTTCACCTAATGACGTTAACTCAGTAAAGTGCATGTATCTATTATAGTCCATCATCTTATTGTTACGTCTGTCCTCATCATTAGCGTCCTCTATTATAACATCAATTTCATTATTTTCAAGGTACTTACGATGAAATGGTATCCATTGTGCTAATGGTGTACCTGCCTCGATAATATATTCTTTCGCTTCACCTGGTTCAGTTTGTGCATGCCAAAATATTTGCATGTTAACTTCATATGAGTATGCTGGATCCACTATACCAGTTGCTATTGTAAATCTATCATCCTCATAATATGGTACAGGTATTTGTAAGAATACTATATCTTTATGTGCTTGGACTCTCCAAGGTAATTCAAGTTTAACAGTAGTATCCAATGCCTTATATGGTGCTGGTGCTACAAAATCTCTCATACCCTCTGTTTGCTCTGGTACGTGTGCCTTAACATAAGTAGGTCCACCAGTATCAAACATTATCTGTGCCAACCATCCAAAATCTTTACCATCACCATGTGTCTTCAATAAGAAATCTGCTGGTGCCACTACACACCATCCAGTATGAAATAGTTTCTGAATTGCTGGACATGTTACTGCATGTTGGAATAAACCATCATACTTATCATGTTGATCCTCATGGTTCAATTTGAAATTATAATGCTCCCACAAGTTTTTAATTTTCATTGCAGGGCATTTAACTTCCTTACTATAATATTTTTGTATAGCATCCTTAGTCCACTTCCTTTTAATTTTACTCGCAGGAATCCAAGGATTTAACTGTGCAACACCTGGTTGCATTGAATAAAACCTTACCCAAGGTTTCTTCTTTTTGAATGGATTAAACATAGATGTGTTCCTTTAAGTATTCGTAGTGGGATGGTTGTTTACTCACCCAGTCTAACATAATTTCTTTGTCTTTTTGATATGCTTGGTGTGCATCTTTAACTGCTTGCAATGCTCCTTCTTCATGAGATCTTTTCTCTTTGAAGAATGCTTCACTTATTGGTCGGATTCCCATACCAGCAGTAATGTATATAGTCCCTTCACCCATGTTATCTGACTCCCATGTCTTCATCTCTAATGAATCAAGTAAGTTTCTATAGTCATTGAGACCTATTAGGGTTGCTTCATTTATACCATGTTCAAATTTACCGAATTCAATAGTCTCGGTACAATCTCTCCAGTATTGTGTATCATCACGACAACTCAGAGTATAATGTAGAGTCACAAAATTCTTCATGCTCTCAATTATCTTCTCAGTTTGATGATTAAATACATCCCTATCATGTTTGGTAACTATACGATCACGTTGTGATAGTGTATCTGATAATAATATCAGATTTTCATGAGTGGTCATCAACCCTGTTGATTCTAATGGTTCTAAGAATCCATACGCTAGTCCAATACCAACTACATTCTTAGTCCATGCTACATCATGCCGACCATGTTTTATTTTGATGGGCATTAACTGGCAATCCTGGTCATTTAGATATTCTCTAAATTCCAACTCTGCCTCACACTCATTAATATATTTACTGGAGTATACATATCCAGTACCTATATTATTCCACATTGGTATATTATACACCCATCCGTTAGATAACGCAACACAGTCAGTATAGGGTACCATCTCTGTTTCTTTATCCTTATAATCTATGTGTGTTACCAATGCACTATCATTGAATAACATATCATTAAATGGTACAAAGTCAACACCCATGTGTGTCTCAAGTAATAGAGATCTAAACCCTGTGCAATCTATAAAGAGATCAGCACTAATACATCCACCATCTAATGTGATAACAGATTTAATATAACCTTCTGGTGTCCTAATAATATTATGGACATCACCTTTAATATGATGCACACCATTTGGTACTGCAATATTATCTCTGAGATACTCACCAAACTTATCAGCATTCAAATGATATGAAGTATCATTATCAAGATCCCAATTAGATTCTTCTCTATCTAATATACCTGGCATTTCTCGTGCCATAATACCTGCATCTGCTAGGTATGTCTGTCTATTAATAAACTGTGCAAAATCTTCTGGTGGATACTTATCTTTACCATACATGCACTGCAATTCAAAGAATCTCATTATCCATGTATCCATGCGATCCATATCACCTTCACGATCCATATCACCAAATGGATACTGGAATGCTTCACCCTTACCATCCCTAAAATTTTTAAAACGAATAGATGCTTTGTACGTAGCATTACAGGATGGCATCCAATCCTCATCCTTTAATTCTAATCTCTTTAGAAATCTATTGAAATGTTGTAGAGTAGATTCTCCTACACCTATAGGTTTAATATTATCTGATTCTATTAATGCTATTTCTAGGTCTGGATGTTCATGTGATAGTAATGCTGCTGACATCCAACCAGCACTACCACCTCCTACAATACAAATAGATTCAACTCGCATAAATTGTGTCCTGATAATATTCGTAAGGTGTTTGCATCTTATCTATTTCACTTTGATCCCAACTAGGATCATCATACTCATCTACATGAGCATCAAGGAAATTCATTTCTGATTCAACTACACTATTAAATGGATTCCAACCATGTCCTGACATTATATAAAATAATGCTTCAGATGCTAAGTTATGCCATGAATATTTGTCAGCAAAATTAGCAGAATCCTCCATATAATTTATCTGAGTTGATGATAAGAAATCATCATAAGGATATCTTATCTTACTTACATATCTCCAATAGTCTGTATCATCACGTTGTGTCATAGAATAGTGAGATGCAACAAATGCTGCAAATCCATCAAACTTATAGTTACAATGGTTATTAAATGTATCTCTCATAAACTGAGTTACATTAGTCCTATTCTCCATCACACGTATGAAATATAATAGGAAGTTATGTATCGATAGTAATCCATTAGATTCTAATGGTTCAACAAAACCAGCAGATAATCCTATTGATACTACATCATCCTTCCATATCTCTTCTCTTCTACCAGTCTTAAACTTAATTTGACGGAACAATTTGTCAGTATAACATCCACAATCAGATTGTACATTCTCTGTTAGATAATCTCTAAACTCTTTAATTGCTTGTTTCTTAGTTAGAAACTTATCACAATAAACATATCCAGTACCAATAGTATCCCATGTTGGTACATTCCATACCCACCCACTACTTAATGCTGTGCAATCAGTAACAGGTTTAATCTGTTCATTCTTATCATCATAATGTACACGTGTGACTATAGCACTATTATTAGGTAACCAATCTTGGAATGATTTCCAAGGTGATTTATTTAATAGTGATTTGAATCCTGTGCAGTCAAAATATAGATCTGAATTATTATCTGGTTTACCTTCTAATGTCTCTATTTTATGAATAACACCTGCTGGTAAGCATACCTCATCTCTTAGGAAATTAGCAAACTTAACTGCATTGAAATGAAATCCACTAAACTTTCTTAATTGGAAATACTTCTCAGCATATTCTCCCACAGGCAATTTATTTTGGTTAGAGCATTCTGCTGATAGGCAATAGTCTGGTGAGAATTTACTATTACTCCATCCTCTCTTATATGCGTACCAAAACCAATAATCTGGTGGATATATGTCCTCTCTTGGTGTACCAAAAGGATACTGCCAAGGATCATCACCCTTCTGATGAAAATTATGAAATCTTACACTAACTTTATATGTTGCATCACACTTCTTCATCCAGTCTTCATCTTTAAGACCAATATAATTTAACCAATAACGAAAAAATTGTGTAGTAGACTCACCTACTCCTGTTGCTGGAGTGTCGGGAGACTCATACACAATAATTGTAGAATCTGGATATGCTTTATTAAGTGTCGCTGCGGTCATCCAACCAGCAGTGCCACCTCCCACTACAGTAAATTTCATAACAAAGTTATAGTGTAACTATTTTACCGTTAAGGTGACCAGTTGTCAACCCAAGGATCCCATGCATCACGACCCTCTAGTTGTACTTTCTTCTCATCTTGTACAAATGCTGGGATTGTAGATGGTTTAGTAACAGTATCCTTTACGTTCTTGACGTGGTTGAACCACTCAGCATCTGCTGCACCAAGATCTTTACCAGCAGCAATATCTCGGTATAGCATATCCATCTGCTCACCTTGATCGCCATATCCTAAGATACGCTCAACTACTGCATCTTCTCTTAAATCTTCATTTTCTGATCTATGTACAACCACACCATTAATCATAGCATGCTCGTATGTAGTATCATCTGGCACTTCACACCACTTTAATTCAGCGTCAGCACCTTCATATATTTCAAATTTGTCTGCTTCATCGCAGATATCAGATAACGCACCACTTAATTTTGATACGATTGCCCATTTAGCCATGATAGTTTAATACTCCTGTTTAGTTATTTAGTTATCCAGCGTATTCGTAAACTACGACTACACCTTCTCGACCTCTAGCACCTCGGTTGCTAAATCTTGCTCCATTACCACCAGCACCCCATGCAGCATGTGACTGATGTCTATGGGCATAGTTTGATTGTTGGTGAGATGAAGGTTGACTGCCACCCCAATAGGAAGCACCACAACTGTGGTTACCATATTTTGCCCATCCACCATATCCATGACCACCTCCACCGTAGGCATTCATGTTACCACCAGAACCATTTCCTCCGATTCCACCAGCGTGTTGGGATCTACAGTTAGCACCATATCCTCCAGATGCACTGCAATGACTACCAAAACTTGAAGAGTTTCCTCCTCCACCACATCCAGAGTATCCAGTACCACCACCTGGGTTACCAACTGATACTGATACTGAGGAAATATTACTTACATCAATTACTTTTCTTGAGCAACCACCAGCACCACCTGACTCAGCATTACCTGAACCACCGCCACCAGCACCTACTACAATTACTTGAATAGATTTAACATTACTTGGTCTATTCCATGTACCATTCGATGTCCATACTTGCATCGAGTTAAATCCAGCAGCACCACCTCCAGCAGAAATGTCATTAGACCATGTTAGGTTGGTACCATTATTACTTAAGAATTTACCTGACTGACCACTCATAGATGGAATAATATAGTCAGATCCACCAGTAATACTACCGTTAATGTTGATATTATCTACTCTAAGAGTTCCATTCGCAGTTATAGATCCACTGGTGAATGTAAATCCTCCCAGTCCAGTAACGTCTGCAACACTAGCAACTTTTAAAACACTCATAATACTATCCGTAGAACTCCTGAACAATAACTATGCCTTCACGACCTCTGGCACCACGACTTCCATGTCGTGCTCCATTACCACCAGCACCCCAGGCACAATGGGATTGGTGTCTATGAGCATAATTATTTTGCTGATAAGCACTTGGTTGTGATCCACCTATAAAGGATCTACCACCTGAGTGACTACCATGTGACCAATAAGATCCATAACCATGTCCACCTCCACCATATACGTTGAGGTTACCACCAGAACCATTACCACCTATACCACCTGCTCTACCTTGTCTACAGTTAGCACCGTATCCACCTGATGCAGAGCAATAACTACCAAATGAGGATGAGTTACCTCCTCCTCCGCAACCTGAGTAACTAGTACCACCACCTGGATTTCCTATCGAAACAGATACAGATGATACGTTAGTAACATCAATAACTCTCTCTGACATTCCACCAGCACCACCAGATTCACAGAACCCAGATCCCCCGCCACCAGCACCTACAACTGTTACGATGATAGAGGTGCAATCATTAGGTCTAGTCCATGTACCATTAGATGTCCATGTTTGCATGGATCTGATACCTCCACCAGCAGAGACATCCGACCATACATAACCAGATCCAGTTGATTTTAATGCTTTACCTGCGTTACCACCCATCGCTGGTACAACAAAAGTAGATCCTCCTAGGATCTGTCCGTTGATAATGATGTTTGATACTGTTAAGGTAGTAGTCGCAGTGATACTACCACCTGCAAGCATGAACCCCTGTGCTCCAGTTAAATCTTTTAATGCTGATACTTTAAGTCCTGACATAGTTGTTCAAACCTTGTAGTTATTTATCCGTAGAATTCGTGTACTACCACGACTCCTTCTCGACCTCTGGCACCTCTTGAACCAAATCTGGCACCGTTTCCACCTGCACCCCACGCTGCGTGGGATTGATGTCTGTGAGCATAGTTAGCTTGCTGGTGAGACGAGGGTTGACTACCTCCCCAGTAACTAACACCACCACAATGGTTACCATAAGAGTAGTGAGACCCATACCCATTACCTCCTCCACCGTATACATTTAACGTTCCACCAGATCCATTACCACCGATTCCACCTGCACGTCCTTGACGACAGTTGGCACCATATCCACCTGATGCAGAACAGTAAGATCCAAAAGAACTACTGTTGCCACCACCACCACATCCTGAATAACTCGTACCTCCACCTGGGTTACCTACAGTTACACTAACGGATGATATATTTGTAACATCTAACTGACGTTGAGAGGTACCACCTGCACCTCCAGATTCACAGAATCCTGATCCTCCTCCACCAGCACCAGTAACAGTAATCATAACAGTGGTTACACCACTAGGTCTATACCAAGTACCATTATTAGTCCATACTTGCATAGATCTAACACCAGAAGCAGAGGTTAGTGTGCCCCATGTTAGGTTAGATCCGTTATTAGATATGAATTCATCAGTATGTCCTGATGGGTTGGGGAGAATGTAATTAGAAGATCCAGCGAGGGTACCATTAACTTCAACGTCGGTCACAGTTAATGTACCGTTGGCAGTGATGCCACCTGAAGAGAAGGTGAATCCACCTATTCCTCCCAAATCTTTTATAGCTCCCAGGTTTAACTGTGCCATGTTATACTCTTAACCTCCGAAGTATTTATAAACATTAATGTAACCATAATGTCCAAGAATTTATATAACTGTACTCTCTATAAGCATCAGTTGTTCCCCATATCATGTATGGTGGTTGAGAATTTGATCCTCTTTCATTACCAAAGGATAATGGACCTATAGTTTGACTATAACCGCCATTACCACTTCTAAGATTACCTGGATCAGTTATCAACCAGTTACCACTGGGACTACCACTAGGATTACCATCCCATACCAATGACCAATATCCAGATCCATTATTCTGATAAGGTGAGTTGTTTATAATACCACTATAGTTCTGTGAGAAACTTCCAAAGTCAGCAGTATCACCACCACCTGCATTCATGCTGGCATTATAACGTGCCTTTGTCAATCGAGGTAAAGCACATCTAACAGTTGATAGAGAGTTACCACCTTGGTGTGATTGGTTTCTACCAATTCTTAAGGTACCTTGATTGATAGTATCATGACTAGTACTGGTATCTGAGTTAGAGTTCCAAGCAGGAATTATTGAAGATGGACTTCCATATACAGTCCAAGGTATAGATCCATTGTTTGCTCCAAAGAATGAATCATCATACTCAACCCAACCTCTATCTCCTGTACCGAAACGATCACTTGCATCATAATTTATCTCAAATGCTCCAGCATTTGCTATTTGAATCCAAACAGTTCCTGATGATGTATTTCCTGCGTCGTATGCGTCCTTACCTGAAAATGCAGGGTTACCAGAGTTACTGCCACGTTGACCACCGCCACCGCCACCGCCTCCTCCGCCAGCACCTCCACCAGCAGGTCGAGGTCCAGAAGCAGTTGGTATATAACCTGAGCTAAGTCCGAATCTTCCCATAATTATCCATATTGTGCGGTTGATCCAAAGATCACGTACTCGTCTTCGTCTTCACCCTCAGCAGGTATTTTATCTATAATTGCTAAGGAAGTTACTAAGTATGTTGATCCGTGAGATGGTGCACCACCACTCCAATATACAGTATGAGTAACACCATCTATTTGTATAGTAGTTGGTGCTCCTGCTGCTCCAGCATTTTCACAAATTATTGTTATGCCATAACCAGCACCATCACCTGTATTTGTGTGGAATCCTGTTAGGTTAAATGTGAAGTTACCACCACCAGTTCTATTGATATAGATTACGTTATTATCACCGTAGGGGTGTGTAACATTACCACTGGTTGTATAGTATGTTATAGATTCTTTTGTCTCTCCAAAATGTAGGATACCACGTGATTTAAAGTCTTCTGTAATAATACTAGCAACTTCTAAGTTTGATGCATCTTGTCCACCAATAATGTTCCATGTAGCACCAGTTTCAATCGTAACAGTAAAACCGTTTGCGATTGTAATAGGACCTCCACTAAATCCGTTGGTAAATTCTACACCACCGTTAGCACTGGGACCTATAGTTAAGTTTTCAGATATTGTTGTACCGTTTGTCCTAATTATACTATTCTCACCAACTGAGGGACCACCTCCACCTACGTCTGTCCATCCTGGCACACCTTGAGCAGCATCTTGTTTATAGATCTGTGCCATGTCTTCGGTACTATTGTACACAATGGTACCATAGGCAGGAGCACCGAGAGCAGTAACTGCTGTCTGATTAAGAGCAGGTAGATTGAGTTGCTCTGTCAACTGTAGTGCCTCCATTATGGCACGAGTTGAAGCATCAATCTGATTTCCAATTATCTTGGTGGACATGTTTATCCTCTATTAATACTATTTAGATAACAAGTTCACGAATTTGTATGTTGTCACCAGTCTGAGGTGTTGTGCCGACTGAGAAGTCAACAGCATTACCTGTCACTGTATAGTCTGTACCTGGTCTCTGGCAAACACCATTTAAGAATACCATTAGAGAATAGGCAGTATGACCAGGAGATATAGCAAACGAAGTTGTCGTGCCATCACCTGAATACATTACACCATTATTACCATTATTTACACCAGTTGCGAGAGTATATTTATCTGCACAACCATACTTACCAGTTACATCAATATCACCTGTAACCTTCACGTTACCTGTGATCTTCATTCTATTGTTTGCATCTGGTGCTTCACCAATACCATAATGAGTTACACCTGAATACCTCGTGGAAGTAATAGGTGCTGTGTCACTTAGACCAAACTTGTACCAAGTGCCAGAATCATATATCCATCCTATAAATGTACCTGGAGTCCAGTCTACGTTATAACACAAGTCACCACTGTTATATGCTGCCCCTGCTGTAGTCACTGGATTACCAGTACCATCATCCTCAGCAAGGAATTGGTTTCTCAAAACAGTACCATCATCGTTAGAGTAGGTCATGTTAAGAGTTTGAATTGTATCCTGTGATGTTACTTTCTTCTGGAATGTAACAGGACCTGAGAATACAGATTCTAATTGGTTAGATGCACCACCAATAACTGTTAGTTTATCAGTAAGCACAATCTCTGAGAAGGTCTCAATCGTTGTACCTTCTTCACCCAACACGTTAAGTTGAGCGATATCTTCATTGGTTATCTGACCTGTAACAGGGTTAATAACCTGGTTACCAACGAATAACTCACCATCACTGTTAACACCTGAGTAGTAAGCAACACCTGCTGACTCCTTAAGTGACTGTGATAGTCTAACTGCATCCTTACTTAATACCTCCACCTGTGTAGATGGGAATGCAGTTGAGTAGTTTCCTGGACCAAAACCTAGATACTCAAACGTGTGACCTGATGCTCTGAGAATTGAGTATCTTCGTAACTCACAGAGTATAGATTGTACTGAGTTATCAGCATTTAGTTTGAGTGCAATCTTTCTTTCTTCAGCATCACCTAATCTAGCAGTAACACTAATACCATTCAATACGTTGGATGTAGTGTTATATCCTAAGTTATTCTCACTCTCTAGTAAGTAGAATTGAGATGTCTCTTTAGTGATACTTCTTTGTGTATCTTCATTAGGTGTAGGAGATGCACCATCAGTAGTAGTAACAACACCAAGTGTCTCATTACTTGCAATACATACCGATGCAGCAGGGTCTGCTACTGGGTTGTCTCTGTCAAATGCAGGATATAGATCAACTACAGGTTGTGAGAATGCAAAGTCATTAAAGTTAGATGTTGATGGTGCTACTGATGCATTTAGTAATGTCAAATAATATACACCGTCAGTCACACCCTTAACAAACTCAATATGTGTCTCTACACTATAAATGTAGTAGGTCTTACTGTATGCTGGACTATTTGTCTCACTACTGCGGGGTTGTAATACAAAACCTGTAATAGGTGGTCTAGGAACGGGGAATGCATCTTTGTCCAATACATAGCGGTACCTGTAAATCCTGTCAACCAAGTTACGTGCATCTGGTATCCTTCTAATGAATGTGGTAGGTGTGAATCCTAAGTTCTGATAAAGACTATTTGCTTGTAGTGTAGTATAGATTGTATTAACAGATCCATCTACCTGAATATACCATTGACCATTTGATGAGTCCCATTTGATTGGTGATTCATCATCACCTGCTTTTGTACCCGTTACTGTAGGACCTGATGGACTAACATCAGCGAAATGGGTAGTAGGTTCACTTGCACCTGAGGCAATGAGGAGCACATATAGTCTATCAGGAGTGTTAACGTCATCTCTTCTTGCACCTATTGTATAGCCTTGGACTTTTGCTGGTGGTTTGCCAGTTTCTACTGTATAACCATATAAGAATAATTTAGTAGGATCAGCAACACTACGAGTCTTATTGATATCAATCGTGATCCAGTTGATAGATATCTCCTCAACATCCTCTAGTGACTTAGGTGGTATACAATGTGTTAACTGCCCCGCTTTATCTTTCGTAAACGCTGCTGCTTTAAATCCTTTAGATCGGAGAGAAGTGTTACCAAAGTTTGAGTTCGAGTTGGTAATCGAGAGGTCTCCTCCTGAGTCAGAGAAGAAATGATCCCCGAATCCAACTGCGAAGACCGAGACGACCTGAATGAATGCGTCGTTGGATGCTTTGATGTGTCTGTGTCTCCACCCTTTACGATACTTTGCCAGTCCGTTAATGTGTGCACCAGATCCTGAAGCTTGCGGTTCATATGCTCCAGTAGTTTGGTTGTATAAGACGAATGCTCTGTCATCTTTCTGAAGTGATATGCCAGTAAACTGGGCAACAACCATTGACTTGAAACCTGTTGCTTGACTACCGTCAGCATGCATACCATTAATACCCCATACCGATCTTAGAGAGCAGTTGAAGACATATGGTGAAGCAGAGTCAACTGTATCAATCTCGACCTTGACTAGTACGTTACTACCCAGTGCGTTACCTGATGGCTCAGAAGACATCTGGTACGTAAATTGGTTACCCTGTGCTGAGGTGACTAGGAATGATCCGTTATAAAGGAGAGCATCCTGATCAGTAGGACCAGTAACACCAGAGATGTTAACTGCCACACCCACAGAGAATCCGTGGTTCTTGGGGTTACCAAGTTGGTCCACGGTAAATGCTGTTGCTGTTTGTCCATTTCTTATTATCTGAGATACAGCGAATTCATCAGAAATCGGACCTACAATTCTGTTTTCCTCAACCCTTGCCTGCATTTGGTCTTGAGAAACAATACCAGAGGTGTCAGGAATAACAGCGTATCCTTTTGATATCTTTTGATAGTATAATTCTAGATCTTCTACATTAGCAAACTCAAAACATGTGAGTTTATGGTGTGAGAAGTTTGGTGCTATCTGTGATAGGTCATCACGATAGTATACACCAGTGTTGTCACCGTCAAAGAATGACTGTTGCCAGAAATAGCATCCACCAGTTAGTTTGAATATACCAGCAGGGACAGGTTCGTTAGCAGCAGTTATTCCCAGAGATCCTTGTACTGTAGGATAAGGTACATACTTAGGTGTAATCTTCGTTCTTCTAAGGTCAGATCCAACAACGGAACAACCTCTTGGGACGATAATGCCACCACGAGTCGAATTGAATTTATAAAGTTCGTTTGAAGGTGATGTGAGATCAAAGTTAGTATTCTCGTTAAATGGTTGAATATTGTTATAGTCAGAAATACCTGGTCTATTATCCACCACATACTCAGATGGGTAGAGATAGATTGAGAATGCGTCAAATTCGTCGTTTGAAAGACCAACCCTATATGAAAATCTTGCTACTTCAAGGAATGCACGTTGTAACGTCTTAAATGGACGCAATGCAGAGTTACCTCGGTTATCATAAGCATCCGATGCATCAAAGTCGTCGGGGTTGACGTATATAATACGACCAGTCCTCGACGTTATGATATTTTTAAGACGTGTGAGTGCCATTTAATAGTCCCTATTCAGTTATTTATTTGTGGTCTTATCCACCTGAACTTATCTTGGTCATGTTGACGACTTCATAGTCATCACTTGTTGTTTCAAATCCATTAAGGACGTAACTAATATCTGCTGCTGAAGAATAAACTAGAAGGTTCTGACCAGGACCAACTATAATTGAAGTATTCTTATCTGTAGTATTTGCTGCTATAGCACTACCATAGAAGAAGTAATCTTCATCTGAATATATTCCAGTTGCATCGGTATGAATACCTGTGCTAATTGTACTAACATCAATGGTTAGGTTAGCAGCACCTCCACCACCAAGTTGAGCATCATTAATTGTTAAGGTATCGGATCCAGCATGACCATATCCACCATTCAATAGTGTGACAGTCGCTGCACCTGATCCATCAACCACCACAGTAACTTTAGTAGTTGCTAGGTCTCCAGATCCACCTGTTGAGTTAGGTGAGATGTTGGTGTAAGTACCTGCTGTCCTTGATCCATCAGCAGCACTAGGAGATCCTAATGACAATGCTTTACCTGACCTCACTGTGGTTAAGGTACGAGTACCATTATTCAATGTAGGAGAGTCATAGAATGCATCATTATTAGCAAAGTTTTGAGATCCTACACCTACAGTAACCTTAAGATGACATAATGATGCATCAAAATCTTGGACATATCCAAAAGGACCAACAGTAACACCACTAGGTTGAATAGTTTGTGTAACATCAGCAATAGTGAATGTATCTGCTGCTGCTAATGTCTCACCTTTAACATCATATATGTAAACATCAGTATAAGTTGGGTCATCAACTATCTGTATAGACTGACCAACACCAGTTGTAGATCCAGCAGGTGTGCCATCTGCATAAAGGAATATCGATGCAGGTGTATCTGATGTAACCTCAATAGATGTATATGCTCCAGCAGTACCAGCAGTACCTACCTTACTGACTCCAGCAGTATATTCAGTACCTGATCCATTAGTACCTTCAGCATCATCTGCTGAGAATTTAAGTGGATGGTTGTTGTTACTAGCATCAACTAAGTCAAACTTATATGTCCTTCCTTCATTGAATGATATAGCACTCAAACCCTGTGGGACAAAATGATCAGTTGCTGCTACACCAGTTAATGAGAAAACATATCTGTTAGCAATAACTTGAGCAGTTGATGGGTCAAATCCCATAGTTGCAGTAGCATTAGATGCTGCTCCAGTGATTTGCTCTGATTCAGACCAATAGTTTAAGAGGTATGTACCATTATTAGTTAATAGAGTTACGTTAACACCATCGTTGTGATCAACGTCAGCAGTACCAACACGTCCTCTAACAACAGTTAAGTCATTACCATTAACTTCACTGATCTGTAGTAATTCATTATCAACCTGAATAATACCACCAGAGGTAAATCCAGTTGAGTTAGCAACAGTCAGTGTGGTATCACCAGCAACATATGTCGCACCCTCAGCAATAGTGGTAACAGTAGCAGAAGCAGACCAAGCATTTACTGCACTACCAGCAGGAATTGCAGCACCAGTAGTACCTAGTTGTGCTCTTGTTATTGTTAACGCATTGGTTGTGGTATTGATTCCAGCAACATTAATTGTTGCAACCTCACCACCCACAAATGTGGAAGGATCTGTACCAATACTGAGATACATTCCATCAGCAAGACCAGTTGTCCTTGAAATCTGGACGCTAGTCGCTGCTGCTCCTGTATCTGTATACTGTGCAAAAATACCACTGGTACCATTCATACCACGGAATACAGCAGTGAAACCTGATGTTGCTCCAGTCAGTGTCTCACCATTCTGTAAAGTACCAGCAAGACTATCTTCTCCTAGAGCAGTTGCACCTACAGATTTAGTCTGGACGTAGTAGTTAACATCAGCTGTTGGTTTAAATACATCTAAAATAGTAGCAGTAGCACCATTAGTAGTTGTAAATGTCGTACCAGGTATAGCATCCGAATCTTGGAAACCTGGGTTAAGAGTTATTTTATACCCTGATAAAGGATTACCCTTTGCAAACTTGTATGTGGATGTATTCAATCCATCTAAGTGCAATACTTGGTCATAATCCCTTAATGCTGCTCTATATGACAATGCCCCACCACTTTGGTTACACACGTTTAAAACTGTGCTACCACTTAGGGTAATCGGACATTTATATAGAACCGTATTTGTGGTTGCCCCAGGCTTACTGGCGGCTAATCTTCCTGCTGTCATTTGTTAATTACCATCCAGACATGAAATGTGATTGTAGTCTTATTTGTCCACCTAAAACAGGTGCTGCGAGTGCTCCACCGAAACTAATTGCAACATCACTAATGTTGTTAGTAGATAGTAGAGTTGCATCTGCGTTGGGAAACTGTATAGAAACTGCCCCTTCAATGTTTGATGCGTCAACCGTAACAACCCCATTAAGGTTGTTAGGATTATTTATCTTCATCAATTCCATCGTTTTATTATACAGTGTCTGAGTTTTCTTCTCAGCAACTAGCATATTAGCATCAGTACCATTATTCAATGGTGCTGTTGGTTCATTGTCAGGAAAAGCAAAGGTGTAGGACTGGTTGTCCTCTATATTAGATAGATCGAATTGAATCTTTCTACCTTCTCCATCACTAGGATCAGTATCGCAGAATACTGCTCCTTTGAAAACTTTGTTAGAAATTGTTTGTGCTGATTCTTCACCTACAACCTTAATGTTGAGGTCTGGCCATACAACATTACGATCCTGAGTTAATCCTGATTGATCAAATATTACATATCTCGTAGGGTTATTCTCATCGTTAGATGGAGTATTAGAGAATGTAGGATTAACCATATTCTTATTGAAGACATTCTGTTCTGTAATGTCATCAAGAAGAGTTGATTGTGTATTAGATGCACCGAAGTCAGGTAACTTATATGTATGAGCACCTGGAGATTCCCATGCATCAACCTCAAACTTTGCTATCTTATCAGAAGCAGAGGATCCAATGATCTGTAGCTCTGCGTCCTTAACAAGTATAGTCTTGTTAGTTAAAGTCTGGAAAGTATCATTAGCAACTATAGTAGTACTAGTATTGACACCTACATTGGGTAGGTCAAACCTTCTGGTACCAGACTGTGTAGAAATAGTATCTACGTTAAAGTGTGCTCTCTTAGCAGGGTTTTGGTCACCTGCAAGATAGAATTGCGTGTCAGTTTGTACTAAATCACCATTAACGGTCATATAACCGCTACCTTGTGGTGTTATCTCCACACTAGAAGTTGCAGATGCACTATCGATTGCTCTAATTATTAGAGTTGACGATCCATCTGTATTTGCTCTCCTAGTATTGTATAGAGCAGCACTACCAAAAGCAAGACCAATTTCGTCTACTGCACTTTGGTAAATTCCAGTATCTCTGTCCAAATCAAAAGCCAATCCTGGAGCTGTCGCTGATCCTGCACTAAGACCACGAAAGAGTTGATTAACCTTTGCCTTTCTATTTGGTATTAGTGGATCAGAAATAACTATAGGCAGTACGGCTTCACCAGTTACCAGAGCATCTGAGATTGTTTCTAACTGGGATATACGTTTAGTTGCCACGAAATTTCAACACAATTTCTTACAGTTTTATTTATACGACTAACGGGCTACCCTTTTCAATAGGTATAACCTCGTAGGCAATAATATTTGTTAAGGAAATAATGGTATTTGTTGATACCAACATATAAATAGTGGTAGAATTAGGAAACAACAAGATGAAGTGAAAACTTAATTTGTTATTATCCCCAATTCGAGTATCATATGCATAACCTTAGACCGCAAAATCAATTAGCTGAGTGGAAGCACTCTTCAGACCGTTGCTTAAACACACCACAAGACGAATTAATCGACGATTACTTCTCTTGTCTTATTGAGAGTGACACGTATGAGCAAGAAAGACTCTGTAGACATTTGCTCTGCTGACTCTGGAGTGTTTCAAACTTTTTCAATCTGCAACAGCGGCTATCGTTATGTGTAGATACTCAACCCCCGAAAGGGGGTTTTTCATTGTTCAATAAAATCTTGGTCCTGTTTGATTTACTTGGACTTCAATAGTGTCAAATAATCTATTAAGTGTATTTGCAAACTGTCTATATCCAGATCCAACGTACAACTGTCCAATGAATACAGATACAGTTGCTGCACCCCAGAAGATATAGTAAAATCTACTCTTTACTTGTGCTCTTCTCTTCTCGCTCTTTAGTGTCATTTTGTTTCATACTTTGGACTATTCTATCATAGTCTGACGCACTGTCAAGCAGTGCCTTCTTCAAATCTTCATAATCCCATTTGATTTCATCCATCGGAAAAACTTAGAATTGCTCTTGGTGTACAACTGATAGGTTCATGATATACACCAGCAGGTATGTAAATACCACATCCTGGCCATATGGTGTATTGTTTACCGTCGTCAAATCTATACTTAGTGGCACCTATCGCACCAACTATGAATACGTCTTGATGATCACAATGTCTACCTAGTGTCTTCGACTGTGGTGTGAATGACACATAGGTATCTAGTAAACCAAATCCAAACTCATGATATACCTTCTCAGCAACAGGCACAAAAGAAGAGGGTAACGTATCACCCTCTAATATAACTGTAGGAAGTATTTCATCTGGAGTCTTTTCATTAGAATATCCCCAGTGACCATCCATTACATCACCATTTATCTTTTCGATAATCTGATCCCAATGTATATCTACTTGGGTCCAACATGGTAGATGCGTTACACTCATTGTTTCGTTGTATTACTACGTGTACGATTAATGATGCTAATAAACTTATCTCCTGCAAAATGTCCACCGAGACAGACATCTATTTCATCACCATCTTTCCAATTAGTCTCACCATTCATTTTAGTATGTTGCATTAGTACTGCAATCTTGTCAATGACTTCTTGGGTTAATCTCATTAGCAATCACATAATTGAGGGTGTTCACCTGTGTCACAATATGACTGAGCATGTTCACCTGTAATTTCACAAGTGTATAAGTCTGCTGTGCCAGGCATAGTCCATCCGTCTGCAATACCACCAGCTCCGTGGTTAGTACATCCTACTAGGAGTAAACTAAAAGGAATCAAGATCTTTACCATGTTTGGTAGTTGCGTAGGACGGTGGATTGAATACTGCTTTCTTAGTTGATTGATAGTCAGCATCAAAAATTTCTAAACCTTTGTCTGTAAGGACATGCTTATACATTCCTTCAAAGATTTTAGGTGGCATGGTGACTATGTGTGCACCATTCCAGAATGCTCTAGTGACTTTATATACGTCACGGATAGATGCAGCAAGTATCTGTGTCTTCTTAACTTGTTGCACTCTAAACACTTCACTTATTGATCGGATAACCTCCAACCCAGCAACGCTATTGTCGTCCAACCTCCCAATAAAAGGAGAGACGTACGTAGCACCTGCCTTTGCAGATAAGATAGCCTGAGCAGCATTGAATATAAGCGTAACATTTACTCTAACTCCATCATCAGATAATTTTTTACATACATTTAAACCATCTGGTGTGCATGGTACCTTAACAGTACAAACATCACCAAATTCAGCAGCAAGTCTTCTTGCTTCAAACTCCATGTCTTCTACGACTTCCATGCTAATGTCAGGGACACCTGCCATTACAAGTTCACGATAGACATCTAATGGATCTCGACCACTCTTCTTAATAAGAGATGGATTTGTTGTGATACCATCGATCAACCCAGTCTCAAAGTGTTTGAGAATAGTTGGTACATCAGCAGTATCTAAAAAGATTTTCATTCAGGAACTTCCTCGTAGTTTTCAATAAATTCATTAATAGGAAATAGTAAAGGATGGCATTCCTCTGCTATCAGATAGTCAGACCAGGTCATCATGTCTTCCATAGTATAACCTGTGGTATCTTCTGCTTCTTCCACAACCTCATCTAATTCTGCCATTGGTTGAGGTAATTCCTCAAACGTGAAAGGGATACCTTGAATATACCACATATCCACAATTTTGTCATCCAAATAACAGTAATTGCGAGTGATACGTCCTTTCATGTCAGAATCCTTGTGTCATCTCCCTCAATGCTCCGTCCACAAATGCTCGTGTACCAACTGGATCTGGGACAAACTCATCAGGGTTTGGAATATTTAGGTCTGGTTCTTGTGGGTCTTGACCAACCGATGCTACTGGTGAGATAATGCAGACAATACCCTTGTCAGTAGTGACCTTAAGGGTATGTCCTTTCTCTACTAGGTTCAATGAAAAAGGGAGATTGTCTTGCAATTCTCCCTGAGTTAATTCTATGATATTCATGTGTAAGTAATCATTTCCTCTGGGACAGTTTCACGAAAGTGTTTGAGTGTTTCAGTAAACCCATCGACTCCATCCTCACTGAACTCCCAAGTCACTATCTCATCATATCCTTCATTATCCATGATCTTTACTTCTCGTTTTGCAACGTCCACCCAGATGTGCTCTAGGTAGGTCTCGTTGTCACCTGTAATGTGTGCCATTTCGATGGGTTTAACTGTAGATACAGTATATATCAGGGATGACCCCCTGTCAAGCCCCTTAACACTCGGTCACGATAGCGTTGACACTACCATGTAGTTCCTTGGGTGTGGTCTTGTTGAGGAAGTCAACCCAAAAGATCTCATTGACTGAGCACCATACACTATCCTCGGTCTTCCGACCATCTGGTAGTCTAATGTCATTCTCTTGGCAGTATGAGTTGGTGAATCTAATCAAACGTCCTAAAGGAATGATGATATTCTCTCCTCTAAGTGCATTGGATCCTTTCAACCATGCAGCAGTCTTGATCTTCCTACCTTTAAAGATATAGCAGAATACATCATCAACAAACTGATCTGGTGTGATGTTGTTGATGTTAGCAGTCTTTTCAATCTTCTCTTGGAGAAGTGTTAGAAATTGTGTGACTGCCTTAATAGACTTACCATTGATGATTGTATCTGAGTCAGGTAGATACCTATTAAGAAGTTTCAATGCCTGTGAGCAATTAGCTTCATTGATCTGGATAGCAGATCTAACTGCCCAAGGTGTCTCACATATCCTAGGGTATTGAAGATTAGGGAAGAGATGCATCTTACCCTTAATACCGATACCTCGTGATAGTATCCATTCTGTATACTTCACCTCTTCCTTATCACCAGCAATGAATCCACTGAGACCAGATTGATGTGCCTTCTGTCTTGTCACTTTTTGTGCATCCACATGATGATCATGTGCTTCTGCTTTAATCTGCTCCTCTTCAGAGTATTCACCACATACTTTAACACTAGCAGGTATAGAAGCACCTTCACCTAGTGCTAACCATGCTGCTATCACACGGTGCTGTCCTTTAGTAACAATGAATTGACCAGTCTCACGTACATAATTAACCTCTATTGTACCGCAGGCACTGTATGAGAAGCCCTTGCTATAATAGAGGTTGTTTTCTATTGATTTGAAATTAATCTCAACAGTTCTATTGTACGAAGCATCACCTACACATGCATGTACGGGAATGTACGCAGGTGTAGGTGAATCTACTTCAAAATCTTGTACTACTGTCTCCCAGAAAGGATATTTAATTGGTTTCTCTGGGTTACCTGTTAACTTATTCTTTGCAACTCCCAGATCTCTATACTTCTGGATAGTTTCTTCATCAAATTGTGCCTTTGCTAAGTCAACAAGGTTGTGTGGGTTCCTTTTGTATTCAGGTTGAATATCTGGGTTCGCTAAGGAACTAAGCGTTTCGTCTAACGACATGGTTTTTCTCCTAATTTGGGTTTATGGAAATTAAGTGTTAGCGACGCACCTGGTTTAGGAGATGCTTCCAACACTCACATTATTATATAGGCCGAAATGATATTTGTCAATTCAGCAAGACAGGAAGTCCAAACACTTGGCAAGGACCAGCACTACAACCCACTGCTAGGTAACCAGAGTTGACCACATATGCTCCCATACCAGTGTTACATTGGTTAATAATAGCACCTTGTGGTACAAACTCAGCAATAACTCCAGTAGGTGCTGAGATAAAGGTAGCATGGAATGAATTCTGTGAACCAGCAAGTATATCTGCCATACTGCTAGGTTTAGTCTGACCTACTGAGATTCTAATCTGTGTAGGTGGTGCTACTGCTGGGAATGGTAGGTCTGTAGTAATATCAATGATACAACCCTTAACGATACTAAACTGACCTGTCAAGGATGTAGCAGTCATATTAAACAGTGCTATAAACTCAAATCTACCTGAGTTTAAGAATGATGTTATCCAGTTGGCCTGTTGAATGATCTCACCATCAGCGATTTCTTCAATAGTATTACCCTCTAACTTGACGTTTTGAGAGTTAATCATCACCGATTCAATACCAGCGATACTTGCTTTAGCTGATTGATGTTTCCATTCACCACCTACTGATATATCTCTATCACCTTCAAACCTTTCAGAAGATTTCTGCTCGGTACTATCATTCAAGTTACCTGATAACTGAGGACCATATTGTGTACGACCCCAGTGATCAGCACCAGGTGCGAAAGGAATCTTATCTACAGGATAGAAACCACCAAGATTATTCTCTGCTAACTTCTTATTCCTTGTATCTGTATCACTATAGAAAGCAGTAGCAGTGTCTTGCTCTGCCTGTAATGCTGCTTGGTTAGATGTTACCTCAGCAGATAATCTATCTTGAGTAACATTAGTATCTACTGACTCCATAGAATTACCAGTACCAGTAGTATCAGGTTGCCTAGAATCTCCTTCTGACTCTGACTGTGGACCTTGAGAGTAGTGACCATTCCATGACCCTGCTACCTCTTGGTGCATGTTACCCATGACCTTAACATAGAAGTCACCCTCTACTGTTAGACAGTAGTTACCTTTAATATTCTCACACTTGTCCTTAGCAATGATCTTAGTCTCATTGTTTGGTACGTTGGTGTGTCTATTACCGAAAGCATCTTCAAAAGTACTAACACCACCAGGACCAGAGACAACTTTCTTCTCTTTACCCTTTGTAGCATCATTTATAATTCTAGCACCATTCAAATGAGTGCTAACCTGCATCAAGTATGGGTTACAGTCTTGGAACATCTGGTCAATATAACTACCCATCTCTCCAGACTTGGTTGCCATATTAACAGTAGATGTACCATCACTATAAAGGTTATCCACATTCTCATATGGTGTGCCTTTAATAGCATCCTCTATGTTGTCACATTCCGTGGATCCTATCAGTGGGAACCACGACTTCGACTTCGGACGTTTTATCTTCCTGTTACAACTCTTCTTAAATAGTGCTCCTAGAATAGCAAGAAGGATCTGGATTAAACTACCCCAGTCTAGTGAGGTGAAATCAAATTCAAATATAGATTGTACTGTCTCTCCTAACTTTGCTGCTCCTGCTACCATACCTTTAGCAGTATTAACAGCACTTATAACATCACCTGCTACGTCTCTTACACGATTCATTGCAGAGGTGATACCCTCAAGGATACGGTTGCTTAAACCTTTAACAGCAGAGTCAATCTTACCAGCGATCTTACTACTAGCTATCTTATCTACCGCCAGGCTCGCCATTTGGTTAGCAAAGTTTGCTGTGTCGCTCAGTGCTCCCTTCACCAGTCCTAACCACATTGGTTTCTTAGCACAGAATAGTGCAAAGATCTGATCTAAGAATGTCATCAACATGTTGACGACTGCTATTGGTACAAACTGAGATACAATCTTCACCAACATTCCTACAACCTCAGCGATTAACTTCGCTAACATCTCCTTCAGAGGTGCAAGAATACCAGCAATACCACCAGACAGGAAGTTCATTGTCTTACCAAGGTGCTCTCTCACCTTGTCTCCTGCCATCTTATTACCAGTGATAACAGAAACAAATCCACCAGGACCTGAGGACATTGCAGATGCCATCTCACCCAATTCGGTGAGCATCCTAGTCATATCCTTAGCAAATCCACTACCAGCAGGACCAGCAACACCATCAGCAATAGACTGAGCATTGATCTGTGGTTTGATTGGATTAGTTACTGTATTACCATTAACAACCTGCTCTGCTGTATTAATACCACCACCTCTTGCCTCCTCAATAGCACCATCAGGTGTTGCTGGAGTAGTACTCTGTACCTTAGGGAATGGGTTTCCATCCTCAGCATGAGCACCACCAAGACCTTGTTTGTGTGGTGTATTAGTTTCTAATTCAATAGCAACTTTAGGATCAGCAATAGTTGTCTTAGCGTCTGCCTTCTTCTGTTGGAATCCTCTGAATGCTCCTAGTACACAAGGTAACTGTGCTTCTTCCCCATCAAGGAAGAAACCTAATACCCATGCTCCTGGTTGTAATTCTGTTGTGGTACCACTCGACTTAGTTTGTGGTTGGTCACAAGGTAATAATACTGTTGCCCAGGGGAGTATCTCCATTGGGACTTCTTTTAAATATGCCTGTCCATCATTGTTACCAGTATACCAACCAAGTATACGTACCTTAACACGACCAATCTGAGAGGGGTCACGAACATCTTCAATCTCCCCTACCCACCAGGTATACCCATCTCTTCCAAGATAATCAGTACGTGTTGCCATTTATATAATAGTTTCTTTTATTTATCAAGTCTTTTAAAGAGAAATTCCCCTTCCGATTCTTCTTTACCCCATCGGAATTTTCCTGTCTCTAAATCATATCCAGTATCAATAGCACGATACTCCTTACCATTGAATCTTATCTTGGAGACCATCCTCGTATTACCTTGGATGCATTCTCCATCAGGATTCCCATTCCACCAAACTCCATCCCAGTTCCAAATGAAAGGACAGGAAGGAGTATTAGTGAGCAGATTAGTAGTTTTAGCATAGATGATGTTTTCATCCATCTGCTCGTAATCATACTGTATATAGTTATATGGATTCTCTTCCCCTTTATACTTGTACCACGATTTAGTGGTAATCATGTGATCGCACTTCTCACATTTTTCTATACGAATGTCAATCTGAGGCCACGTACTTGGATTAGAAAATGCTTGATCTCTATTCCTGTAGTGACCTACTACATCATCAAATTTCATTTAATCGTCGTATACTAAGCACTCAGGCTCATCTGGGTGCATTTCGCAGAATAATTCGATTGCATTTGGGTCATGATGATCACCTGCTGCTATCTCTGCTGCATGATGCTCTGCATACACCTCTAGTTCGTGCAACTCCTCTTTGAAGTGACGACGTGCAGCAGGATTCGTTTGAGGATCGTCAACAAGATCTCTGTCTCTGGCGATGTGCTGTTCTATGGTTTGCATTTGACTTTCCATAAGCTGTATAGTTATTTATCTACTTTAGTCTACTTTTTCAGATTGTCTGGGTTGGGAATCCCTAACAAGGTATAACTTTGTGGTGAATCCAGCCTTCCTATAAGAATGAGTCAGTCCTGCAATACAATACATTCCACTGAATCTAGTATCAGTCATTACAGTTTCACCTTCATTCCTTGATGCAGGTATAATGATCTTAATCAAAGCACCTGCTGTAAGAGAAGTATTACCTGGTACCGTTATATCCAACTTAATAGACTTGAATAAATTATACCTCGCTGATGCATATTGTGCAACTGCCATTGTGTCGATATTCGGATTTGTACCATTGTTAGTATTACTAGTAGAAGTTTGATTCTTCAGTGCTGGCAATGGTCTGATCTTCATACGAGTAGGTTGTGCCTTATCAAGATCAAAGAATTCTGGTATCTCATATGGTCTTGCCTTTTCTATTGTATCTGCCTTCCCAAATATATCATTGAATGTCAATATCCTAGGTGGTTGTATCACACCACCTGGTGTTGAAGATAATCCTGTACCAGATACCACACCACCTTCTGATGTAACTTCATCCACATTCTCATCTTTATTACCAGAGTCAGGTGCATAACTATCTGCTGCTGCGGATATCTGCACACCTATAGCAGCAGTCTTATAAGTACCCATTCTCATATTAGTGAGATGATTTGCTTTATCAGGATATGTAATAGTCTCAATAGCAAACCTAGCATCTACTCCTTCCAAAGATTTAATAGTATACTCATACTGATAGATGTTATCTGTTACAGCTTGTCCTTGAGCAATACTATCGATAGATCTAAAGTTAAACCCATTCCTATTCTCCCAGAATAAAAATCCACCTTGCTTATTACCACCCTTACTCTTAGTAAGTCTAGTTACCTTATCAGATATGAATGCTATAGCATCACTAGGTTTCCAACTACATGCCACAAAGGTATACTTTGAATGATTCTCAAAATTAGCTGCCTTAAACTTATTCTTCTTACCCTTCCTCCTAAGATACTTTTCACATATCATTCTAGGTATACAATCAGAATCCAATGCTCCCTCACCAGGACCAAATGCTTTAAAAACTTTATTACTTTCATCATTGTACATCTCAGGTGATACACAATGTAAAACATATAGTTGTCCTCTCTCACTCTTAGATATAGAACCTATCTTATAAATTAAGAGATCAACTTCTAATGGTATTTTATCAACTGATGAAGCAGTAGTAGCTTTGATAGTAACTGTCTCACCACCCTGTAGTAATCTATTAAAATCTAATGTATCTAATATACTAAACTCACATCTAAGAAATGATGACTCAATGGATTCATGGTATGCAAAATCTATTACTAACTCTCTTATATCATACTTCTTACCACTGATCATCTCGATCTCTAACTTATCAAGAACATACTCACGTGGCTTGTCAGCAGCATACATCTCACCTCTGTTCTGACTCTGACCATATTGTATTTTTCTCCAACTATCATCGATAGCAGATATTAACTCAGCAAATGGCATTTACATAAACTCCACAGGATCAGTTAAAAACTCAGCAATCAAACCATACTTAGGTTTAATATACTTATCAGCATCTAATTCATCTCTACCAGGAATAAGGATTGGCATATCATCACCTTCATCTCCAACAACTACTGCTGGGTTTGAATCATTAATATTAGTTACAGTTGGTTGAGATAACTTCTCTGCCTTCTGCTCAGTCATTGTTTGCTTAACAGCCTCAATGATTTCACCTGCCTTCTGCAACTGACCAGATGCTTGATAGATTGAATGTCCTTTTTTATCAAAATCAAAGAAACCACCAGTCATTTGATCAGCAGCACCTGCTAACCATCTCTTCCATCCTTTTAATTCTCCACCCTTAGCAAATCCCCTAGGTAATGAGTATCCACCTCTGGCAGCTTCACCCATTCTCCTATTAGTGAGACCCCTGTCAGTTCTAGTTGCAGGAGTATCAAATGGTACCACAAATGCTTTACCACCTGCTTTCCTACCTACCCACTCAGTGCCATGCCCAATAAACGAAGGTTTCTTACCGTCTAATGATACTTTATATCCTGACTGTGGACCTTTAATCCAACCACCTCTTGACTTCTCTTCTGTTGGTTGCTGTCCAGCAGATTGCTCTTCGTACATCTGCTGTACGTTTGGTGGATACCTCTTGAAATTACTCTCATCCATCTGACGAGCCATTCCAATGATCGCCAACTGTTCCTTGGTGAGTTTTTCACCTACAGGCATACCAGCAATCAGTAGAGTCTTCGTCTCATTACCACCACTAGGCGTTTCAACTGCTTCTTCTGGTACTTCTACAGTCTTCTCTTCACCTTTACCTTCACCACCTGTAAATAATTTTAATACCGCAGTTAATGCTTTAATACCTAAGAATAAGGGAGCAAATACAATCTGAATACCAGTACTGATTATCTTAGTAATCATAGGTAGATGAGGTTCTACCACTTTCAGTATCTTACTCATGAATGCACCAAGAGCACTAAAGAATTGCTCTAATGGTTCTTTAATATCCTTTAATACATCATTGAATACCTTACTAACCATACCAAACCATTCTTTAAATGGTTCAACAATAGGTTGAATCAATCCTCCTATTGCCTTACCGACAGCACCACCTGCCATGCTACCTACCATACCACCGACAGCACCCATACCTGGAATACCAGTAGCAGCACCTAGTTTGGCACCAAGCATCTGACCACCAGCAGCACCAACACCTGCACCTGCTGCCTCAGCACCTGTACCACCTCCAGCTAATACTGCTGTAGCTGCTGTAGCACCAGCACCAAGACCCATAGCAATTTTACCTGTCTTACTCTGGAAGAAATTACCTCCCTTCCCTAACTTCTTCAGTTTAAATTGTTTAAATTTATCTGCCTTACTATTCAATCCAAACAGTCGTTTAATAGACTGTATTATTCCACCAACTACCTTACCAATAATTTTAATAGCACCAACAGGATTCTTTAATATCGCAAACCCTGCAAATAATGGTACAGCACCAATTAGAAACTTAAATATACCAAAGATTCCTTTGAGACTTATAGGATTCTCAAGAAATGACACCAGACCATCTAACGACATTCCTGCCAGAAATCCAACAGTCTTAAATATAAACTTACCTATAGCACCTAATGTCTTAACAAGTTTCTCTACTGCCTCTGGATTCTTTCGTACCCAATCCAATATAGCAATACTAATTAAACTGCCTACCAGTTTACCTATCCATTTCAAGAAACCTTCACTCTGTTTAGCAACTGCTGCTACAACAGGATTCTTAACTACCTTCTTCTTTTTAGGATCTTTAGTGCTCTTCTCTCTTGCTAGTAATGCTCTCCTATCTTTCTCTTCCTTCTCTTTCTTACGATCTCTCTTTTCCTGTAACTTCTTATTCTTTGCCTTTAACTTCTCTACCCTATTAGCATCCTTTATCTGTGTTGTAATACTGTCTTGCCACGTGGTAAGTAGACCCTGAGTATTCAAGGCAATACTATTAAGAGTAGCACCAAGTGAGTTTAGACCAGCAATTACAGAACTGAATCCTGTACCAATACTCTTCTCATGCTCACGCAATCTCTTCGCAGCAGTTAAAGGAGTATAACTCTTGGCACCAGTAGTACCCTTATAAGAGATCATCTTATAAAGTGCTGGTTTCTTTATGTCTGCCTTTACTACCATTTATTAACAGGTAAACATTGGTGATGGAGAAGCGACCACAGGTATAAGGTGTCCACTACTCTTAGTATTTATTACAGGAGTTGTAACTTGTTTAGTAATGACAATAGGTGCTTGCATCATCATCTCTGCATCATTATCTCTCTGATTCTTATATTTGAATTGATCATGCATTGCATCTCTCTTCTCAGTCATTTCAAATATTTGACTATCACTTAATGTGCCTGATCTAAATTCACCACCCTCTGAGAAAGACTCATCATACCAACTCCATCCCTTACCCTTACCAAACTTCTTCTCCATCTTCTTGATATCAAGAGCAATAGCAGCATCCATCTTCTTATAAGTTGCCTCCTGAGCATCACTTTTCATAAGGATAGGGAATAATACCTCTGGTGGTAGACCTGTCTTCCTGTTTATAATATCTGCTATCTTAAATGACTTTAATAGAGGATGAGATAGTAATTGGTCCTTATGATCTATTAAATCTTGTACCTCAATAGATCCACCAAGCTCAGTAAAATTCTCAGATTCTTCTACTAATTCACCACCTTTTACTACTGTCTTACTGGTAAACTTCTGGAAATTATAGACATATTGATCTGGGGTTATCTGCCCCATTCTATATCCCATAGTATACTTACCACCTTCAGCATAACCAGATAAGAATGCTGCCTGTAAAGCACCACCCTTGGACATCTCCTCCAATTGTACATCCTTTCCAGGATCCTTACCCCTTATAATTTTCCATGCGAATCCTATGGGATTAACCATAAACGCAAATATATTCTTCGCAGCACTAATAATAAAACTTATACTCTTACCAATAAGTTTAATTGCACCACCTAATAACCATGTCAGAGGTTTCATTATCCATCCAAGGATATCAAACATGACCTTACCTACTTGTCCTAGGAACTTGAAGAATGTACCAAGGAACTCTGTAATACCAGTCTCATCAGCAACACCTTTGATGATTGTCCACCACATCTGGAATGCTTTCTGAATAGGTTCAAATAGTGGTTTAATCATTGGTAAGAATGTCTTACCTACCCACTCACCTAAGAAACTACCAATAGCATTACCTACTATAGGTGCAAATGGACCTAGGAATGGACCTAATAATGCAGTACCAGCAGCAGCACCTATCATACCACCTGCTGCTTGACCAAGACCTGCACCAACTGCTTCAGTCTTATCCTCACCCATCGCAATACCCGATGCCATACGAGTAAGACCACCTGCTATGGCAAGTCCTCCCTGTGCACCAGGTTTCATCAACTTACCACCAACATTCTTACCCTGTTGTAGTCTAGTAGGATTATTATTTCTACTATTAAACTTAGCACCAAGTTGTTTTGCTTGTGCGTCTCTACCTTGTTTTCTTAATTTCTTCTGCTGTCTCTCTACTGACTTCTTCTGTGCTTTATATTCCTTCTCTGTATAGATTGCACCTGTTTCTCTATCCTTATAACCAAACTTACGCCATTGCTCATTCTTTTTAAACTCTACTTCCTTCTCTGCATTACTATTAAAGAGAGTAGTTAATTTCTTTGCATCAGATACTGCCTTAAGAGGATTTAAGAGATATTGAAGAGTCTTAAAACCTGCAAATAACTGGAAAGCACCAAATACAAATTTGAATCCTTTCTTAATAGGACTAGTACTTCCATCAAAAACACCAAATACCTTGGTGAGTCCTGCCATTATAAGACCCACACCAAACTTACCTATTTTCCAGGCAAATTTAGCAATAGCACCTATAAGTTTGAATACCTTTTCTGCTTTCTTAGCATTCTCTGGATCGGACATCCATTTAAGGACACCCATAGTAACAATCCATTTAAAAATAGGTGTTAAGAAACCACCTAGTAGTTCAAGACCACTCTTAACAGTCTCCTTTGTCTTCTGACCAAAGTTACCACCTTCTTCTTCTATCTTATCTAATTCTTCATCCTTAGTACTTTCCTCTCTCTTCTGGATTCGGAACATGTCCTTAAATCCTTTAAACCACCGTTTAAATCCTTGAAACGATTCCTTCTCTTCATCCTTATCATCATCCTCTTCTTTCTCTGCCTTATCTCTTAACCAATCTTTCTCAAATTGAATTAGTTTATGAGTCTCTACTAGATTATTACCAATATTTTCAGTTACAGAACCTGTACGATTGATACCCTTACGGACCTCATTGAAATTTGCTCCAAAGGCACCATCGTCTTTTATAGGTTTAATTTTAACGTAACTTCTAATCATTAGAGTGATACTCTACCTGCTTGTTCGTCTGCCTTCTGTCTCCTCTCTTCCTCTTGAATATGAGCAATAAGAAGGTTCACATACACATCACGTTCCCACGGTATCATGTTCTCCAATTCAGTAAGACTATATTTGTGATGTTGCATTAATGCGAAGTTTGTCTTGTAGTAATTCTCAAGACTGTCGTGCATTAACGCTACTCGAAAAAAGCCGCTAGACCCTCCAGTTCCAAATCACTCTTAACTTTAGTCTCAGGATTAACAACTGTTAGTGTATAAGATAGTTTAGGCATTGTCTCAAAGAATTGCTGAATCTTAGCAAATTGCTCTGCATTCAAATCTTCAAGGAATTCAAGTGCTTCTTTCTTACTAAAAGTATCATAAACCTCATCTGAGGTAAATACCTGATCAATACATCCAGCAGCTAACTCAAAGATATCATCAATATTAGGATTCTCAGATAGGTTTTGCTGAATGAATACATCCAATGATGGATACTTCATCTTAATACCCACTTCCTGATCTAACTGTATTTTAGAGTCATGATCATCTGGTACTTTACAACCTACATCTGCAAGAGGTATGTTAACAGTAACTTGTGTTTTCTCATCATCTGGACATGTGACTTTAAATTCACTTGTCTCACCAACTGCAACAGATCTAATCTTAAGGAAAATATATTCAATCTCGAAAGTAGCGAGATCCTCAACCTTAGTCTTTAAGTTTGTACAGTTTTTAATAATAGTCTTCACTGCTTTGACCATTTGCTTGTTGTCTTGCGACTCCATAGCAAGATAGAGTAGTTTCTCTTCCTTAACTAAAAATGGTCTATATGATATTTTTGTGCCTGTGACAGGCAAGGTCGCTTCATACTCAGGTATGGCTAACTTAGGTAATGGCATAACGATTACATTATTATAGTTCTATTTAGACACCAAACTGGGCTGCATCTCTCTGTTGTTGAGATAGTCCTAGATTATCTAGGGTACCAGTAACAGAGTTAATAAACCTGTCTGGAGTATTATTTCCTAGTGCATCAGCACCGACTGTATCATATCTATATCTCTCGAAAGCAAATTTGACGTTATATTTAACTAACTGTGTAGGACCATTATTAAATGATAACTGTGACATATCTATAGGCCACGCAGCAAAGAATTGCCAAACACTAGTCACACTATTAAGTCTCTGTGTATATGGAGTACCACTATCAGTTATACCAGCCCACTTAACAGGTGATCCTAACTCCCATTTTGTTACTAATAGGTTAGTTACATACTCATCATAAAATGTAGCTCTATTCTCTTGATCTGGTGCAGCATAATTCATCCATTTCTCAAAGAATAGACGATGCTGTGCATCCTTAGTCATCACAAATGATATTCCCACATCCTGATGTGTCTGACCATTTGCTAACTTAAACTTATTACCAACAACTTGTGGATGCTCTATAGCATCTGCTCTTTTACCTGGTACGGTAACTGCATCTGCTAGGTAATTATTAGATATTTGTAAAGTCCTTTGATCCCTCCTAGTCATTGCATCATTAGCAAGCATACAGGTTGGTAGGAATACCTTAATACCAAACAGGTTAGATCTAGATGGTTCCTTCTTACCAGAAACTACCAGATCCTTAAAAATATCAAAACTATTGGCACTCATTTGAGTCTACTCCATATAATGCTACTTGGTACTTCCATGGTACGACCTAGACCTTTTGGTCTAATGACGAATTGCTCGACTGGAAGTGGTGTCATGTCTTTCAATTCCTCGGAAGGTACATTATATGCTGAAGTGACACTATTCATAAAGTATTTATGATGGCAACGCATGGGATATGAAATACTACCAGCAGCCCAGGTATTTGCCATACTCTGTCTACTATTAGGTCTCAAATAGTGCATATTACCACCAGAAAATTGCTTCTTCTGGTAATCAACATCTGTGATTAGTACCATAGGGAAGGTATCCCAGAATTTCAGATCTGGTGTCTGAGCTGAATAGTTAAAAAATACAATATCTCCCACAATAAAGGCACCTTCATATGCCTCCAGTCCATATTGCAGTTGTTCTCTATACCACTGCTTAGACTGTTTTATTCCTCCAGCTAAATCTTTAACGTCTGTAAAAATGCTCATACATTTAAGTGTTTTTCGGTCAGTATGATAAATGTCATGCCTTTATGTGCACAAAACTGTCTTGCAGCTCTCCATTTAGCACTATTTACATTCCAAGTCTTAACTTCTGTTATAAAAGTCCTGGCTTTCTGCGATTTACGTTTCGGGGGTTTAGTCTGTGCATCTGGTTTAATTTCGATGATCGATTTGGCGATTCTTCCATCCTTTGTTCTTGCCCTAACGTAAAAATCAGGATAATAACGGTGAGTCCTGTTGTCCAAAGGGCTCCTATAAGGAATAATAATCTCTTCACTTCCCCACTCTAATACGTTTACATTACGGTCACACCAATGCATAAACTTCTTTTCCCACAAACTCCTATAAATAATATTAGTGTGATCACCTTTGTACTTATGTTTGTTTGATGGTCGGAATTTTCCTGAGTAACTCATGTCATACGTTTTTTCAAGTAAAGCCCCTTTAGTCTTCCCACAGGCGAAACCTTATGGTGTGAACTCTTCTACCAGTAGAGAAACTATCAGAGATGAATCTGCTTTTCCTACTGAAGTAATCGACTATCTAAAATTTGATATATTCGACCACAGAGAGAATACATTAAAGGATACAATATATCTATATTTACCCAAGACACTAAAAGAAGAATATGCACAGAATTGGGGTCAAGTTAAACTAGGTGCTGCTGGAGATGCAATTAAGGATGCTGCTAGAAAGGTAATTGATGCTAAGGGAGATCTAGGTCAAACAAGTTTTGCTGATGAATTAAAGCAATTTGCTGATAGTGGAGTTAACCAGTTAGGATTTAAAGCAGGTGCTGATGCTATTAACAGTGCACTTGGTGTAGTTGGTCAAGATGCAGGTTTAAATAGAGACTCACTAGCATCTTTAACAACAGGTAAGATATTCAACCCATACGCAGAATCTGTATTCCAAGGTCAGCAAAGCTTCAGAAAGCATCAATGGACATGGACAATGATTCCAAAGAATGCTAAGGAAGTTAGAACCATATATCAAATTATTAAAACATTCCGTCAATCAGTATTACCAGGCAAATCTGATAAAAACTGGTTAAATATCCCAGAATACTTCCGTGCTCAAATCGTACGATATGTAGATAGAGGTGGTGGTAACGAAGAGATCGGAAATCCCAAGAATGGTGGATTTGGTGGAATATTAAGCTCAATAATGCAATTCCCAACCAAATTGGTATGTGATAACTTCGCAATTAATATGCCTGACTACAGATCAGTAAGATCTACAATGGCAAACAGTAAAGAAGCAGATTTCGGTGCTTTAAGGTATGATTTAACCTTAAGTTTCCAAGAAACAGAATTCCTTACTAAGGAAACATTTGAACCACCTGGTTTCAACTTAGATTCAAACACTAACTGGTCTGAACCAATGGATGATGATGAATTATTTGCTTGGGCTGGCAACACTACAGGACTTTGGTAAATGAGTTATTTCAATAATCTACCCGATGTCTATGTAAGGACATCCAGTTATAGACAAGATAATGTCGATCCGTACACTCTTGCTAAAAACCTCTTTAGGAGAATAAAAATCCGTGAAGAGTTAGATGATGTTATTTTAGGTTTTACTCAATATACGATTAAAAACAATCAGAGACCTGATCAGGTTGCAGGTGAAGTATATGGTGATATGGGTAAAGATTGGGTTGTACTAATATGCAACAATATAATCAATCTATATGAAGAATGGCCCATGTCAGAAGATGAGATGGAAAGGTATATTGACAGTGAATATGAGGAAGACGCAGATTCAGTCCATCATTGGGTTACTCAAGAAATCAAAGATCTTAAAGGTCGTGTATTAGTGAAAGGTGGTCGTATAGTACCAGAAGATTGGTCATATACCAGACCTGACGGAACTGTAATTGCCAAAGAAGACACTGTTAGACCAATATCTGTCTATGACTATGAATTAGAGAAAAATGACCAAAAACGCAATATTTACCTTTTGCGTAAACAGTACTTAAGTGGGTTTGTTGAAGAATTTAGCAATTTGGTACAATATCTTCCAAATCTCGAAGTTAACGATGAAGACCAAATTAAGAAATCCTTCAATACTACTCAAGAGCAGTTTCAGAGCGTTAAACCGACTTATAGCACAAATATCGGTCAAACGAGTTCTATCGAATTTGCGTCTGAAGCAGATTATTCATCTAAGACGTTTGACACCTCTGGTGCTAGTATTAGCGAAGGTGACGTTTTAGCGGATGGAAGCACAGTAGTCACAACATCAACAACTAACCAACAGGATACTTCTACAAGTAACTCATTTGGGTCTAGTGGGTATTAATACTTAGCGACCCCTACAGACAAAAAAATACCCCCGATTTTTTCGGGGGTTTTGCTTGTTCAAAAAGTCGAATAATATATCAAAGTGGTCTGACTCTTCGTCTGCACCTTTCCCACTCGATCACGTCACGTCGCTCATAATGTCCTGGTATCCATGTGTTGCCATGACCTAGGTAATGACCTGGTACCCAATATTTCTTTGTGATCGTTACTTCACACCTTCTACGATATGGACCGTAATGTGGATGTGGATGATGGTGGTCATAGTGCCAATCTCTCCAATGTCCTGATCCATGATCGTGTCCATGATGATAAGACTCTACAAACGGCTCCCAGAATTCCTTCCAAGTTAATGCTTCTGCACGGACTGGTGTAGTAACACCAATCAGTAGAAGTGGGAGCAGTAGTAGTTTCTTCATTAGTCTTCGTTAGCTAGAGCAGCAAAATAGGAAAGATCTGGTGAATCACCCTTCTCTTCTATTTCTTCTATTTTAGCACCAAACCCTGACTTTGTGGGGGTAGGTGGGTCCGCTTTAACAACTGGACTAGTAAGAGGTACTAAATCCTCGTCTTCTTCGTTTGTTTGTACTACAGGTCTTGATGACTTGTTAAGCACAACATTCAAACGTGCTGATAACTCCTCATAACTCTTGAAGTTCTTAAGGTCAGTAAACTCTTTAAGAGAGTGTTGTGACTTCCAGACTGCTTCAAGTGCATCATCTTCTAGTCCACCTAGGACTGATGGTGCATCAAACTCACTCTTATCATAATTCCAGTAACCGCCTATAGTCTGGATCTTGATCTTAAAGTTAGCACCCTTCCAAAGATCGAAAGGATTTATTGGAGTTTCATCTTCAAACTGTGGTTGCATCGCTGATGCAATCTTGTCATGAATTTTCTTACCATACTTATATAAGAATACTTTACCTTCATTCTCAGGATGAAGTTGATCCTTAACAACATAGATGTTACTATAATAAGAAAGCTTACGCTTTTGCTTACGTGCAGTATCTTTGTCTGCATCTAGTCCACTATTCCATAGTGTCCTATTCAATTCACCTACAGGATCCTTTTGGTTAAGTGTGGTGAGAGAATTCTCAATGTACCAACCACCTGGTCCTTGAAACGCATGACTCCATACCTGTGCCCAAGGAAGATCTTCTCCATCTGGCTCTGGTAGGAAACGGATAACAGCATAACCGTTACCTGATTTGTCCACTTCTGGTTTCCAGAGTCTTTCATCTGGACCTCTGCCCTGAGGCTTGGACATGTTTTCAATCTGTTGTGTAAGCTTTGCAAACTTACCAGACTTACTCTTTAGACTTGCAAATGACATTCGTATTTGTCTCCGATTTTGTATTGTGATATTGCTACTGGATTATAGTAGCATAGTTATTTAGGCTTGTCAACACCATCCTTTTTGAGATCTGCTCTCCAAGACCTAAGCTTTTCTTCCATCTGATCTAGTACCATATTGAGGTTAAGACCACCACTATATTCAGTGGACATCATCTCTATTCTCTTCTTGATCTCTGCTGCTGAGTCATCATCCTGTAATTCATTAGCCGCCAACTGTAAACGTGCATAAAATACCTTCTGCTTCGCTACTAACTCCAGAGTCTTTTCAATATGCTCTAGTCTCTCTTGTGGATTAAATGTTTTCAAACCAGCAGACATCTTCAAGAGCTCAGTATAACACTCTTGTATTGCCTCTAGCTCTTCTTGTACAACTTCTGATTGAAAAAAGTCTGTCATAGGTTTAGGATTCCTCTACTTGTTCTTTTAATATAATTTAGTTGCTGTGCATCCCACTTGATTTTATCCTTTAGTGGTTTGGAGATGAGTTTACCGACAGTTTCAACCTCTATCTCAAACTCTTCGCACACCGAAGCAACACCTTCAATATAATTTATAAGACCATTGCTTTCTTTGACCCTATCCTCTACTAGAGAGGTAAACTTACCCTGTGTCATAAACTTCTCTTCAATCTCCTTCATGATTATCCCTCCAGTATTTGTCTATCCAATCTATGAGGGTGTCTATGTATGGTACTTTATCATACTTTTGTGCTACTTGTATACTGCCATCCTCTGCAACAGATAATGTAACGAGTTTGTCAACTTCAACACCAGTTAATTCATAATACATGTAGGCATATGCCGACTCTTGTACAAAGAATTTCTCTAGGTGCTCTTCCTTCTTAAGATTCTTAGTGGTCTTAAAGTCTATAATGCTAAGCTCATTATCAAACTCAGCAATACAATCAACCCTCCCAGCAATGCATAGAGTGCGAGAAAAAAGAGGGGCCTCAATAGCATGAATATTAGAAATACGATTAAGAGTCTCACGAGCAGACCTAAAAAGGTACGTGGGAAGACCCTCGCTCTTCTGATTTTCCTCCAATTCATTTTTTAAATACTTCTCCACTAAGTTATGGAACTGTGTGCCTCGCCATGACGCTGCACGTCGTACCTTTTCTGCTTCAGCGAATCCTACTCGCTGCTGCCACTTTAGTATACCATCTTTTGTAGCGTTGCCAACAACTGTTGTAACACTTGGCATCCATAGGTCATCTACCTTATAGAAACGACCTGAATCAAGAGTCCTACTAGACACCTCCTCAAGAGGCTTAGCAGGACCAACATAATTAAACATTAAGCAAATCCCATTTCGTGTTTGGCGATGAGGTAGTCTCGAATGAATCCAGACCTCACGATATCATTGATACCAAACTCAGTGCAAGTGAAAGAAGACATTGCCTGAGTGATCTTCATAAAGTCTAGCACACCAGTCCTTTCATTAACCTTATAAAGGTCAGACTGTGTGTAATCTCCAGAGAATATGATTCTACTATCCTGACCAACACGAGTGACAATACTGTCTAACTCATGGAAGTTTAGGTTAGAGAACTCATCTACTATTATAATGGCTCTGTCAAGTGTTATGCCACGCAAGAAAGAAGTAGACCAAAAATCTATTGACCCTTGGTTTCTTAGGTTGTCATACAATATTTTAAATGCTCCCTCATCAGGCATGTTAAACATGTATCGTACCATATTTCTATATGGTGTCTGATATAGGTTAGACTTGTCTTCCTCATCACCTGGTAGGAATCCGATCTCTCTTGTAGGGACTAGAGACCTGACAATATATACTCTATCATATGGTGAAGATGGTTCCAATACTGCCTGTAATGCTAGGTAGAGACTGATAAATGTCTTACCTGTACCAGCAGACCCATGTAGTACCAGATTCTGGCCATTCTTGAACGCATCGAAAACATCTTCCTGACTAGGTGTCAAAGGTTCGATGACCCTGAGATGCTCAAGGTTGATGGGTGGCTTTCTCTTCATTGCTCTTGACACGGTACCGTTTCCGTTACCGTTTCCATTCTTCTTTTTCTTTACTGGCATAATTAAGTAAACCTTGACAGGTTAGCACGTGGGTGTTTCTCTTGGATCTTACTCATTACCTCTTTAAATCCGTCCGATTGTTTCGGATCTCCGTATGTTACTCCACCAGTCCCTGCGGACCAGTCTTTATCCCAGTCGGGATTGTCCTTCCTCCACTCATCGTAAGAGGACATGGACATGGAGAGTTCTTGTTTCTCTCCTGTAGTTTTATTTATGACAGGGTATGTTGGCATTAGTCTATTCGTAAGCAAGGTTGTAGATCATCCCATCCATCGTAGCGACAATCACAGTCGTCGTCTACATCAGGACACCATCCTAGTGCCTTGGATGTGATTGGGAAGTTGCAGATGAAGTGGTCACGACATAGATTTGCTATGTCCATGTGCTCCTTCTGTGTACCGTTAGCAGTCCTTAATTGTATATAATGTAACCAACTCCTTACAGAACCAGACATATAGATACGAGTAGGAGTAGCCAAGGGGAGCACAAATCTCGCACACTCTTTCGCAACCCCGCTAGAAAGTAAGTCATTGTAGAGGGCTTGTCCTTCATCAAAGTATTGTTTAATTCGGCCTTGTAAAAAGGCTCGCTCGGTTTCTGGGATGTCATCTATACTATTCTGTCTATTTTTGCTGTCTTGTCTCCTCAACTCAGGTATCACTGGTGGGTCAAGAAGATTAGTGTCTGCATATCTCTGACTAAACTCTTGGAATGTAAAGCTACGATGCCTTAGTATCTGTGCTGCAATACCACGAGTAGTTTCGATCTGCAATGTCATGTGTGCTTGCTCAAAGATAGACCAGTGTCCATGCTTGATACAATACTTTAATAGACCCTCAACCTTTGGGTTGTCCTGATTGTTAGGGTTAGATACTCTTGCGATGTATCCTATAGTTTTTTCAGCGTCAGGTGTTACCGTGACGAGACATACTTTAGTCATTCTTTCTTAATAATATACGA
>VTLG01010907.1_pt1 | contig 115760 bp, 155 predicted proteins | sample 4694571 | NCBI WGS metagenome assembly VTLG01 (sample SAMN12604809, study PRJNA352737) | marine metagenome | biome: ENVO:00000447; feature: ENVO:00000209|ENVO:00000569|ENVO:01000036; material: ENVO:00002151; isolation source: viral sequences binned using virsorter ... | reverse complement strand
TCAAGCATTTTCTGAGAACTTTTTCACACTTTTTTAAGTAATAAAGTAAAAAAAAATGAAAAAAACGCTTGACACATATAGGGTTTTATTCGTATATTATACTATAACAAAAGGAGATATAATGAACAACTTAGACAATCAAACCACAAGACCCAAGACAGGCGTGATAAGACAGATGAAGGTTATCAAGGGTGATGTACTCATCGGTTTCTTGATGGATAGATTTGATTATACTGCCAAACAGGCTATCAAAATGGAAAAGAGATTACCTGGTGGTCTAAAAGTACAGGTTATTTATTAATTTTTTTACAAAAAGTGCTTGACTTATATACTATATTATGTGTATATTAGGGTATGATAAACAAGGAATATAATATGAATTTAGTTACCGAAGATAAAGTAGTCCTCAAGAGTGTGGGCTGTATATTTGATACAAAACAAGGTATTACCTATCCTATAATGACGGATGACACGATAGATTGGGATGGTGGTGTTGATGTGATGGTCACGGATTGTGAGTGGTTTAGAGCCCTTTCTCCGAAAGATTTCACCATAGTAGAAAAGTATTTTACTGACGAGGAATTAGATATACGGGCTATGATGGATAACAATTACTTGGAAACCTATTGTGAGGAGAATCCTGACTTCGTAGATGGGTTTGATAATTGGGATACTTTCTAAAAAAAGTGCTTGACTTTATCATTTATTCTTCGTATATTAAGATATGATATAAAGATATAAAATAAAGAATTTGTTGGCTCAGTTCACGAAAGAGGAGTAGGGATTGAGTGGTGTGAGAACCTTAAAATGAAAGTCTACGGACAGCTCGGAATACCCTTGAACTCGCGAATAGAGAGGGGAACCAGTCCAACACCTAAAATTTGATTGGTTAGTTAGGTTAGAAGAGTGTGGTTTTACCTCCTTTACCACACCAGAAATAGGGGAGTCGATTTGGCTTCCCTATTTTTTTGCCCCTCATACTGACATATTGTCATACCAACTCCCCATAAAACAAGGCGTACCCTTATCCTAATTTAACATTAAAAACATATACGGGTCAAGCATTATTTTCAAAAATCGTAAATTATTTTGTGGGTCGGGTAGGTAATCCAAGCGGTACTTATGACAATATGACATATACACGAGTTTGGTACGATATTTGATATGGGCGGTATACTTACAAAAAAATATTTACCGAACTCTCTACTTATTAGTATGAAGGTAAATCACAACTACTACTATCTATTACAACAGGCTCACCACATAGAGGAGATGTATAACCACTATATGGTACACAACGACAAGCCATATTGGTACGAAGAGGACTATCAGCACTTCTTTATCGACCTATGGGTGTACGAGGAGTACCTAAACCTACCAAGTGCCTAAGTATGACATAATGACCTACCCCCATAGGTTTATCGTGAACTCATGCAAGTATGACATAATGACACGGCTCGGACTCGTTTTCATATCGAGCACAATTTTTTTACCTATAGCTTTATTACTTTTTTCGTATCACTTCGTGATATATTTTTTATCGAATGTAACTTGTGGTATCCATCGCAGATGGTCAATTGTGTTCATCATCAAATATCGAAACTTTTGCTCGTTTTGTGTAGTATAATCTTATATCACATAATATTTATTATTGTATCAATCGTGTGTTCTCACGAGACTTCTCGACATTACATATTAGGTTTCTTATCATATAAGGAAACGAAGTGGAAACGAATTTTATTCAAGAATTGGTAAATGAATACTCTTGGCTATTCTTTACTGGCATACTATTATTATTGTTCAACAATACTATCTCTGAGGCAGTGGATGGTATTATGTTGTTCTTAGGTAACGACTACAACGAGGACGATGTTGTTGAGGTTGATGGTAGTCCTGGTCGTATCATACGAGTAGGGATATGGAAAACAGTATTCTTCATATACCACATAATAGATGGTAAGATTGTTGGCGGTTCTAAACTCGTGGTACAGAACTCTAAACTAAAGGACTTGAAGATAGAGAAACCCTTACCTAACTTGGATTTATCTAAATATCAGAAACCAAAGTAAATGAGATTTATTCACAATATATTATTTTATGACCTATCTAATCTATTCAGTATTACTACTAATCGTACACGCATTCTAAGGTGGTTGAACTCTCGACCATCACTCAGATACCGAATCAAACAATATAATAAGAAACATTAGAATCTAACACAATTCTAACAAAATTCCTTAGTTTTTAAAATCACTATTTCATATTTATCATTGGAACCCGAATCGGATTTTATGATGAGAGCAACTCATTGTAGAAAAGGATAAAACACCTGCGGTGGTCGGTCATACTATCAAACTAAATAGGAGAATACAATGATAAAGGCAATATTGTGTTTATTACTTGTGGGCTCCTTGACGGCCCGTAATTACGAGTTTGGTGCTCGTAAAAGTCAAGAACCAATACCTGTGAAGGACTTTCGTTTGGAATACCACGACATTCCTGATGGAGTAACTAATCTCATAGGTAAGGTTGTAGCAGTGTTTGAAATAGACGAACACGGTAATGTATTAGACCCATATGTTCAAGATAGCTTCAACATCCAACTAAATCACATAATCGTAGATAAACTAAAACAAACCAAATACCAACCAGCCATACAAAATGGAAGACCTGTACGCGTAAGGATGACACTCCCTATCGTTTTCAAATAAACCATTTTTCAAAGAGGGGGGCTATGTCCCCCCTCGGCGTATTTAACACGAAATAAAATCTTAACTTTTTTTAAAATAATGCTTGACCCGTATTGTTTTTCTTTGTATATTAGGGTATGATAAATAACCAAATAATAAAGAAAAGGAAATAACATTATGGGAATCGTATCTAACTATAAACCACTTACTATGAACTCTTTTAGATTTGTACTTCGTACACCTAAAGGTAAAACTTTCAGCTTTACAGACCATTTGTGTTTGGATGATAAATCTAAGTCTTGGTACATTACTAAGGTAATGAATAAGTACTTCGGTTTGACTAATGGTATGGAAGTCGTTAGAGTATCTAAAGACATTAGTGGCTTGGGTCGTAGATTCAAACAGGTTTACTCTGAGTCAAAGGGTTGGATGGAAGGCGACTTGACCAAAGTCAATCCATATCTTTCTTCAAAATAATTGAAGAAAGTGCTTGACTCGTATAGTATTTTATTAGTATATTTAGGTATAATATAAAGGAAATAAATAATGAAAAAAGAAATGAATTATAAAAATCAAATGAATGTCCTAATCGATGGAATCAGAAAATCTTACGCTGATTGGAATGGTAATCCTGTTGATTCTAAAGATGAAGTTAGACTCAATATGATTGAGAGATTCAACTCTACTATCCGTATTGACAATGGTCGTAAATTCGACAAGATTGTAACTGGTACTTCTGTTTGGGGATTTGTCGCTAAGGACGATGGAATGTTCAAAAACATGCCTATGAAAAAAGGTGATGTGTTCAAACCCGCTGGTTGGAGAGCTCCCGCTAAACATAAAAGAGGAACTATCTTTACTGACGATTTGATGGATGGTAACTTCTATAGTTGGACAGGCCCAAATTATTTGAAATAAATTGAAAATAGTGCTTGACTTGTATGGTGTTTTATTCGTATATTACACCATACTAAATAACTAAAAAATAAAGGATTTGAAATGAAAGAAATATTTGAAGACATCAAAAAAGATATGGACGATTTTTTCGAGGAAATAGACGCAATCATCGCTGGAGAAAAAACTATGAGTGATGAGGAATGTGAGTATTGGGAAATGAAGGCGGAGTTACATAATGAACGATAGAATGTTTGAGACTAATTTCAAATCAAGTCATATGATAACCGTAGACGATATAGGTACTACAAGAGAAATGACTCTCTTGGGTATGTTGAGTAATACAGGTTGTCTTAGGATGAAAGATATAAACATAAACGAAATAAGAAACTTATCAGTTGTTTGGCATTATGATGGTGACGATGTAATGGTAGATGAGATTTATGATACTGATAGTGGTGAAGTGTATTGGGTAGACCACGAAGAAAATTGGTCTGAGTATGATGAAGTTTTATTATGTAGTTTACTAATGAGTGGAGACTTAGAATGTTAGAAATAATTATAGGAATATTAGTATGTTCCCAATTTATAATGTGGGCATACTTTCAAACTGAGATAAATATTCTCACTAACAAAATGGAAACAAAGGAGGCTATTCGTGACTTTGAAAAAAATCTTAGAAATGTTAGAATCGATTGAGGGTCAATTAGATGATGCCTATTATAACTTACCTGAGTATGATGCAAATTCAGATGGAAAAAGTTATATTGATGGTGCACGATGTGATATTTATTATTTGAAAGAACAAGTACAAAATAGGATAGATGTAGATGGAGACAACTAAAAATAAAAAACAGAAGACCATATTGGATTGTGAACTATTAGGTTTACATTTGGAAAGGGTGGAAAAGAAGTTTCACGAAATGGGTATACCAGAAGAAGATTTTGTAACCAACCGACTCGAAGATGAATTAGAAGTAATGGAATGGTTTGTAACTATGATGATGACCGAAGGTGGTGGTATGATAAAACAAATACAAGAAAGGACTAAGTGGGAGTTGGCACGAGCATGACAAAATATTTATTAGATATAGATGTATTATCCGAAGTAAACCAATACACAAAACATATACAAGGTACAGGTGATGCTGGTATTGATTTGTATTTTCCTCATAGTGTGAGGATAGGTGCTGGAGATACATTACTGATTGACTTTGAGATTCGTACAAGAATGAAACATATACTTGACCCAAAGACTTTAGAGATGGAAGAGTGTAGTTATATGTTAGTACCAAGAAGTAGTATATGGAGAACTCCATTACGACAATCAAATGGAGTTGGTATAATTGATAGTGGTTATCGTGGACACATTATGGTTCCTGTAGATAATATGAGTAATCAATCTTACGAGGTAAAACGAGGAGAGAGATTATTTCAGATTGTATCTCCAACACTTGGAGAGACTATGGTTCAGTTTACTAAATTGACTACTGATACCAAGAGAGGAACAGGTGGATTTGGGAGTACTGGCAAATGAGTGAAATGGCAAAACGAGGTACATACTTTGAGATAAAACAACTTGAGAGAAGAGTTGAGAAACTTGAAAAGATATTAGAAAAGTTTATGGAACAATGGGGGCCTGAGGTTCAAAAGAAAAGAGCTGAACGAGATGCTAGATGGGATGAGATGGTACGAGTCTTACAGATTCAAGAGAGTAAGAAATGAGTAATGAAGTATTAGCAATAATCATAGCCATAATAATTATGATTCCTGCAATATTGTTTTACGAACTTATAATAGTTAGAAACTATGCTGATAAGTTTTTACCACCAACAGTATTGAGTTTATTCTCAAATGGAAATCCAAGAAACTTGAATAAGAAAAATGAAAAAGATAAGACATCATAAATTACCAATAACCTTAGAATCAGCAGACCACCTAACACCTGATATGTTGAAGGCCATACAAATACAAATGGCCGAATATAGTTGGGATGATTGGATTGATGAAGATGGTAAGTGGTTCAAATATTGGAACAAACCAAATCCTAAACAGATGGAGTTGTTTGATGGATTATAAAGAGGTAATGGACTTATGGTATGTTTGGACAATTGGTGGTATTATAATTTACAAATACATAAAAAGTATAATTGATAATTGGAATGAATAAAAGAACAGAAAATATAAAAAAACTAAATACTAAAATGTTTGGAGAGAGACTTGAGAAACTACTTGAGTTGATTCTCAAAACAACAACTTATAAAGATGATAATGCAAATTTATTTCATACACATCAGATACTAACAGAAAACTGGTTAGATAGATTGAATAGTGGTTGGATGGATTTGGCAAGTGAACGAGTAGAGATGATGAAACAGGCTAATAATATATGGGCTGTTAGAAAGAAGATAGAATCAGGTGAAGTACAAGAAGATGAAAATGGTCTATTAGAAATGGAAATAAAAAACTTTATAAATAACAATGAAAAAATAAATGCAATAAAACATTATAGGAAATCGATGAGAGAAGTATATGGTAAAGAAGTTTCTCTCAAAGAAGCAAAAGAATATGTTGATGCAGTACATACAATAATTAGACAAGGAAAGTAAGGTTATAATAATATGAGGAAAAGAATGGCTAAGAAATTACCAAAGAAGAAATGTCAGCATTGTGGGAAGTTTACAACCACTCCATACAAGGTTACGAAAGTACCAGGTTTTCGTATGGCAATGGATGTACCCAACTATGTAAAACGAGATAAGGGTAGAAAGAACCCACGAGCTGAAAGGTTCAATGGTGTTGTGGAAAAACATTATTGTAATACAGAATGTTATATGGATTCGGTAGATGCAAACATTTCTCCCGTATAAATCATTTGAAGAATCTGCAAAAGTATTAGATTGGCGTAGACTCGGTAAACAAAGAGTCGAGGGAATGCAAATCATAAATGCGATTGAACAGAAACCTCGTAAGGATGGTAAACCATATAAGGGTTGGTTGAATCATCCTGCGACAGTTATGTGGAGACCGCATGTTGATTTGTTGAAACACTATACCAATATAATAATACAAGAGTGGATTGATAGAGGATACAACAATAATATGAAGTTCTATGATGTGAAGTGGCCAATTGACTTACCAAATTGGTTAGGTTACGAACCATTTCATTCATCACATAGAGCTAACTTACTTCGTAAAGATAGAGAATACTATTCACAATTCAAGTGGAAAGAAAATTCAGAAGACCCGTATGTATGGAGAGATGTTGAGAAGAAGTGGTACAGACAATATGTAGGTACAGGTGAAAGGGTATACTTCTGAGATGAAAGGGTGGATATTTTCTACACAAAGTAATCCATCATACGAGACCACACGATTGATAGAATGCTTTGAAAGTGAAGGCATTGATGCATATATGGTACATCCTAACGAGGTTGATATCTTTGTTAGTAGAGAAAACAGAAAATCGGTACAGGTAGCAAACGAGTACGCATCAATACCTGATTTTGTAATCCCGCGAGTAGGAAGCTCAACTACATATTACCAGAAGGCAGTCTTCAGGCATTTGGAAAGAATGGGTGTTATGTTTATCAATGGTAGTGATGCCATAGACAATGTAAAGGATAAATTATATACGATGCAGATACTCGCACAAAATAATATTCCTCACCCAAAAACTATGTTAGTTAGGAATCCAATAAATCCAACATATGTAGAGAAGAACATTGGGTTTCCTATCGTGGTAAAATCACTAAGTGGTACACACGGAAAGGGAGTATATCTTGCAGAGAATAAGAGAAACTTTATCCAACTTGTAGATATGATGGAACAGATAAATGATAGATTCAATATTATACTACAAGAATATGTTTCTGATTCTCACGGAAAAGATATTAGGATAGTGGTTGTTGGTGGTAAGGTAGTTGGTGGTATGAAAAGAGAATCTAATGATGGAGATTTTAGAGCAAACATCACACGAGGTGGTGGGGCAAAACCAATAGAGATAGATGAACAAATGGAATATCTTGCATTAGAAACTACTAACTTGTTGGGATTAGATATTAGTGGAGTTGATTTACTTTATGATAATGGTGGATATAAGATATGTGAAATAAACTCATCACCAGGATTTCAAGGTATGGAAAAATATACTGACATAAAAGTTGCTGAACAGATAGTTAATTATATAAAGATAAAACTTGGATATACCAATGGGAATAATTAGAGATTTTATAGAGATGTTGAAGAAGATAATTTTTTTATATCAATACAAACGACATCTGAAGAAGAGAATAGAGAAGAATAATTTTGGTCGTAGGGAAGAATGGTAATGGATATAGCATCGTTAGCTGGTCATCTTGCATTTGGGTTGATAGCCTTTTCTTTTTTAGTAAAGGATATTTTATGGTTGAGAGTAGTATCAATACTTGCAAGTTTATTTTCAGTATTTTATAATTACACAATACCAGAAACTCCAATGTGGTTAGCCATAAATTGGAATTTTATTTTTGTTGCAGTAAATGTATATCATATTGCGGTAATTATATATGAGAAACGACCAATAAAGATGCAACCAAAAGATAAAGAATTATATGAAACTATGTTCAAGGACTTGAGTCCTGTAGAGTATCTAAAGATAAGTAAAGTTGCAGAGTGGAAAAAGTATAAGTCTGGTCAATCACTAATAGTACAAGGAATGCCTGTTGATGATTTGATATTGATTTATAATGGTACGGTAAATGTAATCGTGGATGGAGAAGGAGTTGCAAATCTAAAGGATGGCCAGTTCGTAGGTGAGATGTCATTCCTTACAGAGAAACCTGCGACTGCTACTTGTAAGGTAGAACACGATACTGAATGTTTAGTGTGGAAACAACCAGAGTTCAAAGAACTACTGAAAAGAAATCCATCACTATACTACACGATACAAAGTTTATTGAGTAACCAACTGGTGGGTTATAGTACAACAAAGTGATAGATAAATTAGGTCATTACATTTGGTTGAGAATAAATAAAGACCAAGAAGTTTTGAAACAAACAAAACCAATGCATATGAGTGGGTTGTATGTATCACCAAAACATATACAAAAGTATATAGAGGATTTTGTTACATATGGATTTGATTATCAAGGTGAAGATGTAACAAATATAGATGACATAGATTTTGAACCTATCCCAAAGTATTGGGATGAAAGTGATGGGAAATTACAATGAGTGATTTTGTACAAGTAAAGAATTTTATTACTGATGATGAATGTAATGATTTGATAAAATTTTATGATACATATTTTAGTGTACAACATCATACAAATCAACATACTGATGTATTCAATAACAAGTCATTTCAATATGAAGTTATTGCAAACGAATATCAGAAAAGTTATGCTAGATATTTGATGGATAGAATTAGATGGGGAATAGTAAATGAACTCCGAAAGTTTTATATGGATGATAGATTTATTTATAATGATTATTGTGATTTAGTTAGATGGAAAGTAGGTGAGGGATTGAATTGGCATGCAGATGCAAATTACTATCCATCAGGAGAACCTAACTATGTTAGTTATCGTACATATGGTTCTGTTACTTATTTGAATGATGATTACGAGGGTGGTGAATTTGAATTTATGAATGAAAAGTATGGTAAGATAAAACCAGAAAAAGGTATGATGATAGCATTTCCAGCCGATTTGGATTGGGTACATAGAGTAAATACGGTAACTAAAGGTGATAGGTATACTATGGCAAGTTGGTATACAGATGATAAGACTCATTGGAATTATGTAAATGAAGGTTGGAGTGGTACAATAGGAGTATAAAAAATATGGGGCTGTAGCTCAGTTGGGAGAGCGCTTCACTTGCACTGAAGAGGTCGCAGGTTCGATTCCTGTCAGCTCCACAATATGTGGTGGTGCCCGAATGGTTAAGGGGGTGGATTGCAAATCCATTATTTGTGAGTTCGATTCTCACCCACCACTCAAGGAAAGTTATGATACAATTCAAGAATAAAATAGAAGTGAAATGGAATCACTCGATGATGGATAATAAACCATTCCACGATGAAGTCTCAAAACCATTTGTAGAAGTAACTGGTGATTTTGAAACGAGTTACAATATAAGGTTTGAGTCTGATGGTGAATTGTTACATAGCACAATCATACAAAATAATATGTGGGTTGATGTCAATCTATGTTATCCCAAAGATGTAGATATTTGGATTACAGAAGCATTTTCTGGTATAGAGAAACACTACAAACTTGAACTCACTAAAGATAGTAAAGTATTATGTTATTTCAATTCTAATGCAATGGGAGATGCCATAGCTTGGGTAAACACTATCCAAAAGTGGGTCGAAGAAAAGGGCTGCCAAGTAGATATCTTTGCTACTGAATTTATTTGTTCATTGTTCAAGAACGGAAAAAATGAGATAAAAAATGTAGTAAGTGAAAGGGATGTTTGGGGTGGACCTGAACGAAAGGGTAGATGGGAAAAATATGATTTTATATTTGGAGTTGGTCAATACGAAGATAATAAATGGTTAGTCGAAAATAAAAGAAGGCCTGAAAACCCACATCCACGAGAGATAACTTTACAAGAAGTACCAAGTAGTATATTAGGAATAGAAACTAATTTTGATAGACCAGAAATAAATCCAAGTTGGATAAAAGAACCAACAATAGATGGAGACTATGTTTGTATTGCAACACACTCTACCTTACAGGCAAAGTATTGGAATAAAATTGGTGGTTGGGATTATGTCGTACCTTATCTAAATCTAAAAGGATATAAAGTAGTAAGTATATCTTTAGAGTCTGGTATTTATTGTGGTAACAAAACTCCAAAGACAGATATAAATAAAACAGGTTACATACCAATATCAGATAGAGTAAACGACCTACACCATTGTAAATTTTTTATTGGATTACCATCTGGATTATCTTGGTTGGCTTGGGCACTAAATAAACCTGTACTTATGGTTGGTAATTATTCTAAACCATATTCTGAATTTCAAGATAATGTTGTTAGAGTATATAAGGAAGGCCCATATACTGGAATATATAATGATACATCTATAGACATACAAAACAAAGAATGGAATTATAATCCTTATATAGAATGTAAAGACTTATCAGATTGGAATGATATTGAGACTATAGATACTCAAGATGTTTTTGATGGAATTGATAAGTTGATTGATATTTATTTATAACTCGAAATTGTACTCCCGTACAAACAGGAAATAAATTATGGCTAAAAAATGGCTGCATGTCTTCAAACATACAACAGATGAATGGTCGGATTTTTACGGCGGTGGTGGTGGTTTGCCAAGAACATCTGATTTTGTAAATATAGATGAAGATAAGTTTTCACAATGGATTGTGGATGTCACAAATGAAAAACTATTATCAACCGAGTATGGTGATGGTTGGACACTTGATGACTATGAAGTGGCCGAACATACAGATGGACATTGGAAAGGTATGTGGGAAATTCAAGTAAAGAGAATTACACATCCTGATAGTGGCTCATTAGGAATATAGTATATAATTTATTTCCCAATAGGGAGACATACAATGACAAAATCTAATTACTTTTCCGATAAAAAGAAATCTTTCGATGATACATTATTTAGTATATCTAATCTAATGAAAAGATTTCAGGTTGATATCTCAAGAAAAGATATAGATAAAAACTATCTATTGAATCGGCTAACTTATTGGATAGAAACTCTTGAGAATTTGAGACACGAAGTGATGATGTCTAAAAGTGATGAAAAATAAAGTCTTTCATAATTATATGTATGGAAGACAAAGTTATAGGAATCGTTGAGAAGAATACACGAGAACAAATAAGAGTTACACGAAAGAACTATCGTGGATATGAATTCATTGATGTTCGTGTATATTGGAAAGACGAGACAACACAAGAGTGGAAACCGAGTAGTAAAGGTATTTCACTATCCCCAAAAACAATACCTCAGATAGTAGAGCACATCATAACAGGTGCAGAAGAACTCGGATTGTAACATTCTGAACACTGTATCAATTTGTTATAACAATCTGAGACACATTTATCTCCCACACCTAAAGTAAATTATACCCAACAAATTTTATTTTATTACTATACATAGAGTTATAGAGAATCTCCAAAATTGTGGTACAGTTTTTGTACTATATAAGTAACGAATAAATCATAAGGAGAACTGAAATGTTCAAAAACATAATAAAAAGATTGAAGAGTCGAAGAGGTAACTCTCTGGCTGAATTCGCTGTTACAACCGCTATGATGGCTACACTAGCTACTACAGCTGCTCCAAAGTTTGGACAGATTGGTGCTGGTGCTAAAGAGAAAAAAACCATCGCTAATATCGATAAGATTATAACGGTTGCTAACAATTTCTATAACCAAACATTATCTGAAGAAGGTAAGGGAAGATTTCCTGGTCAATCTAAATATGACCAACCAGTCGGTGGTGTAAATTTATCCGAAGGACAACTTACTGATGAAGCCTTAGAGATATATGTTGAAACTATTCTTGATGCTAAAGACAATTACGAATCAGACTTAGGTGAGTTTGTTTATGTATTTTCAACTGCATCTGATGACGATGATGCCTTACAAGGTAATTGGATGAATGATGAAACATCTGTAGCATTTGATGTAGATGGTGCATTAGACTTCAAATCAGACTTTGGTAACAATGGTATATCATCCCCATTTCAGGATGGTTCATATGCATACTTGGTAATACCAGGTAGTGGTTCAGGTACAGATGCTCAAGCACCTGCACTTATCGTAATAGATACTGAGAACCCTGCAGAACTAAATAAAACTTTAGTACCATAAATAAAAAAACAGAACGAAAGACTCGTTCAGAAAGAGAACAAAATGAAGAAACTAAAAAACAAAAACGGATTCACTCTTATTGAGTTGATAATGGTTATGATAATATTAGGAATATTATCAGCAGTTGCCATACCGAGATACTTGGATACCATCGAAAAGGCAGAAGAAGCTGCTGAAGATGCAGTTATAAGTAATATCGGTGTCGCTCTTGACAACTATGCTATCCATAAGTTGGTAGATAGTGGTAGAGGAATATGGCCAGACAATCCATTTGATGCACTAAAAGACAAACCACAAACTTATACTACTGACGGTACAAATGCCGACACAGATAATGAGTGGACATTTGTAGATGGTGACCCAGCATACATTACCCATCAAAGGTCTGATAATTCCAGATGGAAGTGGGAGTATGATGCAGGAATAAACACAGGAACAGATTCAGATACTACTGGCACATTAGGCAGTAGAGAAAGTCTGTCAAGTGAATAAAAGAAACGGGTTTACTTTAGTGGAACTCATTATGGTGATGGTAATTGTGGGAATACTCGCAGCAGTATCTATACCACGATTTGCTGATATTGTAAGACAATCCGAGGCCGCAGCAGAACAAGGAATCCTTGTGAATTTAGTCGCGGCCTTAGATACTTATAGTCAAGAACAATTCATTGAAGAGGGTGTGGTTAGTTGGCCAGACAATCCATTTGATGCCTTGAATAAAGTACCACCATCATATGATAAAACACAATCTACTTTGATGACTCAGATGAAAGATAGTGATTGGATTTATACAGGTCAGGCAAGTAATGATTATAAAAATTCAATCGTACACAGACGAAAAGAAGATAGTTTAGCAATTTGGACTTATGATAAAACAACAGGTGAGATTGGATATTCCAATCCACCATACAAACCAAATCAAGTCGTATACAGACCTGATTTACAAGGACAATAAAAATCGAATGAAAAAACTACTGAAAGAAAAAATGAATGAAGGTTTTTCGTTGGTAGAATTAGTAATGGTTATGGTCATCTTAGGAATATTATCTGCAGTTGCAGTACCTAAGATGTCCGCCGTTCTAAACAGAGCAACTGTTAGAGCTGAAAAGGCAGTGGTAGACCAAGTATGGGCAGGTGCCGAACAATATGCTGGTGACAAACTTTTAGAAGTAGGAACAGAATCTTGGCCTTATAATCCTCTATCAACTTTTGGTAGAACTCGTAATATGAATATAAATTTAGTATTAGGTATACCTGACGAGGATGACGAATGGCAGTATAACATCGAAAGTGATGGTGAGGGTAGAGTATATCATTTTAGAATTGATGATGAGATATGGTATTACACATATGATTCTACAACATTTCAATTAGCAGAAGAACCAATAAGATATATAGCACAATAATGGATGATAAAATAAAAGAACTACTATTATACTTTGGTATATTTGGATGTGTAATGTTTGTATTACTAAAACCAGATCCAGATGAAATACCAAAAGTAAAACCACCATCAATGTTAGAATTTGATGAACACCCAATAGTTGCTTGGACAGCATACGATAGAAAGGGTGGGCCTTGTGTAAAGATTAGATACAAGATACAAAGAGATAACACGAGATTGTATATGTTTGACGATAACGGAAAGTTAGTACATCAAACACCATTAGCATTAGATAGATTCAAAGATGGTAGAGAAAGAACAGAAACATATGTTTGGAAACTTTACAGAACTGAATGGACATCTAATATAAATCCTGGATACTACACAATCGTAGTTGGAACAGACTACGACAAAAGAGGCATAGGTACAGAGATAGAAGTATTATGAAGTACCTAGCACTTTTATTATTACTAAGTGTTACATATTCTCAAGATATCCAACAAGTATCGGAAACAAAAAGAAGTAGTGTATACGGACAAGATTGTGATGATACGGAATATAGAAATTCCAATGGCACACCCAATTGGAAAAACTATGGACAATGGTTATCCGAATGTGATTCAATCCAAACAATAACCTTAGATATAGAATTTGCCGAAAGACGAAAGAAACAACAAAGAGAACAAGCCATACAAGATAGTATTGAATTATCAGAAGTAGAAGATATAGATTTTGATTTAGATGCTATGTGGGAAAATACCGTATGGGAAGAAATACAAGATGTCACAACCGTATATGCTGAAGTAGAACAGATAACAGCAGTTGCAGGTGTTCGTGGAGCAGAAGCAGAAGATGAAGCATTAGCTCTTTTATATTATAGAAAATCAATGAAAGGATTATCAGAATTAGACCTACAAAAAGCCTTGGGTAAACTTATAATAAAAAGAGGTAACCTTTCTGATGATGACCCACAGGCTATAAAAATAGATTCTTACATAAAACAAATAAAATCGAAGTTAGAGAAAGTATAATACTATTTATAAAAAAGAAAAATAATATATATGCCTCTAAGTCGTTGGACAAGTAAACATAGAACTACTCTTGGTCGTAAAAGAAAAGATGACCCACAGAATAAAAGTTATAGAACACCACCCAAGCCAGAATCTTATTACACGAGTACAAAAGGTCAATGTCGTTGGTGTGGTAATGTAATTACAAAGGAAGATGGTACAATCAATATGAGGAAAAGTTGGCACGAACAATGTGTTGATGAGTATATGATTATTTACCATACAAGAGAAGCACGAAAGCATGTTTACAAAAGAGATAAGGGTGAATGTAATTATTGTGGAAAAAATTGTGGTAGACGAAGATGGGACTTAGATCATATCAGACCTTTATGGGAACAAAAAGGAGTAAAGGAAAAAGATTTGGATTGGAGTTATTGGGCATTAGATAACTTACAAACATTATGTAGAAAATGTCATAAAGAAAAAACAAAGACAGATACTGCAAATGCAAGAAAATCTAAAAAAGTTATTTACAAAAGAATAGAGAAGTTCAAATGATACAAATGAATAAATGGGCTATACGAGGTTCTATACATACTGGTTATCAAGAAAGTATGTTAGGAATAATGAAGTGGATAAAAGATAATTCACCAAATAAAATTATACAACTTGGTACAGGTAGTGGAGTGGTCACATTCCTTATGGCACAATATTTATATGATACAAACCCAAATGGTAAAATAAAAGCTTATGATTGGTGGGATGATTCAAGTGATGGGTTTCATATTTTTAGTATGGATGATTTTGAATTTTCATATCGTAATCAACCAAAAGAATTACAGAACATAATCGAATATGAAAAGTTGGATTATAGAAAATGGTTGGATAATCCTGATACTGATTGGGATATGATTTATTTAGATTTGAATAATGATGGTGAGAAGATTGAAAAAATATATGATGTGCTAAAAGATAAAGTACTTGATGAGGGTAAGGTGATATTTTTTGAAGGTGGTACGGATGGTAGATTCAATAAAGAAGCGTATAAAGGTAGAAAGAAATTTTCTGAAATGAAAGACATACCATATAAAGTATATAGTGTGGGAATAAAAAGTTTCGGAGTAATAAGTAGGGAGTTCATATAATGAAAGAACCAGTATTGAGGAGAGTTCCACCAGGTGATAAATGGATGGACTATAATGACCAAAATGAAGAAGTATTTCCATCACTAACTGATGGACTACAATATGTTTTTGAAACACAAGGTCAAACAGAATTCCATATTGATGCAAGAGCTGGTGTTGTTTTTGTGGTCAAACCTGACCCACCAAAAGCTCCACCACCACCAAAAACATTTTCTTTGTATGGTGACGAATAGTGAGTAGAGATAAAGAAACGGAACAGTGGAAATACTTTAGTAAACTTATGGATGATTACAAGTCTGGTAAACGAGGAGTTCAACCAGGCCATCCAAAAGAAATAGAAGATGCAATAAAAACATTTTTAGATGCAGCTAATATGATTAGAGAATTTCCTGAGATTGATTCTATACCACCAGAGTATGTTGAGAACTTATTCAAAGTACTAACCAAGTATCCTGAATATAATAGACTAACATTAGAATTGGTAGATATTTTGAATAAAGGTCAAAATAATGCTTGACTCGTATTGCTTTTTTTCGTAAGTTTAAGGATCAATGTTATCAAGAGAGTTTTTATTAGAACGAGGTTATTGTTGTGGTCACGGATGTCTTATGTGTCCGTATGAACCAAAACATATAAAGAACAATACAGATGTTGCACAACATTGTAAGTTATGTGAAAAAAATAAAGAAATAGCAAGTGGTTATGTTATCTGTTTTGATTGTTTATTTGAGTTAGACATCAATCATAAAAATTACAAAAAATATAAAAAAAGTGAAAATAGTGCTTGACCCGTATTGCTTTTCTTTGTATATTTAGGTATGAAAAATAAAGGAAAAATAATGAACTTCGAGACAAAATTCAACCCTAATAGACTCAGAGAATTATATTCTGCTGGTTCTAAAAAAGATAAGGTTGGACAAAACTTTTGGTTGTCTGATGAGTGGGATAGTCGTAGGACTTCTTTCTTTGATAATGACGATGAAGATTTTGTCAAACCTAAAGTAGATGTTATGAAACTTTCTTCTATGAAGAAGGCAGTTAGTAACTTCGTTTCTATTGTAACTCAAGACCCAACAATCAAAGTAAAATTCAACTCTGGTAAAGATTCTTATACTGATGGTAAAGTTGTAGTTATCTCATCAAATACTGATGATAAACTTTTCAACCCAACTGTTGGTTTGGCTCTTCACGAGGGTTCACATTGTAAACTAACTGATTTTGAGTATGTAAAAGATTTCTTATTTTCAATTCCACAAGAGTACATCAATCGTGCTAAAGAATTTGGAATTGATGATTATGTAGTAAAGACTCACCTAAAAAATATCTTGAATTATGTTGAGGATAGAAGAATTGACTACTATGTTTTCAAGACTTCACCTGGTTACAAGGCATACTATCATTCAATGTATGACAAGTATTTCAACTCTAAAATTGTTGATAAGGCACTTGACTCTTCTGAGTATACTGATGAGACTTGGGAGTCTTATGAGTTCAGACTTATCAATCTTACTAATAAGAATACTCAGTTAGATGCATTGAAAGGACTTCGTGAGATTTACAATCTTATTGATTTCAAAAATATTGGTAGACTAAAATCTACTGAAGATGCTGGTAAAATTGCATACAAGATTTATGACATCATCCTAAATAATCTTCAACCACTTACTACAGAAGAAGATTCAGATGGTTCTGAGAATGGTGATGGAGATGACTCACAAGAGGGTACTCCACAACCATCTAACGGAAATGAAGATGGAATGAGTGATGGTAATTTTGACTTGAATGATGGACAAGAATCTAATGGTGGTGACCAAAGTACTTTCCAACCATCTAACGAACTTTCTGATAGACAAAAGAAACAATTAGAAAACGCTGTAAAGAAACAAAAGAAATTTCAAGATGGTCAAATCACTAAAAAGAAAGTTTCTAAGGCTACTCAAAATGAACTAACGGCAGTTGAAGAATCGGGCGCTGAAATGGTTGATGTTACCGAGTATCATTCAACAGATTGGAATGGTAAAAAATACTACCCTAAAGTTCTTGTTTATAGAAATCTTACTGAATCTCTAATGGACTCAGATATGGTTAGTATAATTGATTCTTATTGGTACAAGAATAGAGATAGACAAGACTACTACAGAAATACAGATGAGAATTATGTAACTGAGGGTATCAGACTTGGTACTATCTTAGGTAAGAAATTACAAGTTAGAAATGATTCTCGTACTACTAAGTGGACAAGACTTGATAGTGGTAGAATCGATAAGAGATTGATTGCAGAACTTGGTTTTGGTAATGATAGAGTTTTCCAAACTTCTTATACTGAATCTTACTCAGATGCTATCATTCACATCTCAGTAGATGCGAGTGGTTCAATGGGTGGTGAAAAGTGGACTAAAACAATGACTTCTGTTGTGGCTATTACTAAGGCGGCTTCAATGATTCAAGGATTGGATGTGGTTGTTTCTTTTCGTTCAACTCAAAATACTTCAGGTAGATATGGTAGAAATGGTATGTATGTACCAATGATTCTTATTGGATATGATTCAAGAAAAGATAAATTCAACAAAGTAAAAAGATACTTCAACTACATCAGACCAGGTGGTACTACACCAGAAGGTTTATGTTTTGAGGCGATTATGAAAGAAATTGACGCTACTACTAATGATAGAGATTCTTTCTTTCTAAATCTTTCAGATGGAATGCCAATGTTCAATGGTCAAAATATTGACTACAATGGTGAACAGGCTTTGAATCATACTCGTAAAATGGTAAAAGTACTTCGTGAAAGAGGTATCAAAGTTATGAGTTACTTTATTGGAGATAGATACGATTATAGTGGAGATAGAGTTATGAGTAATTTCAAAACAATGTATGGTAATGACTCACAATTTATTGATACCACAAATGTTACTTCTTTGGCTAGAACAATGAACAAAAGATTCCTACAGAAGTAATGATATTCAAATGGTTACATAATAGGAAGTATAAAGACCAACCGATGTGTCCTTGTGGGTGGAGAATGATTCCATCCACTCGGAAACATTTCGAGCAATATTGGATATGTAAATTCACACAGTGTACTTGGGAAGCATTTACCAATGAAACTTATAGGGTAAAATTTTGGAAATCGTAAAAAAAATAAAAAAAGTGCTTGACCCGTATAGGTTTTTTACCTTATATTATGGTATGAATTTTAGGAGAAATATTATGAATTGGAAACTAATCGGTTATAGAATCGCAGAATTTCTAACTTGTTTATTGATGTTTGGAACATTTTACTTTTGGATGGTATTAGTAAATGTATAAACATTTGAATTTGAAACCTGTCAAACTTATGACACTTAGAGAAAAGAGAACTGCTCAACTTGAAGTAATTCTCAAGGACGAAGTTTATCTACCAAAAGATAATAGTTTTCGTCCATTCGTGGATGATATGTATTTCGCACTACAGAGTGAAAACAGAACCATCACACCTAAGATGGACGATGCAATTACTGGTATCGTACAAAGATATGCAAAACATTTGAAGAACACTACTGATTCAGACTTCATAGAAAAAAGAGATAAGTTAGTTGCAAAGGTTGATAAGGTTATTGACCTACTAACTAAATGTGATTATAATCCTGAATATGAGGGTGGTAAATTAGAAATGTTAGTTTCATTTAGAAAACAGGCCAGTAGAAATGGTTATCTCTCAAAGAAACAAAAATTAGTATTGAATAAATTTTACCAACAATTTCTGAAAAAAGTTGAAAAAAGTGCTTGACTTGTATAGGCTTTTATCAGTATATTAGGGTATCGAAAATGACAAATAAACAAACAAAAGGAAATAAAGTTATGAACAAAACAATCGTAAAAATTGAAAAGAGTGGAAATCGTTTCAATGCATTTGATGCAAATGGAAACAAATTCACTTCTCAAATTATCACTTCAACTCGTAAGTCGGCATACGAAAACAATATGGCTCTTGAACAGAGAGAGGGTAAAGGTGGTCGTGTATATTGGTGGAAAGTCCCTATGAGTGAATTCGAGTCTACTATGGCTCCTGTAATTGATACATCAGTTATCGATGTTCCTACAGAACACGCTGAAGTGTTGAACTTCATCCATTCTTCTTATGACCTCAAACCTAAAGGTTTGGTAATGAAAGAACTCAAGTGGAAATACTTGGTTCGTTCGGCAGTTCGTGGTAAAAATATTTTGATGACAGGTCCCGCTGGATGTGGTAAAACAATGGCGGCTAAGTCACTTGTAAATTCACTTGACCGACCTGACTTCTACTTCAACTTAGGTGCGACTCAAGACCCAAGGTCTTCACTAATTGGTAATACTCACTTCGATAAGAAGAAGGGTACTTACTTTTCTGAGGCACTTTTCGTCAAGGCGATTCAGACTCCAAACGCTGTGATTCTTCTTGATGAGTTATCAAGGGCTCATCCAGATGCTTGGAATATTCTAATGACCGTTCTTGACCAAGGTCAAAGATACCTTAGACTTGACGAGTCTACTACTCAAGAAACTATACCTGTCGCAGAGGGTGTTACTTTCGTCGCGACCGCTAACATTGGTAATGAGTATACTTCTACAAGAGTTATGGATAAGGCACTTATGGATAGGTTCATCACTATTGAGATGGATGTTCTTGGACAAGAAGAAGAATTTGGTTTACTTCAGTATATGTTCCCGCATGTTGATGATACTTTACTACAATCTGTTTCTGAGATTTCTTCAGTAACTCGTACTGAGTCAATGTCAGAGGCTGGTAAATTATCAAATGGAGTATCTACAAGAACTTCTGTTGAGTTGGCTGGACTACTCTTTGATGGGTTCACACTTGATGAGGCTGCTGAAGTTACTATCTATCCACAATACTCTGATGATGGTGGTGTAGAGTCTGAAAGAACTTACATCAGACAATTAGTTCAGAAGTATGTAAATGATGGAACTGATGAAGACTTATTCAACTCAGAAGAGATTGAAGAAGAAAATTCAGATGTGAGAATGTAGTCTCACATCTTTGGGTGGGGTGGTTTTCATTCCTTTTTCCGCCCCACCTATTTGTCAAAGGAATGAAAAAACTTTTATAATATAATAACGGAGAAACAATGGAAAAGTCGAAATACTCAGCATATGATAATTATCTTCTTATGGCTGATAGAACGAATAAAGTAAAATTAGGTTATCATTATTTTTTGGATTATCAAGAGACATTGAAAATTTTATCAATAATTTCTAATACCTCAAATAATTTTTCTACCTATTTATATAATGGAAGTGATTATAAAAAAATAGTCACATCAGCCGAGGCCAGTAAGGCAATTCAATCTAACGAATTGAATTCTACTCAAGGACTCGATATTATGAAACGAGTTGCAACACAGCATGGTTTGAGATTTTAGTTGTAACCGAATTGGAGAAGTATGATGAAATCAATACTAACAGGAATACTATCACTTTTTATTTTCTTTGGTGCAGTTCCACAAGTAAATGCTATGGATATGAATATGGCAGGAATGGAAGAAATCAAGAAGAAGAAAAAAGGAAAGAAAAAGAAACTATCTGAAAAAGGTAAAAAGAAGAAAAAAGGTTTCTTCTCAAAAGTCTTTGGAAGTAAGTAATGAATAATCCCTTTACTAAATTTGTTAGTTGGACTATAGAAAAAGGTGCATTAGACCATTGGACGGCATACCATATTGCTGCTGGTTTGTTTATTGCAAAGGTGGCTCAATGGTTGGGTGCTAGTGACTTATGGGCAGTTCTATGGGTTCTGATTATCGGAATAGCTTGGGAAATTTTTGAATATATAATCGAAGGAACTGAAGAGACTTATGGTACTGTTGAAAAGTGGGCTTGGAATACTGCATCAGATATTGTTGTGGAAGTAGGAGCTGCTTGGTGGATGGTATTACCAGTTGCAGAGAAAGTTAAAGATTGTTGCTAAATTAGGAGAGAGTTGTGGCTAAAAGACCAGCATCATTTGAGTATAATGGTACGCTCGTGAAAGTTTTAGATGGAGATACAATCGATTGTTATATCGACTTGGGTTTCGATTTGAAAATAAAAAAACGAATTAGATATATGGGTATAGATACTTGGGAAAGTAGAACTCGTGATAAAGAAGAAAAAGTCAAAGGACTCGCAGCTAAAGCTCGTAATAAAGAGTTATTAGAGGCTGGTGTTTTCAAGATTGTTTCTTATGGAACAGGTAAATTTGGTAGGGTACTTGGAGAAATCTTTGTAGACCCATCAGCAGTTGGTCACGAAGTTTCTGAGAATGTCGATAGAAATAAAGACGGGTTAGTGAGTATCAATGACATACTTATAGAAGAGGGACATGCCTACGATTACCACGGTGGTAAGAAGAAAGATTTCAAGGCAGAGGCCAAGAAAGAAATTGAGGCGGAGAAGAAAGGAAAGTCAGCAGACTTAGTAGACAAACCCTCAGAGGAATAATAATTTGGAAAATCAGTTACAAGAATTACTAACAATCACTATGGAAGAATGTGGAGAGTTGATACAAGCTTGTAGTAAAGCTATAAGATGTGATGACTACCATATGAATGAAAAACTCATTGAAGAGATTGGTGATGTTATGTGTATGATTGAATTATTACAGGAATATGATTTAGTCTCTTATCAAGAAATAGATGAGAGAGTAATAGAGAAACGAAACAAACTAAAGAAATGGAGTAATTTACTAAATGGATAAAGTATCACATTTGCTAAAAGGCGACAAGAGGTTGGAAACTGAAACATATGACCAATACAAAATAAGGCGTAAGGCTGAAAAAATGTTGGTCAAACAATATCTAAAAGGTAGACCAGTACAGGCTACTAAAAAGGATAATTGAGATGATAAAATATTTTACGGCAGGTTGGTGTGGGCCTTGTCAGGTATTCAAACCAGTAATGGAACAATTGAAATCAGAGGGTCACCCAATTCAGATATTAGATGTTGATGCAAATCAACAAGAAGCACAACAATATGGAGTTCGTGCTGTACCAACTTGTATAGTGTTGGATTCTAATAACAATATAAAAGAAACATTAGTTGGTGTACAGACTAAGGAAAGGGTATTGGAATCACTAAATGGCTAGAGCAAAAGGTATTATAGATACACGACCACAAAAGAAACGAAAGAAGACTCGTCAAGGAAATGGTCGTGGAACTAAATTCAGTACTCGGAATTCAAAACGATTCAAGAAAAAATATAGAGGTCAAGGTAAATGTTAGATTTTATTGCACAGATAATTGTATTCAATTGGATACCAATTTCACTAATGGTAATTGGATGTTGGATATTTATGGAGTTTGTAAAGTACGAGCATAAAAGATTGAATAATAAATAAAATAAAATAGGTTATGATAGCAGAATATTTTTTGATGGGTGTTCTCGCACCATCATTTTTAAATTTGGTTCATTTGGTAATGAATCTTTACATAGTTGTAGCACGAGGTAACATACTTAGTTTAGGATTTAGTGGAATAAGTTTTCTAACCAAATCAATGGGTATGATATTCTTTACTTGGTTAGGTATAGAAGTAATTGGATTAGATTATAGAATCTATGTTCCGATACTTACATTCGTTTGGTTCTTTTCTCATCTATGTGAAGCATTTGTGATACAACATTATATGGAAAAAAATGTACCGAAGTGGTTACAAGATTTACAAATAAAATAGGAGAAAGTTATGGTAGAAGTATTAACAATAGGTGGAACTGTTGTATTTGCTTTTTATTTAGTATACGCTTTATATTATAATGAATATAAAGATTTTTTTGAATAAGGATAAACTGATGAAAGAAGTATTAGAATGTTATAAAATTATAGTACCTTATGCAACTGAAACAACATCAGTAACAGCAAAATATTATTGTTGGGAATTAGATTATGAGGTATAAATTAATTACAGATTATACAACAATTGATGGTACATTGTATAGTGGTGACTTAGTTACTGAAGAAGTTAGTAACACAAAAGATGAATCTAAAATTAGGGTAAAGGATGCTATGGGTCGTATATGGTTTGTACCTAAAAAAATTTTGAAGGTTTTTAAGATTTGACATATATTTATATAATGAAAGACAATATGACATACGCACAAAAGTGGTATAGATATTGTATAATAATAATTGTATCGCTCACAGGAGGATACAAGTTTGGCTAAAAGTAAACAACATAGGAGAAAACAAATGACTAAAGTAGTTGTCCGCAATCCATTCCCTATAATCGATAGGGATTCCTTTTTAACACCTTTTGATAAAATGTTTGATGAACTCGTTCAACATTCATTTCCTGAAATCAACAAACAAGTTGGGGTCAATCCATTTCAAGGTACTGCATATCCAAAGGTCAATGTATATGAATACGATGACAAAGTTGGTGTAATTGCAGAGATTCCTGGTCTTGATAAGAAAGACTTGAATGTAGAAGTTGAAGATGGTAAACTAACTATCTCAGGTGACAAACATAGTGTACCTGAAGATACTGGTGCAAAAGTAATTCGTAGAGAACTCAAACAATCCTCGTTCAGGCGTTCTTTCGAGTTAGGTGAGTTATTGGATGGTGATAACATCTCTGCTAACTTCAAAGACGGTATTCTATCCGTTGAGATTCCTAAAATAGAACCAACTCTTCCAAAGAAGAATGTGGTTAAAATCTCATAATTGAATAACCGAGTTATAAATGTCCACGATACTCTGTATCTTATCAAAGGTAAGATGTTAGTACAGAATGTCGATGACAAAGGTGCAGAGTATTGGAAGGACAAATGGGCCGTAGACTCGGTCCTCAGAAGTGGTGATATGTACTACTTCTGTAATAAAATTATCGATGCAGAATTTTCAGACTCATAAATAATTTTTTACTATTTATTACTACTAAATAACATAAGGTAAACTATGAAAAATAAAGATTTGATTTTGAATAGAATCGGTCAAATACAGATTTCTATTGATAGAACAAAACAAGGGATTCAGAGTGCGTCGATATCCCCAAACGAAGCCATTAAGAATTTGGAACGAGCTCTTGATGTAATGGAACAATTAGAAAACCTAATTGAAATACAAGAGGACTCCACAATATCTGCTTTTGGTTCTGATGTATTATAGGAGAATCAATTGGGTAATGAAAAACTATTTCCATACTTAGTAGGACTTTCCGCACTTATGGTTGCTGGTTCAGCAGCTTTTTATTCAGTATACGGACTTTCAAAATTATTTAGTGGTGCAACTTTTGCCGTAATTGTTATGGCAGGTTCATTGGAATTTGCTAAGTTAGTAACTGCATCATTCCTATATAGATTTTGGGATAAGATAAATATTGTTATGAGAAACTATATGTTAGTTGGTGTGGTAACATTAGTAATTATAACGAGTGCTGGTATCTTTGGATTTCTATCTAATGCATATCAAGGTGCAACAATTGGATTCCAAAAAGAATCTACCAAGTTATTAGCATTAGAGGAACGACTCGATAATTTACAAGAAGAGAAAAGGTCACTAAAAGATGATTTAGAATTTCAACTTAGTGAACTACCTGATAACTATCGTACTGCAAAAAGAAAACTTCGTGCTGATTATAATCCACAAATACAAGAAGTCAATCAAGAGGTATTGGAGATAAAGGAACAGATATCAAATTTAGAATTGAAATTGATTGATACAGGTATTGATGTAGGACCTGCAATTTATTTGGCAAAGATATTTGATACTGATGTAGATACTGTGGTGAAGTATTTTATATTTGTTCTTATCTTTGTGTTTGACCCAATGGCGGTTGTATTAGTTATCGCATATAATGTAGCGCTTACCAATCGATTATATGAAAATTCGGGGCCCAGAAAAACAGAAAAAGAGAAAACTTGGAGTGTTTATGGTGAGGGATTTTTGAGTTCACTAAAAGGTAAAATATTCAAAAAAGACGAACCTGTAACTTACGAAGAAAAATCGAAAAAGTCAAGCAAAAAAATCGAAGAAATAAAAAAAGATATTATTGAAGAGGAAAAGAAACCACATAAATTTGGGAGAGATGCTCGTAAACCATCACCTAATTAGTTATGAAAATAAATTTAGTTACATCATTTTATAATAACTCACAATACTTTGACGAGATTAGTAAATCTGTAGAAGAGGCCATAAAGTTATATCCAAATACAGAATGGGTAGTTACTGATGATTTTGACAAAAGTGATATTGGTATAACTCTAAAAAAATATCAACTAACAAACTACCATACAAAAGTTATAACACAAAATCATAAACAAGAACTATATTGGAATCCACATAAATTTTGTGATGGTGATATTATAGTTGGTTTGGATGCAGATGATGTTTTGATGCCTGATGCATTATGGTATATAAATCATATTTATACAAGATTTCCTGATGTCCATAACTTACACTTCTCTACTAAATTCTACAAGGATAGTTTTGAATGGAATAACTATCATAATACATCTATGGTAGATTATAAAGATTATGAAAGTTTTGTTGAATATCATAAAGACTATGAACTAAATAAATCAATTGCTGGTGGACCTTTTAGAGATAAAGAACCACGAGTTGGATATGTTTGGGGTGGGTTGAGATGTTATAAAAATCCTGGTAAAGACTTTGATTTCCTAAAATATTTTCCACAAGAAATAAAAGATTATGGTAAACACGAAGACTTTGTAAAGTTATCTGTATTACAAACTCTTGGTAAATCACTTTATGTAAACAGACCAATTTATAAATTACGAAGACACGATAAACAAACTACAGGAAATTATGTTTGGGAAAATAATGAGAATTACGATGATAATAAATTTTCTGTAATTAGGGATAATGCACCTAAACCTAAATATGGATTTGAAAAAGGATTGACATTATGTGATTCGATTACTAATTCACTTGTGGTGTTAGAAGAATTTGATAATATAAATGTAGTTGCATTGAAGAATTTTCCAGATGATTTTGATACTATGGAATCACTTAGATGTACTTATCCTGATTTGGTATTTGAAACATATGTAAAAAAAGATACAGACCTCGTAGTTTTTAGAGTAAATAATATTGATGATTATGCAAATGTAAAATTTGAAATAGATGATTTGAAAGATGACTATAGTATAATAGTCTTTTGTGAAGATGAAAATTTTACTCACGAAACTTGTGATGAGGGTGAAGAAAAACTCACTCATATAAAAATGGTAAAATCTCATTTTGAAAAATGTTTATGGACTACATACCTTTACAAATATTATTGGATAATGTCTGTAAAAGAATCTAAAAAATATAATTTCAATGTTAGATTGGAAACAAGTTTTATAGGTACAACAGGATATAATAATCACGCAAGAGACCATTTTACAAAAGTAGACGAAAGAGTACCAGTAAAGATTGGTAACTTTACTATCGGTAAGGGTTGGAAAGGTATGAGTAACGACCCACATAAAAGTGAATCTTATATGACACATCAAATATCTACGATGTTAGACCAACAATACTTGTGGAATAAAGATAAACAACTCATAAAAGAACCAATGTATCAAGATAAACATCTACAAGATGGTAGATGGGATAAGAATGAAGATGAAGTTTACATTGTTTTGAATGAGGCAAATCATCATTTATTTTATCAAGACCATCCAAATAATATTCCTAAAATTGCATTCAATGTTTGGGAAACTACAAGATATGAAGATAGTTTTTTCAAGAAACTTTTAGAGTTTGACCAACTATGGTTACCAAGTGAGTGGGCAAAACAATGTGTTATAGAACAAGGATATCCTGAAGAAAAGGTACAAATTGTAACTGAGGGAGTTGATGGTCAAACATTCTATCCAAAGAAAGTTGAAGAAAGTGATAGATTCAAATTTATTATTTTTGGTAGATGGGATTATAGAAAATGTACCAAAGAACTTATACAAACATTTCTAAATACTTTTGGTATGGATGAAAAAGTAGATTTGATTATATCAGTAGACAATCCCTTTTCTATTGATGGATTGGAATCTACAGAAGAAAGACTAAAACATTTTGGTTTAGAGGATGACCGAATAAAAGTATTACATTTTCCGAGTAGAGAAGAATATATAAATTACATACAACAAGGAAATGTATTTTTATCTTGTGCAAGAAGTGAGGGTTGGAACTTACCATTGATAGAGGCACTTGCTTGTGGTACTCCGTCAATTTGTAGTAATTGGGGTGCACAATTACAATTTGCAAAAGACTATGCACACTTAGTTGATATTATAGATGAAAGACCAGCAGTTGAAGGTGAAGAAACTTTCAACTATAAAGCACCTGGTAATTATTGTGAACCAGACTTTGACCACTTAGGTAAAGTTATGAGAGATGTCTATGAAAATTATACAGAGTATAAAGAAAAGGCTATACACGATTCTGTATTATTGAGAAATGAATTTCAATGGAAAAGAGTTGCTAATAAATCATTGGATGTTATGCAAAATTTGATAAATACATTTGACTCTAATATGTTCAAAGTTGAGTTGAGTAAGAATGAAGATAACCTTGATAAGATAGAATATAGTTTTGGTACTGAATTGAATGATGTTGTTGTATCAATAAAAGACTCATCAACTAATCTAACAATATATCATTGTAAGTATGATAAGGTAGATTCTAATGTAACTTATTGGGTTGTACCAAATTCATATGTAGATTTTGAAGAAATAAAAATGGATTTTGAAATTGAAGTTTATTCAAATGGTGAACTTTATACTTCTAAAAAAATTGGATATGGTTCTGATAAACAACATAGATATTTTCATAATTCACCAACAGATAATAATTGGTATAATTTTTATGAAATGAATCATATGAAAATTTATGAAAAAGAATTATTTGTAAATGATGAAAGTGTTGTGATTGATGTTGGTGGTAGTTGTGGAGTTTTTACAGACTATGTTTTGAACAAAGGTGCAACTCAAGTATTTTGTTTTGAACCAGTACCAGATACATACGAAGACTTATTGAAAACTTTTGAGGACGAACCGAATGTTACAATAATAAATGAGGCGGTAACTACTCACGATTACAAGGTGGATATAAACATACCAAGAAGTGCAACATCAGTATCCACAATAGAATTAGATGATGCAAAACATCACGAGTCAGTTGATAATTTGAGTCAAAACTTTTTTGATGACTATGAAACTATTACGGTTGATGGTTGTAATTTTGATGAGTATTTGAAAAAATTTAGAAATGTGGATGTTGTAAAATTTGATGTTGAGGGACACGAGTATTCTATTTTTGAAAATTTATCAGATGAGAATATACAAAAGGTAAATCAATGGGTAATAGAATGGCACTTCAATTATGATGGTGATAAGATTGATAAAATTTATTATAGACTAAAAGAACTTGGTTATGATGTAAAACTAAATCAAACATCATCAACTGAAGATGGTTATCTAAATAATAGTTCTGGTATTTTATTTGCAAAAAAATATAAAGAGAAAAAAGAAAAAGTGATTGTTGATTTTATAGATGGATGTAAAGTAGAAATATTAGATGGTGACTCAAAAGATGATTACCTAATTCATTTTATTGACAAAGATAATAAAGTACCAACCGAAAAAATAAGAATGAAAACTAATCATTGGTACAAACCTGGTCGTCACTATTTTATAAATTGGAGAGTTGTAGTTTATAGAAATAAAGAATTGATACATACTGAAGATTTAGATTTGAATGGAAAAAATGTAACTATACAATTTGATTCAAAGTCACTTGGAGATACTATTGCGTGGTTTCCGTATGTGGAAGAGTTTAGAAAAAAACATAAATGTAATGTCTATGTTTCTACATTCAAAAACTTTCTGTTTCAGAACAATTATAAAGATATTAATTATTTAGAGCCAGGACAATATGGTGATAATACTTATGCAAGTTATCATATTGGTTGGTACAAAAATGATAAAGGTGAAATAGACCTTACAAGAAATAAACAAGATTTTAGAAAAATTCCTTTACAAAAATCAGCAACCGAAATATTAGGTTTAGATTTTGTAGAGATAAAACCAAAGGTAAAATTATGAAAGTAGAAATTCCAAATGGTGATTTAGTAGATAAAATTACTATACTAAAAATAAAACAACTCAATGTTATGAATGAAGAAAAATTACAGAACATCAAATTAGAATATCAAACTCTAAAACCATTATTGGAAGAAATAGGTATGAGTGAAAATGATAGATTATTTACAGACCTGTTAGATGTAAATGAAAAGTTGTGGAGAATAGAAGATGACCTTAGAGTGTTGGAAAAAGATAAAGAATTTGGTGATACATTTGTAAATTTGGCAAGAGCAGTATATTTTACAAATGATGAAAGAGCTGAAATCAAAAAGAAGATAAATCTAAAAACAGGATCTAAACTTGTTGAAGAAAAGGATTATGTCGAATACAAATAAAAAATATGTTACTTTAGCAATTCATTCTACTGCACAGGCAAAGTATTGGAATAGGGAAGATGGATGGCAAACAGTTGTTGATTTTATGATTGACAAAGGTTATGAGGTTCATCAAGTAGATTGGGATAGTGGTGAGTATATGGGCAATCATCCACCTAAAGGAATTGTTGATAAGACTCATCTACCCTTACCAGAAACTGCACAGATAATAAAAGATAGTGAGTGTTTCATTGGTATTAGTTCAGGACTTTCTTGGTTGGCTTGGTCATTGGATGTTCCCGTTGTTATGGTTAGTGGATTTACAGACCCAAATTTTGAAATGGATTGTGGTAGAGTGTTCAATGAGAATGTATGTAATTCTTGTTTTAAAGATGAAGAGTTTGATGCTGGTGATTGGAATTGGTGTCCACGACATAAAGATACTGATAGAATGTTTGAGTGTTCTAAAGAAATTCATCCATATGAAGTGTTGAATGAAATCAGTAAAATATTATTTCCAAAAAGTAAAGGTGTAGATTCTTGTAAAGTTATATGTACTTGGATGGGTGGTGATAGACAAAGACGAGATGGACTAAAAAATAGTGGATACAGATATGATTGGCCAGACCACGGTCAGTATTGGGAGAAAGATAAAATTTTTGATTCATTCAAAGAGATTATGACATTGGAACATTCAATTGATGGTGGTAGAAAATATGACACGATAATTGTAAACTCATATTCAGAAAATACTGAGATGTACAAGTATCTAAATTATATAAATGGTGTTGAGACAAAGAATGGTAAATTTAGAGTATTGAATTTATTAGACAACGAAGGTAAGAATTACAAATCATTCAATGATGCATATAAATATTTTAGAGATGATTACGATTGGTGGATGTTTACACCAGATGATTATGTTTATTTATCTAATGGTTGGTATCAAGCCACTATAGATAAATTTGAAGAAAAGGAAAATACCGCTGTAGTTTCTTTATTGGGTAATGGTCAAGAGTGGAAAGGGTATTGGGATTTACATACTACACATTCACACGATGGTGCTATTTTATCCAATACATTTTACTTAGATAAATTGTTAGAATGGTTTGGTGGAACTTTTCCATATGCATCTGGTGATGTACATACCGACCATATGGATATGTCGCATGTCGTTGTGGGTGAGATACCATTCACCAATACATTTCAAAAGTATGGTTATAAGGTTGTGTCTTTTAGTGATACACACGATACTCAATACTTACCAGATGATAAGGTAGAAGAGAAACAAGATGAACTACCACCTGAAGTAAAATGGCCACTAACACATAATGGTAAAATATACTCCATACCATATTGGAATTGGAAAGAAGAAAAATACGATAAGACTAATTTAGAACTTGAAGATAAATTCAACAATGATGTTTTTATAGTTACGGGTTATCCAAAAGGTGAAGAACGAATAAACTATATGATAGAAACTATAAAACAACTAAAGAAAACTGGTAAAGAAATATATGTTGCATCACATTGTCCAATACCAATAGAGATTCAAGAAATGATTGATGGTTCTATATACGATAAAAGAAATGAGTTGATTGACCAAGAAAGAGTTTTGGATGGATACACAATATATGACAGACGATATGGTTCTTATTATGCAGTGTATTGGACTACTGGATATAACGATAGACACGACCAATGGGCATCTGTAAAGATACCAATACCACTTGGTAGACATCAAGTTGTATGTATGTCAAATATCCATAATGGATTGGCACTCGCAAGAGAGTTGGGTAAAGATTTGGCATATATTATAGAATCTGATATAAAGTTAGACGATAGAGATTTAGGTCAGTTTGATTGGATGAAAGACCAAATGAGACTACAAGGTAAAAGTGGATATGTACAATCTTTTACAGACCAAAAATTTCCTGGTGGTAGGAAAGAAGGAATTTGGGGAATTGGTATGGAGTGGGCTGTAGTTGAACCAAGTTTGTTTCTTGATAAAGTAGATTGGGCATTTGGTGTTGATGAGTACTTTGAAAAAGCACATAAGAATGGATTACCATCTGCATATCTCGAAGAAGTATTTTTACATTACCTAAAAGATGATTTGGATAAATTTATATTTGATGTCATACCAGAAGATACTGATAAGTGTATTTCAAAAGTTTTACCAAACACAATATTGAATCAACAGATTGATATGAAAGAAGACCCACGATTAGGTGCTGTTATATGTAGGTCTGAAGCTGACCACAATGTAGTTGGTGACCCTTACTTTTGGTTTATAAATTTTGGTACTGCAGAATATGAATTCCAAACAATCTATACTATCAATGATGAAATTATTTATACAGAAGATTGGATAAGTAAACAAAGTAGAACTCAAGTACCGAGATTACTTTACACATATTGTTTACGACTACAAGTACCTAACGAAAACGAAATACATAAAGTACAACTTATAGGTAAGGATGGAAAAGTTGTAGTAGAAAGACAATATGATTCTGAAAATTTTATTCACCTAAATGGTGCCTGTACAATCAATTGCAAAGTGGACACACTTCAATCACTACATTTGACATATGAGGGACACGATGAATATATGGCAATATGTGATGATGGTGGTGTAAGACATTGTACCTTTCATACTATACACTCAAGGGGTGGTTCAAATGATAGATGGTACAAAGAACACAAGTTCTTATATGAGAATAATCTTGAGACAATAGAGTGTGATGACTTTATAGACTTTAGTCCACACGAAGGTATATGGATAAAGAAAATTTATAGAGATAACAAACATAAAAGTATAAAGGCAATACAAGATAATAAAATTTTTCAAAGATGTTTGTTGAGTAATAATCCATCTTTACCAGATAAATTTATTATCGATATTGATGATGTTGAGATACAAGAAAATACATTTGTAAAAATAGATGAAAAAGATATTGATAAATTCTTAGATATATATCGTAAAAATAAATACCATCAACAACCACATACCATTATAGTGACTTCCGAAAACGAAAAATTAGACATAGAAATATTGAGTGGATATGAGTGGTTGGTAATTGAAAGTGATGGTTATTATGCTCACATAGGAAAAAAATAATAAAAAAGCAATATATACTTTGTAAAAATCTAAGATATATATCTTATTTATTATCAGAAAAGGAAATGTTACTAAATCAAAAACGGAGAGTTCTATGTCTGATAAAATCCAAAAACAACAAGAGTGTAAAAACAAACGACAAGCTCTAACTCAAATCAAAAGATTAAAGTTAGACGAGTCTTTGGAGTTTCGTGGTAATAACCAAAAATTGTTTTATGAGGAAATTACCAAAAATGATATTACTTTTTCAATAGGCCCAGCAGGATGTGGTAAAACATATATTGCATCATATTATGCATTGACTGCACTGGCAACCAAAAAAGTAGATAGTATCATTATTACCAAACCTCTTGTGGAACTTGGTGGTGAAAAACTTGGTTTCTTACCTGGTGATATTGACGAAAAGACAGAACCTTTTATGATGTCAATCTATTATAATATGGAACAGATTATCGGTAAACAAAGGTTAGATGTTTTGAGACAAACAGGTGTGATTCAAGTAATACCATTTGCATATATGAGAGGTTTGACCTTGGCTAATAAACTTGTAATATTAGATGAGGCCCAAAATGCCACACCACTACAATTGAAAGCATTTCTAACAAGAATTGGAATGGGTTCAAAGTATGTGATAACTGGTGATTTGGAACAAACCGATATTATAAAAGAAAATGGTCTCGAAGATTCTATCAAGAGATTCATTGGATTAGATGGTGTGGGATTCTCTCGATTCACTTTAGAAGATGTGACACGACACCCAATCGTGCAAGGTTTACTCTCAAGATACAAACCAACTTGGGTATTACCTAACACATCTGCTGAAATCACATTATCAAGATACTTGGCATAAAAAAAGATAAAGAAAAAAACGATTTTCAGAATTTACATACATATATATAAATGTAAGAAGTTTTGAAAAACATTTTCAAATATAAAATAGAGGCTCACACGATTTTTAGTTTCCACTTCGTTCCAAACTTAAAAAACAAGATGAGCCTTTATTTTTTTAATTTATTTAGATAAATGAATAAATCATTGGTTATGAACAAATATGCAATACAAGTCTTTCCTGGTGAGCAAACATATGGGATATACAAAAACTCATATTGGTATGGTTTGTATAGTATCAATAATCCAATATATAAATGGGTAATTCAACGAATCAAAAACGAAACACCAAATCAAGATATATTTGATATATTTGTATCAGGTGGTATCTTAGAAAATTGGTTTACTTGGGATGTTGATTTATTTTTATTTGGCCCTTATGAACCTAAAAAAATAAGAGAATCACTTGACACAATGGTTCGTATAGGATTTGAAGAACATCTTTATATTGATGCTGTATGGGCAGAAAAACTTTGGCCTATACATAAACCTGATGAATGGGAAATGGAATTTTATTCGTATGAGTTGAGTAATGAATGGGCACGAGATGGTAACTATAGAGATTTGAGTGATAGAGAATTAGTAGATGGATTGTACAGAAGAGTTGAGAAACTTCCTTACGATAAACATATAAGAAATCAAGAAATAGGTTATCGATATAAAAAACCAATATTTTTATAAAATAATGCTTGACTCGTATACAAATTTCTTTGTATATTTAAAATATGAAAAACACAGTTATATTTGATTTAGATGGTACTCTTGCTAACATTGATGTTAGAAGAGACAAGTCACTAAAACCTAATGGTAAATTAGATTGGGATATATTTGCTTCTCCAACATCTGTTATGGATTGGGACACACCCAACAAACCAGTTGTGAAGATGGCACAATTGTTTCACAATGATGGTTTTAGAATTGTTATCTTTAGTGGTAGGAATGACAGGTCGTTTCACGCTACACGAGATTGGTTGAAAATACACAATGTACCATTTGATTTATTAGTTATGAGACCTGATAAGTTCAAGGACGATTCGTGGCCTGTTGCTGATGGTAATCCTGCCACATTCGATATGAGATTTATGCCTGATGAGATTCTCAAGAAAAAGATGTTAGATACTTTCGTAGATATTGATGATGTATTTCTTGTGGTAGATGACAGAGACAAAGTTGTCAAGATGTGGAGAGACTTAGGACTAAATACCTTTCAAGTAGCACCAGGTGATTTCTAAATGAAGTGTATTTCTTGTGATAGTATGGTGGATGACCACCGATTACATCTTGGATACAATGAGTGTATAGAATGTTCTGATGAAGAGAAATATTCTGCACACCAAGTGTATCCACATAAAACAGGTGGATATGTACAACCAGTAAAGTCTGATACTAAGAAGAATTTACAGAGAATGGATAGACGAAGTACTGGTGGTGGTCGTACTGCCAAAGGTATTTTCTCAGACCAAAGTTGGGATAGGTGGTTGAAAAATTATGAAGAACAAAAAAACAATCCTAAACCAAAAAGAAAAATAGTATGGAAAGCACCTGTAGTACACTATTTATCAGAAGAGGAGCGTACAAAGTTAGTACAATCCTATTATGATAATAATGGTTATCAACCAACTTTGGATTATTGTATGGAGTTATATAGACAAGACAAAATCTCATTCACTATGAAAACTGAACTTGCCAATATGGTGACTCAACAACAGATGTTACCAAAAAGATTGAGAAAATGGGTAAGAAAAATAAAATAAATGAAAAAAGTGCTTGACCCGTGTTGTTTTTCTTCGTATATTAGAGTAAATTAATTAGGAGATATTATGTCAAAAGAAAAGGAAACATTTGAAAAAAATGGTGGATACTTCATTGATGGAGTAGCCTATATGGATTGTAAAATCACAGGTGAACCTGTACCAAATGTCGCAACAGATATCAAGTCTGTTATTGGTAGTAGGGCACTAAATGGTATTATGGCCAAACAATTTCCTGTAACAGAAAAAACAAAATACAAACCTACAGGTAGACCAGCAGGATGGCATTGGATGGCAGAGTTTGTTGATAAAGATGGTAATGTTTTTCATAAGGGTAAAGAACAACCTAAGTTGAAAGGTACACTTCCACCTACAAAGGTTGAACCTAAAAAGAAAAAGACTAAAAGAAGAACCAAACAACAAATTCTTCTTGATAGACAAAAAGAGAAAAAGGCGGCTTTGAGGAAGGCAGTACAAAAACAAAAAGATTTTATAAACAAACATACAGGTTAGTAATGACAAAGAAAGAATGGTTAGAAGAACAGATTATGTGTGATGAGTGGGGAAGACCACCATCATTAGCTGATGTTCCACTTACAATAATGACAAGAAAAGATGCTCTCATCAAACAAGGTGGGGACACTAAATCAATAAACGAACTATGGGAGAAAAGTAAAAATGTCAAAAAAGAAAAGTAAGAAAAAAGAGTTTTGGGGTGGATACAAACAATTCACTTTGAAAGATGGTACTAAGTTTTTAGCTCGTGACGAACACGATGCAGAACTATACAGGAGTAAAGTTGAAATCAGTAATTGATTGTAATAAAAATCACAATCCATTAATAAAAAAGAAACTACGGGAGGTGTCAGTTGAAGAGGGATTGGCTATCGCAACGGAATTATTTCAGATACATAACGAAAGAAAAGACGGTATTGGGTTGGCAGCTAATCAAGTGGGAATTGATGCACAAGTGGCCATTGTCAATGTTCGTGAACCTTTGGTACTCATCAATCCGAAGATTGTATCAAAGGAAACTCCGATTACTTATTATGAAGGTTGTTTATCTTATCCTGGCAAAGGAATACCCACACAAAGGTATAGGGACATAGTAGTTTCTACTGCACAAGAAGAGAGTCAATGGTACTTTAGTGGTGCTGAAGAAAACTCAGAAGGTAAGAGTGGTTGGGACAAGGGTAATATGCAACAAGACCAAGAGAATAGAATATTAGAATCTGTCTGTATACAACACGAAATCGACCACTTGAATGGTATAACAATTCACGATAGAAGAATTGACAACACTATTAGAATTGAGAAAAAACCAGGTCGTAATGAAAAGGTAACAATTCAAAAAGGAAATGAAACTCAAATAATGAAATATAAAAAAATACAAAAGTTTTTGGATGATGGTTGGACTATGGTATGAAATCAAAAATAGACCACATAATAATTGACCTAATATTGGAACACTATAATCTGTTATCACTAAAAGGTAAAAAAGAAATACTAACCGCAGAAGAATTTATGACCATAGTCGAAGTTGCAGAACATAAATATTGGAAAAAAATAATGTCATCTGAACACATAGTAGGAGAATCCTAATGAAAAAAATAAATCTATCTATACTACATCTACTAATAGTAATTGTTACTTTTATGTTTACTTTTGCAAAAGGACAAGACAGTTATAGTAGAAGATACGAAACACCAATTCTATTATCGGAACACAATCAATCTACAGACCGACCTGAAATTATAGCATATCAGTTAGTACCAGGTAGAGATAATTATTGTCACTTTGAAATACAAATCGTAGAGGGTTTTGGTTGGAATGATATACCAGATTATCAACGAGAAGAAACAAAAGAAATTATTATAGATAGAATTGTATTTGAAGAAATAAATCCTTGGGCTGTAAATGATATGTTTTACATAGACGAGAAACCATATTATTTACTTCGTATACCATTTCAAGGATGGGAGTGGTAAGATGCAAAGAATAGACCATATAGCAATTCAAGTTGATAATGTAAAGGAATCTGTTGCTTGGTATATGGACAATTATGATTGTATGATTATATATTGTGATGATACTTGGGCTATGTTACAATGGGATAATATAAAATTAGCACTTGTGGTTGATGATGAACATCCATTTCACATTGCTTTTGAAACTGAAGACTTGGGACCATTGGGTGGTGTATTACATCGTGATGGTAGTATCAGTAGATATATTGATGACCCAAGTGGTAATAAAATTGAACTAATAAAATATCCAATAAAGGTGAATGATGAAAAAAGATAATGAAAGAAAGATACTAAGATTACTTAGAAATATGGAAGAAACAACTGATAAAATTTTTGAAGTACTACATAGAATTGAACTAAAATTTATAGATGATGATATAGAAAAAAATTCTAAAAAATGGGAAAAAGATAAAAATAATATTTATGAGAGTCCAGATAATGGACACACTATTTATAAAAGGAAGTCTGGAGAAGACAAAAGATATTTAATAAATGATGAGGGAATGTACCCTTGGCATAAAAATGGAGAGGAGTAAGTTATGGGTAGACCAAAGAAAACTACTACTAAAAGAAAGTATACTCGTAGAAAAAATATAGTTGGAAACTTTAGAGGTTCTGAAGATATTTTTATGACAAAAGTTAGAGATGGGTTACTTGAATTTTTGAAGTCACCATTTACTGGAGTGTAAAATGAATTTTATAATTTTCTTTGTGGTTAGTTTAGTAGTAATATGGGGTATATTAGAATACTTCGGAGTAGGAGAATAAAATGGATATTGAGACTTTAAATTATCTTGGATATGGAGAGGTGATGGAAATATCATTGTGGATAACAGTAATGTATGTTGGTAAAGGTTTTATTGATGAGTTTTTCAATAGGAGATTGAAATGATAGATACGATTCACCATTTTATCACACACTTTTTTTGTTGTTACTATCCAAAAATAATGATGTTTTCTGGCGTAAGTTTGATTGCTGTCGTTGGTGTATGTAGACAACAAATCATAAATTTTGTTAGGAGAAAGTAATGTTAGATAGTTTATTAGCTGGTGTGATGTTATTCAGTTCATTTGCTGCTCGTACACCAAATGTACAACCAAATCCTGATGACTACGAAGTTAGTATTGGAATAAGTAAAGATAACTTTTATTTCAACCGACAATGGGAAAGAGAACTTGGAGAGTTTTATATAGACGATTTGTTTTGGGTAAAAATTGACAATGGTATATACTTTAAACCAGAGTATATGAATAAAGAAAGTCAAGGTGTAAGATATCTAAAGATTGACTCAAGACGAAGTTGGAAAGGACTTTCTTTTGGATTCACAAGTCGTAATAGTGACGAGAATGTGTTCAGTAAAAACTTTGAAACATTCGTATCATTTGGTGGTAGTACGAAGAAAAAGTATTGGGATAAAGTAGATGTTGAATTTTCATTTGATGGATATTTTCCACCAAGTCAAGATGATGGTAGAGACACTTTTGAGTTTGAAAACAAATTCAAAACATCATATCCATTGACAGAAAAAATACGATTATATAATACTGGTGAGATTTCCAAACTACAAGGTAAAGAATTTTATAAAGCTAAAATTGGTATTGAGGTAACATTATAATGATTAGAAACTTACCAGATGATGAAAAAGTTCAATACATTATAATCGGTATATGTATCGGTGTAGGGTTAGGATATATGATTGCAATGTGGTTAGTTTCATTGGAGATGTATGGGTAGATTAGGAGATTGGGATAAGGTCGAGAGAAAAAAACGACCTATAAAATTTACAAAACAAGATGAGTTTTGGGAATACTTTAAAATGTTTATATATATTTTATTGGCAGGAGTTTATTGTTACTATTTATTTGTATAGAAATATAAAGGTTATATGAAAGAAAATCTTACATTTGACGATATAAATATCGTACCAAAATATTCAGAGTTGAAATCGAGACAAGATGTAGACCTAAATACAAACTTTACAAAGAAAACAACTCTACATAGAACACCAATAGTTGCAGCACCAATGGATACTATTTGTGAATATAAAATGGCAGACCAATTATTAGACCAAGGTAGTGTTGGTGTTTTACATAGATTTCGTAGTATTGAAAAACAAGCATTGGATATGAAGAGACTTTGGAATCGATGGGATAGTTGGTACAATATAGGTGATCCTGATGAAGATAGAACAGACCATCATAGAATCTTTGATGAATGGTATAAAGGTGTATATCATTGGAACTCACCACCCACCAAATCCGATTACGAGGATTTACACGAATTACTTTGGTTTGCAGATGAGGCTCAAAGAGATGAAGACTTTTGGTCTACGAGACCTTTATGTGCAGCAGTTGGTGTAACTGGTGACTATATGGAGAGAGCTCAAGAATTAGTAAACAATGGTTGTAATGTACTACTTATAGATGTGGCCCACGGTCATCATCAATTAGTCAAAGAAGCCATTAGGAGAATAAAAAATGAAACAAATGTGGAAGTGGTCGCGGGAAGTATCGCCACTAAAAGAGCCGCGGTTGATCTTATTGAGTGGGGAGCGGACGCTCTTAGAGTTGGTATCGGAAATGGATCTCTCTGCGAGACGAGAATCAGGACTGGTGTCGGAGTACCTCAAGTTAGTGCTCTTATTGATGTTTGTTCCGTTGCTGACAATCATAGTATTCCTGTCATCGCTGATGGTGGTATTCGGTATGTGGGTGATGTGGCTAAGTCATTGGGTCTTGGAGCCTCTTCGGTTATGGTGGGTTCGTTATTCTCAGGAACGAAAGAAACACCAGGTGAAATTATAAAACAAGGAGAATGGCCAAATGAAAGACTTTACAAGAAATATAGAGGAAGTGCCTCACTTGATAGTAAGTTGGACAGAGGAGAATCTAATAATGTTGAAGGAAACTCTAAAATCATTGAATACAAAGGTAAGGTCATCCGTATCATATCTGATATTCGTGATGGTCTTCGCTCAGCTTTTTCATATGTTGGCGCGAGTGATGTATTGGATTTTCAATCGAAATGTGAATTCGTCAGAGTCACATCAAACGGAACAATCGAAGCAAAACCACACTTATTATCGAGATGAAAGAGATACTGATAAAATCACTTTCATCTAACAAATTAGTTTGGTCTATACTATTTCAATGTCTTGGTGCGATATGTGCATTCTTTCAATTACAGGCACATTATGTTTGGCCTAAATATAAATTTTTATCAAGTCAGATATTTGTAATTGGTACAAGTCTGATTATAGCACCATTGTTTTGGTATGCTACAAAATGGTCGTTTGAACATTTTGGATTTTTTTGGAATATGAGATTGATAGGTTTTGGTATAGGTACTTTGATATTTGGTATTATGACTTGGACATTGATTGGTGAAATACCTACACTAAAAACAATAGTAAGTTTATTATTAGCAGTAGCTATTATTTTGATTCAAATAACAAATGTAGTGGAGTAAAATGAGTTATAAAGATTACATAAAAGAAGTAAAAGACTTTCCTATTGAGGGAGTAAATTTCAAAGACATATCACCATTGTTGGCTGACCAAGAAACATTTAGGTCGGCACTTGTAGATATGGGTGGACATTTTGACGATGACCTACCTAATTATTGGATGGGTATTGATTCTCGTGGGTATTTGTTTGCTTCAGGTTTAGCAACTTACTTTGGTGGTGGTGTGGTATGTGCAAGAAAAGAAGGAAAGACACCAGGTGACTTTGTAAAGAAAACATATGATTTAGAATATGGAAGTGCCACAATAGAAATACAACCTTGGAGTGGACCAATAGGTACGAATGAAGTTGTAATTGTGGATGATGTATTGGCAACTGGTGGGACACTAAAGGCAGTAAATGAGTTGGCAGAAACTGCTGGATATAATGTGGTTGGTAATTTAGTTTTAGTTGATTTACAATTTGTACCACGAGTAGAAAATTTTGATTTATCAGTTAGGAGTGTTGTAAAATATAAGGGGTAATAATGGCAAACATTAGTAAAGGTCGTGATGCAAAACACGGATTTGAAGAACACAATATATTACAAAAAGAAAAAATGGACAAAAAAAGATATAAAGATGCTGGTAAAGGAGACAAGTGGAGAGGTGGTTGGAATCAAACATATGCCGACAATTGGGATAAAATTTTTGGTAAAAAGAAAACTAAAGAGGAAAAAGAAAATGAGTAATTTAGAAAGTTGGGGTGCATTTTTAGCACTTATGTTTTTAGTTTGGTCTACTGATATAGTAGATTGGTTAGCAGATAAAATAGAAGAGAGGTTCAAAAAATGATAGAAGTACCATTTTATATATTGTTTTGTCTTGTATTCTATAATCTAACAAAAGAATTAGAGAGAGATATTTTCAAATGAACATACTATTAGTTTCTGCATTAGAGATGGAGACAGACAATAAATTAGATAGTTATTTACCACATAATCTGATACATACAGGAGTTGGTAAAATAAATGCAACATACCATCTAACAAGAAGATTGTTGGTGGACAGAGCAATAAATTATGAAGCCAGAATAAATATTGTTATAAATTATGGAACTGCTGGTTCGAGAAAATATGTAAAAGGTAGTCTTGTAGATTGTACCAAATTTATACAACGAGATATGAATGTAACTCCACTTGGATTTGAATTGGGTCAAACTCCATTTGAAGAAGAACCACATATTATTGAATGTTACAATAATGAGGATTTCAATCCAATAGGTCAAAATACAACTTGTGGTAGTGGTGATAATTTTTCTATAGATGAAAGTGATTGGGACAAATGGGATGTTGTTGATATGGAGGCATATTCTTTGGCAAAAGTATGTCGTAATTTTGAAATACCATTTATTTCATTCAAATATATTACTGATGGAGCAGATGATGAGGCGGATTCTGATTGGGAAACAAATGTAAAGAATGGTGTGGAGATATTCAAAGAAGAAATCTTAGGAGAGTTATAATGAAATTACCAATACATATAGTAGAAAGAATGGTAAAAGAAAATCCAGATGATAAAGAGTTAGGTCGTAAAGTACGATTTTACATAAATTGGCTAAGGAATGTCGAGAGTAATGGAAACTCAAAATAAAAAAGTATTACTAAATATATTTGTATGGTTGATATTTCTTCCTGGTTTTTCTATTTTATCTTGGTATGGACTAATTAAATTCGTACTTTTCTTGTTTTCTTAGATAGTTACTATAATAAAACGAGGACAATTATGACACCAAGTCAAGTAGAATTAGTAATTGAAGAATTACAACAGGCATATGATGATAAAGATTGGGATGCCGTTATTCGTGTATTAGAAATGATACAACAATTTGAAGAGGATGATGGAAATTCTTATTGGATAAATGAGGATGGTCATCCCGAAATAGATTAGATATGGGGGTGCTTGGTATCGACTGGTATTGTTTGATATAAAGTGCAACAGAGATTGAGTATGTCTCGTTACAAAAGACTCACAATCCAAATTGGCGAATTATCGCTAGAAGGGTTGGACATTGATTGGCATTTGGCTGAGTATGATTACTCAGTTGAGTTACCAATCGGTAATGACCAACCAACTTACGCATACGCTGCATAAGTTACTGAGTTGTCTAACACTCGGTCATAAAATAAGTTAGACACCAACTCGTGTGATAGAGTATAAATTTCATCAGTTAGACCATTCTGAGTAAAATGGGATATGGTGGTTTGTTGATTTCTACCGATTTGAAATCTTACTAAGTTGTGAATGACTTTGTATTGAAAATAAACAGGACGCGGGTTCGACTCCCGCCACCTCCACAAAAATTCGATTTTTAGTTTTTTAGATGATATTTATAACTAATAACGAGAGGAACGAAACTATGAGATTGAGACATAAATTTGGTTTTATGTTTTCATTCACTTTAGTAGTGAATCTTATCTTGACTAAATATTTTTTGGTCGAGATAACTAATAATTATAAAATGACTATTGAGAAGTTGGTTGTTCATAACAGACAACTCAATGAAAAAATTGAAGAGATAGAAAGCATAGGTTTACAGGTAACTGTAACTATGTATGAACCAGTTCCGTATCAAACTGATTCTACACCGAACATTCTCGCGGATGGTACGCGCATAAGGACTCAAAAAGCTTCAGAGTATCGGTTTATAGCGGTTAGTAGAAATCTTTTGAAACGGTGGGGTGGACCTCTCGATTATGGTGACTTTGTTATATTGAGAAATACTCAAAGCCATAAAGACGGATTGTATCAAGTAAGAGATACAATGAATCCAAGATGGGTAAATCGTATAGACATTTTGGAGACACCTGGCACGCCACCATACCGATTAGTAGGAGAAATACTCATTGCAGATATGGAAAAGAATACATAATAAAAAATAAATAAAATAGGTTACGAATGAAAAAACCCTTTTACGAAAGGTCAAATATTACGGATGAGAACAATCCGATAAACATCACTTATGATGAGTTATTACATAAATCAAATACTGATATAGATACTTGGATTGATGAACTCCGTGATTATGTTATCACTCAATGGGACGATAATGGCCAACCTCCTGTCATTGGACAAGACGAAGACACAATAATAAAGAATTGGAAAAAGTTATTCGGATATGATGTAGATTCATTTTTCGATGAAGAAAATTTAGTTGTAAAAAACTTCAATAAATTTGCAAGTGGTGTAAACCAATTCTTTCCTACAATGTTGAAGACAAAGATTAGTAGTGGTGTAAGTAGTGAGGGTGCCACTTCTATATACGACCACTTCAAAGAAGATTATTTACGAGACCATTTTAGAAAAGCTATGTTGAGAGGATTGTTCAAAGACTCTATGTATAGTTTTGGTAAATCTGTTATACGAGATGAGATGGGAATGACCATCGAAGAATTTTTTGTACACTATAATAACAACGAGAAAAAAGGTATTACTATTTTACAGATGAGAGACAAGGATGAAAATAGTGATGAGAAATATCTTATACTTACGGCTGATGAATTGAAAGGTTATATAGATAGTGGACATATTGTTGAACAAAACTTACGAACAATAGACAATGATATAGAAAGTTTCTACGAACTAAAAAACGGAGAGAAAAGATACTATCATTATTGGGTAAGGTTATACAATAGAAAACAAAGAATATTTCCAACTGCACTACAAATATTCAGATTGGGATTAGGACAACCTGCAGTAAACTTCCCACCATTGACTGCTAAATTTTTATACGAACACTTTACAAAACACATTGAAGGTGATGAGACATTATATGTTTATGACCCATCAAGTGGTTGGGGTGGTCGTATTCTTGGAGCTATGTCATCACAACGGAACTTACATTATATTGGTACAGACCCAAATCCCGATACAACTGGTAGATATGAAATTGTTGCAAATTACTACAACAATAAATGTTTTGAACCAAATCCATTTTGGGGAAAAGCCAAACCTAACACATTTGAATTATTTACCGATGGTAGTGAAGAGATTGGAGACAATCCAAGTTTCCAAAAGTATGAGGGTAAGTTAGATTTTGTATTTACTTCACCACCATACTTCAATAGGGAACAATACTCACAAGACGAAAACCAAAGTTTCAAGAAGTTCGGTGCTTACGAAGATTGGAGAGACCACTTTTTGAAACCAACATTGACTACTGCTTTTAGTTATCTAAAAAACAACAGATACATTTGTTGGAATATTGCAGATATAAAGGTAGGTAGTGACACATACATTCCACTCGAACAAGACTCTATAGATGTAATAGAAAGTTTAGGTGGTGAGTACATTGGAACATACAAGATGTTGATGACTCGTATGATTGGTATTGATGCAAGTTCTGTGAAGAACTCGGTAAAGGTCGATGACCAACATTTCAAGTTTGAACCTATTTTAGTTTTTTACAAAAAATAGCTTGACTTGTATGGGAATTTATTAGTAATTTATAAGGAGATTTATAGGAATAATTATGGCTAAAAAATTTGGATTAACACCACGAGATCCAATGATGGATTTTTGGAAAGAGGATTTCACTTTAGGTGGAACTAAAAATCAACGAGATAATGATCACGATGATATTCAGGCAGAACGACATTGTAGAGAAATAGATAATAAAATATCTCACGAAAATTTAATAACACCAAACTATGTTATAGATAAAGATTTAGAAATAGATTTCGGTGGAACTATAACACTTAGGTTAATTGATTTAGATAGAGGATTATGGGATACATCCGATGGTTTATCTCGTAATACTAAAATATTTTTACTTGGATTAGCACTACGAGATGCTTGTAAGAATAAATCCACTTTTGATAAGTATATGTTTAGAGAAGGAACTACTGAAATCCGATTACGATTTATGGATGAAGTGGGTGTATTTGTTAGTAAAGCTTACAAACAAACAAATAATATTGTAGCAGAACTATTATTGAGAAGAAATACAATAGAGTATCTTATTGAAGATAATCTTGATGAGGAATTATATAACCAAAACTATTATATTCTAAAACAATTAGGTGCATATAGTGATTGGGTAAAAGAACACGACTTTAAATCTGATACTGAAAGATTAACCGCATTTGAAAACATACTCAATCTTTATAGGGTTGTTTACACTAAGTCTATAAATGATGTTGATTCATTTATGAATAATTCAGACGAAGTTGGTGTTCCTACTAATGGTATCAGTTCTGTTGCAAATAAAGTTTTAACGCACATACAAAATAAGTATTGTTCTAAATCAAACCAAAATGATTTTATAAATGAAGCTATTAATGAACAGATAAAATTTATTTTCTCACCACTTCGTGAACGAATTCCACCTACTAAGAAAAATCTTATTGAAACAGTAAATTGGATTATTGATTCATATTATATGACTACAAGTGGTTATGATGGTAAGGAAGCAAGAGATACTGCTATTAATGTTGTGTGTAATGAACTTAATAGTTTATTAGATGCTGAAATAGACGAGTTCGGTGACAAAGATGGAAACGAGACTTACATTAGTTCAGACAATAAGAGTATATTAATTCATCTTGAAACTACACTAAAGAGTTGGAGTTGGCATGAAGATTTAAAAAGTATCAATCGTTATTTTGATGAGGGTATTATAAGTCTAAATGGTACAAGGTGGATTCCTTTATTATTAAAGTATGAACGATATCATAAAAGACTTTTAAATTCATCTGAGATTCGTACAATTCAATTGTTCAATATCTTGGGTAAGTTTGTTAGTTGGAAAAAATTTGATTCATTATTAGGACACGCTTTATATGATGTAGATAGTGGCAAGAATTTGATGGAAATACTTGTTGGTAGATTTGTAAATGAAAGTAATCGTATTGACTTTAAAACCAAAAAGGATACTGGTAAGATAATTACTAAAATTGACTTTCTTAATCAATTAGTGGACAATTATATAACAAAGAAAGGTAAGGATAGTGATAGTGATAGTAACAATAAATACATCAAGTATATTGATATGTTACTTGCAAAAATGATGATTAAAGGTAACAAATCAAATTGGGTTAATGTAGATCCTTACGAAATAGGTGACAATCAAATGGAACATTGGTTGGCAAGAAACTACAAAAAACAACAAGGAGAACCTCGTTCTGATATGAGATTATATGGAACTAACTTTTCCAATTTACCAGCATCAATTAATGGTTATGTTAGTAATGATGATATAAGTAAAAAGATTGATGTAGTCAAGGGTACACATACAACGATGGGACAATTGTTTGCACCAAATGGACAATTAGAAACAGAAGTTAGTAATTTATTATACTCTACTGAGTATGATGTTTTTAGAGTAGATGGATTTGATAATCAAGAATGGATTGATATTACATCGGTAGGTATTCTTGATGAGAAGTCTAATTTACCTAAGAACTTAATTCACAAATATCGTGTTGAACAGGCAAAGGTACTGATGAGGAAAATATTCGATGTCTAAATTCTTAGATTATGGTTATGACGATATCGAGTGTGATGTAAAGTTACCGATACCAATCGTGGAAGAGTTTGATGGTATCAGAGTTGTTCGTGATGACCTACTTGATGGTGGAACTAAAAGAAGAGCATTCACAATGTATGTTGCATCAAGACCTGATGTGAAAGAGTTTGTATATGCTTCACCACGACAAGGATATGCTCAATTATCTTTGGCTTATGCTTGTCACGACTTGGGTAGAAAATGTACCGTAACCGTACCAAAGGGTGAGAAGACTTGGTTAACAATTGAGGCTGAAAAATTAGGTTGTAATATCATACAAGTTCCAATGGGATACTTATCAAACATACAACACAAAGCCAGAGTTTATTGTGAGGAAACTGAATCACATCTTATTCCATTTGGTGGTGACCATCCCATAATCATAGAAGCAATGACTCGTGCAGCATTGAGTCTTGACATCCAACCTAAAGAGGTGTGGACGGTTATGAGCAGTGGTGTATTGAGTAGAGGATTACAGAATGCTTGGCCAGACGCTAAAGTATATGGTGTTCAGATTGGACACAACACAACAGAAGAAGAGATGGGTAGGGCAGAAACATTTCGTTCTAAATATACATTCCAACAAGAATGTAAGAAAGACGAAAGACCACCATTTCCAAGTTCATTGACTTATGATAGTAAGGCGTGGACTTTCATAAAAGAAAAGGCAACGGAAGGGGCATTATTTTGGAATGTGGGAAAATAGTAGTTACAAGACTACGAAGTTCAGAATATTATAAAGGAGAAGCATTGAATCATATAGTTGATTCTATGTATCATTTGTTGGATAACTTTATTGAGAAGAATGATACTTGGCCATATAAGATGGATACACATAATTGTTCTTTACCATCAAGAGAGAAAAATAGAAATAGTATCAGAGACTATCAAAGAATTACGGATTCTGATGTGTTGATTATACCAAGTGAAGCAGAATTTGCATATAATATCTATGGTAGAATTTCTAATTTTCAAATGGGTAGAACTTGGGGATTGGTACAATACTTGAGAGAAGCTCTTTTAGAAAATGTCAAACCAAGAAAGGTTATTATATTATCAAGTGATAAGGCAGACACAATAGAATTATACAGAGACAAAGTATTTAAGATGATACCTGAATTAAAATTTTATAGATTAGATGAGAGTGAATTTCCAGGTGGGATACATCATCTAAAATATCTAAACATTAGAAAATTAAATCTTGATACAACAAAGAAAAAAGATTTTGGATATTGGGGAACATCAAAAAGATATAAGATTGATATGACTTCAGATACGAGGGATTATAAAGTAAAGGATTATTTTTTAAATGGTAAAATTGTAAAGTATGGAACAGAGGGTTGTGAGTTGAAAACTAAATTTGTTGAACCATTGTTTGTTGGAAAAGAATCTAAAGACGAAAGACATACGATACTAAGAGAAATAAATGAAAGTGATATTACCAATAATATGATTGGTTATTTTGATGGATTTAAATATACACATAAGTTCGATAAAAATATGACAAAGATTCTACCATATATAGCAGAGTGTAATACTACTTTATGTTTCAACTGGCCAGGTCAAGAAAAACATTTTACATCAAGATATAATGAGGCAGTAGCATGTGATGTGATTCCATTAGTTTGGAAAGATTATGATTGTGATAATAAATTAGTTGCTACAAATTGGCAAAGATGTTATTCTTTTGAAGATATTGTAAAAAAGTGCTTGACTTTAAGGAAAAAAAGTCGTAAATTATACCTAACAAAAACTATAAAAAAGAAGTACTTGAAAGTTACTAAACCTTTAGAATATTATGAAGAATCGTTTAATAAAAAATTAATGGACATTTTAGATGATTGATAAAATATATATACCTACACTTGGACGACCAGAAGAACAAGTAACTTGGGATAATCTACCAAGTCAATTACGAGAAAAAGTTTGTTTTGTAATACACGAAAGAGAAAAAGATTTATACAAATATGATGCAGAATATTTAGTACTACCTGATGAACTTGATAGGATTTCAAAAGTTAGAAAAGAAATTATATACCATGCTGATGAACAGAGATTTTGTATGTGGGATGATGATGTTATTTTTTATAGGAGAAATAGAAAGTACTATGGTGACTTACGAATCAATGGTGTATATATTCCTGATGTATTAAAGGAAGATGGTAAACCAATGTCCAAATGGAAAATGGAATATAGAGACTTCGTAGAAATGTTTGCTCAGTTTAATGAGTGGTTTGATAAGGAAGAAACTTTATTACATATAGGACATAGGAGAACAAACTTACCACCATTAGGTTCTATAGCAGATAATATATTTTTTAATTCTATGCATTGTATCGATGGTAAAAAATTAAAACCAATACGAGATGAAATACTTTGGGATTGGTGTCAGGTTGGAGAAGACGCTAATTTTATGTTAGAGTATTTGACAAGAGGTTACACAAACAGAAGAACAGATTTATATTCAGCACATTGGGGTTCATATCAAGATGGTGGATGTTCTCTATATAGAGATGCTGAGTTCCACAATAAGGAACACGAAAAATTAATGGCAAGATGGCCAGAGTATGTTAGTATTAGAAAAGAAATGATGGCACAAGGTCGTGATGGTGAGAACATTGGGATGATAAAAGAATTTAAGTATAATATGAAAAAGGCATACAAAGATTCACAAAAGAAAATTGGAGAATAACAAATGAAACAATTGACACCAGAACAAATAGTAAATAATTGGAATGAACTGATTCAGTTGATTGAAGGTGAATTCGATGGAGAGAGAAAAGAAAAACTCTTAGAGATGTATAAATACTTTGAGGATAGAATGTCTATCGCACCAGCTAGTGGTAAAGAACATTACCATAATGCATATGTCGGTGGTTATGTTGAGCATGTTTTGCATGTTTACAGATGTGCAGTATCTATCAAACAACAATGGGAAGAGAAAGGTGCTACAATAAACTTCACAGACGAAGAATTGGCAATGGCGGCTATCCACCACGACTTAGGTAAGGTTGGTGATTTATACAATGAATATTACACACCAAATGAATCAGATTGGCATCGTAAGAATCAAGGACTAATATTTTCACATAATGGTGATTTACAATTTATGACTGTTACTGATAGGGCATTATTCTTATTACAACACTTTGGGATACCATTGACAGAGAATGAATACATTGGTTTGAGACTTACTGATGGACTTTATGAAGAGGCTAACAAACCTTATTACATTGGATATTCTCCTGATAGACAACTCAAAAGTAATATTGCTTATATATTACATCAGGCAGACTCTATGGCCACTCACATTGAATACGATATGTGGAAAAGAGGAGAAGAGAAAATAACAAAAAACATCAAACAAGTTGTTGCTAAAGAAGTGAAGAAAGTAGAAAAAGAAGAAAAAGTTGTGACAAAAGGTGCTAACGATTTATTTGATGAACTATTCGGAGATATGGAGAAATGATAGAATTACCATTCGTAAATTATATCTTAGGTTTACTAATCATAACAAACTCAGCTTTCATCTATAGTTCAATAAACTTGATGAGAAAGAATGAGAAGTTAGAAGATTGGTTGGTAGACCTTGAAAATGATTTACAACAAGTAGAGAACGAAATCACAGAAGCAGACTCATCGGGTGGATTTGCTGCTGATGATGAAGTTGGAACGATTTGGAGAACGATAAAAACTTCTCTAAGGAAATTAGAAAAATACACAAAGGGAGATAATATAAATGCCTCGTAAAAAAAGTAAAAAGAATATGTACTTCCACGAAGGAACGGAAAAAGCAATCATTCGTTATAATAATTCAACAGACCCAAATCTGAGGAATACAATTTATAATGAACACATCAGATTTGCTTTTGAGAAACTTGCAGAAAATCTTATTCATACATTCAAGTTTTATTATTTTGATGTATCGAGTGAAGATGTAAAACACGAAGTTGTTTCTAATCTTGTAAGTAATATACATAAATTCAAAGAAGGAAAAGGTAAGGCTTTTTCTTACTTCAGTATTGTTGCAAAGAACTATTTGATTCTTCACAATAATAATAACTACAAAAGATACAAACAACACAAAGATGAAAAGGCTGTTGAGTATGGTAGGAATCTATGGAATGAACATAAGGCTGATTCCTCAAGTAGTTCTAACTTATTGAATGATGAATTTACTGAAGAGTTACTTGAATATTGGGAAAAGAATCTAAATAGAATCTTCAAAAAACCAAAAGATATAAAGGTTGCTGATTCTGTATTGGAACTTATCCGTAGAAGAAAATTCATCGAGAACTTCAACAAGAAGGCATTATACTTGATGATTCGTGAAATGACATCTGCAAAAACACAACACATCACAAGAGTTGTAAATGTAATGAAGAAACATTTCAAAAAACTATATTGGGAATATTCCAAGTATGGTGGAATTGATTTGAACTATACAGGTTCTATAATTCAAGAAAGGTCATCGAGTAATTCACAAGTGACATATAATACACTTTTCTAAATAAAAAAAGGGGGAATATCTTCCCCCTTTTTAGTTTCTAAGATTACCATAGGCTAGTAATCTTATGTTCCATTATGCCTATTTACGGAACAAACCCACCAACACCAATAGTGCGACAAGCCCAGCGAAACCCGACTCGCCGAACCTACTGATAATAGATGTTAGATTTCCAATAACATTGACACCAAAGATACCTGTTCCGAAGATGACTTCACCAACAGCACCAATGGCTACAAAAGATATAAGTAAATGAGCAATGTCATCTACCCATCCCTTTACATCTGTTATTAGCTCTTTCATTTGTTTACTCCCGTTTGTTTTTAGCAACTTGGACCCCTCAAACTAAAAAAGGGTCTATAATAACTATAATATATATGGAATTTATAGGACAAATGCGGGTTTTCACTATTTATTAACAATAATTCAACAGGTAACCAAAATGGCAATAGACTTTGAAGTTTTTGAGGGAAAATCCTTATCGGATTTGTTCAAAGACATTTATGAAAATACAGAAAAAAACAGAACACAACTTGATGTACTGATGAAAGAAGTGGTTGGTTTTATCAAGGATGGTGATACTGCAATTCAAATAATTCCTATGTTGAAAGAGTATTTAGAAATCAATGTAAAGAATGATGAACAATTAGTAAAGATTGCTGCAATCGTACAACGATTAGCAAGTTCTGATTCAAAAGGTGCTGAGGCTGAGTTTGGATTATCTGAAGAAGAGAAAGAACAGTTATTAGGTTCACTCGAAAGTGTAGCAAATGATATACAAGAAAAGAGTGATGAATTACAAAACAAGGTTGAAACAAAAATACCAAGTATCGGAAACTAAATTATGAACACAGGACTCAATTGGTATGAGGCTGAGGTTGTAAAAGTTTATCTTGACGATAGAGTAATAATAAAAGATGTTGGTTTATCTAACATTTATGATGAGTCTGGACAAAAAATACAACCACAAAAAGCTAACCCAATACATTATGGTACTATTAGAGTAAAAATATCTGCACTCGATACCAAATATACTGATCTTATCAGTAGAATAGTTAGACCATTAGACCCACATATGGTATTTATGCCACTCGTGGGTGAAACTGTTTCTTGTGTACAGATAAGTAGTAATTGGTATTTCTTATCATCAGGAAGAAATAGTGGTCAAGTAAATAATAATATAAAAAGAAATAGAAGTAGTGATGGTGAGTCTCGGACAATGAATGACGATGGTACAATTGCTGGTAATCAATTAGATTTTGATGGTGGTGATTTTTTTAGACCTAAATTTATTTCGAGACCAAAAATAAATGAGGGTGATACTTTATTACAAGGTAGGTATGGTAATTTTATAAATTTCTCAAGTAATGTAAATGTACTTGAAGATAGTAAAAACATTATAAGTAAAAAATTAGCAGGTGGTTCTATAAAAATAGTAAATTCGTTTGCTAGTGAAGATGTTGCAAATAGAGATATAGAGTTTTATTCAGACCAAAAGGGAAATAAGAAAACTGAGAAGTTGGGTGATTATAGATACTCATCAAAAAAATATAAAAAGAATTTATTGGCAAGAGGATATGGACAGATAACTCCAGTACCAAAGGATATAAATTATGATGGTAGTTCAATTTATTTATTAAGAAATGAAGCTACAAATATAAGATTTGGTTCACCTGTACCAAAAGCTGCAACTGTAACTCAAGGTGGTAACCAAATTGTTATGAACTCAGACCATATGATTTTTAATTCTCGTAGACAATCACTTGTATTTTCTGCAAAACAAAATGTATCAATACATTCAAACAAAGGAATTAGATTGTATGTGAATGATAAACCATCAGAAGATGATGTGTTGAATGGAAGAATATTCTTAGGTGGATTACCTGGTAGAGTAGAATTATCAGATGGTAGTGTTGCAAAAGGTCAAGTTGGTGAGGGTGATGGAGCAAGAAAACCAGAACCCATAGTGAGAGGAGTACAACTTGCAAAACTTTTGAATCAATTAGGAAAAGCTTTAGAGGTATTTGCTACCTCAGGCGAAACATCAAGTGGGGCATTATCAAACATACTTGGTATGGCAGGTCAAGATGTTCAGTTGAAATCTGCATTTGCAAAACTAAAACAAGAAATAAAATTTTTAAATGAATCAGACCTCATTGATTTAGATTCAGGTGCACCAGATGTTACAAAGTTTAAAGATGGTGGAGATGGTGAAGGTAAATCAATTGATAGATTATTTAGTAAAAAGGTATTTACGATATGAGTGTATGGTGTGACCCAAATAAAGCAACACAATTACGAGTCGATGTACCAGATGGGTATGTCTTAGTATTTGGTGATGAGATAATAAGTGGACAAGTATTGGATAAGAATAGTGGTGCACTTTATAATGCACCATTTATCTGTCCTGATATAGATGGCCCATTTTGTACGGTTGGTGAATGTGTATTGATACCAACTATGGCAAGAAACTATTTTATTTTTTCAGACCAAGAAAAACTAAACATACCTGGTATTATGATAAACGGAACTGCATTTGATGAAAATGGTGAAATGTATCAGGCACCATTTAGTGTTAGTGATTCTGATGCAAAAGCTGGTAAGTACACATCCAACGGAGAATCTACACTTTCTTCTGATGTGGAAGAAGAAGGAGATGAAGAAAAACACTATTGTCCTCCTGGTACTGCAGGTGAAGATGATGAGTTAGATTTTCTAAATGAATTTTTGGCAAAACTAACTATGCCAAATATTGACTTTCCACAGATACCAAGTATATTGGGACAAGTCGTAAAACTAACACAAAAGATTGATAGAGCTACAGGTAAACTAATTGAAAAAGTTCAAAATTTAGCAAACAGAGTTCAGTTCGATCCTGGTGTTGCTTGTGATTTGATTCGTGAGGTACAAAAACTTCTGATGATAATACAAAAATTACAAAGGTACATTCCTATAATTTTAGCAATAATAAAAATAATACAAGTTGCTATAAAGTTAGGTAAACTTGCATTGTTCTTTATAAAGAATAATCCAATCACAGGACCTGCAGTAAGAGCAATGTTAACAGCAATTGCACTAAATATGTTGATACAAAGTGGTGGTATAATAATTGGGTCAGTAAAAAAGAATGTATCAAAACTAAAACAATCACTACCAGGTTTACAGGCAATATTATTAGGTATTATATCACAATGTGATTTCAATCAAGGTGAGGGTGGTGAACCTTGTGACCCAACAGAAAGTTTAAAAGAATTAGGTAGAGTTGCAACTGGTGATGGAGATGGTGATGCATCTGATGATTTAGAAGATGAGATAAATAATGATTTTGATGCAAACACAGATGATTTCAATAATCAGTTAGCAACCGCGTTTGATAATCTAAATAAATGTATAAATATGTTCGATACATTAGAAATATAAACGACCTTTTCAAAAAATAAATAATTATTATCATACAGAATATAGAGGTTTATTATGACTAAAAAACAATTGGCATCATACATTAGAAAAATAGTTAAAGAAGAAGTAACTCTTGAGATGAATAAGTTACTAAAAGAAATATTTATTGATGGTAAGAAGAAACAAATTTCTGAAACTAAAAAACAGAAACCAGTTTCTAAAAAACAATATACCAAAAATAAATCACTAAATGACATCTTGAATGAAACAGTTGCTTTAAGTAAAAAAGATAGTGGTGATGAAGAGTGGCCAACAATGGGTGGTGGAACATTTGATTCAAGTAGAGCTACAGAACTTATGGGGTACGGTGAAGGTTTTGGTGTACCTGCTAGTAAAGAAGTTCAGAGACAACATTTAGCAGCTCAAACATTGAGAGAAAAGAATGTAAATCCAGAACAGGTCGGTGAGGAAGTAGTAAATGCATTGACTAAGGATTACTCGGCAGTAATGAATGCTATGAATCTGAAGAGGTCAGCACCAAATGGCTCTAAATAAGAATTATTTAGTACAGAGATTATATCGGTACAAAAATAGGTATACAATCCAAAAAGACCAACCAAAGAAGTTGAGGTTGAATATTATGAAAAACAATCTCAAAACTGCAACAGAAGAGGCTGATATTTTTATGGATTGGATTAGTGGAATAGATGGTAGTTTTGGTAGTAAGAAGAAATCACCATCTTTTTTGGAAGTAAATTACGAACAAGATTTACCACCAGCAATTCAGTTTCCAAATGATGTCAAGGGTGACAATCTTAGGAAACCAGATGAGATACGAGCTGAGGTTTATTCGAGAGGGGAAAGAGATAATAATTTTCAGAACGCTGCGGGTATACCAAGAAATAGAGTTCGTGTTGGTGTAAGTGGTGAAAGAAAAGCATATGTTGGTGTATGTAGATTACCAAACGGTAGAGAAGTACCATCCACATTAGATAATTGTGAGAGGTTGAGAGGTAGATTTAGAATGAAACCCAAAAGGGCAAAACTTAGATGAGTACATATGTACAAATAGATAAAAATCCAGATAAATCTGTTGGTTTAGATTATCCTGTTAGATTGGGAAACAAAGGATATTTTAAACGAACATCTACTCTAATACAAGCTGCACGAGTAAATATAGAAAGTGTTTTATTGACTCGTAAAGGTGAGAGAGTATTTCAACCAGATTTTGGTAGTGGGATATATGATTTTTTATTTGACAATATATCAGATGAAACGATTGAAAATTTGAAGAGTGAAGTAGAAGAAAATATTTCTACACATCTACCATATGTTCAAATATTAGAACTCAATATTTCTCAAGATGAAAGAAATCTAAATCAACTAAATTGTATATTGAAATTTACAGTAGTGTCATCACCAGATGTTTATGATGCTGTAACTTTTTCAGTAGTAAGTAGCGGAGAATAAAATGCCACAAAAATACGGTGGAAATAAAGCAGATGAACGAAATATAAATGTAAAATATAATGGTAGAGATTTTGCAACTCTTCGTAAAAATCTTATAGATTTTGCAAAAGAATACTATCCAAATACATATAATGATTTCAATGAAGCATCACCTGGTATGATGTTCTTAGAAAGTGCTGCATATGTTGGTGATGTTATGAGTTTTTATACCGACTTATCTTTCAAAGAAAGTTTATTACCTTTTGCAGAAGAATTAGAAACGGTTTATAAAATTGCACAAACATATGGGTACAAACCATCACTATCATATCCATCACAGGCACAACTCGATGTCTATGTCGTGATACCAGCAAATGCAGAAGGTAATCCAGATTACGATTATGCACCAAGAATAAAAGCTGGAATGCAAGTTACTGCACAAGGTGGACAAACATTTAGAGTACCAGACCCTATAAATTTTCAGGCATCTGGTTCAAGGTCACCAATCGGTGTGACTATGTATGAACAAGATAGTTCAGGATTAGCCACTAAATATCTTTTACAAAAACAAGCAAATGCAGTTAGTGGTGAAGTTGTAAATGAAACATTTACATTTGAGTCCCCTAAAAAATATGATAAAGTAACATTACAACAAAATAATATTTTAGAAATTATATCGTGTGTAGATAGTGATGGAAACAATTGGTATGAAGTTCCTTATTTAGCACAAGATACTATTTTTACTGAAGCACCAAATACACCAGAGTTTGATACTGAAACTTCCGTGTATGCATCAGATGTACCTTATATGTTGAAGTTACTAAAGACATCAAGAAGATTTACACGATATGTGAATTCAAATGGTACTACTGAGATTAGATTTGGTGGTGGTACTGCAAATTCACCTGATGAAGAAATAATACCAAATCCAGATAGTGTTGGTTCATCATTACCAGGTGGTACATCTAAGTTGGATATAGCATTTGACCCAACCAATTTTCTAAATACAAAAACTTATGGTCAAGCACCAGCAAACACAACACTAACAATTAGATATAGTTATGGTGGTGGTGCAGAAGATAATGTTAGAAGTAATACAATAGATGCACCCACAAGAGTAGAGTATGATGATTTTCCAGATGGATTAGATGCAACAAAGATAAGTAATATGAAAAATACTCTTGTTACATCAAACAAACAACCATCAACTGGTGGTAGGTCTGGTGAAAGTATAGATGAAATCAAGAAAGAAGCAGCTGCATACTTTCAAGCACAAGGTCGTGCAGTAACTAAAGAAGATTATATGACAAGAATTGCATCACTACCGACCAAGTATGGTAATATTTCAAAACTATACATCACAAAAGATTCAACTTTAGGTGGTAGTGAAAAACAACTTGGATATGATACTAAAATAGATGCACAATATTTAGATGATAATTTTGGTGGAGAAATAACTTTTGGTGATTTATTGACACAAAAAGAAAATCCATTAGCACTAAATTTTTATACTCTTGGATATGATAGTAACAAATATTGTATTCCTACAAATGAGGCAGTAAAACAAAACATAAGAACTTATTTGACACAATACAGACTTATGACAGATGCAGTAAATATAAAAGATGCATATGTGATAAATATTGGTGTTAGATTCCAAGTACTTACTTTATCAAATTATAATAAACACGAAGTTGTGTTGGCGTGTATAGAAGAAATAAAAAGATTTTTCCAAATAGACAAGTGGCAAATAAATCAACCTATAATTGTTGGTGAACTTTCATCTATTATATCAAAAGTACCTGGTGTGGCTGCCATTGTACCGATAAAGAGTGATGGTAATCCAAACAATTTACCGATAGTGATTACAAACAAGTACGAATCATCCTCTGGATATAGTGGTAATTTGTACGATATAAATGAAGCAACAAAAGGTGGAGTTATTTATCCATCACTTGACCCAGCAATTTTTGAACTAAAATTCCCTAATACTGATATTGAGGGTAGAGTTGTAGGCGACATAGAGTCGGCAACGGAGTAATAAATGCATTATTTTATATATCCAAATTCAGATTCAACCTTATATGAAGGTGGTGCTTCCTCAAGTATAAATTCTGGTAGGGACGAGATTTTAGAAGTAGTAAAACATATGAACGATGATGGTTCAGTTGTAAATGTTTCAAGAGTTCTTATCAAATTTGATTTGACAAGTATATCACAATCCATAGAAGATGGGTTGATTCCATCTTCCGCTGATTTCTATCTAAAATTATATGATGCAAATCCAAGTGAATTGACAAGTGAGGATGAGTTATATGCATATCCTGTTAGTCAATCTTGGACAGAGGGTAGTGGTAAAAGATTTGATAACCCAACAACCACCGATGGATGTTCTTGGAGATACAGAACTAATGAGACTACTGCAGACCAATGGGTAAGTGGTAGTAACGAAAGTGGTGGAACTTGGTATAGTGGTAGTGTGACTAATTTAGATTCAGTTGCTCGTAGTGTTGAGGCTTCTCAATCATTTACAAATGAAACAGAAGATATGAGAATGAAAGTTACCAACATAGTACAACATTGGTTATCAGGTTCTCTAAACAATGATGGATTTATGTTGAAGAGAAGTGGTAGTATTGGTAATGAAGACACAACTCAACCCGAAGGTAACACTACACATTATGGTAATTTTTCTTTCTTCTCACGACAAACAAATACTGTATTCTCACCAAGACTTGAATTAGTATGGGACGATTCTTCCTTTACTACAGGTTCACTATCTGCATTTAGTTCTTCCGAACTTGATGATATAGTATTTTATATGAAAGGTTTGAGACCTGAATATAAAGAAAATTCAAAAGTAAGATTTAGAGTAGCTGCTAGAGACAGATATCCAGCAAGAAGTTTTGCAACTGCATCTGTTGCAAGTGATATAAAATATTTACCACAAACTTCTTATTACTCAATTAGAGATGCAAAAACTGAAGATGTAATTGTACCATTTGGTAGTGGGTCAAAACTAAGTTTAGATTCTACTGGACATTACTTCAATGTTTGGTTGAATGGATTACAATCAGAAAGGTCGTATAGAATATTATATAAAGTTGTTAGTGGTAGTGGTACACTTGATGAAACCAATGAAATATATGACAACGATTTTCAATTTGATGTTACGAGGTAAAAATGCCATATACACCAGAAGAACTAAAATATAGTGCTCTTTATCAAGAAATAACAACTCGTGATGAAAGAGCATATAGACAAAACTATGAAAAAATAGTAGCAGAGTGGATTGCAAAAACTTTTCCATTAGGTAATGGAGATGATCCAGGTTATCAGATAAATACACAAACATCACTAAAAGGTGATGATGGACGAATACAATTATATTCAGAAATTGTCGGTGACTTGGATGTAAATGAAGCACCTCGTTCACAAGATTTTCATCAGTTTGCATACATAAAAAAATCAAAACCAAAATATCGTGGTGGGGACGAAATGAATCTAATTATATCAAGACAATTTGAGGAATTCTAATGGCATTAGAGTATAACGAAAAAACAGGTCATTACAGCAGAATACCAAATAGTATTGAAGATTTACTAATTGTAGATTCTGTTGATCCTGTAATTGTAGACCCACCATATGGTACACACGAAAATGATTTTATTGAAGTCATCATAAAAGATGAGGATGATAATTTTCTAAAGAGTGTAAAACATTATTGGTTAGACCAAATAGATAATCCATATATGAATATCATACAACCTGATGGTACAGGAGATGCATCTTTTGATGGTGGATTAGAAAAAATTAGGGTTGATGTTCATAGAATACTGAATGAAGCTGACTATGTTATTGGTAACTATAATGTAGAGGTGTATTTCTTTAGAGCAACTGGTGGTAGAGATGAATTCATATTAGTTGATTCAAGTGATACTCCATATGATGGAGATTATTGGGTAGATGTTGATGGTAGAATATATGCTGGTATAAAACCAGAAATAAGTTTTGAGTTATTTCTAAAACCCTATGCATATATGATTCACGAAGTTTCACCAAACCAAACTGAAGCACGAATAATACCACACTTTATAAACGATGATAAATTCAAAGAAGATTTTAGACTACTTGGATACACTTGTGTTTACTATGAGGGTCTTGGTAAACCTGATTTTGGTGGTGGTAGATTCGAGACATACGGAACAAATATTGATGAACATAATACATTCAGACTAACAAATAGACATCCTGATGATCCAGGTTTTACAAGTAAATTCAAAGGTGGTAGATTGTTGGTAAGGGATTCAATATATCTTGGAGAAGAAATAGACCCATCTGAATCAGAAACTTTATCACCAACAATAGAAACTGAAATTATAGACCCAACTGTAAATTTAGCAAGAAACAATACATTCTTAGAGGACTTTGGTATATCACAAGGTGCTGGTAAATTTACACAAACAGAATTTTTAGAAAATAATTTTAATGGATTTCCAACATTTCAACTAACATATGAAACTCCTTGGGCACCAATAAGACCTGTTTTCAAAAGAAAAGTAGCCTTTGGAGATGATGTAAGTAATCCAAATGCACTTTATGAGTTAGACAACGGATTGGTAGAACTAACATATTTACCAGCAGATACTGAACTATTGAATTTACCTGAAGGTAACAATAATCCAAGATTTGATATTTTTAGAAAAACTCCTATAAGTAATTCTGTAGTGAGAATGAGAGTTGCACAAGAAAGAGCAGACTTACCTGGTCAGATTGCAGCATCAAACAATTATGTTTGGATGTATGGTATAAGAAAAGTATTTGATTTGAAAACTCCACTAACAGATGGGCCTTTTACAATTTCCTATTATGTTGCTGCATATGAATTGGGAAATCAAACATCATTTCCATTTGAAGACCATAATGTTTCTGATGATATTTTAGGAAGAGAAGTCAGAATCAGAACTGAAATAAGTAATATGGATGGTTCAAATGACCCATCAAGAGTTGTGGATGTTACAACATATAGTGCGTTAGAAACCGATGATAAATTTAGATACATAAGAATCTCAAAAACATATCGTGGTTCTGAAGAATCAACGAAAGGTTCTCCAAGTAATATGATGGTTTCTATATCACATTTAGACCCACAGGCTGGTTCTAATTTATTTCTAACAGGATTTCAGATTGAAAGTGGTGAAGAGGTAACAGATTTTGTTAGAACTGCTAGGTCTGAAGAATTAGAAAAACAAACAACAGGTACTGCAAGATTTATACAAACAGAAAATTCAAATCTATCTGAAAATAAAATACAACTTACTTTATCAGACACAGATTCACTAAATGAAAAGATGAGTCAAGGTGGTATGATAACTTTGAAAAAATCTGTTGTAAAAACTGAACAACTCGAAAGAGATAATAGTGAGAATAGAGTTGAAATACCTATGATTGATGATAGTTTTGGTGACTTTGAACAACAAGAAACACGAAGACCTTTATCAAGAAGATATAAGTGGGATAACGCATTACATAAAAATTCAATAAGAGTTCAAAATTGGACACCTGGTTTCAATTATTTTACAAGAGGTGTACATAGAGGAACTTCAACTTCAGGATATCACGCACATTTTACTGATGGGAAAGGAGCAGAAGGAGATATTGCAATGGTATTTCCTAACCTAAACGACCAATTTCAAACAGACGATGGTTGGCAAGGTACAGCACAAGATCCAGTAGGTGCATCTAACCCAAGAAGATGGTTAGGTTTATCCTCAAGAATACAACCATTGACTTCTAATTATTTGAAAAATGGTGATAAGGTTAGATTAGATTTCAAAATGTCAGCAACAAAAGCTGGTGGTGGTGTGCATGTTGGATTATATCACTATGAACCAAGAGCAAATATATCACAAACTCCACAAGAACCACCAGTAAACCCACCATCAGGATTTAGAGGAGTTTGGTTTGGTAATCCAAGATTTATAAGAAATCAAGATGTTGGTAATGGTAATGGTCAAAGACTAACCAATCAAGGAAGTGACGATAAACGATACTATTTGTACATATCAGATGATGATGTGGAAGCAGGAACAATAGATGTTGAGGTTGGTGTATTTAGTTCACAAACAGAACAAAAACCCGTAACATTTACTTGGTTTATAAATGGTAATGATGTGACTAACGAGTCTTGGGCTGGCCCAAATAGATTGTTGAGAGTTCCTGTAAGTGTTTTGAATGAAAATGATGAAATAACAGTAGAGGCAAATGTAAACAGATTCGATCCTGAACCAGAAGATTTTGGAATTGATTTTGATGCTGAAGATATAGAAGATATCATCACGGATGATGCAATCACAAATGCTAAACAACCTATACCACTTGCTACATTCAATAATTTATTAACACCAGAAACATTAGAAAGTGACCAATCACTTGTGATAAAATTTCTTGTACCCGATACAGATGCAACTATCTCATTTCCTGAGGCAAAATCTGAACTTGAGATACGATGGGGTGGTAAAGATAAGATTCCAACTACTAAAAATATGCCAAGACTACAACCTAAAAATATTCTTGCTTTAGCTGCAGTAGGTGCTGGTCTTTTTGCAACCACAACAGCTGCTTGGTATGCATATGCATTTAGAAGATTTAGAGAATTGATAAGAAGAAGAAACGAAGTACGAAGAGCTAGAAGATTATACTTCTCTTACATCTTAGGTGCTATCAGATTTGGTAGACAAAATATGAAGAGAGGTACACTAACTTCAAGTAATGAGTATGAGTGGAGAGGTTGGAATTGGAGACTAAATGATGACCACTTTTTTGTAAGAACATTTGGTCAAATGTCAAGTGATGTAAATCCAGAACAAACTCCAAAGGCATTAAAATTAGTTCAAGTAAATAAAGTAAATGAGTTTGGTGATTACTTTGTTGAATTTCCAGTTGGAAGTGCATGGGTAATAAACAGAGATATACAACTTTATTTTTATGGTCATAGACAACCAATACCAATAGGTAACACAACCTTTGTTAGTGGCCCAATACTTGCTACTGGTATTATGGATGAAAGAGAAGATGGTGTACAAGTGGCAACACCAACACTTGGTGATATGAAGATACCAATTACCGAAGTTGATATAGAAAACAATACAATTACTGTACCTGATAACTCGTACACCGATGGTGTTTTAGGTATGAGTGGAGTTGCTAGAAATATTGCTGGTGTGAACCAATTCAATTCATTTGAATTCATTATAGAATATACCTCGAAAGAAGAATCTTCTTCACCTGTATATGCAGATTTTGAAGCAAATATTACTGAGATAATAACTCCAGACCTAATAAGATTGGAGAGTACTTATGAGTCAAAGGCAACACCATTGGGTTGGGAAACAAATGATGTTGTACCAACTGAAAAAGTACATTTGAATTGGGTATCTCGTTACAATATGACAAAAGAAGATAATCTAAACACAATATTGAACTTTGGTAATGGTAAACATTATCTAACTACAAATTTTAAAGCGGACAAAGATACAGTTCCAAACTATCCATACTCAGTAGTATACAAAACATTAAATTCTATGACAGATGTAAATCCACAAGATAATGTTTATGTATGTGAAGAGATTGTTTCACCAATGGTAGAAAAAGTTAGGTTGAATCCATTTATAAATGCACCCAATCCCACAAGTGTTTTGAGATTACCAAATCTTGGTACGGGATTAGATTCACCAGTTCGTGATAGAACTACAAAATTTGAAAATTATTACGATGTGGTTGGGTTGAGTGGTTCTTCTGTACAAGAGGCAATAGAAAATAAATACATTAGTGGTAGTGATTCGGCTACTATGAATGTTGATTTTAGTAAATTTGAAAATTTTATAAACTTATCAAGTGTTGAGGACAGAATAAAAATATTTAGAGACAAACTGATAAGGATGGAAACATATGCAAATTATAGTTCTTCTTTAGTTGGTACATATAGTGGTAGTGGATATTTAGGAAATGCTGCAAACACACCAGCTACTGGTTCTATAGTAAAAGACGAAATAAAAAAGTGGGCAAAATTACGAAGAGAAGTACTAAATAGTTTTGACCCATTTGAAACTTATATGTATGAACAATCTTCTTCTTACCTATCAAGTTCAAATGGTGAATTTTACGATAATGCGTGGCCAAAAATTGGTGGTAGTGGTACTTATTTCGACCCATATGTTCTTGCACCAGTTTCAACTTCACAGGCACAAAGTTGGCTAACAGAACAGATTACAAGTGCATCATTATTTGATACAAATAACTTTGGTTCATTGGATAATAATTTACCATTATATGTACAAGAAAATATAGACAATACAGAATTTGTCAAATTATTCAAAATGGTTGGTCATTTCTTTGATAATGAAAGAGCGTACATTGGTGGATTGACACAAACTTATGATAGAGAAGACGATGTAAACAAAGGATTGTCTAAAAACTTAATTACTTCAGTTGCAAAATCATTTGGTTGGAAATTACAACAAGGTAGAGATTTAGTAAAACTTGACAAAATAGCATTAGGTGCTTATGTGAGTGGTAGTGGTGACCAAAGAAAATATGCACAAAGTTCACTCACACCAGAAGAAGACATTACAAATGAAATTTGGAATAGAATACTAAATAATATGCCATTATTTTTGAAGTACAAGGGTACTCCAAGAGCAATGAAATATATTTTGAATTGTTATGGTATACCAAGTACAATATTGAGAGTCAGAGAATATGGTGGCCCAGCAGTTGGTGGAGATGTTACTGCAGACCCAACCTTTGAGATAACTCGTAAGTTTACAAAGGCATTAGAGTTCAAGAGAAGTGGTGGTACTTATATAAAAGTTGCAAATCCAATTGATGACCAATCAAGTAGAAAGTTTGAAACCTTACAATTTAGATTTAGGTCAGAACTATCGAGTTCAAATCAAATGTTGATACAGGCTGATAATGATAAAATGTTCGTAGTTCTAAATGACAATGGTTCTTCTGATAATATGGGTTCTGTTGGATTATTTCTTGAAGATTCCAATGGTAAGAATCATTTTGTAACATCATCAATAATGCCAGTATATGATAATGAATTTTATTCTGTAATGATTACAAGAGGTTCTGGCTCATACTTGTCACCAATCACAAGTGATTCAGTACCATCTGATGTACAATATGATATGTTTGTCAAAAAATACGATGCAAGTAGAGAAAAAATTCAATACTCATCGCATGTCAGTTTTAGTTTTGATGGTAATGTTAGTGCTCTAAGTGGTAGTGTAAATACTGCATGGACTGGTAGTGACTTCTTACAATTTGGTGGTAACGGAACTCCAACATTACTCACAACATATCAATCTGGTAGTGTGACTTATTTACCATTTAGTGGTTCGATGATGGAGATGAGATTATGGACAGAACCATTGAGTGAAAGTGTATTCAATAATTTTACTCGTGCACCAAAAACATATAATGGTAATGATTCCGATTCACATTATGATAAATTGATTTTGAGAATATCAGGTGATGATGATAAAAATTTAGACGAGAGTGGTAATGCGTTTCTAAATGATGTAAGTTCTCGTCAAACTGCAGTTTATACTGCAAGTGTACATAATTACACAAGTGGTAATAGACCACACTTTTCATCTGTGGTGGATAAACAACAGATGCAAACACCTAATCTCGGTCCTAATCGTAGAAGTGCAGTAAAGGTTAGAATAGAAAGACAAAGACCAAAAGATTCATTTGATGGTGGTGGTACTGCTCCACCTTTATCTGTTGATGAGAGTAGAGAACAAAGTTCTTTAGATTATGCACCATTGGATAGTAATAAGGTTGGAGTATATTTTGCACCAACTGATGTTATCAATGAAGACATAATATCAACAGTTGCTAATTTAGATTTTGATAATTACATTGGTGACCCACAAGATTTAGAAAAAGAATTTTATCCAACATTGAGATACATAGGTGATAGGTATTGGAGAAAGTACTCAAGTCCAAATAACTTTTTTGACTATTTGAGATTATTGACTTACTATGACCAAACATTATTTGACCAATTGAGACAAATGATTCCTGCTCGAGCTAATGCAACATTAGGTGTATTGGTAGAACCTAATATTTTAGAGAGGTCAAAAGTAAAAACTTCACTAACACCAATACCAGAAAAACTTATTTTAGAAGATACTATATTTTTGAACCAAAGACAAGAATATGTTACTGATGATTTTCCTGATGAGAGAAAAACTGCATATGGTAATCAAATAACATCAAGTATGCATACTGATAAGAATGAGTTCTTGAGTCAAAGTATAGATGTGTATAATGAAAATGTAAGTGGTTCACAACACTTTATATCTGGTTCGTTACCTGATTTAGTAAGAATATCAGAATCTATTTCTGCACAAACAGATGGTATAGTACAATACGAGTCAAGTGCAAGTGGATTATCAAGTAATATAGAGGTAACAGATTTCAACAGAGCAGTTACTGGTAGTAGTAATTACTTCGGATTAGATTTAGCAAGAGGAACTGGTAGTTTTGGTCACATAGGAAATGTAAATGGATTGGTAAATATAACTTCATCAAAGGATGAAATTGTATTGGATAGTGGTTCAAACATTAGTTGGACATATAGATTGGGTTCACTAAAAGGATTGGATTTTGATGGTACATTGTATGGTTCAGAACATAGTGGTTCAATGGTAGTTGGTACACCACCAAAATTTTTCTATGAAGCAACTTGTTCAGTAGCACAAGATTCTACACTAAAAAGAGGTGTACAAAAAACTATATTGAATTATAGTAGTTCATTAGATGAAGTTACAAATCAACCATATGTTTATTCTTCATCATTAGTAACTTCTGATATCAAACCTTGGTATGATGAGTTTGAATCTACATTCCGTTCATTTTATGGTGGAGTAAAGAATAGTGAAATGCCAGACGAATCCTTACCAGTAGAAATAAACATAGTTTCACCAACATCTGTTCAAACTGAGGCGGACAATGGAACAGATATTTCAGTACAAGGTGATAATCTAACAGACATAACAACTATATAAAAAATGATTGATAATTCAAAAAACAAATATTTATTACAAATGGTTACAAGTCATCCGTTAAAACTAAATTACAATAGGAGAGAAAGAAATGGGATTTCTTAATAATACTAGCCAGACTATTGATGCAATTCTCACCAAACGAGGTAGGGAAAGACTTGCACAAACTGGCCAGTTAAATATAACAAAATTCGCATTAGCTGATGATGAAGTCGATTACGCTTTGTGGGATCCTTCACATCCTAATGGAACAAATTCTTATGGTACGGTAATTGAAAATATGCCCGTACTTGAACCTGTACAAGACCAATCTTTATCATTGAGATATAAACTTGTCACTCGTGCAGACGAACCTGAAAAATTAGCATTTATTGATTCTTCAGGATTAGAGTCTCAGACAATATCATATTTTCCAAATAATAGTGGTCAAAAATTTACAGAGGCTCAATTGACAATTGGTCAAACACAAAATTCACCAGTTGATAGTGAGTCATATACCGTGACTGTTCAGAACTCAATTGTTTGTGTAATACCACAACAGGCTGGTGTTACTGGAGATTTCAATCAGTATGCTGTAGGTGGTGCTCTTGCAAATGTACAAACCGCTCAAACTGTAAAAATTGCAGCTGGTACATCATCATTTTCAGTTAGGTCTAAACCAATTTTGATAAGTGATACTGATGTAACAGGAAATAATGGTGGAAGTGGGTCAAGGTCTACTAACATTATTATACAAGGTGATTTATCAGGTGCAGTCTTCGTTACTTCTATAGAAGTACACGCTAAACAAGGTACAGCATTATAAAATAAGGGATAAGTAAATGGGATTCATTTCAGATGATAAATTAGTCGTAGATGCAGTAGTGACCAAAGTTGGTCGTACAATGCTTGCTGAAAATAATTTCTTTCCAGTAAAGTTTGCATTAGCGGATGACGAAGTAGACTATAATCTATGGGATGAAACTCATCCTCAAGGTCCTGATTTTTACGGAGCAATAATTGATAATATGAGAATTTTAGAGGCAAACCCAAATGGTGAACCTATTGAAATGCAATATAAATTATATACTCCAATTGACGAGGAAACTGGTCAAGTTGAACAAATAGAACAAGCACCACAAATAGAAGGTGTGAGTGAAACAGTAACACTAACTGGTGAAGATGATTTCTTAGACCTTACTCCATTTATAGGTGGTAGTGATGAGGCGGTTGATTTCATATTGGAAAATACAAATTATGCATACTTAGAAGTAATAACAGAGGATGATGGATTATCTTCAGACTTTGAAAGTATTTTTGTATTCAACAATGGTACGGAAGTCACATCAGCACAATTACTTGGTTCTGTAGACTTGACAGATTCTCTATTGACAGCATTAGGTTTACCTGGTGGTATTACAGGTATTTCACAAATATCACAATTAGCATCACCTGAAGAAGTTGAGAACTTCAAAGAGTGGGTAAATTCTGGATATAAGAATGACCCACCAAACCCAACTAAGGGAATGAAACCAGGTGTCAAACCACCTACACCAAAAGATATTCCTCAATTTCAAAGTGGATTGATAAGTACCGAAAAGGGAGAGGCTGATACTAAGTCTGATAACCTTACACCTCCAGGATCTGATAGTAAGGAAACAGGAGGAGGAAAATAATGGCAAAAACTTTTAGTGCAAGTAATATAACAAAAGGTGATGTTGATAAACTTGTACAAGCTGCAATAGATGGTTCTCCAGCATTTGGTGATAAAGTAACCAAAACAAAACCTTTGATAAAAAAAGGTAAGGAACAAACCAAAAAGGCAAAAAATACAGAGTTTGCTACAACAGACCCATTGGTTGTTACTGGTAAATCTGTAAGATTAATTGCAAAACCCGTATCACAAGATAGAGAAGTGGTAGTGGTTTTGAAGGGTAGAAAAAGTGGAGCAACTAAAAGAATAGTCGTTACTATAAAAAAAGGTGACAAGAAAAATGTCAAACCTATACAAGATTTTGATTTCAAAGGAACAACACCATTTATCAGTACACCAAAACCTGATACAGGTACTTTGGAAGATAAATCAAAAGATTTTAGTATGTTGAGTAATGACGAACAAGTCAAACAAGAAAAACAAGTTTTACAACAAAAACAGGCAGAGGCTGACCAATTGATACAACAACTTGAGACAATGAAGGAACAAGGAATTGATAAGACTTCAGTACCACCAGAATTTGGTGGAACAAAAGATGATGTTACTGATGAGGATATCCTCAATAGGTAAAAGTAGAAACAAATTTAAAATTAACTAATATTTATTCGTAGGAGTAATTAAAATGGCAACATTCAAAACAATAGAAAGTGTAGTACCAAGTCAAAGAAGTACAGTTTCCGCGGGTATATGGAGTGGTGGAACAGGTACTCTTACTACATTTTTCATAAACACAACACAATCTGGATCGAGTGGTAATTACTACTACGATGTTTATAAGGATAACCCAGCAACTGATACCACCGCAACCGCTCAGTTTGGGATTACTTATGGACATTTTCAAGGTAGTGGTTCATTCAACACAGTAGATGGTAATAATCCAAGTAAGGCAATTTACAGACAATTGTCAAATGTCTTATTATCTCCTGGTGGGAATCGTAGATTCAAAATCAACAAAGGTGGAACTGTAACAGACTTTGATGGTCTATATGCTATAGTACTGAATAGGTCTCGTATGAGAGAAAAGATGGATCCAGGCAATTGGGAACTTCGTCTTTCTGGTAGTTTCGGAACAACTGCAGCAGATAATGGTATCGTAAAACTAATTGACGATAGTAATGCTACAACAGACCCAAGTGTTGCAAGAACACAAACGGTATTCAATGTTGTTAGTGGTTCTATTGCAACTGGTGATTCTGTATTTGATAGTGATACCAATCCACTTGGTTTATTTTTTCCAAATCACGGAATTATTGTTCTATCTCAAGATGAGTTAGGTGGTAGATACGATGTATCTGAAGTAAATCCAATCAATTTTGCAGCTTCTTCTTCAAATGCAAATGACAATAATGCATTCAAATTATTTAGTCAAGTTTCTGCATCACAATACTTTGTGGCAAGAAGAGAAGAGTCTGTAAAATCTACACATTATTTCTGTAGGGTGAATCACGATGAGTTCAATTATAGTTCTAATCCAACTTATCAAACTGGTAGTGGTGATTTTGTAGTACCATCTTTCAAACAAGACCCAAAGGCATACATAACTACTGTCGGTCTTTACAATGAGAGTAATGACTTATTAGCCGTGGCTAAGTTGAGTCAGCCGATATTGAAATCAAGTGCGAGAGAAGCAGTAATAAAGGTACGATTAGATTTCTAAACATAATAGAGGATTGAAATGGGAGTATTTAGAACCGTTGATCCTGAAGACATAAATCTACGAGAGTACACAGCCCATAAGGATTTTTCTCTAACACAAAAAGATAGTGGTAGTGGAGTATTTGGACTACGAGGGATAACTGGATCTACTCATTTATTCGTTTCAGAATCTGCGGCAAGTCAGAGTTTTTTTAGTGGTAGTACAGAGTTGGCTACATTCTATGATATACCAACATACTATACGGTAAAACATATGTTTTATGAATATGACCAATTACCGAACAGACAAAGTATATCCAATAGATATGCACCATTTGTATTCAATCCACCAAATATGTTCTATCCTTATAATAGACCATCTGGCTCGTTACGAAATATCAAGCCAATACACGACCACATCAATGTAATCACATTACCTCAATCTCATTTTGGTGAAAATATAAAACCTAAATCGATAAAACTAACAGATAATTCTGGAGATTCGACAGTTACCATAAAAGATGATGGATTTGGTAACCTATATGATAACGATTTTTCTGCAAGTTTTGCAGCTGGTGAGATAGCAAATGGTTCGGGTTCTGTAGTCGGTAATGTATTTTATGATGCTGGGTTATTATGTTTTACTCATACTGGTTCAAGATATAGAAATATTGGATTGGGTGATGGAACAGATGGATTTGAAATAGATTTTGAGGGTACTCAGAAAATATTTGAATACGAATACTTAGTTACTGCAAAACAAGGTCAATTCAATTCCACAAACAATCCAAGTGCGTGGACAAACAACACAAATAATCCTACATCATCCATTGTAATGTCTTCTGGAGTTAGTTCGTCCTTATTAGATGAAGTAGATGAACTTACAGGTAAGTGGATATTAGATGGTAGAGTTCCAAATTTTTGGGGATATGACTCACAATCTTGGTATCTAACTGATGATGGACAAACCTTTGACCATACCAAATATAGTGTTGATAATGTTGCAAAAGCATCTCTTAGGTCAGAATTGACCTCATCTGAATGGCAACCCTACATTACTACGGTTGGGTTATATGACGATGAGGGTAATTTATTAGTAATTGGTAAGACATCGAAACCAATAAAGAATTTTGAAGACCTATCCCTATCATTTATCCTTAGATTCGACACATAATAAAATTACATAATATTTATATTAGAATGGGAAATCCCATTTTATATGGAGAAAAAATATGAAATACGGTTTATTAATTACACTATTGACTTCTTCCTTGTTGTTTGGTGAAAACGAAATTTGGAAGTTTTTTAAATACTCTACTGCGTATGGTAGTTTCAGTTTAAATGCACCACGATATCAAGACGATAGATTTGCAATAACAGGTGGATTATCTACAGGAGCACTTGAGGTAAAAAGAACTGAAAGAGAACTAAAACCAGATTTTCAAACATCCTTTGGTCTTCGTAAGATTGGTAGATTCCAATACGAGCCAAAGAGAGGTGTAAAGTCTGCTGGTAAAGGTGGAACTTGGTATGATGGTTCAGAACAAAATGCAAATGAAAGTGCTACATTCGGACCTGTAAAGGGATGGGAGTATCTCATCAAATTTTCTGAGGGTAGACAATGGGGTAATGATTATAAAAACCAAGAGTTTTGGGTAAGATATATTGGTCAATATCTAATGGCTAAAATTGGTTGGACAGATTTAGGTCTTGAAGATATTAGTTATGGTCAAGGTGATATTAGATTACATCTAACACCTGAGGTATTAGGAAACAAACTACATTTTTCTATTGGTGCTAAACACAGACAACATCCTGTATATGGATTTGATGCTATGGTCTTAGATACCACTTGGTATAAAGGTCAATGGTGGAATTTTGCGGAAGATGCTTTTGGTATCGATGATAATATGTGGTATGACCCAACAATGCAAGATGAAGACGGAAATTGGATTCATCAAGATTTATATGAAGTAGATCCTGTAACAGGTGAACTTAGACTCATAGAAGGTGACGGGCCTTTTTGGAATGAAGGTGGACAATATTGGGGACACGATTGGTTGTGGAGAGATGAGAATGGTAGAATATTTGCATATACTGATAGAGAATATTTCTTATATCATTTTCCTGGTATGTTAGAGGAATATGTGGATGGTGTAAAGAAAGACTTAGGATATCAGAGTGAGACATCTTTGGTATTAGGTATTGATTTTTATCATTACGATGAGAATTGGTGGATACATACTTGGGGTAATTGGATGCCTGTCCATTATGGTCATTCAAAACACGCATACCATAATGCAGCTCATTACCAAACTCACTTAGAGGAAGGTAGACCTGCTCATAAATTTATGTATATGGAGCCAATGTGGCATGATTGGAATGATTATGATGTTGGTGCTATATTTGGTGTAAAACTAAAAGACAACTTAGGAGTATTTACTGAGGGTAGATATTTATATTATTGGGAACGACCAGCATATGATGTGAAGTTTGGTATAAACTATCAGTTTGTAGGTTGGTAAACAGGAGAATCTGATGTCCGAATGTGGATGTAAAGACTGTATTTGCAATGGTGGATGTATGAATTGCAAATGTTGTAAGTGTTAGGAGATAAAAATGAATCACGAAGAAGTATATAATGTAGTAAGAACGATTTGTGGCTCAATATTGTTATCAACAATGTTTTTGATGTCAAGTTGTGAAGACGACAGAGTAGAAGAACCATTAGTAGAAAATATTCAAATGATTGTAAATGGTGCAGAGATTATTGCACGAGAATATTACGAAAGTATTACAACATATGGAGCATCAGAAGTACAAGAAGATGGTTCTATAAAAAAGATATTCGTATTACACTTTCAAAGAGAGTTTGGTAGAGTTACACCTGAAAAAGAACATTATGCTTTGGTTATGTATGATAATGATGGAGCAGATAATGGACAACCAATAGATGAGAAACTATATGTAGGTGGTACTGCAGTTGATTCACTTAGACCTGATTTACTTGAAAGTACAAGTGGTAGAATCACATTAGAGATTGTAGGACTATCTGATTTCACAGAATTTGCACAAGCGACAATTAGTAAGTATGAAGATGGTTTAGTAAGTGGTATAGCCGATGGATACTTCTTCAACCCTTACAGAAATGAAATGCAACACGGTGTAATTATTTTTGAAAACTTGGAAGTAGGTTCAGATCCTGAGGCTACTTTTTATCAAGGAGTTTATTAGTGAGTGATGGTGTCAAATTAGGACAATTGTTATGTGATGCTGATATCATCACAAAGAGACAATTGAGTAAAGCCTTACAAGAACAAGTCAAAGGTCGTAAAGGGACTATTGGTGAAATTCTTGTAGATATGGGTTTTTGCTCATTTGATGACATTACAGATGCCTTGATGAACTCTCCAACAGATACTAAACAACACGAAGACAAACACGAAGAGATTCATAAAGAAACAATTCAACCTGAAATGGTTACAGGACTTCCACCAAATAAACCTGAACCTGTAAGAGAAGAACCAAAGGAAGAAGAACCAATAGAACTTTCTGAAGATAAAGTTATGGGTACAAAATTTACAATGTCTATACAAACATTGATAGCACTCGTTAGTGTAATAGCGGCAGGTGTCGGTGGTTACTATATGTTACTACAAGAGATTGAAGAAGCAAAGAACTTACCTGAACCACCATCCATCGAATCCATATTTGGTGATGAGTATCCATCCAAACCAGATGGTCATAACTGGCCTCGTTCATACGAACAATATAAAACACAGGTCGGTGGTCTTCAAAAAGATATGGACGAAGTATATGAATACATTGAGGAGTTTGAAGAAAAAATAGAAGATTTAGAAAAGTTAGTATCCAACCTTAGAGTTGAAGTTGCTAAAAAGAAAGATAAATAGGAGTTATTTATGAGATACTTATTAGGATTGTTACTACTTCTTTCTGTTACTTTAGGTCAAGTAAATGATAAGAATTTCAAAGAAACAATAAATGGTGGAATGGTCGTAGTGGTAGTGACAGCGGAATGGCAAGAACAAGAGTTTGATAAAGACATCCTAAAAGGTGTCAAAGGATATCAAGATTGTGAAATAGTTACTGTAAAAAGTGAGGATGCACCAAAGGTTGTCAAGAAACTTCGGTTCAGAAACTTTCCATCATTAGCTCTATTCTACGATGGTTCTAAGAAAGAGACTTGGAAGGCTGATATGGATGGTGAGTTGGATATTGACAATAAAGATATAAAAGGTGCCATTGATGATGTATTAGCAGAGGATGTATTCTAATGAATAAAAAAACTAAATTAGCTCTCGAAATAATAAAAGATAATATATGTATTCATTGTGGTGAACTAACAAATGAAGATTTGAGAAAATGGTTCAAAGACAAATGGGTAAACATTGGTAAGAAAGATAAGAGTGGTAAACACCCACCTTGTGGAACAAGTGGTAAGAAACGAGGATATGCAAAATGTGTACCTGCTAAAAAAGCTGCAAGTATGTCGAAAAAACAGAAGGCAAGTGCAACAAGACGGAAGAGAGCGGCACAAAATAAAGCTGGTAGAGGTGGTTCTCAATCAAGAGGTCAAGGTAAGAAACCAATAATGGTAAAAACAAAGGCCAAAAAGTAATGTATGAAGTAATAAAAAAAGTTGGTAACAAATATGTACTCTACCCAAAGAAAGGTGGGAAAAGATTAGGTACACACGATACCAAAAAGTCTGCAAGAAACCAAGAAAAGGCTGTAAAGGCTAGTAAGTATGAACATATAGTCGTAGAGAAAACTGGATGTGATTGTATGTATGTTAGTGTCTATGAAAGAGTTGATGAAAATCAATGGAGTAAAAAATATAAAAAGAAAATTAGTTGTTCCAATCCAAAAGGATTTAGTCAGAAGGCACATTGTGATGGTAGAAAAGCAAGACAACGAGGTGAGAAAACTATGTCAAAATCGGTAAGTGAACAAAAGATGACCGATAAACAACAATACGATTACTTAGTTTATATGAGAAAATATAAACCAGATATATGGAGAGATTTGCAAGGTAATAAAAAAGTTAAGAAACTTATGAAACAATTTGAATCTGTAAATGAAGGAATAAAATATCATTTAGAAAATAAAATTCCATTCCACGATAATATATACAGAATGTATAGTGAAAATTACTTCAGATTTTTCAACGAGTCAAGAAAAATTTATAAAAAAGGTAAGTTAGAAAATCTACATTGGTTTGATGAAGAGTTACTAAAAACTGATTTAGGTAAGGTTGGTATCTACGAGGGTAAAAGAGTACCATTAGATATTCCTATGAAAGAAGCTGAATATCAAGGTCGTAAAGTAAAACTCTCAAAACCAATGAGACAATCAAGTGGTAAAAAATTCAAAGTTTATGTAAAAGACCCAAAGAGTGGTAATGTTAGAAAAGTAAGTTTTGGTGCATCTGGAGGTGGTGGTTCTTTATCAGTAAAACTCAAAGACCCAAAAGCTAAAAAGGCATTCAAAGACAGACATAATTGTGAACAAAAAAAGGACAAAACAAAAGCTGGATATTGGGCCTGTAGGTTACCACGATATGCAAAATCACTTGGATTGAGTGGTGGGGGGCAATGGTGGTAAGTCCGTATAAAGAATATCCAACATCAAATGGATTTATACGAATGTTTGAACCAAATGTAAATGAATCAGAATTGGTTTGGCATAGAGACAAAAAAGATAGAAAAGTTTCGGTAGTAAAAGGTAAAGGTTGGAAATTCCAAATGGATAATGAACTACCAATAGATTTGAAAATCGGAGATGTATTTGAAATAAAGAAAAATGTATTTCATAGATTACACCAAGGTAAAGATAGACTTATATTACATATAAAGGAGTACGATGCCAGGTAAAAAATTATATAGAGGAAATGAGGATAAAGTTATAGATCAAAAACATCTTATTAATACTAAATTAGTAGAGATAATGGAATACAGACAATCACGGAAGTGGTATGTGAGTATTGCTGTTGTGGGATTGTTTTCCTTTATATTAGCACTTATGATATTTTTTATGGCTCAAGGTAAAGATGTTACTGAGGGTTGGAAAGAAATTTTATTATTGATGTTAGGTGGATTTGTAGGTTCGTTTGCTAAAGTCATTGACTTTTGGTTCAACAACCAAGAGAATGATAACAAGTTATTAGAACACGCAGATGACTAAACATCTAAAAGAATCTAAAATGGGATATTGGGAACATTGGTATCGTGCAATAAAACTAAGTGGGGCATTATTTGTACACGCTTGGTTACCTGATGTACTTACCACATATGCAAGTGAGACACTAAAAGATGACTAAAAGAATAATGGAAAGAATTGACTACCTTGATGTGGCCCAACAATTCGTAAAAAAATATAAACTAAAATCTAAAGTAGTATTTGTAAACACAAAAGACTATGGTGATTATGTTGTAGAGACAGACGAAATACAATTACGAAGAAGTTATCCAAGTGTCAAGGAATTTTTGATGACCGTATTACACGAAATACATCACGCACTAATGGCACAAAGACACGGAAAAAGAAAGTTTTTAAAAATGTACAACCAAGCTGGTACTATGGCAGCTTATAGAGGATTGAACCCACACGATGATAACAAGTGGGAAGAGAAGGCTGAATCATTTGCACGAAATGAGTTAAAGAAATATCAGTCTTTTCTAAAAAAGTAGACTACTTATATATATACAAATATTTGTTACTTTGAAAGAAATGGTTATGTTCTGAACAATATAACTACGCTCTGATTGAAAATTGCCAATTAACTGTTTAAGCTTAATGCATTTAGCAACTTAGCAGTTTAGCACTTAGCAACTTAAGATCTTAAATCAAAGTAACAAATCAATATCGAGGATAAATGAGTACACCAAGAAGTCGAAAATCTAAAGGACGAAGATTACAAAACAAAGTAAGAGATACTCTGTATGAAAATTTCAAGAGTAGAGGTTTAGAACAAGATGACATCCGTTCTGCAATAATGGGTGAATCGGGTGAAGATATAAAATTATCACCTGCAGCTCGTAAAGAAATCCCTTATTCCTTTGAATGTAAAAATCAAGAATCTATAAATATATGGAAATCATTAGAACAGGCTAAAGAAAATTCTAATGGTTACACTCCTTGCTTGATATTTAAAAGAAATAGAAGTAAAATATACGCAGTTTTAGAATTAAAGGATTTTGTAAATCTTATAAAAAAATAAATGAATCAGTTATTATTATCGTTCCTAAATAAAGTAATTGGTAATAATGGTAGACCACTAAAGAAACAAAATGAATATATGTTTTGGTCACCATTTGTATCACATCATAAACCTAAATTACAAATAAACATAGTTACTCAGAAGTGGCATTGTTGGGTTAGTAATGAGGGTGGTCGTAACTTTTATCAATTACTAAAAAAGTTAAATTCATCAAGAGGTTATTATAAAGAGTTATCCGAAATACTCGATGATGATTTTTATACCTATTCAGAAGAAAAACCACAAACCGAAGAAGTACTAACTTTACCAAAAGAATATAAAACCATTTGGCCTAACTTTATTGATAACATTTTAGGTAATAAGATTTACCGATATCTACAAAGTAGGGGAGTTGAGGCTGAAGAAGTACTGAGATATAGAATTGGATTTTGTCAAGGTGGGTTGTATGATAATCGTATAATAATTCCAAGTTATGATTCAGATGGTAAACTAAATTATTTTGTAGGTAGAGACATTGATAATTCTAAACTAAAATATAAAAATCCACCTGTATCCAAAGATGTGATTGGATTTGAATTATTTATAAATTGGGATTTACCAATTGTATTATGTGAGGGTGTATTTGATGCAATTGCAATCAAGAGAAATGCAATACCTTTATTTGGTAAAACTATACCAAGAAAATTACTAAAGAAAATAATAGAAAATGGTGTTAGTAAAATAACAATAGTATTAGATAGTGATGCAACTATAGATTTGGTAAAACTAACACAGAAACTAAAATCCTATGGAGTGGAATGTAATATAGTACCATTGAAAAATGGTGACCCAAGTGAAATTGGTTTTGAAAAAATTACAAGGAAAATAATGAACTCATCTTCTCTAAAGTTTATAGATGAAGTAAAATTCAAAATGGATTCAATATGATAAATAAAAAAGTAAAAGTACCTTTTCGTAAACTAAAACATATACATCATATTTCAGATATACAAATTAGAAATCTGAAAAGACATAAAGAGTATAATGAAGTATTTGAAAGGACATATGAAGAAATAAGAAAAAATAAAGACAATTCAGTTGTTTATATTGGTGGTGATATAGCTCACTCAAAAACCGATATGAGTCCTGAGTTGATACAAATGTTATCGGACTTATTTGTAAATCTGGCAGACATATGTCCTACAATTTTGATTGCAGGTAATCACGATTGTAATCTAAATAATCGTTCTCGATTAGATGTACTTTCCCCAATAGTAAATAATTTACAACATCCTAATTTACATTATTTCAAAAATACTGGTGTGTATAAAGTTGCTGATGTATCTTTTGTGGTATGGGATTGTTGGGATGATGAAAAAGACTTTATACTTGCTAAAGATGTAGAGGGTGATACTAAAGTAGTACTATTTCACGGAACTGTAGATAGTTCAAAAACTGATTTGGGTTATCACTTACCATCCGATGTGAAAATATCTAAATTCAAAGGATATGATTTAGGATTACTTGGTGATATACATAAACGACAATTTCTAAATCGAAAGAAAACAATTGGTTATTGTGGTTCATTGGTACAACAGAATCACGGAGAGGGATTGAGTCACGGATATTTACTATGGGATGTACAAAAGAGAAAATCCAAATACATAGAAATACCAAATGACTATGGTTATTATACATTGGATATTGAGAATGGTAATGTTCCAAAGGTAGATGATATGCCAAAGAAAGCAAGATTGAGATTGAGAGTGTCTGATACCACTCCATCTGATTTGAAAAAGGCACTCACATACATACATTCCGAATATGGTGTACACGAAATCACGATAAACAAAGTTGGTGGTATAACTACTGAAAAGGTAAGAGGTCAAACTATTGAGGTTGGTGATATTGGTGATACTGATTATCAGTTCTCATTGATTTCAGAGTATCTTGAACAGAACTATGCTATGGACGAAGAAACCTTGTTGAGAGTAAAGAAGATAAATGAGGAAATAAACTCACAAGTACCAGAAGAACAATATCAAAGAAATGTAAATTATAAATTGAAGACATTTGAATTTGATAATATGTTTAGTTATGGAGAAGGTAACAAAGTTGATTTTACAAAACTAAATGGTATTGTGGGATTGTTTGCAAGTAATGCAAGTGGTAAGTCTTCATTATTAGATGCTTTATCTTTCTGTTTATTTGATACATCATCAAAAGCATTCAAAGCGGATTCGGTATTGAATACAAGAAAAGATACATTTCATTGTAAGGTAAATTTTGAGATTGATGGTCAAGATTATTTTATTGAGAGAACAGCTAAAACTGGATACAAAGGGCATGTCAAGGTAGATGTAAACTTTTGGACTATCGATGATTCAGATGAAATAGTTAGTTTGAATGGAGACCAAAGAAGAACAACAAATGTAAATATTAGAAAAGTTATTGGTACATATGAAGACTTTGTATTGACTGCAATGTCATTACAAAATAACTTTACTGTTTTTATTGATAAGACTCAAAAAGAAAGAAAAGACTTATTGGCTCAATTTATGGGTATTAGTATTTTTGATAAATTGTATGTCAAGGCTTCTGAGGAATCTCAAGATGTAAGAGTATTGTTGAAAAACTTTAAACAGACAGATTATGAAATAGAACTAAATAGAATAAAAGACGATTATAAAATATTCAACAAAACTTTGAAAGAGTTAAAATCTGAAAGAGAAGAACTGAAAGTATCTAAAGATAAAATAGATACTAAGATAAAAACATTGATGAAAGATATACAGAAAGTAGATACTAATGCTGTGGATATAGATTCATTGAAAGAAGAAAAACAGAAGTTGGTTGAGTATGTAGACACATCAATCGATACTGTTACTGAATTTCAAGGTTCATTATCATTACTTTCATCAACAGAAAAACAATTACAGACTCAAATTCTCATATATAATAAAGAGAAGACTAATGAGAATTATGCAAAACTAATAAAACTTGAAGAAGATAAGTCAGGTCTAAAAGTAGAGATTGATAAACTAAAAATTGAAGTTAGAAATAAACTTGATAAATTAGAAAAATTGGGTGACTTGGAATATGATTCCGAATGTTCTTATTGTATGAGTAATCCATTTACCTTAGATGCAATTGAAACAAAAGATAAACTACAATCAGATAGAGAAAGAGCTGGTGAATTGGTAAAGTCAATTGATAGTGTAGATGACCAACTTGTAAAGTCTTCTATTTTTAGAAATAAGAAAGACGAATTAGAATCTAAGATAATAGAACTTGAGGGTGTACGAAATGAAATTGAAAAATCAAGAAACTCTTCCGAATTGTTAGAAGAAAGAATTGAGAATTCAAAGGAAAGAATTAGTTCTGTTGAATCAAAGATAAGTCAATATTATATACAAAAAGAAACAATAGAATCTAATAAAAAGATTGAAGACCAAGTAGACCAATATACTACTGAGTTGGATAATCAAGTATATCAACTTGATATGTTAGACCAAAAGATTACAGACTTGAGTGGACAAATACAAGTTCTAAAATCTCGTAAGAAAGAAATACTCAACAATATAAAGAAAGTAGAAGAACTTGAAGATAAGTATCAGGCATACGAATACTATCTTGATTCTGTGAAAAGAGATGGTGTACCATATGAGTTGATTTCAAAATCACTACCAACTATCGAGGGTGCTGTAAATGAGATATTAGCACAGATAGTTGATTTCTCAATTATATTTGAGATGGATGGTAAGAATATAAATAACTATATCGTATATGATGATGATAGAGTATGGCCATTAGAGTTGTCGAGTGGTATGGAAAAGTTTTTGAGTTCATTGTCAATGAGAGTTGGACTAATGAGTGTTTCTAATCTACCTATGTGTAACTTTTTGGCAATCGATGAGGGTTGGGGAACTATGGATTCAGATAATCTAAACTCAGTTTATAATCTGTTTCAATATCTCAAAACTCAGTTTCAGTTTACCTTGATAGTATCCCACATAGATACGATGAGAGATGCAGTTGATACTTTATTGGAAATCAAAAAAGAAGAAGGATTTAGTTCCGTAAAAAATTAACTACAATCTTTGCGGATTTTTCCCAGAATCCGTTTGTGAAGTAAAAGTCTTCAATGTAACATCGTGCTGTTTCTTGTGTTCGTATAACAAACCAGTAATTACAGACGACATATTTGTATAATTGTCTTTTGACCAGTCTCTTAACCAAGAAACAAGGTCAGGAGGTAGTGTAAATGTATATCGGTATTTCATATGTACTTTCTCTATATGTTGTTCATACAATAAGTATCCATAATTTAAGTTTTAGATATTTATCAATATGGGAATTTTACGAAAAACAGTCCGTACTCAAAATTATAATCAAGCAAATGTAGCATATCAAGACACCACATTGACTTCTGAAGTCTTCAATGTCGGTCAATTACCATCTACATTTCCAATAGGAAAGTCTGCATTTACTATTGCAGGTTCTACTTTACTTCGACCTAAAATAAAATTACAAATAGAGTTGTTGGATGGAGATGGTAATGCAATTTATATCGAACCAGTAAAGGCTAATTATAATGAAAATTTTATTTATGTTAGTGTTGAGGTGTATGATACGACAAAGAGTGGTGAGGGAACTATCACCATACTTGGTGAATTATCTGAGGCTGGATATACACAACTAACAGGACAATCATTACCAAGTGGATTTATTGGTACTTATAATGTAAAGTGGGTACAACCAATCGTAATAGATGTAACTGAAAAAAATACACAACCAATACGATTTTACAAACAACCAAAGATAGATATATTTGAAGACCAAGGCTTTTATACCGAAACAAACGACCCAGCACCAGTAACTCAAAGTGTAAATGTAAAGTCAAATCCACCACAGCATGTGTTGAGTAAAATTTACACACCAACCGAAATAGAACTAATACGAAAGAATTCAAGAGTTTCTACATTGAGAGAGTTGATTGGTGGTGGTTCTTCACATATTCAACAAGTTTCTGATGAACCTCTTGTAAACTATCCAATAACAAGAGTTCAAGGTAATGCAGATTTTTCTTCAAGACATATAGGTCAAAATATTCAGATAGGATTATCGACAAGTGATATAAAAGAAGACTTGGAATCTTATGAAGAATTAGAGACAAATTACACATCATCAATCGTAAGGGTTGATAATAAAGATACTGCATATCCATTATTACCACCATTTGCAGTAGACACGAGAAATGGTAATCGTAGACCAGTTTCTATAAAATTTACAAAAATTGCAAGTGTAATATCACAAGATATAGGAACACCAACTGCAGCTGGATATAATGTTGTTAGTTATGTTGATTTGAGATTGAATAGTATTAGAACATTTTCTGGTGAGGTAAATAGAGTAAAAGTTTATATGAGGTCTGCTGGGAGTACGGCAGACTTTGAACAAATTTATGATTCACCACTTGAATCTGGTGAGTTATTCAACGATGATACAATTGTTGGGGATGCTAAAAGATTAGGTTGGTTTTATAGTAAGACTCATCTCAATAATAAATTTTCATTTCAAATAGGTTCAGAGGACGATCCTGAAGATATAAATCCTGGCTCTACAGATCCTTATTTTCCTGTTACATCAAGTGTGTATTTGACAGATGCTGTAAACATATCAGGAAGTAATGCAGATACTTTCTCTAATCTAAAATTTCAAAATAGTACATTGATGGATTTCAAAGGAGATACTGATTATGTAATATCTGCAAATGTATATGTAAAACAAGGTAAAAAAATAGGTGCACCAGCACATCTCGATAAAGAAAAAGGTTCTGTATTAGAATTTAGAATAAGTGGTTCTGCATTTCAGGTACAAAGTAATAATGTTTTGAAACATTATGGACAACGAGTTATGCAAATGTCAAGTGGTCTTGGACAATTTTTTACACCTAACTATCCTGAATCATTACCACCAGGAACTAATCAAGGATATGCATTTGGTGGACTTGGTAAAGTTACTGCAACATTCAGACCTAACTCTGATGGTAATGGTAAACTATCAATACTATCAAGAATTGGAAGTCATCACATATCTGATGTGTCAATAAAACCACTAAGGTCTGATGGGTTTAGTCCAAATTTTTATAGAACAAGAATACCAGTACCACACCTATTGACACGACCTGATAGTGTAACTTTTTTAGTTGAGTTTTATGATAAGAATAATAATATTGCAGATGTAACTATTGTTAGTGAACCAAAAACATTTGAAGGACCTAATCTAACAATTGAGGGAACTGATAATGTATTGAGTGGTTCTATGTTTCTTGGAGATGCAAGTGGTTCGGGTATTGAACAATCTGGTACAAACTCAGGATTGATTCGTTCTATTGGATATCAAGGATTTGCAAGTGCATCAATGGGAAGTGGTTCAGGATTCTTATTATATTCTGGTTCTGTTTTACCTGAAAGTGGTGACAATTATGATGGTGTTGGATTAGAATTACACGATGGTGTTAGTGGTTCTATGAGATTTAGAACAGACTTGGGTGTATTTGAGGTAAACACACCAGCATTTTTCTTAGGTAGTAATTCACAATTTGTTAGTGGTTCAAATGGAAACATAGAAATAAGTTCGAGTGACTTTCATTTGACTACGGATGGTGATGTTACTGCATCAAAATTTTTATTAGAAGGTGGTAGAATAACAGGTGATGTTACGATTGAGGCAAGTCTTACTGCAAACTCAATTTCTACACCAACAGGTGCAGCAACACCAAGTGCATCTATATCTGCAGATGGACTTGCAAGTTTTGTATCTGCATCCATCGGTGGATTTGATGTATCTGCACAAGGACTTACTGTACTTCCATCAGGACCATCACCTGGTGAATATGATCCTGCAATAGACCTCGATACGAATAACAGAAGAATTGCTATAAATCCATCATCAGCTAATAATACAGCATTTGGAGATACAGGAATACAATTAGAATTTAATAGTGGAAATCCAAGAGCATTTATTGGAAAGAGTAATGCTGGGTTTATGAAGTTTGATGATGGAATTCTTGAAATTAGTTCTTCAGCATTTATACTTGGTAAGGTAGGAGATGGTGGTCAGTTCATAAGTGGTAGTAATGGTAATGTAGAAATAAGTTCAAGTAACTTTCATTTATCTGCAAGTGGTGATGTTGTGATGGCAGGAGAGATAACTGCACAAAGCGGTGAAATAGGTGGATTTAGTATTACCGAAACTGCTATATCAAGTTCTAACAATAACATAGTTCTTAAATCCGATGGTGAGGTTTCTCTGAGTGGTAGTGCGGTTACTATTGAAACACCAAAGTTTTTATTAGGTGGACAATCACAATACATTAGTGGTAGTAATGGGTTCATAGAAGTAAGTTCAAGTAACATTCATATAGAACGAGATGGTAATTTGACGGTTAGAAGAGTTACCGCAAATGACGGATTTATTGGTGGTAGTGGTGGATTTGGAATTAAAGATTCATTATTACACTCACCTGCTGCTCAGATAAATAGTCCACTACAACAACCACCACCAAATCAATTAAGTTTTGAAGTAGGTTCAAACAAAACTGCCAGAAGATTTGCAATTTTGGCAGATTACACTGGTTCTTTTGGTTATTATATGATAGATGCTGGTATAGATGGAGACCAAATTGCAGTAGCTATGATGTCGGCCTCTACTAAAACAACAGAAGATGATGATGGTGCTGTAACTGCACATAGTGAGTTGGGATTCTATGGACAAGGTGATGCAAAATCTGTAGAGGGTAAGGAACAAAAAGTATATCGGAAGATGATAGTAAGTGCAATAACACCTGAAACCACACCTTCTTGTTTTCTAAAAAACACTATGATTACTATGGCGGATGGTAGTGAGTTACCAATACAAGATATAGAAGTTGGAATGAGAGTATTGTCATATAATGAAGATTTAGATGATGTTGTTGCAAGTAAAGTAACGGAAGTATTTTATCATCCAGCCGAACACACCGATGAATATTTTATAATAAATGATAAAATTTTTGTCACGGGTAATCACGAGATTTATACACCAAATGATAGATATGATATTGTTACTGGTGATGTCTATAAAACTGATTGGAGTAAGTGGTTACGAGTAGATAGGATGCAAGTTGATGATGTATTGGTTGATTCTGATTTGGTAGAACATAAAGTAGAATCTATAGAAAAAATTATACGAACACCAATAGAGACTTGGAACTTGGAAGTAGAGAATACCCATACATATTTTGCAGAAGGATATATTGTACACAATGGTGCACCAGCATCACCAGCTGGTAAGAATGTTGCAAGTGGTGAGTTTTCAACCATACCTGTTAGAGATGAATACAATATGCACACCTCAGGTTCTTCAAATAATATTACTGGTGAAAGAGAAGGTGATGTGTTTGGTCACAAAAATGCAACTATGCAAATTAGAGATATAATGAGAGTGGTATCTCAAAGTGTTGTAAAGGCAGCTGCTCATACTCTTATTAGTGACCATAGTGGTTCGATATTTGCAGTTGGTGATAGAAATATTACAAATCTTGGTGCAAAAAGAGAAGTTAGTAGGTCTTATGCGGCTTCATCTACACTAAAAGGATTTTTTATACAAAAAACTGCATACTATGTAGAGAGAAAAACTTCTCCAAGTATATCAAATGCAACCTTTCCAGCTATGACTGCATTTATGGGTTCTTTTGGTAGTGGGTTTAGTGTATTTGGTATATTTATGGATGAACCAGAATCAATTATTAGAACTACTTCGGACCATACATTTCGTATTTCTGGACTAACATCATTACAAATACCACGAAGTTTTGCTGCAAATAGTGATACTACCGACCAAGACTATCAAGAAAGATGGAGAGTTGGTGGACATTTAGCAAATGGTATGATGTATTATAGAGAGCATGACAATTCACTTCGTATTTATGAGGGTGGATGGTTAGGTGAGACTATGACATTCACAGGTGCTCACCATTCATTACCCAACGATAATGATATAAATCATTATACTGCATCAATTGATAGAAAAGGTGATATAACTGATAGTGATTATAGAGGAAAGATTGTGGTGGCATCTGATGGTTATATGTATAAAAACAACATAGAAAATAAAGATGCAATTATGATTAGTCAGGCATGGACAAAAGTAGATCTATCCACTACACATAAGGATAAAAAAGCATATGGTGTGATTTCAGATTATGCGGAAAGAGAAAGTGGAAGTGATATGTTGGTTGTAAATGCCGTTGGTGAGGGTGGTATTTGGATATGTGATGCAAGTGGTAGTTTTGAAAATGGTGATTATATAACAACTTCAAAAATACCTGGATATGGATGTAAACAAGACGATGATTTGTTACATAATTATACGGTTGCAAAAATAACAAACGATTGTAATTTTGAAAGTGGAAGTCAGTATATTACTGGTTCTGTAACACACGATGGTGTTGAGTATAAAACTGCATTTATTGGTTGTACTTATCATTGTGGATAACATAGGAGAAAATAATGTTAGTAAATTTCGATGAAATAATTGAAGTCGTATTACATCACGAGGGTGGATATGTAAACGACCCAAAAGATCCAGGTGGAGAAACTAATTTTGGTATAGCCAAAAGAAGTCATCCTGATGTGGATATCAAGAACCTCACAGAAGATGGGGCAAAAGAAATCTACAAAGAACACTATTGGGATAAAAATAAGGTAGAATCTTTACCATTACAACTCAGACACATTTATTTTGATATGTGTGTGAATCAAGGTAAGGGTAGGGCTGTGAAAATATTACAAAGAGCAGCTAATGCAAAGGGTGCTGAATTGAAAGTAGATGGTGGGTTAGGACCTAAAACAATTGGTGCAATATCTGATTCCAATGTAGAGTTAGATAGAGTTAGGGCATATAGAATCAAATACTATGCTGACTTGGTAACTCGTAGACCAGAATTGGAAAAATTTTATTTTGGTTGGTTCAAGCGAGGATTAGAAGTATAAAAAAATATTATACTGATATTTATAAATGTAACTCATTATAGGGAAAATTATATGTCTGCATACAAACAATTTTTTACAAAGGCATTGAAGAAATTTGGAATAAAATCTATCAATGATATAACACCTGCAAAGAAAAAAGAATTCTTCAATTACATTGATAAAAATTGGAAGGGTAAGAATGAGAATATGTATGAAAATATGTATGACGATTCACAAAAACAATTGGCTATTTCACGAATAGGAATGTTTGAGGATAATATCAAAAAATCCATAAAAAGTATAGCCATAAGAGATAAGAAAAAGGCTACAGAAATAATGAGACTTTATAAAAAACATATTATAGAATTTAAACTTGGTGTCCAAAAGGTACTCAATTAATGAAGAAAGGATACCACACTTGACCATATAGTGGGGAAGAACATCCAGTTGGGATGAAACACGAGGAGCAACTTATGACAATGTTTGGAAAAAGAGTAGAAGAAGGTATAGACTTATTTTTAGAAAAGAATGTACCTACTAACCCAAGTAAGTGGGCCTACTATAAAGCACAAGCAAAAAAGAAATTTGATGTCTATCCATCAGCATATGCCAATGGATGGGCTGCAAAACAATATAAGGCTGCTGGTGGTGGATGGAGAAAAGAGAAAAAGAAGAAGAGAGAAGTGGTTGAAGATGTTGGTATTTACAAAGAAGTAAAAATAGGTCGTTATGATATTGGTATGGGTTCAAAGGGTAATGGTATTACATTATGGAATCGTAATGTAGAGAAGGCTGGTGATTATAAAAGTATTGCTCATATTGCACCTAATGGAAAAGTTACTAACTATGAAAAAAGACAACCTAAAGAAGTTACTGCTTTTATTATGAAAATTGCTCAAGGTATGAAAGATAAACCAGTTGGTGAAGTAAATGAGAAAAAGGGAGATTTTCTTGACTCATTATTTCCAAAGGCAAAGGTACAGAAAGCAATCAAGATAGCACAAAAGATGAGTGGTAATATGACGGGTGCTGTAAAGGCAATTGAGAAGTTTTTTCCTGGTATGTCTAAACATACCCAAGTTCAAGATGCTCTTCGTGCTGCAAACGAGGGACTTGGTGATATGATTGGTAAGAAAGTTTCTAAACATAAAGGTTCTCGAAATATTCTATCTAAAGCCGATGGTATAAAAAAAGTCAAATCAATGCAAAAAACTGGTGGGGCAAAAATTTATAAAGTTGATAAGGTAAAAACTCGATTGGGTGGAGAACTTATCACTATGTATAATTTATATACTAAAAATACAAATCATTCTTCTATGTCAAATCCATATGGATTGGAAATGATGAGAAGTGGTAATAAGGCTGCATATCTTGTACCAGTAAAAGAATCTGTAAATGAAGATGTTTTTGCTATCGTGGATAAATACAATGATAAGAAACAAGACTATGACCAAGTTTACTTTAAGGATAATGACTTAGATAAAGTTAAAAAACATATGAAGAAGATGGGAAGTAAATATGGTAAGATGAATCTCATACAAGTCAAACCAAATGGTAAAATGAGTTTGGTAGAATTGGTCACACCAATGGCTGTAAGTAATCCAACTGCATATAATGCATTATTGAATAAACAGATTTCAAAGGATGCAAAAGTAAAGACTGCTTTGAATGATAAAGGTCATAAAATGCACGGTAAGGCAAAAAGTTTAGTTCAAAGATTCTTAGATAAATTCAAAAAGAAGAATGGTAAGAAAGACGATAAACCAAAAAAGATGTCTAAAACAGACCAAGATTTTTATAAGAAAATGTACAATGTCGGTGAGGGTTTTGGTGGAGAACTAAAAGGAAAAGATAAAGAAAAATTTGAAAGGTGGAGAAAAGAAAATGCCACTCAGTTAGGTATGGAACTCACAGGTGTATCTGATTTAAAAGAATCCTCAGAAAAATTTGCAAAAATGGCAAAAAAGAGAGGATTTGTAAAAAGAGGACAAAGTGAAAAAGAAAGAGAAAAGGGTATTGTAGATTATCTAAAAAAACATGCTAATAAAGATATCAAAGGTGCTTATCCAGACCCTTATGTGAGAAGATTACAGATACCAGGTCACGGTCCCGCACAAGATTGGTGGATGGATACTTGGTCAGTAGTCAAAAAGGTATTGGGTGAATCAGTATTAGTAACTGAAGGAGTACCTGAAACTATACATCAACAACTTGGTGGTAAAAGATTTAATATGATGACTGGTGTAAAACAATTAGTCAATATAAAAAATAAAGGTCTCGGTATAAAAATCGGTGGTGGTGCAAAAAAGAAAATAAACTATGTCGAAATAATGTATGACCGAGGTAAAGATTTATATGATGTGACATTTCACAAAATAGTCAAAGGTAATTTGAAAAAAGTATCTGGTCCATTCAAAGGTTTGGATGTAGAACAAATGATAAGAGTCTTTGAAAAAGAAACTGGTTTTTACACCAAATTTTAGGAGAATAAAAATGCAATTTTTTAGAGAAATGCTTTCAAGTGATGCAAAAATTTCAAGTAAGAGGTTTGTTGGTTTTATGGCTTTTGCTATGTTGATAGCAAGTTGGGGAGCTGATACCTTTTCTGCATTTGAAGTGAAGGATAAAATTTTAGAATGTTTTATGTATATCTCAGTAGTAGGACTTGGAGTTACTGCAGCTGAAAAATTTGGAAAAAAATAGATGAAACTTCGTACTATAGCAATATCACTTATCAAGAATCTTAACAAAGAATTTAAAAAGTTCGATCCTGATAAAGTTGCAGATTTCAATAAGGTCGTAAAGTTTTTGGCAAAAAAGATGCCTACTTTGGCAAAAAGAGCACCAATTGCAATAGGACATATTGCGGAAGAGTATAGACTTTACAGAGCACAAAGACCATATCCATTTGTTGATGTTGATACCATAGAATCTGTTATGAAGAGATTGAAAAAATTAGGTATGGGTAAGATGAAAGAGATGTTGAATTATCCTAATTATCTAAAGAATGTAGGTAATGTACCTGGTATACAAAAAGATGGTGAACATCGATATTATAATCCTAAAACATCAAAGAAGAAGAAAAAAGTAAGTGAAAGAGTTTGGACTCCAGCACAAGAAAAAGCTGTAAATAAGCTTGATAGTGAATTCAATAAGTTGAGGAATAAAAAGGGAATAGAACCTTATTCGTATGAGGCATCACAATTATGGACAAGTGCTGGATTTAGAAAAAAGATGAGAAAGATATTTGGTAAGGACGAATCTATATCAGAATTGAAAGACCACGAAGGTTCTATGGCAAAATCTCAACTTGAAAGAAGTATGAAGTATGCTAAAATGATTTATAAAATAATTGATAATGTTGGTAAGGGTGGAGAAGTAGGTTTTCCAGCGTGGGTTCAATCTAAATTGACTAAGGCTGAAGATTACCTACAGAGTGTTTATAATTACTTAGATGGTAAGGATGGGTTGGATGATAAGTTCCAAGAAAACTTGGGAGAGTCATTACCAAATAAAGTTAGTGATAAATTCAAAAAAATGAAACCAGCTCCATCGAGCGAAAAAAAAAGACTAAAACAATTCTATAAACATCACAAGTCACATTCGGGACCTCATATAACTGGACAAGGTGCAGAACCTGATACATATGATTGGGATGACCAAGATGGTAAAGAGGGTGGTGTTCAGAACAAAGAAAAAGACAAGAAAAAACGAGGCTATGAACCAGTATGAAATTAGGAGAATGGTTGGCCAATAATTTACTTCTCGGACAATCATCTGAGATTACCGAGGATGTAAAGTTACCTATCAATGTTGGTGATACGGTAATGATGGGTCGTTTCAAAAATAAAAAAGTTATAGTAAAATCCATTGATTATAATGAAAAAGGAGACTTACTAATCAATGGGAGACCTGCATTAAAATTTAGAATGGTAAAATCCGTAAAGGAAAGTAAAGAACAAATTGGTAACATACTTAGACTTCTACAGATGTATGGACAATCTAAAAATGCAGCTTCAAAAATGATAAAGAAAAATTATAAAAAGGTTGCACAAAAGTTCAGAGGAGATTCAGATAGAGATTTGGCAATGGCACTCATAGGATATGATGTTATAGGTGAATCATATTGTGGGGAATGTCTATGTGAAAAATGTTGGAAAGGATATAAAATACATCCTACTCGTAAGACAAAAATATTGTTTGGTAAGAGATATCCTAATTGTATAAAGAATGAGGCAGATAGAAAACCTCGTAAGAAAGGACAACATAGAAACTCACCAAATCATTCAGATTTATATACAGACGAGAATCCAAAAGGTACAATACACGGATTGAAATTTGCAACCGTAAAGGATGCAAAAAAATCTGTAAATAAAATAAAGAGTAGTGGTAAATCTCACGCTCATAAAATACAAGCAGCAGTTGCTATGGAACAAAGAGCAAAGGAGATGGGAAAGAAAAGTGCTGCAGGAGTTTATAGAAAATACATCAATCAGATGAAAGAGAAGACTAAAAAGAAAAACGAAATCGGAATACCATCACCAAGTCGTAAGATGGTAAAGAAGATGAAAAAGAAAGGACATACTTCTGTTCCATATGGTAGTGGTTACAAAAAAATGAATGAAAAAAAGCTTGACTTATATAGTGAAAATGATGTATATTTAGGTATGGAAAATGAGAAAAACGCCTTAAATGAAAATAAAATAAAAAAAGTAATTGGTGTGTATGGTGGTAGGTTTCAACCATTTGGCCCACATCATAAAAAAACATTTGAGTGGTTACAATCAAAAACAGATGATGCATATATAACTACAAGTGATATCAAGAAACCACCAAGACATCCATTGAATTATAAAGAAAAAATTAGACATATGGCTAAAATGGGAATATCACCCAATAAAGTCATAAAAGAAAAATCACCATTAGTTGCAAATAATCTTTTATCTAAATTTGACCCAAAAACAACTGCAGTAGTTTATATATTTGGTGAAAAAGATGCAGGTAGATTAGCAGGTGGTCGAAAGAAAGATGGTTCATTGGGATATTTTCAAGATTATAAAAAACATAGGGGTAATCTAAAGGGATTTGAAGAACACGGATATTTCTTGACTGCACCGCATGTTAGTATGAAAATTGCTGGTATGGAAATATCAGGTACTACAATGAGAAAAGTATTGGGTTCTTCTAAGATAAAAGATTCGGAAAGACCAAAAGTTTTCAAAAAATTATTTGGATATTATGATGAGGGTATTTATAAGATGCTAACTAATAAGTTCAAAGGACTTGTAGACCATATAATACCAGATAAAAAAATAAAAGAATTTTTGATGAAAGAAGGTTCTGTAAGTGTTCCAAATTTATCAGATGAGGGACTATATGACTTTTTCAAATCATATGATGATTACGAAAGAGTTTCACCAAAACACGCCAATATATTGGCAGGATTTGAGGTAATTGGACATTTGATTGATAAAAAAGATGTTATGGAAAACGACTTTACATATGAATATGAAAGAACACCAACGGTAACATTTGGAAGAACTGTAAATCAAAATACTAAGAACTATGCAAGTTCTGATAATCCATTTCCAAAACACATTTCATATATGAAAGAATTAGCAAATACTATGGGAATGAAAATTCTAAAATTTATTGGAACTGAAAACAAAGGTGTTGGTGGTCAAAAAGTAGATGGTGTGATAGAATCTGAGATTGATTTTTATTTGGGTTTGGATGAACAACTTGATATTTATACTAAGGAGATAGTTGAAGTATTATCTAACGAAGATTATAAAGGAAAAGAGTTATTACTTATGGGTGGTGCATACGGACATATGGCACATCCCTTTGATGATAAAAATTTGACATTTGGGGATATAAAAAATATTATTGATTTAGGGTTACAAGGTAAACTTGATGCTGAATCTGGAGTACAAGAAAAATTAGATGGTCAAAATCTAATGATAAGTTGGAAAGGTAAGAATCTCGTAGTTGCTAGAAATAAAGGAGATATAAAACGAGGTGGTGCATCAGTTGGTTCTATAAAAGCAAAATTTAAAGGTAGAGGTAATATTGAAAAAGCTTTCTCATATGCACTTGATGACTTGAGTAAGTCCATCGGTAAATTAACTGATGCACAAAAGAAAAAGATATTTGATGATGGTAACAATTATATGAATTTAGAAGTTATGTATCCAGCATCAGCTAATGTGATAAATTATGATGCACCAATAATTGTCTTTCACGGAGCACTAAAGTACAAAGGTGGAGAGGCAATTGGTGAAGTACCAGGTAGTGGTAGAATATTGGCAGGAATGATAAAACAAATTGGTGCTAATATCGGTAAGAAGTTTAGTATTAGAGGACCAAATGTATTGAAGATGACTAAATCACAAGATTACTCAAAACAAAGAGCTTACTTTTTTGCTAAATTAGACAGATTGAGAAATCAATATAAACTATCTGATAGTGATAAATTGTCAGTTTATCATCAACACTATTGGTTAGAGTGGATACTCAATGGTGCAAACCAAACTGATTATCCAAATCCACCTGATAATGTTGTATATGCACTAATGAAGAGATGGGCATTTTTTGATAAGAGTTACACAATACCGATGATAAAAAGAGACCTAAAAGAACATCCTAAATTTTTAGATTGGGTGTTGAGTACCGACAAACAAGACCACTCAAAAATGGTAAAACAAAATATGAAACCATTTGAAACTTTATTGTTTGAAGTTGGTGCAGAAATACTAAAGAACTTGAGTGGATTCTTGGCAGTAAACCCTAAAGCTTCAGTACAGAATGTCAAGAAACAAGTTGAAAAGGCAATCAATGTAGTGAAAAAAGGTGGAGACCTAAAGAAATTAAATACACTAAAAGCACAAATGGAGAAACTAAATGCCATTGGTGGTTTGGGTGCAGTAGTTCCAACAGAGGGACTTGTTTTTAAATATAACGGAAATACATACAAACTAACAGGTGCATTTGCCCCAATCAATCAGATTACGGGACTAATGTACTTTTAATGAAGAGGTTATTATGAGTAAAAATCCAATGATGGATGCTTCTCTCAAGGAGAGAGCCAAGCAAATGAAAGCTATGAAATCTATTCTTGCAGGAGAAGAGGTTGAAAAGACTATACAAGTTGGTTATGAGGGAAAGAAACAACCAAAAGGTGATATCGAAAGTCCACTAACAGACATAATGAAAGAGGTAAGAATGCCAATGTTTTGTCCTAAGTGTGATGTTGTGATGAAAAAAAGACTTGATAATAAAATGTGGAGATTATATGGTCATTGTTTTGATTGTCAGATAGACTTTGAACACAAACTTCGTGTAGAAGGAAAATATGACGAATGGGAAAAAACAAAGGTACTTGAGAATAAAAAGGCATTTATAAAAGACCAAATACAATCTGTAGAGGAGTGGATAACTCAATCTCCATTAAAATTTTTAAACCAAACTGCCATAGATACTCGTGTTATTGATGAAGAAAAGTGGGAAGATAATATAGATAGACCAAAAGTAGGTGGTGAGGCAATAGAAGAGTTCCAAAAAGAGTTGGAAAAGATTGAAAAAGAACTCAAAGATATTTATAATCAAGGAGAATAAAATGAAATTTTGGAAACTTATACTTGGATTTCTTGGTGTAGTTGGTGGATTATTTGCAGCTTCTCAGGCCAAAAGTAAAGAGGTAAAGAAACTGAAAAAAGTTATTGACCAAAATAAGAAAGAAGAGAAAAAAGTTGAAAAACAAATCAAAGAATTGGAGAAGGCTAAAACTTCATCCAAAAGAGAGATTGGTAATATAAAACGAAAACTTACTAATTCCAAGAAAAAAACTCAGAAACTACAAGAAATATATGATAATGATGAAGTGGAATCTGCAGAAGAATTTTTAAGGAAGTTTAGTAAATAAACTATATATTTATATTTATGAAAAATTACTTTAGTATAAAAATAATCAAATACTTTATAATATCTTTTTTTGTCCTAACAATTGTTGATGGTCAAGAAATAAAGAAAGATGGAAAGACACCAAAGACATTTACTTATGATGAAGCATTAGAAATGTTGAAAGCTCGTGATGCACAATGGGAATCTAAATTATCAAAAGCAGATTCATTGATAGAATCTCAAAAAGTTACCATTAGTGATTGTGAAACTTTGGTGGTAAAATTAGAAGAACAAACTAATGTTGATTCTCTAATGTTAGTTGCTCAGAAAAAACAAATTGGTTTATTGAAATCTCGTGATGAGGCAAATGAAAAATTGGTAAAATTAGTAGAACCAAAATGGTATGAAAATCAATACCTTTGGTTGGTTATAGGTTTTATATTCGGAAAGCTGTAATGAAACCCGAAAGACTAAAAAAAGTAATTCGGGAAGAATACCTAAAATCTGCACAAAATCCTGTATACTTTTTAAAAAAATATTGTGTTATTCAACACCCATTGAGAGGTAAGATACCATTTCATCTATATCCATTTCAAGAAAAATCAATTCAAGAGTTTGAACAAAATGATTATAATGTTGTTCTAAAAGCTCGTCAGTTGGGTATTTCAACTCTTGTTGCTGGATATTCATTATGGATGATGACATTTCATCAAGATAAAAATATATTGGTAATTGCTACCAAACAAGATACTGCAAAAAACCTTGTTACTAAAGTACGAGTGATGCATGCAAATCTACCATCTTGGTTGAAGAATATGTGTGTTGAGGATAATAAGTTATCATTACGATATAAAAATGGTTCACAAATAAAAGCAGTAGCAAGTAGTGGTGAGGCAGGTCGTTCAGAAGCTCTATCATTATTGATACTTGATGAGGCGGCATTCATAGATAAGATTGACACAATATGGGCTGCAGCACAACAGACATTATCGACTGGTGGACAATGTATCGCACTATCTACACCAAATGGTGTTGGAAATTGGTTTCATAGAACTTGGGCAGATGCAGAGGCTGGTACTAATAAATTTAACTTTATCAAACTTCATTGGACTGTACATCCTGATAGAGATGAAAGTTGGAGAAGAGAACAAGATGGATTGTTAGGTCCTTCATTAGCTGCACAAGAGTGTGATTGTGACTTTATTACTTCTGGTCAATCTGTGGTTGATGGTGTACTTTTAGAGGAATGTAGAAATACTACGGTTAGAGAACCTATGGAGAAAAGAGGAATTGATAGTAATATTTGGATATGGGAGCCTCCAAATTATACAAAAGACTATATAGTATGTGCTGATGTTAGTCGTGGTGATGGTCAAGACTATAGTGCATTTCATATCATTGATGTGGAAAAGGTAGAACAAGTTGGTGAATATAAAGGAAAAGTGTCTCCCAAAGATTTTGGTAATATGTTGGTAAATATATCAACAGAGTACAACAATGCCTTACTAATTATTGAGAATGCATCAATTGGTTGGGCTGCAATACAACAATGTATAGACAGACAATACGATAATCTGTTTTATATGAGTAAAGATTTACAATATGTGGATACACTAAATACAATAAATAATAAAATAAATCGTTCAGAAAGACAAATGGTACCTGGTTTTTCTATGACTATGAAGACAAGACCATTGGTAATTTCTAAATTAGAGGAATTTTTTAGAGAAAAGTCAGTAATTGTACATTCTAATCGATTAATTGATGAATTGTTTGTATTTATATATAATGGACAGAAAGCCGAAGCTATGGGTGGATATAATGATGATTTAGTAATGAGTTTGGCTATTGGACTTTGGGTTCGTGAAACTGCTCTTCGTCTAAGACAAGAGGGAATTGAATTGACAAAAAAATCACTTTCTTACTTTAGTTCTAATGAGGGAGTTTATTCTAACAATACAAATCAGAATGACTCTTGGAATATGAATGTAGGAAAGGAAACAGAAAAATTAGATTGGCTACTTTGAGGTTAAATTATGGCAGATAAAAATATATACACAAGACTAAGAAGACTTTTTTCTTCCAATGTTATCGTAAGAAATGTTGGTGGTAGAAAGTTAAAGGTTACTGATACATCAAGAATTCAGACTAATCCAAAAGCAAGTCTTGTTGATAGATATACAAAATTATACACATCATATGCTGGTACAAGTGGATATAATTATTCATTATATCAGAAGACTCAAAGACTTGGGTTGTTCAGAGATTATGAGGCTATGGATGTAGACCCAATTATTGCTTCTGCACTTGACATATATGCAGATGAATCAACAATGAAATCAGAGTATGGTGATGTACTAAACATTACTTCTGATAATAATGATTTGAAAGATATTTTACATAACCTATTTTATGACATACTGAATATAGAATTCAATTTATGGCCGTGGGTTCGTAATATGGTGAAGTATGGTGACTTCTTTTTGAAATTAGAAATCAATGAAAAGTATGGTATAACAAATGTTATCCCAATGTCTGCTTACGATATCACTCGTGTTGAGGGTGATGATCCAGAAAATCCTGAGTATGTAAAATTTATCTTGGAATCAACAGACCAACGACATCAAAACAATGCTGCAAAAGAAGAATTTGAAAATTATGAAGTAGCACATTTTAGAATGTTATCAGATTCAAATTATCTACCATATGGAAAGTCTATGATTGAACAGGCAAGACAGATATGGAAACAAGTTACATTGATGGAAGATGCTATGTTGATACATCGTATTATGAGAGCACCAGAAAAGAGAATATTCAAAATTGATATAGGAAATATTCCACCTGCAGAAGTTGATAACTATATGCAAAGAATCATCAACAAGATGAAAAAGGCACCTGTTATTGATGAGGCAACTGGTGAGTATAATCTAAAATATAATATGCAAAACCTAACAGAAGATTTTTATCTACCAGTTCGTGGTGGAGATAGTGGTACACAATTAGAAAATCTACCTGGTCTTGAATTCAATGCAATAGATGATATAGAATATTTGAAAAATAAACTATTAGCTGCATTGAGAGTACCAAAAGCATATCTTGGATATGAGGAAGAGGTTGGTAGTAAGGCAACATTAGCTGCCGAAGATGTTAGATTTGCTCGTACCATCGAGAGAATACAGAGAATTGTAGTTAGTGAATTGACTAAGATTGCAATTGTTCATTTATATGCACAAGGTTATCAAGATAAAGACCTTGTAAATTTTGAGTTGGGTCTAACTAATCCATCTACAATATATGAACAAGAAAAACTTGAATTATGGAATACTAAATTAGGATTGGCAGAAACTGCAAAAAGAGATAATTTGGTATCTTCACTTTGGATATATAAAAATGTTTTTGGATTTACAGATGCAGAAATATCTAAAATGAATGACGAGATGATATTTGATAAATTCAATGCCTTTAGACAATCTCAGATTGAAAATGAGGGTAATGACCCAGCAAAAAGTGGTCAATCACAAGGAACTCCCGCAGATTTAGCAATGGGAAGAACAGGTCGTGAGTTAGAATTTGATGCTCGTGATTTGGATAAAGATTTAAAACCAGAAGAAGAAGGTGGAAGACCTGAAGAGGGCCCTAAGTATGGTAAGGATGGAAGTGCTCGTGGTAGAGACCCACTTGGTAAAAGAGATTATGAAAAGAATTCTACTGGTAAGTATCAAAGAGGAAGGGATGGAGAGTTCAGAGGTGGTAGTCCACTAGCTCTTGCACACTTTGATGCAATGGAAAAGAATATGAAAAAGTACAAGGGAAAGTCAATATCAGTATTGAATGAGGAGTTGAACGACACTCAAACAGAGTATGATAAAGATATTGATGAAATGAAGATAGATAAGTAGATTATTTGTAGTTTTTTATACTTTCATATATTTATTATCAACCAAGAAGTTAGTGATTAGAACGAGGACAAAATGTCAAAAATAAAACATAATAAAATCAAAAATACAGGAATATTATTCGAGTTACTAACAAGACAAATTACCGCAGATATCCTTGAGGGTAAGGATAACAATAAGTCTGCATCTGTTTCTCTTGTTAAAGAATTTTTTTCCAAGAACACATCTATGGGGAAGGAATTAGACTTGATAAAATTACTTTCTGAAACAAAGTATAAGTCAGTTACTAAGGCAGAACAATTGATTGAATTGACATTGACTGCTCGTAAGAAAATTTCCAATTCAAAATTGAGAAATGAAAAGTATAATCTTATCAAAAAGATAAGAGAAAACTATAATCCTACAGATTTTTTCAAAACCACTATACCAAATTATAAACTATATGCTTCTATTTATAAATTATTTGAGACAAGAAGTGAGGATAGTGCTACTATAAATGATATCATTAGTTCAAAATCTGTAATAATAGAAAATATAACATCTAAAAAAGTTACTAAAAAATTTGAAAGTGAAAAACTTAAAGAATTCAAAGAACAGAATGAGGATGTAAGACTACTAACCTATAAAGTATTAGTTGATAACTTCAATAAGAAATATAATGGTTTAGATGAAAGTCAAAGAAAATTACTTAAAATGTACATCAACAATGTTGCAAACACAGGTACATTGAAAGAGTTCATATCCAAAGAAGTTGTCAGTATCAAAAAATATATAAAGGACAACATATCTAAAGTAGACGACAAGATTGTAAAAATAAAACTCTCTGAGGCCTCCAAATTATTAGAAAAACTAAATAGTGGTGGTGTCGTAAAGGATAGTCAAGTTGTTTCTTTGATGAGATGGTATCAATTAGTCAAAGAGATAAAAGATGTCGTTTCCTCTAAGTAAATTAAAAGAAATAATAAGAGAACTTATAAGACAAGAGTTAGCCGAAGCATCTACTACTGGTGCTCTTGATGGTGGAGAAGGACCACCAAGAACTCCATACGCTTTTACTAAAAAGGGTGATGAGAAAAAGAAGAAAAAGAAAATGGTAAAAGTTTCTGGTGGTTATGAGTTAGCAGAAAATCGATATTATACATATAAAAACGATCCTGATAGAACTCCTAAAGTAAAAATTGGACAATCAGTAAAGGAGATAAGAGACGCCATAAAGGAACTCGATAGAGTTATTGCTATGAATGTTCGTTTGAAAAAAGAGATGAATGTTGATTCTCGACAATATTGGAAACGAACACATAAACAATTACAAACTGTTTCTGAAAAACTTATCACAATGGCTCAAAAGCTTGGACAACTATACTGATGAACAATGAGACTAAAAAGATTACTATTTCCCCATACTAACGAATTTCAAAATGTAAATATAATTTCTGATTATATGCAAAATGACTCTGCATTCTACAGAGCAAGACTATCCCCATTTTATAAAACACATACGGTTATTTACAAAGAGGGAAAGTACAGACGAAATAGAGCTATAAAGAATATGGAAGGAATCGTAAAAGATGCATATAGAAAGTATATGAGAAAATTTGATGATACATTTGTCTTGATGCAAAATGAGGTAAAACAAATTGCCACTATATTTATAGATGAGTTAGAAAAGAACTTTTCAGAGGAATAACGCTATGAGTAAAAATTTATTATTAGAATACAGGCCATTTGAGGCCAAAACAATATCGGAGGGTGTTCACGACAATAAACCCTTTACCGTTACTGGTGTCTTACAAAGAGCAGACTCCAAAAACCAAAATGGTCGTGTCTATCCAAAAGACATATTGATGAGAGAGGCCAAAAAATATTCGGATACATTTATAAAAGAAAAAAGAGCGTTAGGTGAATTAGACCATCCCGATTCCTCTGTGGTTAATTTACAAAATGTTTCACATAATGTTACTGGTATGAAGTGGGACGGAGATGATTTAGTTGGTACGGTAGAAGTTTTGACAACACCAAGTGGTAATATTCTAAAAGAGTTATTCAAGGCTGGTATCAAGTTGGGAATTAGTTCTCGTGGACTTGGTTCGGTAGAGACAATAAAATTTGAAGGTACTGAGGCAAATAAAGTTGGGGATGATTTTGAACTAATTGCTTTTGACTTCGTATCTAATCCATCTACTCAAGGTGCATTTTTACATCCTGTAAATGAGTCAATCGATAAGTCAAGAAGACAACTTGGTGAGTCTTGTGATAAATGGTGTAAAGTAGAGTATACATTGAGAGACATTATAGGAGGAAAATAATGGCTAATTTTGAGGTAGATATATACAAAGATATTAGTACAAGAGGAAGAAGACCATTTCCTATTCCTATGAATGGAACTAAACTAAAAGTTCTAATACCTAAAGTAACAAAATATGTCTCAAAGAAAAACAGAGTTGGTGGAGATATAGGGTATGTAGAAGTATACTTGAATCTTGGTAGAGGTGATTCTCAGTTTCTTGGAAGTATGCAAAAGAAGAAAAAATGGAAATGGGAACCTGGTGATGCTCTAAAAAAGAATAAAGATAATTTAGCAAATAGAGTAGAAGAACACTACGAACCTATCAAAAAATCTAAAGGACAAATAAAAGAAAATTTACAATCGTTTTACCAATATATGCAAGACTTTTATGGACAAAAAGGTATATATCCTGATAAAAGGGGAAGACCTCTCAAAGTAAATGATATAAATGTTGCACTATCGGTATATCTTAAAAAGTATTCCGCTGACACCTTTACTGGTGATAGTTTAGATAGAGAAAGAGTTCGTGATATTCTAATCAAGATGAAAAAAATTGACCCTCAATATAAAAAGAATGAGGGAGTTAGATTATCAATGAAAGAACATTTACTTACCGAAAGAGATTTCTTGGTATATGATGTACAACCCAAAAGAGTTGAGGCATTTCTAAAGAAATATAAAAAAGTTGAACCATCTATGAAACCATATTTGAAAGGTAACTTGATGAAGGCCTATGTCAAGTGGTTAGATTGGAAAGGTAAGAATGAAGATAAACTTGGTGGTAGACCAGAAAAGGTAGATTCAGATACCTTTGGTTCAAAAACATTTTATAAATTTGATGGATTACCAGGTTGGGCAAATGTATTTCAGTATTTGTATAAGAAAAAAAATGAAATAATTGAAAACAAAATTGATGGAGTTGAGGTAAAGGATGAACACATAAAAGGATTCATTGATAAGGCACTAAAACTTTCAGGAATCAAAGTTGTAAAATATCAACCTATGAAGAAATCATTTATCCAAAGTCAGATTTGGGGTGGATTCTATACTGTAAAATCTGCTAACGGAACTGATGTATTACCATTTTATGTAAATCCTAAAGGTATGATTGACTTAGGTGTATCTTCAGACCAATTCATAGTAGGAAAATATGGTCAAATTCTAAAGGTGATAAAGAATCTAAAAAGTTTCAAGAAAACAGATTTAGACCAAAAATATTACGAAGAATCTTTTGGTAGAGGACCCGCTCCAACACCAAAGGGATATGATGCGGCTATGAAGAAAATGTTGAAGTATATGCAAAAGAAAGCCGAAAACTACTATAAAACTGAATTACCTAAATTATATGATATGGGTGCATGGGAGTATCCAGATTTATTGAGACCTGGTATAAAATTTGATAAGATTGTAAATGTCAGAAACAAGAGAGCTGGTGCAGTTTCATTTTTTGTAGATAGAGCAACAGGTGATATTTACAAACCTGCAAGTTTTAGAGCACCCGCTAAAGGTGTACGAGGAAACATATTCAAATCAGACACTTGGAAGAAGTATGATGTCCACGGTGGTTGGTTGTATAGATATAGGTAAGATTATGATAAAACTAAAAAAATTATTGACAGAAAGTGAATACCTAAAAAGAGAGTTTGGTGAATCATTACCTACATTGGATAGTGTTATGAAATTACACCAAGAGGCATCCGAAAGTGGAGTTGATTTGGCCAAAAGAGTTTTGAAGAATCAAACGATGGAAAAGGGTATGGATATGCAAACTGCAAATCTAATCGTAACGATAGATAAGGCATACGATAAAAATCCAAGACTACAAAAGATGTTTCGGTCAATGCCACCAAAGAAAATGATAGGGATTGCTCAACAATTTCGTAAGTAATAATATGATAAAACTAAAAACATTATTATCTGAAGGCCCAATATCTTATCAGAATTATGCAACAGATTCTAAAGATGGTGCATCAAAAGGTGCAATAAAAGATTTTGAAAAAGTATTCAAGAAAGTATCTTTAGAACAAGGTAGACACCCAAAAAATTCTTGGTGGGCAGGTGGTCAAGGTCAAGGTATAAAAGCAGGAACTTCAAGAATAGATAAAAAAGAATCGAGATATCAAGTATCTGAACCTGCAGGATTTGATAAACCAATAAAATTTGAAAAAATTAAGACTATAGAATCTTCCATACAAGTAGGAAGTGATGTAGTACCAGGTAATGAAGAATATGCATTATATACACTCAAAGACTTTTTGAAAGATGTAAAAAAGATGGGTGGATATAAATTGAAAAAGACTTCTGTAAAAACTCATTTTACACTACACAAGGGTGGTAATACATATGCATTATATTTTACACCATCAATGGCTGGAACATATGTAAGTTTGAAATCGAGGTTATAATGAGTAAACAATATTTAGATGCTGAATTTGTTGGTGATGTAGATTTTAGACCTGTTAGAAAAGCTTGGGTGTACAAAAAAGATAAACCTAAAAATGATTATTTTGGGGTTGTTATAGCAAAAAGTAAAGCAAGATATGAGATAGAGTTGGGTAGACATAGTAGTGATGATAAGGCAAAAAAGTATTTCTTATCATACTTGAAAAGAAAATTTACACCAATGGAATCAATATCAAAAGAAGATTTGAGAATATTATTAGAAGAATATGGAGTTGATGGGTTAGCAAAACTTATAAATGAGTACTCAGGAACAACAACAGGATATGGATTGAACACAGGTGATGCTTGGCCTGATGGTATTTTTACAAAGTATGGTGAGGAAAGAATTGTAGGACCTGGTGGGATGCCACGAGGTATGGTTCAAATAGATGTACCAAAGGCTGATGTGGTCTATGGTGGAGATGGTGGAAGAAAGACCATAACACAATCTAAAATGAATCCTGAGAATAAAAAGAAAATGGTAGTGATAGACCCACACGAGTTGAGGGATGATACACCACCATTGTCACCTAAACAAAGAATTTATGGAAGAAGAGCTTTTGGTAAGAATCCAGAGTACACTATTCCTTTAGAAACACACGATATGGTACACACTGCAGATGTTTTGAAAAAACCAACCACGCCACCTGAGGGAAGTGTGAGTGGTGGAATACCTGCAACACCCGAACCAGGATCGAAAAAAGCTGGTAGTTCAAGTGGATATAGACAATTTCAAAAGGGTGGAAAGAGTGTGATGCACGATGTAGATAAATTGTATGTACATAAGAAACTAAAAGAATCTACTTACAAAAGTGTGATGTCACAATTACTTGGTAAAAAAACTAAAAAGTAGATATTTATACTTATATAACGGAGAACAACAATGCCTAAATTAAAAGATTTATTAGAAGAACACTTTATCGCTGGTGGGATAGTATCAACACCTGCACTTGGAGTTGGACAAACTTTCAAGACAAATATGAAAGATAAACCCATCGTTGAGGTTGAAGACGAAGAAAAAGAAGAACCTATCGATGAAAAGAAATTTATGGAATCCGTAAACAATTTCAATAATATCGGTGAAGAACTTTATAGAAAGACATCCTTGAAAGAACTTGCATCCCATTTAGGCTGGGTTTGTGAAACTGCTTCAAGACATGCAGTAAATGAGTTAGATGGATGGTTTGATAAAGTAACCGTTTCTCGTAATATGAAAGAATTGAAAAAACTTGGTGGTAACTTTGGAAAGATTGCTACTGAGGCACAAGACCTACAAGAAAGAATGGCTGTTTTGTATGAAGATATGGGACACATTTTGGGTCGTTATTATACAATTGGTGAGGATAAAAATTCAAAAGTAAAAGAACAGAAAGTAAAGTTCTCAAAATTGATTACACAGAAAAATAATAAGTAGAGGTATAAATGGCAACAAATGTCTCTGTAGTTGTAAAAAACAACAGTGTTGAAAAGGCTCTCAGTATTTTCAAAAGAAAAGTAAAAGAGAGTAAGGTGTTAGTAGAGTATAAAGAACGACAATTTTATACTAAAAAATCTGAAGTAAAGAGAAGAAAGAATATAAAGGCTAAATTACGATTTAAAAAAATATTGGCCGAAATGGACTAATTTTCTAAATTCTATATATTTATATAAAAATAAATACACTATTTTTCTTTATAGTGTACCTGAAATAATAATTCTATTATTGTTCCCCTAATAACAATACTAAAATCCAATCTGGAGATTAAAATGGATGACCTTTTAAAAGAGGCCATTGCAGATGCTAAAGTAGTCAGAGATACAGCTGTTGAAAACGCTCGTCTTGCACTCGCTGAAGCTTTTACACCTAAAATCCAATCGATGTTAACACAGAAGATTCGTCAGGAAGTCGAAGATGAAAATCAAGAAGATGAAATGAAAGATGAAGCTATGGATGACGAAGTTGAAGATGAAGGTGAAGAAGTAGAAGAGGGATACGGAGATGAGGGTGAGCACGAAGATGAAGGCGAAGAAGTCAAAGAAATCGAAGATGAAGTTGAGGACGAAGACGATGAAGTCGAAGAAGGTGAACACGCTGATGAAGATGAAGATGAAGAAGTCGCTGAAATCGAAGACGAAGGTGAACACGATGATGAAGATGACGACCTTGACCTTGAATCTATCTTGAGAGAGTTAGAAAAAGAAGTTGAGGACGAAGACGATGAAGTCGAAGAAGTTTCACACGCTGATGAAGATGAAGAACTTGAAGAAGAACTTAAGTCTTCTGATGTCGGAGCTGCTGATAATAAACTTGACAAAGATGCTGAATCTTCTTCTGATATCGGTAAAGCTGATAAAGCTAAACATACCGAAGGTGTAGAAGACGAAGTTGAAGATGAAGGTGAACACGATGACGAAGAAATGGACGAAGATATCGACCTTGAAGAAATCTTGAAAGCTTTATCTGAAGTCGAAGACGAAGATGAAGAAGTCGAAGAGAATGTCGAGGAAATCACTCAGTTGAAATCTGAACTCGAAGAGTATCGCAATGCCGTCAAATATATGCGAGGCAAACTTAATGAAGTTAACTTGCTAAACGCGAAACTATTATTCACTAACAAATTATTCCGTGCATTCGGATTATCTGAAGGTGATAAGTATCGTGTCGTAGAGACTTTTGACAGAGCAAAGAATTTGAGAGAAGTGAAACTTGTTTACGCTACTCTTGCTGAATCCTTTGGTCAAAAGCCTAAAATTCAAGAATCCAAAGGCAAATCTTCTAAACCTGTTGCTTCAACCAAACCTAAGAATGAATCGAAAGTGATTTCTGAAGGTACTGATCTGAAGAATAGGTTTAAGAAATTAGCTAACATAATATAAGGGAGACTATAATGTCTAATTTTGATTCAATTAAAGGTATAATGGATGGGTATAACCCACACCGTGCCTTAATGGAACAGACCCGTAAGTTAGTCAAGAAGTGGGAGCCAACTGGTTTATTGGAAGGTATTACCGAAGAGAACAAGACACACGGAATGGCTGTTCTTTTGGAAAACCAAGCTCGTCAATTAATTGATGAGGCTTCCAAAACTGGTACTCAATCTAATTCTGAAGAATGGGCAGGTGTTGCTTTACCATTAGTTCGTAGAATTTTTGGTGAATTAGCTGCTCAAGACTTTGTTAGTGTTCAACCTATGAACCTACCAAGTGGTCTTATCTTCTATCTTGACTTCAAGTATGGTAGTGCACAACCTGGTTTCACTCAAAACTCTGATGTGTTTGGTAACACTTCAGGTTCTGGTGATGCTTCTGGTGGTCTTTATGGTGCTGGTAAATTCGGATATTCTATAAACGAAGCTGAATCAGGTAACCATGCTATCGCTGCTCTTACTGGATCTGCAACTCTTGCAATGATTGATTTTGATAACACTGTTTCAGAATCTATTGCTAACTTAAAGTACTATCTACTACCTATTTCTGGTTCTTCCAATGGTGACATTGGTGGCATTCGTGCTTGGGAACCTGTTGGTAACGATAGTGCACTAACAACTTGGTATCCTGCGTTTACCAAACCAGCTAACTCTTCTAATGAAGTTGTTGCTGCTGACGCTGCTACTCACATTCGTTTTGTCGTTGATGAGAATGCGAAGAATGATACAGCAAAATTCAAGTATCATAAACAACCTACTGATATCACTCGTGGTGACTTTGAAGCTTCACCAGCTGCTGGTTCAGATGGTGGTTTCTCTGGTGAAGGTGATGCTGGAATACCAGAAATCGATATTTCTCTAAGAAGTATTCCGATTGTTGCGAAAACTCGTAAGTTGAAAGCTGTCTGGACTCCAGAACTTGCTCAAGACCTAAATGCTTATCATAGTGTTGATGCAGAAGCTGAATTGACTTCACTTCTATCCGAGTACATTTCAATGGAAATCGATTTAGAAATCCTTGACTTGTTATTGGTAAATGCTAACGCTAAGACAGAATACTGGTCAGCAAAAATTGCTAATGAGTATAATTCTGGTACTGGTGCTTTCGCTGAGACTGCAACAAACCAGTCTGCTTACACTAAAGGAACTTGGTTCCAGACTCTTGGAAACAAGTTACAATCTGTTTCAAATGCAATTCATCAGAAGACCCTCAGAGGTGGTGCTAACTTTATCGTAGTTTCTCCTGAAACTGCTACCATCATTGAGTCTATTCCTGGATTCGCAGCTGATTCCGATGGTGCTGCAACTAACAATCAATACGCGATGGGCGTACAAAAAGTAGGGGCTCTAAATAACAGATATACTGTTTACAAGAACCCTTATATGATCGAAAACCAGATTCTATGTGGATTTAGAGGTTCTAACTTCCTCGAATCAGGTGCCGTGTATGCTCCGTATGTACCATTGATTATGACACCTCTCGTATACGACCCAACCAACTTTACTCCGCGTAAAGGTGTGATGACTCGTTATGCGAAGAAAGTCGTAAGACCTGAGTTCTACGGAAAAGTCATCGTTGCTGATGTTGATTTGGTGTAAACCAAATAGGTTAGTGTAAGGCTGGTTTAGACTTATATTGACCAAACTTAAAAGAGGGGAGTAAAAACTCCCCTCTTTTTTTGCCTGTTATATTTATTACTGTAATATTACATACATTCTAATTAGGAGAAATAAATGCCACAAGCATCAATATGGGATGGTAGTTCTACCTTTACAACAGGTTCTACACCATTTGGATTCTATGATACAGATTCAGATTTCCAAACTGAGGCTGATAACTTTGCGAAGTGGTGTGCAAAAAGATTAGGTTATCCAATTATGGATGTGGAATTGAACTCAGGTTCATTCTACGCAATACTTGAAGAATCTATAACTGAATATTCTGCACAAGTAAATCAGTACAATATAAAAGACAATCTACTTTCTTTACAAGGACAATCTACAGGTTCTAATTTGACACATAGAAATGTCACTCAAACATTTGGTAGAACCATACAGATATCAGAACAATATGGTACAGAAGCTTTAGTGGGTGGTACTACTGATTTGAAACACGGTTCAATACAAATAAACTCAGGTTCACAAGAGTATGATTTGAATACATTGTGGGCTGATGTATCTGAAAGTGGAGAGGCAATTGAAGTTAGACGAGTATTTCACGAGGCCGCACCATCTATTCAAAGATACTTTGACCCATATGCAGGAACTGGTCAAGGTACTATAAATATGTTGGATGGATTTGGATTTGGAAATTATTCACCTGCAGTAACTTTTCTTATGATGCCAATATATGCAGATTTGTTGAGAGTTCAAGCAATTGAATTCAATGATATGATTAGAAAATCTGCTTATTCATTTGAATTGGTAAATAATAAACTTAAAATCTTTCCAAACCCAACAGGAGATGACACAATACATTTTCAATATATGGTAAAGAGTGAAAAGGACTCATCATTGAAAGCTCCACACGGTGGTTCTACACTTGGTGTGGTTAGTGATGTTTCCAATGCACCATATGAGAATATGGTTTATACACAGATAAACGATGTTGGTAAACAATGGATTCGTAAGTATGGATTAGCTTTAGCAAAAGAATTATTGGGTATGATTCGTAGTAAATATTCATCAGTTCCTATACCAAATGCCGAAGTAAATCTCGATGGTGAGACATTGAGGAGTGAGGCAAATGCTGAAAAGGAACAATTGATAACCCAACTTCGTGAGTACTTAGACCAATCATCTCGTAGGTCATTGATGGAAGCCGAAAGAGATGAGAGTGAATATCTACAAGATAAGTTAGGTAGAATACCAATAAACATATATGTAGGATAATCTGATGGCTAGTCGGTTTTTATCTTCAAGAGACATAGAACAATTTACTCGTTTCAACAGAGAATTAGTTGGTGATTTAAAACGAGATAAAGATGGTATAATAAATCAACTTGTAAAGATATTTCAAATATCTGCATCTGATACTAAAACAAACTTATATGGTGAGGCAGTAGGTGGAGTAAAAACATTTTCACCTGGTGTTGAGTTACCTTGTACTATACAGGCAGATGATTTCGATTTCAATACGGATGAGTTTGGTCCTGATTTACGACAAACTGTTGTGTATAGTTTTATGAGAGATACTTTGATAGAGGCTGATTTCAGACCAGAAATTGGTGATATTATTGATTGGAATCACGCTCATTGGGAAATAAATTCAATAAATGAAAATCAATTGATTGGTGGAAAATATGATGAGAACTTTTCAGTAGTATGTAATACTCATCTAATTAGAAAAAGTGCACTGAATATTGAGAGGATTAGAAGTATATAATGGCAAGTAAATCTAAACCAGTTCCAAGAACTCAAAGAAACATCCAACGAGATGTACCGAGTAATAGGGGATATGAGTTACGAAGAGATAATGATACTACAAAAAATGTACAAGTATCTCTTATTGACCACGATTCCGCCATTATGTTTTACTTCAATGAGGTGATAAAACCAACTGTGGTTGAGGGAGATGAACAGATAAAAGTTCCTGTATTGTATTCTAATCCTGAGAGATGGAAGTCAATAAATAAAGATGGATATATACGAGATTCAAAAAGAAGTATTATAACTCCATTGGTTGTATTTCGTAGAACGAGTATACAAAAAGATGATACTATTGCTGTAGATAAATTCGACCCAACCAAACCAAAATTATTTTATACATTTGAACAAAAGTATTCTCAAAAAAATAGATATGATAGATTTTCACAACAAATAGGATTATTACAACAAAAAGAATATTATAATGTTGCAGTACCAGATTATATGACTATGAATTATGAGGCAATAATTTGGACTTCTTATGTTGCTCAAATGAATCAGTTGGTAGAGAAGATAAATTTTTCTGATGGTGCATATTGGGGAGAACCAAACAAATTCAAGTTCAAAGTAAATATAGATAGTTTTGAAGATAGTACAGAATTTGGAGACAATGAAAGAATTATAAAAACTACATTCAATTTTAGTTTTAGAGGATATCTAATACCTGAGAGTTTCAATGAATTTATGAATACTCAAAAGTATTTTACACCAAGTAGAATCGACATAGAAGATAACACAGGATTACAATTTACACCTAATTTTGGTATAGGTGGAAATAAATTAGAAGTCTTACATACACAGGCAAAAGGAAGTGGTATACCAAATCAACTTGGTGGTGCAACAGATTTTATGAGAGGTGCTACAAGAAGTGGTGGTGGTGAGGCACAAGACATACAATTTACAAATACATTTGGTGGTGAAACTTTATATACTATGAGAAATGGTGGAGAACCAACGAGTTCTGCAGATACTACGGCAGTATTACAATTTGGATTTGCTGAATCTAATTATGAATTGAAGAGTTTTGTGATATCAGGAAGTTCAAGTTCATCCTTATATAATATTCCAGACCAATCACAACAGACTGCTTCAGTATATTCATTGACATCATCAATCGATACTGGATTTCAGTTACGAAATGGTAGTTTGAATATATCTATAAATGGAGTTGATTTGAGTTCTGAACAAAATCAATTACAATCTGGCTCTGTTGATTTCTTTATAAGTTCATCACAACAAGAATTTTTAGTTCGTAAACCAACAGTAGAAGACCCATTTCACGGACATAATATAGACCAAACAGAATTTCTAACCATTAGATTTCAACAAGAAAAGGTATTCTAATGGCACAAAATTATTTGAAAGGTGTAAAACACGAATTTATAAAACCAGTATCCGAATCTAAATTTAGTGGTGATGTATTGGTATTTAGAGATTCTGATAAGAATCCAATAGAATACTCAATGAATATGAGGTCAGGAGGACCAAAGACAAGAACAGATGTTGTAAATTTTGAGGGTGGTGATAATAATTTTACAAGAAGAGTTCAAAGATTTAAGTATCAGGATATTTATTTTCAGAATAGTGACTTCTATGATTTTGAACCAGATTTGACCGAAGGTTATGAATTAAAACCAGGCACAGTAAGATTGAAAATAAATGGAGTACAACAAAGAACAAATCATCTTGACCCACGAAAAAGTGAAGGTGTAGATTTTTCTTTAGATGCAACTTTATCAAAGATAAGATTGTATAAACCAAGACCAGGTGACCCATATACAGATGGTTCTGGTGCTACAAGATATTATAATTTTTATGGATATGAGATTAGATCTGGTAGTTATTTTTCAGATGAAATAGAAGTCAAATATTCACAGGAGAGTATGTAATGGCATTAATAGATTTAACAACACAGGCTTTACCACCACAAGTACCATCTAAGGTATTGACCACTACTGCAGTAACAGAATCTGCTACAGGAACTTTTAGAATAAAATGGGATGATATCTCAATTGACTTATTATCAACTGGTTCTTTTGATTTGGGTATTGGTAATCATTTGATAGCAACTGCAATATATGCTACTGGTTCTAATGGTCAAGAAGAAGCTATAAGAATTTTACCATCTAATGGTCCTGATGGGCCTTTTTCTACTGGTTCTGTAATCGTACAAGGTGATTTGATTGTAAGAGGAAATACTACACAACAGAATGTAGAGTCTATGGTTGTAAAAGACCCAATATTAGATTTGAATTATTCTGGTTCAGCGGAACAAGGATTGACCGATAGTGACTATGGTGGTTTGAGAATTGCTAGGTCGGGTAGTAATCCAGCAAAAATTGTATTTGAAGAATCATCTGATAGGTGGAGAGTTGATGTTGGACTAAATGCATATAGTACTTTGGTTAGTGTAGATTCAACTGATACATTGACAAATAAAACTATAACAGGATTAGCAAATTCTACCTTGGCAACATCTGCTTCATTGACACTCGATGGTGGATTTATAAGAGGTGGTAGATATGCACAACACGATAATGAATACACCACTAAAGCTTATGTAGATGCCGCACTTGGTTCAGGTGAATTTGGTGTATACTTTAGAAAGAATTTTGTTAAAAAGGCTGGTACTATTAATGCAACAACTGCAAGTTTTACTGCAGTAACCGCATCTGCACCAGGTTCATTGACGGCTACAAATGAACAAGACTTTTCATTCTTTATCAATGGTGCCTATATGGAACACGATGCATTAACAATACAACAAGATGGGGGACAATTTCTACTAAAAGTTGATTCTGATGAGATAGGATACACTTTAGAAAGTGACGATGAAATAATTGCACACGGAAAATTTAACTCATAATTTTATTAGAATTTGAAAAACAAATATTTATAGATGATAAGCTTATACATCTAAAATAACGGAATTACCATATATGGCAAAACTTGATAGTAAACAACTATTACCACTACTTACAGGATCATTCGAGTTATCAGGAAGTCTACAATTATCTTCCGATAGTTCTATTACAGGTTCTATCTCTGGTTCATTCAAAGGTGAGGGAGATAACCTAACATTTGGCCCTGCTAAACAACCTTTTTCGGACATATCTGAATCTCTTGGTGATAGACTTGATACCATAGAAGGTGATAGTCCACAACAATTAGGTGAAACTAATACACCAACATTTGCAGGTCTGAGTATAACCAATGGTCTAACTGTTGGTGGTGACATAACTGCAGAATCCTTTATAGTTAGTTCCTCCGTAACCCATATGACACAATCATTCTCAAGTGGTTCTACTGTTTTTGGGGATACTTTAGACGATACTCACGAATTTACAGGTTCATTAATATTCACTGGTTCTATGGTAATACCAGTTGTAGATACATTTCCTACAAGTTCTGCAGACAAACCGTTCAAATCAGGTTCTATATTTTATTTTGATGAGGGAACTGGAGGAACTCCATCAAGACCATCTAAACAAGTATATGTTTATAGTGGTGCATCATCAGATGGTTTCAATGCAATATCCACAAGTGGTACAAGTGGTACGAGTGGAACTGCAGGTACATCAGGTACAAGTGGGTCAAGTGGTACGAGTGGTTCATCAGGAACAAGTGGTACAAACGGAACAAGTGGTTCTTCGGGCTCAAGTGGTACAAGTGGAACATCTGGAACAAGTGGTTCAAGTGGAACATCTGGCTCAAGTGGAACATC
>VTLG01009206.1_pt1 | contig 116038 bp, 133 predicted proteins | sample 4694571 | NCBI WGS metagenome assembly VTLG01 (sample SAMN12604809, study PRJNA352737) | marine metagenome | biome: ENVO:00000447; feature: ENVO:00000209|ENVO:00000569|ENVO:01000036; material: ENVO:00002151; isolation source: viral sequences binned using virsorter ... | reverse complement strand
CGCATCCTTCCTGGCAAGGATGAAGATACCCAATTCTATGCAGAGACTAAGATCCATAGAATTATGAACGCGGATAGCAAGATCCGTAATGTCCACTGTCGGAAGATTCATGGGGAGAAGTGTACTCTCTGTGACCTCTACTTCGGACTCTGGAAGACTGGTGTTAAGGACGATGAAACTCTGGCACGCCAGATTAAGGGACGTTCACGGTATTACATGAACGTGGTAGATAGGGAGACAGGGAAGGTGAAGATCCTTTCCATAGGTATTATGATCTTCCAGAAGCTCCTCAACACCATCTTAGATGAGGATTACGGGGATATCACTGACCTTAAGACTGGTCATGATTTTAAGATAATCAAGGTTATGGAGGGGCAGTTCCCCAAATATGATCAATCACAAGCACGTCCCAAGCCCAGCGAAGCAGGCTCTAAGGCTGAAATGGCTGAGTGGATGGATTCTCTTCATGATGTTCACGGTTTAGTGAAGCTGGAAGAGTATGAGGATGTTCTCGCTGTTTCGGAGGAAATTACTCCTCCGTCTATGCGTTCACGGGTGCTGACTGAGGCACCTGGAAAAGCGGGCTCAGATGATGAGTTCCTTAACAAGATGCAGAGTTAGGAAATAAATTATGGAATGGTTAGAATCGTTATTAACGTCTGAGGCAGTATGGACTCTTTTGGCTGTAGTCCTCACAGGAGCCTTAGGTTTTCTATGGCGCCTACTGGCGCGAGTTGGAGTAGAGACAGAGGCTGTCGATACTCTGCGTAACGCAGTCTCCCTTGTGGGAGATGATTTTGTTGTGTGGCGTAAGCGTGCAAATGCGGATGGAAGGTTGACAGCCGAGGAGCGAGAGGAAGCTAAGACTCTTGCTATCGCTAAGGCTAGAGAATTAGCTACTGGACCTGTTTTGAGAATGCTAACTAAGTGGGGGACAACTAAATTATCTGCCCTCATTACTCGTGTCGTTCAAGGAGATAAGTGATATGAGAAAAATAGCAATTGTTTTAGCGTTTGTTTCGATGATGAGTTTAGGCTCCTGTATGGGTGGCCCCCTTATGTTGGGCGAAGCTATTGATGACATGGTGGTGGATGTAATTCCTGAGCGGGATGGATCTAGTGAAACACCTGAATTTTATCTACCCTTTGTTGGTGATCTTCACAAGGTCGAGTGGGAATGGCAGATGCTCTTTCCTTGGACTTGGTTTGGTATTGGAGAAAATTGAGAGTGAAATGGTTGCTTTCAATTCTAACCTCTTTTTTCAAAGTTTTACTCCCTTTTCTTTGGGAGAAAATAAATGCGCCTGACACTCTTAAAGACGCTCAGCCTCTTCCTGATCCTGTGCGTAATGCCCTGTATGACAGGGTGCGGAACCACCCAGGCTATAATCATCGGATCTGATGATATAGTTAGGACGGGCTCCGATGTTGAAGGCCATGTATACACTTGGGACGGCACTAATTGGATCAAGTCTGATAATAAGGTCAGGCTCCCAGAGGGGATGTACATAGTTCCTCCAAGAAATAATTAGTTCTTTAAAGGTATTACTATTATAAGGAGGTAGTTAAACTACCTCCTTTTTTTTAGGTGAACTATGGAAAAATTAAAAATATTAGGCGTATTCGCAAATGAAGGAGGCTGTGCCTACTATCGTTTGATAATGCCTCTCCAGAAACTGGCGCAGCTTTACCCCGAGAAGGTGGAGGTTAAGTTTTCCCAAAACCCCTTAGGATTAAATACAGAGACAGGGGAGATGCCCCCAGACGACGCAGAGTATAATTTACTCGATTGGGCAGATATTGTTGTCATAAATAACATTTCTAATTTTGGTGGTCCTTACACGGCAAGAGTAATTGGGTTGTCAAAACAGAGAGGAAAATTTGTACATTTTGATACCGATGATCTTCTAACTGATTTGTATGAAGGCCACAGATTAAAACAAACTTACGAGGACAGGAATCTATATGACATTACTAAGTGGATGTACCACACAGCAGACTTGGTGACAGTAACGCAGAGAAAGTTCGCAGAGAGGGTTAAGCCTTTTGTTGGGGGTGTTTTGGCTGTTGTTAAAAACTCTATTGATTATACTCTGCCGTGCTGGGGGATGCCTAAAACTCGTGTTAAGAATAAGACACGCATTGGGTGGGCTGGAGGTATTCATCATGAAGAGGATGTGAAAGAGTTCGCAGGGGTGGCCTTGTCAGTTAATCAAAAAGCGGGCATGGAGAGGGTCCAGTGGGATTTTTATGGTTCTCCCCCTCCTGTTGAAAAGGGAAAACCTAAGGAGTGGCAACACGAGGTATGGGATAATTATAGACGTATTTTGCTTAGAGGGTTTAAGAATGCTAAGAATTGGACTATAGGACAAGCTCTTCCGCCTGATAGATACGGGAGTATGTATTCTATGATGGACGTTGCCATTGCTCCTCTTCAAATGAATGAGTTTAATGATTCTAAGTCTGAAATTAAAGTAGCCGAGTGTGGTAGGTATAAAGTTCCATTAATTGCTTCGAATGTGGGGTGTTATGATGAGACCATTATTAACGGTAAGACAGGATTTTTAATTGATCCTGATGCCCCTAAAACTGAATGGGTACGTCTTCTCACTAAATGTATAAAAAATCCAAAGTTAGTAAAAGAAATGGGCAATAATCTGTACGAGGTAACAGAGGAATATTTTGATATTAACAAGGTGGTGAAGCATAGGCTTACCCTTTATGAGGAATGTTTTAAGCTCCTAAATGAAAGACACAAAGAAGCCACGTATAATAAGGAGTGGACCTTTAATGAAAACAGTTAGAATACTCTCTGGGTGGTCAAACCCTGGCGGATCTACCGTAGCCTTTATTAATTTAACGAACTTGTTAAATGAGGCAGGCATAAATACTATTTTTTATGGTCCCCATAGTTGGCATCTGGATAAGTGTAATGGGGAGCCTACGCAACAATTAGATATTAGTGATAATGATGATAGATTGATAGCACATTTTATTCCTTTGAAAGAGGAAAAAACACCTCTTAGAAAGGTTATATTTTCTTGTCATGAAACAAACTTGTACCCTCTGCAAGAGAAGTGCATGGTTGCGGCTGACGAGCTTCATTTTGTCTCTGAAAAGCAGAGAGAGTGGCACGAGATGGACATGCCATCCACCGTGATTCCAAACGTAGTGCGCGTGGGCAAAAGGAGAGGTAATCATAAGCGAGGTTACGTTGGAGTTATAGGGAGCGTAGACAGCCACAAGCAAACTGGGCTCGCCATAGAAGAAGCGTTAGCGAATGAGCCCAAAAGTACTAAGGTTTTAATTTTTGGAGCGGTGACCAATGAAGAATATTATATCGAACATGTTAAGCCTTTATTAAATAATAAAAGAGTGCGGTTTGCTGGAAAGTATGATAACAAAGATGTAATGTATAACATGATTGATGCCGCCTACCATGCTAGCAAGTATGAAACCTACGGGCTCATCAAACATGAGTGTGCATTACATGGGATTCCTTTCAATGATTTGAATAAATCTTCAGAGCATTCTGAGTATTGGGAGGATGAGAGGATACTAGAAGCATGGAAAACTCTTTTAGAATTGTAACCCCTGTTTATAACGCGGGAGAGTGGATAGGAAAGTGCATCCAGTCTACTAAAGAGCAGACTTATTCTAATTTTCATCAAGTAATAATAGATGACGCATCCACTGACCAAACTGTTCAGAATGCCAAGGCTGCTATTGGGGAAGATTCTCGATTCAGTGTATTAAAAAACCCTGAGAGGCGAGGCACAGTTTATAATCATCGAAAGGGTGTAGAGTTTTTTAAGAGAGAGGGAGAAGATGTAGTAATTCATCTAGACGGGGATGATTGGTTTTACGACAAGAATGTATTAGATAAGGTAAATAAGATTTATAATGATACTGGGTGTTGGTTAACCTATGGAAGTTATGAAGCTACAACGGGAGCCGAGTGTGTGGCTAGAGAATATACGAAGTCCCCACGGCAAGCTGTTATAGATGGATGGCCCTTCTCTCACCTCAGAACATTTAAAAGATTTCTGTGGGACACATTGGAGGATCATCATTTTAAAGACTCGCAGGGGGAATACTATAAGGCAGCAGCCGACGTAGTTATATTTGTTCCTATCCTAGAAAAGATTGGTTACTCTCATGTAAAGTTTATTGAAGATCCTCTTTTAGTTTATAATTTATCTACTGAAAATAATGAACATAAAACTATGCTTCAAGAACAGGTGAAGGTAGCGTTGGATGTCATCCAAAGATAAACATGTTTGTTTAATTATTCCCCCCTCTCCTTTTCTCTTGGATGAAAGAGTTATAATGCATATTGGCATTTTAAAGGTGGCAGCAGCCTTAGAGGAAAAAGGGTGGTCCATAGATTGTTTAGATCTAGCAGGGATAGATAATTATTACGACGTTCTAGACAAATATTTAGAACATAATCCCACGTTCAAGTGTGGCATTACAGCTACCACCCCTCAAATGCCTTTTGCTATGAACATCGCACGGCATCTTAAAGAAAAAAATGCAGATATAAAGATAGTACTGGGTGGAACACACGTTTCTTTAATGCATTCTGCTAAAAAGAAAGAAGATAAAAAAGGGATTATCGGAAGAGCGTCGATTGATATAGAAAAATTGAAGGAAATATTTGATGCACTGGTATGTGGGGATGGAGAGTTAGCTATTTTTGAAGCCTTAAATTTTGAAAAGGTTATTGTAGACGCTGATGACAAGAAGAGTGATTACTTTTTAACAGACGAGCAATTCTCCACACTGCCATGGCCCTCCAGGCATCTCGTAGACGTGGACTCTTATAACTTTGAAATAGATGGGAAAAGAGCCACCAGCTTAATATGCCAATTGGGGTGCCCATTTAGATGTACTTTTTGTGGGGGGAGGAATTCTCCCTTTTTACGGAAGATACGAACGCGAAGCGCAGATTCTGTAGTTGATGAGCTTAGGTACTTATACGATACCTATGGGTTTACTGGGTATATGTTTTATGACGATGAACTTAACGTTAACAAAGAGTGGGAAACCCTCCTAGAAAAAATAGTGGAGCTTCAAAAAGATATTGGGGAAGATTTTAATTTAAGGGGGTTTGTAAAAGCAGAATTATTTAATCAACGTCAAGCTGATCTTATGTATGGTGCAGGCTTTAGATGGTTACTAACTGGGTTTGAATCAGGCGACGAAAGAATTTTAGTAAACATAGACAAAAATGCTACTTTGGAAGACAATACTAAATGTGTAACGTATGCTAAGGAAGCGGGTTTAAAGGTAAAAGCGTTGATGTCTGTGGGCCACGCAGGCGAAAGCGCAGCCAGCGTAAAGAACACTAAGGATTGGTTGCTTGCGGTAGAGCCTGAAGAGTTTGATTGTACCATCATATCTACTTACCCTGGCTCCCCTTATTTTGATGACGCTGTAGTGGAGAACGGAGTATACACCTATACTAGTCCTAAAACAGGGGACAAGCTTTTTCAAAAAGACTTAGATTATTTTAAGAACCCTGATTATTATAAAGGAGATCCTAGTGGGGGATATATTTCTTATGTGTGGACTGAGCATATTTCTCCTGAAGAGTTAGTGGACGCCAGGGATGCCCTGGAAAATGAAGTGCGGGACGTACTAAAAATTCCATTTAACCCAGCAGGGGGTAAGATAAAGTTTGAACATAGCATGGGACAAGGAAATATACCCTCCTCTGTTCTTAGAAGAAATTATTAATGGATACGATATACTTAGTTATTCCTAGATGGTTTTATCCTCATAATTTGGGGGACTCAGTTCACTGGACCTTTGCTCCTACGGTGTTAAAGAAAGAATACCCTAATTCTAAATTGGTAGTGTTCACTCATGGGGAATTAATCGAAGTTTTGAAAGACAACCCTTTAGTAGATGAGGTACATCCCCCTACTTTAGATTTGGTGGCAGACTATGATTTTTGGAAAACAGAAGCACTAACAGGAAGAAAACGCCTTCCGCCTAATATGTTCACATTGTTCGCAGAGCATCACCCCAAAGTATGGAGCTACTGGAGTGAGAATTTTGATTTCTTATATAAACATCCTACAGCAAATTTGGTGTCTGTTAATTCGTTGCTCCAGTTAGGAATGGAAAAATATTTATATGATGGAACAGATTTATTCCCTAAAATTTATATTGATAAAGCTCCCCGAGAGGATAAAACTTTAGCTATTGTACCTGCCGAAAAAGTTTCTTTTGCTAATCCTGGTCCCCATTTAGGCTGTGATGGGAAAGGATTCAGATTTAATGGGGACAAGGGAGAATCATGGAGAAGTTTTGTGGGAGAAATTAAGAGGCTAGATCCAACTATTAAAATAGTGGAATATTCTAAGGATTTCCTAGGGTTCGGTGACGAGCATGTAGGTCATTTACCGTGGAAACAGTTAGCATATGAAGCTTCTAAGGTTAGAGTGGGAGTTCTTTCCGATGGAGGGATGCACCACCTGTTCCATTCCCAGGAAACTCCTGTAGTGTTGTTATCGGCCCAGACGATTAACAAGTTCTATCATTATTCTACTAAAAGTTCCACCGACTATCCTGAATTATATTCTGAATGTCTGGAAAAATGTGGTTCAACTATTAGAAGATTAGCTTCCTGGGATACGTTGAACGAGACATGCGACCATTCATGTGAAAAAGTAGATCCCCTGTTGTTGGCTCAGAAAGTTTATAAGGATTTTTTTGATGAAAATGATATTTTGTAACGGTTGTTTTGATGTTCTCCATAGGGGTCATATAGAACTATTAAAATATGCTAGATCTCTGGGGGATAAACTTGTGGTAGGGATAGATTCAGATGAGAGAGTTAAATATTTAAAAGGAAGCACCCGTCCTTTTAATTCCCAAGACGACAGGAAATCTATGTTAGAATCTATTAAATATATAGATGAAGTTTTTATTTTTGGATCTGAAGGGGAATTAGAATTACTTATTAAGGATTTAAAACCTTCTACTATGATAGTTGGTGAGGAATATAAAGATAAAAAGGTGGTTGGGCACACCCCTGACATAGAACTAAGGTTTTTTAACAAGATTAATGGATACTCCACAACTGATTTCATCAAAAATATTACTAGTAGGTGATTCCTGTGTTGACGAATACCTGATAGGACATGTCAGTAGGCTGAGCCCCGAGGCTCCTGTCCCGATAGTGGATATTACCGAAACTATATCCAGCGGAGGAATGGCTGCTAACGTTTTAAGTAACTTAGTGTCTTTAGGGAATGAAGTAGATTTTTTAACCAATCGCCATACTCTTAAAAAGACTAGAGTTATAGATTCAAAATCTAATCAACAACTTCTTAGAATAGATAGAGAAGGAGAAATAGATTCTTTCGACATGGCTTCTGTCTTATCTGCACCCACAAAGTATGATGCCTTCGTTGTATCAGATTACGATAAAGGGTTTATTAATTTAGAGTCTCTATTAAAACTAATAGAGATAGGGCATAAACAAAATATACCCATATTCATAGATTCCAAGAAGATAAATTTGTTTGGGGTAAAAGATTGTTTTATAAAAATAAATCAAAAAGAATACGATTCATTAACTATGTTCTCCCCCGACAACGAATTTATAATTACATTAGGGGACAAGGGGGCTCGATGGAAAGATAGGGTGATCCCCACGAAGAAAAGATCTGTCTTTGATGTGTGTGGTGCGGGAGACACTTTTTTAGCTGCGTTCGTATCTGCCTATTTGTCAGGCCGCGATATGATGGGAAGCATAGAGTTCGCCAACGAGTGCGCCTCTATTGCCGTCACTAAGTTAGGTTGTTATGCGATTACCTTAGAAGATATAGAGAATTAAAATGAATGTACTTCTGACTGGGCATCTAGGATTTATAGGACAGAATCTCCACGAAGCTCTTACATCTTTAGAAAATATAGATACAGTCCACACTACCGACAGCCCGTGGAACTGGGAGGATATCGAAGAGAAGGTAAAGAAATCTTCCGTTATTTTTCATCAAGGGGCCATAACGGATACTCTCTATGCTGATTTTCATCAAATGATGGAGCATAATTTTAATTTTAGTATTAAGCTTTTTGATCTCGCTAAAAAATACTGTAAACGAGTGATTTATGCGTCTAGTGCTGGGTGCTACGACCACCAAGGAAAGGAAGGCTCCCCTTTAGCTACATCTTACGCATGGAGCAAGTACGCAGCCGAGAAGTATGGGTCCGTTTTGTTGGGTGATAGATTTGTGGGATTAAGATATTTTAATGTTTATGGTCCGCACGAAGGGCACAAGGGGAAGATGTCTTCCATGATATATCAAATTTATAAGAAGAAAGATGAAGAAATACCTAAACTATTCCCTGGAAACCCTCGAAGAGATTTTGTGTATGTAAAGGATGTGGTAAGTGCGAATATCCACGCTGCTTTCTCCAATGTAGGGGGTACATACGATGTGGGGTCAGGAACCCCGCGCCTGTTTGAGGATATATGTAGTACAATGAATATTTCGTGGTCTTACTTTGAAAAGGAAGAAGTCCCTTCTTTCTATCAAAATTTTACCCAAGCAGACAGAGAGAAATTTTTACCTCTGTGGTATCCTAAGTTTACTCTCGAAAATGGCATAAAAGATTATATGGAGTACCTAGAAAATGAAGTTACCTGAGTTTCACCCAAAAGGGTGGGGATATGAGCAGTGGATAGTAAACAATGAAAAATATTGTGGTAAATTGATGCGGTTTATCCAAGGGAAAGAATGCTCTTGGCACTACCACAAGGTTAAACATGAAACTTTTTATATCCACGAGGGGCAGTTAAAGGTTACGTTTGGGATGGGAGATGATTTGATGAAGGCTTCGTTTAAAATTCTAGGTCCTGGCGAGGTATTTGAAGTGTCCCCTGGTATGAGACACAAAATGGTAGCCGTTGAAGGAGACTGCACCATGTTTGAATTTTCTACCACCCACATGGAAGATGATAGTTATAGGATAATAAAAGGTAATCAAGTTAGGTACATTTTGAAGACCCCCATGTGATGAATACCACAGGTAAAGTTATGTTGGTGGCTGCATATTCTGTGATAGAGCCATTAGGTCTTTTGCACTTGGGAGGTCTTGCTAGAGATATAGGGTGGGACAGAAAATTTTGTCTTATAAAAAATCACGATTTTGATCCTCTCTTTGAATCTATCCGAACCTATGCACCTAATATAATTGGATTTAATATTTACACAGGCAACCATATTCAAACCTTTGAAGCAATTGATAAAATTAAAGAAGAATTTCCTACAATTGAAATAATATTAGGAGGTCCTCACGCTACTTATTTTCCTTCTGATTCAATAGAACATGCTGATTATGTGGTGATGAGCGAGGGGTTCAGAGCTTTCCGTAGAATCCTTCTGGGAGAAGCGGAGAAAGGAATCATTCCGCTTTCTAAAACTGAAAAATTTCCATTTCCTGATAGGGAACGTTTATATACCGAGTACCCCGAATATGGGACGAGCCGAATAAAAAGTGTTATAGGCATGACAGGGTGCCCTTACAGGTGTACCTACTGTTATAACAGCAGTAGACCAGAAGATATTAAAACTACTCCAGAAATAGCAGAGAAAATTGCTGCTTCTTTGGGAGCCAGCGGTCGTTTATTTCCTTACAACGTGCGAGATGTTGAGGAGGTAGTAAAAGAGGCGGAATATCTGGTTACTAATTGGCCTACTGAAGTAATTTATTTTCAAGATGATGTTCATGGGTTTGATATAAAAGAGTGGCTTCCCGAGTTATCTCAAAAATGGAAGAAAAGAGTGAAGGTTCCTTATCATGCACAGATGAGATGGGAGATGACAACAGGCAAAGGAGGAGAAGATAGGTTAGACTTGGTGAAAAGGGCAGGCTGTCAGGGACTAACCTTAGCTATAGAGGCGGCAGACCACTCTATTCGGAAAGAAGTATTAGACAGGGCTACTCCCCAAGAACAAATGTATGAAGGAATGAAGAATGTAATTGATAGAGGATTAAAAGTAAGAACTGAACAAATTACAGCCCTTCCCTATGGAGCAACTACTGAGCCAAGTCCTATTAATCTTGATGCTGATTTATCTCTGGTAGAGTTGAATGTTGATCTCAAAAAAGAAACGGGGGGGCCGACGATGGCATGGGCTTCCACGTTTGCTCCTTACGCTGGAACTAAGTTAGGTATTTATTCTTCTGATAATGGTCATTATGAGGGATTAGATAATTATGATGTCCCTGATACTTTCTTTAAGAGTAGTGTGCTTAGATTTCCTAAAAAATGGGAGGGGGTTGAGTTGCGGGATAAAAAGGATGATCAGGGTGTTTGGCTAGATGATGTAGAATTAGAAAAATATAGAACAAGAAATGCTTGTTTGAGAGCATACTTTAATGTTCTTTGCTTAATCCCCGATGGGCATCTGCTGGCAAGAACCTTTCTTACTTCAAATTCTGATTATTCTCCTGAGAGTTTGGGGGTGTATATCACCGACCACTTAAAAGAGCACCCCAGCGATGAGGCTAAGAAATTATTGAACTCTATTTCTTTGTTAAAGAAGGGGAAGTATTGTAAAAATATTACATCCCTTATTTCTTACTTTGGGTGTGTACCTAAGGCATCTCTTCTTATTGAGAGATATTTAAAATATTTGTCCACTCATGAGGGAGATTCTACTTATATTCTTTCTACCGCAACGCGACATCATTTGTATGAAGAAATCTTGTATAATGAATAAGGAGACGCTAGATGAAAAAAGCTATTTTTAATTTATGTATAGGGGGAGTTAGACCCCATTGGCAAAAGTGTTTACAATCACAACACGCTTATTGTGAAAAGTACGGCATCCAGCACTTTATGTCTCATCAAATGAGTACTGCGTGGCCTTACGGACCCAATCCCACTGCTAACTTCTTTTTTGAGAAGCTACAGATTCGCCAGCTATTCAGCCAGGATTTTGATCAGGTACTTTACTTGGATGCAGATATTTTAATCACACCGGACGCAAAAAATATATTTGAAGAGTATCCTGATCCTGGGAAATACTATGGCTACGATGAAAGCCAAGAGGTGGGGATAAGGGGAAAAACTTTATACGGGGAAGAGGAAGACGTTATGGATAGAGATCCTTACGTTAAAAGAGTTATTGAAAATTTAAATGAACCTTTCTCTTGGAAAAAGAATGAAAGAGGAAAGCATGTTTATTATAACATGGGGGTAATGTTGTTCGGGAGCGAGAGTAGTGGTTGGATAATGGACGAAGAAAAATTGTTGTCGTTAAAAGACTGTCAACACATATATGATTTTAATGATCAAACTTATTTTAATGCTTTGATTCAAAAATATAATATTCCTAATGAGTCTTTAGATCATTCCTTTAACAGGATAAGTCTGGGGGCCGATGATCCCGACAACCACAGGTACAAGGCGAACTTTATCCATTATGCAGGGCCGTGCTTGTACGGTATAGAGGGGAAATTCACCGAAGAAGGAAAAGTTAACGCTGTCTCTAAGGACTATAATTATTTCTATGAAAATTAATCTATTTGATACCAACAACCCCGCTTGTAATCTGTGGTTTAACGGGTGGCAACCACATCACTGTAAGGATGTAGAATATATTCGTCCTCCTCTTTTGGAGTTTGACGGAGCTACTGTATTTACAGATGAATTAATGATTCACCCCGTTGTGGATCAGGTTACCTCTAAATATAAATTCGGGTTATTTGTAGAACCCAAGTCCATTAAGCCTGCCGCTTATGAGGTCCTAGCCACAGACCCCAGCGTGGCAGACAAGTTCGATGCTATATTCACCCACGATGAACGTCTTTTAAGTATCTCTCCTAAATTTAGACTGTTTCCATTTTTAGCAGGGTCGTATATTTTAGAAGAAGATATAAAAATACATGATAAAAGTAAATCACTTTCGATTGTAGCCAGTGAAAAAGTGTGGGCTGAAGGTCATAGGCTGAGACATGAAGTAATACAACGATATGGTACTAAGATGGATTGTTATGGACCTTTTTACATAAATCTATATGAGGACTACAAGAATGAATCCACGGAGACATTGAAGGGAACTTATTTGAAGGTTACTGGTAATCTTTTTAGGGCTTTTAAAGATTATAGATATGCGGTGGTAATTCACAGTATAAGATGTAAAAACTATTTTGATGAGAAGTTATTAAATTGTTTTTTCACGGGAACAGTTCCCATAGTGTGGAGCCCGACGAACGTGGGAGAGTTCTTTGACATAAACGGATGTTTAGAATTTTCTAATTTAGACGACCTTGAAGGAGTGTTGGATAAATTGAGCGTTGAAGACTATGATAGTAGGAGAGAAGCAATTAAAAATAATTTTGAGATGGCACACAAGTATATCTCCTATGATAAATATTTGAAAGAACAAATAGAAATTTACATACAGGAGCAATAAATGGAATATGGGATTTTTACCACAGGCTGGAAAAGCCTGAACAATTTACAGCTATGCGTAGAGGAAGCATACGCCTCTACTCAAGTGCCCTCTGAGTTCTGTGTGGTGGTTAACCCCTATGGTGAGGATACTCAAAAAATTATAGAATATTGCGCTACGGAGAAAAGAATCACTCGCTATGCCGTTATGTCCCAAAATATAGGATGCTCCCGCGCATTCAATACGGGATTTAATTTATGTGAGTCTCCTTTTGTGGTAGCACTGAGCGATGATTGCCGTGTAGGACCGTCTACTTACGAAAAGATGATCAAAGAATTTAATAACGTGGAGGTAGGTATTGTAGGCGTAGAGATGGGAGGACGACCAGAACACAAGAGACCTACTATAAAAGGATTTTTACTTGCTTATAGGTTGGAAATGATTAACGAAATAGGGGGGTACAACATATTAAACGGTCCCTTAGCAGATGAACACGGGCTGGGACTTAAAGCTTGGGCATACGGATGGACAAGTGTGGTAGCTGAGGGATGCGACTGGAAGCATGTGCATGATATATCGAATTTCCCTGACCAGGATATCCCCTTTATGGGGAGAACTTTTAATGTAGCAAAGACGCCTGAAGTAAATGATTCGTGCCTTATTCAGTGGGACCAGTACAACTCTCTTATAGATTGGTAATTTTTCGTGGAACATTACACTGAAATAGAGAGAAGAAAAAAAATAAGAGATTTGGTGGATGATTTTTCGTCCGAGAAGAATTTTCTTAAATCAATTTATAATAAACACTCTAAGGGGTTTGATCCCGAAAAGGACTATGTTTACTACTCAGGACCCTACTGGACTGAAGAAGAGTTTGTAGCTGCTATAGATTCTCTCCTTTTTGGGAAATGGGTCTCGTCAGGGGAGAAGGTCAGGAAGTTCGAGGTTAAGTTTTGCAGGGAGTTTAACCAAAAGGATGCTGTAGCTGTTAATTCAGGAAGCTCTGCTAATCTGGTTATGATAGCAGCAGCTAAGAAGCTTTTTGGTTGGGAGGATGAGGACGAAGTTATCTTATCGGTGGTAGGTTTCCCCACTACGTTAGCTCCCTTAATTCAGAACAATTTAAAACCTGTTTTCTGTGACATAGAGTTAGATACTTTAAATTTTGATCTAGAGTTAGTGGAACAGGCAATCACCCCAAAGACCAAAGCTATAATCCTTTCCCCAGTGCTGGGCAACCCCGTGGACATGGATAGGTTGGTTAGTATTTGTGAGAAGCACAGTCTTGTGTTGCTGCTCGATAACTGCGATAGCTTGGGGAGTAAGTGGAGGGGCAAACTATTGTCTGAATATGCTTTAGCCTCTTCTCATTCTTTTTACCCCGCTCATCATATCTCTACAGGGGAAGGAGGTCTGGTTTCTTCTAACAATACGAAGCTAGTGTCGTTAGCCCGAAGCTTTGCATGGTGGGGAAGGGATTGTTACTGTGTGGGAGCAGCCAATTTGCTCCCTGAGGGAACTTGCTGTAACAGATTTGATAATTGGCTTCCTAATTATGATGGAATAGTGGACCACAAATATGTTTTTTCTAATATAGGGTATAATTTGAAACCTTTGGATTTACAGGGAGCCATTGGTGTGGTACAGTTGGACAAGGTTAGGGAAATAGAAAGCCGCAGGCGTAATAGTAAAAGCACGATTGAGTCCTCCTTCCTTCGACATGTTAAAGATATTAGAATCCCGACTGAGATGAGGGAAGCCGTAACCTCTTGGTTTGGAACTCCTATTGTGTGTAAGGATAGAAAACAAAAAAATGATTTGGTTATGTTTCTAGAGAAAAATAGAATTCAAACTAGAAACTATTTTGCGGGTAATATATTGCTGCACCCTGGGTACCAACATCTGGGTGATTATAAAGAGTACAAGAATGCTAATACGGTGTTAGACACAGTATTTTTTGTGGGAGCATCTCCTCACTATGATACTAAAGTATTTGAATATATTGAAAGCGTATTAAAAAATGACTGGAAAAATTAATAACGTTTCGGTCTTTGGCGGGACGGGTTTTATAGGTTCCCATTTTTGCTCTATAGACCCCGACCTAATGCGTGTGGAGCCTAAGTTAGAAACGGTTCCCTCGTGTGAAGATATAGTATATTTTATAAGCACTACTCACAATTATAACGTTTTGTCGGATATTCACTTAGATGTTGATACCAACCTTACTCATCTCTTGAAAGTTCTAAAGAACTGTAAAGAGGGGGATTGTATTTTTAATTTTATAAGCTCCTGGTTTGTGTATGGAGAGTCTGAACTCCCTGTAAGTGAGAGTGCCCACTGTGATCCGAAGGGTTTTTATTCAATCACTAAGCGATGTGCAGAACAGCTCTTAATTAGTTTCTGTGAAACATTTGGAGTTCCGTATAGAATTTTGAGATTAGGAAATGTTTACGGGGGAGGAGATAAGTATTCTGCAAAGAAGAATGCTCTGCAATACCTCATAAATGAGTTAAAAAATAACCGTGACATACAGCTATACCATGGGGGAAAAGTTATTAGGGATTACGTTCATGTGGAGGATGTAGCCAGGGCTATAATGTACTGCGTAGAGAATGCTCCCATGAACGAGATAATAAATATAGGATCTAATTGCGAGCCTGTACCCTTAAATATATTAATGGAGCAAGCTAAAGTATACCTTGGTTCTTCTAGTGTAATTACAGCACGAGACCCTGCCCCCTTCCATAAAATAGTTCAAGTTAAGGACATGTGGTTGGACTCTACTAAGTTAGCAAACTTAGGTTTTAAATGGAAGCACGACATTTTAAGTGACCTGGAGGAACTTTGCAGTGAGTGATACTTCGGATTTTAAAATTTGCGTATGTTTTGTTGCAGACGTTCCGTATACTACAGGGGTTCATATTTTTAATGCGTGTAAGCAATTATATCCCAACACGGTTGCAGCGCACCCCCACAATCTTCCCCCTGATTGCGATCTGTATTTCCACGTAGATAGTGGTCATGAGGATACCCAGATTTTGAGTCCTAAGGACAAAACAATTTTTTATGCTATAGACGATTATCAAAATCATCCTGAGTTTAACTGGGGGAGTAGGCTAAACTGGTGGCATCACGTCATCGACCGCACTTTTATGTTTGTGGATGCTTTTAAGTATGGTACTGAATGGCTTAAAACTCTTCACGATAAAGTTCATTACATTTCTATGGGATATGACCCTAATCTATATTTTTATGAGGATCTAGAGAAGAAATATGATGTATGTTTTGTAGGAGGTCACTACGGTGACCGTCCGCAGCTATTAGAGATAGTTGCCAAACACTTTAATTTGTACGCTCCCAAGTGGACCGAAACCCCTACACAAGGGCACGACCTGAGAAGGGCGGCTTGTTCTGCTAAGTGCTTTTTAGACATCCCCCCGATAAATGAGAATATGCTAGGGCAGAGGTTTTTTGAAGGGTATGCCTGTAAGGTTCCTATGGTGAGCATGGAAAGACCTTGTATTGAGCCTTACGTGTCTAACGGTATAACTTTATACAATAAAGATAATTTAGAGGGGTCCCTGGTGGAGGCGATAAATGCGGCCATGGAAATTAAAGCTCCTGTGGATAGAGAACTTAGTGGAGAATCCATGGAGGAAAAGATGGCTTGGACTGAAAAGGTAGCTTTTGCAGTAGACACTTATAAAAATTATAAGAGCATATCATGAGCCAAATCTTTAACCCCAGAAACAAGGTTTTGCATAATCTAGATTATGTGAAACGTTTGATAGTATCAGGCTATTCTCCCCCTGTTTTGGTAGAGATAGATCCTAGCAACGCTTGCAATCACGGGTGCCATTTTTGTATATCTTCTTATATTCATTTACCTGAATCTAAGGATTTAGAAACCTTTGATAGGTCGATTATGCCTCGTGAGAAACTTTTAGAGGTGTGCAAGGATCTAATAAAGATGAAGGCTAAGGCCATTAATTGGACAGGCGGCGGCGAGCCGACCGTTAATCCTGCTTTGAAGGAAGCTATAGAGTACGTGGGCGCTAATTCTGATATTAAGATGGGCATTTTTACTAACGGAGCTTTGTTAGACAAGTGGGATTTATTTGATGCTCTTGTTGATAACATGACCTGGGTACGTTTTTCTGTGGATGCGGGCACCGAGGAAACTTACAACACTATTAGGAGAGTTAAGAAGGGTCAAGATTGGAATAAAATGTTGTCTAATCTTTCTCGTCTAATTAAGTGTAATAAAGTAAGAGGTAAAAAAATTCATATAGGGGTGGGGTTTGTTATAACCCCTGATACTTATTTGGAGATAGTAGATTTTGCCAAGGTGTTTTCGGAGTATGAGGTAGATTACTGTCAGTTCAAACCTGAGATAGTAAATAGGGAAAGAGAAGATGGTCAACAGAGGGAAAAAGAATTTTGGGAGAATGAGGTTGAGCCATTGCTCCAAGAGGCTGAGAAAATATTGGGTGATAAGTTTCAGATCAATGGTTACAAGTTATCAGACTTGGAAGAAGATCCTGAGTTGTACGGAAGAAATTATAAGAAGTGTTTGGGTTCTCAAATTCAACCTTGCATAGGAGCAGATGGTCACGTATATGTTTGCACCAATCATAGAGGATATAAACAGTATAGTTATGGCTCTCTCTATGAGAGGTCCTTTGAAGATATATGGAAGGATATTTCTAAAAGAAAGAAAGTTATGAGTTTAATTGAGGAAAAAGAATGTTTTGCTAATTGCACGCAGTTATGTAAACCCCATGAAAGCAACAAGATAATGTGGGAAATTTATAAATCTTCGGGATGCGGCGGGGACATCGACCTGTGGCGAAATCTTGAGGATCAAAAAGAGGAAACTATTCATAAAGAATTTATTTAGGAGGGTGTTATATGCCGTTCATAATATTATTTATTTATTTCAATTACTTGGTGAAGGCACACTATGACGTTACGGTCTTGGATTGGTTGTGTTTATTTGTAGTGGGAGTCCTTCAACTTCTGGCGTGGTTCACCCACACAGGAATAGAAAGTAGAAAAATAGATGGATAAGCCCGTTGTTAAGTTTAAAAGGTTGTGTCCGTCTGCCCGCGCCCCAGAAAAAAAGAGTTTTGGGGCTGCTGCTTATGATATTTACTATCCTTATGAGGATGCCATAATTCTTTATCCTGGTGATTTGCGTATTGTTTCAACTGGGTTAGCTCTGGAAATCCCTGAAGGCTGGAAAGGCGAAATATATTCCCGCAGCGGCTTAGCCAGCAGGGGGTTATTTGTGGCTAACCAACCAGGGAAGATTGATTCAGATTATAGGGGGGAGATCAAAATTCTCCTTTACAATAGTTCATCAAACTCCATTACCTTGGTCAAAGGAGCGAGGGTAGCACAATTTGAATTAAATCCTGTTCATGATTTTAAGTGGAGCGAAATGGATGAGTTGTCGGTTACTGAACGCAACCATGCAGGGCTTGGATCAACGGGACTTGGACTAGGAACTCCCCCCACTATGGAAGAAGGTTATAGAAGTGGCAAGGAAATAGAATGAACGACGACGTACTAAAGAGACTAAGATCAGCAGGACTCCTATCAGATATGGAGCTAGACTTAGGAAATGTGCCCACGGGGAGCTATGCACTTAACAGAGTTATTTCTGGGCATTATAACAAGGGAATTCCTATAGGAGCTATAACCCAATTCAAAGGTGATTCTTCCTCAGGTAAGACCATGTTTGCTACACATATCCTTTGTGAAGCTCAAAAAAAGGGTTACTACGCTATCTTGGTGGACAGTGAGAACGCATACAATGCATCCTTCGCTAAATCTCTGGGAGTAGACCCAGAGAAACTTATTTATAGTGCGCCTGAATCCTTGGAGGCTTGCTTTGAAGTAATGACCTCCCTTATAACGGAGATAAGAGAGAAGGATAAAGATACGCCCATTGTAATTGCGTATGACAGTATTGCAGTATCCCCTACTCGTGAGGAGCTTGAGGGTGAGAATTTTAAGATGCACAATATGATGGGCGCAGCAAGAGCTAAGACCACAGGTGCATGTTTGCGTAAAATTAATATGCGTCTCCGTACACAAAAGGTAGCATTAGTTGTTATTAACCAAATAAGGGAAAAGGTTGGGGTTGTGTATGGGAGCCCAGAAACAAATGCTGGTGGTGGTAGATCATTAGAATATTATCTTGGGGTTGATCTTAGGTGTTCTGTTAAGAAGTCTGACGGTGACCTCCTAAAGGATGCCGATAATAATCTCGAAGGTATTAAGGGAACAGTCAAAAATACCAAGAACAAGTTGACCATTCCATTTCAGAAGTGCGAGTTTAGGCTGTTCTTTGATGAGGGGTTAGATCCTTGGTATGGATTACCTAAGATGTTAGAGACCGGGGGTCTTGTTACTAGAAACGGCGCGTGGTATACGTGTGGGGATCAGAAGTTTCAGGCTAAGACACTAAAAGATAAGGTATTAGATGCTGAGAAGGGTTCTCCTTTTTATGAGATTAAAGAGAAGTTAGGTTTGACATGAAAAGTGGCGATATTATGAGGTTAGGCGTGTTTAGTATACTATTTGGTATGTGTTTAGCCATCTTGTTTACTGTTAATAGCGTATTGGAATCTTTGGAATCTCTAAACCAAAATATGGGGGAGCGAGAAAGGCCAGCGGAGTTCAGAATGGAGCCGCAGTACCTAATAGCCCCACCCAGAGCAGGAGGGAAAAACCCCTACTACGAAGGATTTTTTAGAGACTATGGAGACGGTGAGATTCACCCACATAGGCAAGCTTTAATGCTGCTATTGAGCCATCTAGCTGCCCAGGGCGAACGTCCCACAGCAGAAAGGGCTCCTGAAAAGTTACAGATTGATGTAAAAAAGACTAAATAAGACGGAGGATATATAATGAAGTATCTATTATCTTTAGTTTTGATGGCTTCCGTGGCATTTGCCCACGGAGGCGTATACACTGGTCCTGCTGGGGGTGGAACCCCTGGTGTTTCCGTCCCTGTAGGAGGAGGAACTGGACCAGGACAGCCCAACCCAAATAACCCCAACCCCGTAGGTGGGGGAGTTACTGGCTTGCCAGCAACAGCAGGAACAACTCCTAATACAGGGGGAGGAGGCGGACCTGTGAGACCAGGGGTTGGAAGTCCTGTTGGTGGAGTTCGAGGCAGAGGTTTCGGGAGCACTACCCCTCGTGGTAAGAAAGCCAAGAACCCATATCTCGATTGGAGTTGGTGGTGGGATCTTAATGATGATCGCTTCCTTCTCTTGAAGAAGAAGATTAGAACAGAGGACACGCGCAGTCGTAATGGTGACACGTTTTTGGGCGGCATAGACGCTGACGACGGTATTGCTGAAGTTACAACCAAGAAGATCAGAGAGAGTATAGTTCCCGCTATCATTCTTGCTCTTAAGGATTCGTATTATGATACACGAGCGGCTGCTGCCATTGCTCTGGGCAAGGTAGCACCAAGTAATGACCTAGAGGTTCTTGCTCGCATAGCAGATCTTTTAAAGGATAACAGTAAGCAGGTAAGAGAAGCTGCTTGTTTGGGTATTGGCTTGTTAGGAAACCCAGAGGGGGCACAGATACTTAGAGAAGTATACGCTAACACGGGAAGGGGAAGAAAATATGTTAATCGGCCTAACAGTGTGCTTGCTCGTACTCGTTCTTTTGCTCTCGTGGGTATGGGACTCATAGGTAGTAGAGGTGTTTCTGATGAGTTGAAATTGCCTGAGTATTTAGTTGGCGTAGTAAAGAACAAGCAAGCTACTAAGGATAATAGAGTAGCTGCTGCTGTTGCACTGCAACTAATGAAGGACACAGGATTTAGTTCACAGCTACAGGAAGTCTTTGATGACACTACAACCGATCCATATGTGCGGGCACATGTAGCTATAGCCCTTGGGAAAGTCAAAGCATGGTATACCAACAGATCCTTACTTAAGTCTTTGAGTGACAAAGATTCACACGTATCTCGTAGTGCTGCGATTGCTCTTGGTATGTTAGGCTCTCCTAAAGATAAGAAGCTCGTTACTACCATGCGTAGAGCAGCTTTAAGTGGACCTAATAGGGGCACGAGAAACTTCTCACTAATTTCTTTGGGAGAGATTGGTTCGCCTGAAGGAATGAAGTCCTTGGTTGACCGCTTCACTAAGGGTACAGAGATGGATAAGTCTTTTGCTGCTCTTGCCATTGGCATCTATGGGTTCAATAATAAGTTTGAGGACTTGGAGGATAAGAGGTTTATCTCTGATCTACTCCACAAGGAGTACATAAAAGTCAAATCACCTAGCCTTAAGGGTGCGTATGGTATTTCTTTGGGTCTTCTTAAGTACGAGAAGGCAGCAGAGGACATGAGAAAGGATCTGGACAAGGTACATTCTCAAATCACACAAGGCCACTTGGCTATTGGGCTGGCTCTTCTTGATAACCAGGACTCTATTCCTGCTATTCGAGAATTAGTTAAGAGAAAGGGAGAACCTGATAGGAGGAAACTCGCTTCCATGGCTCTGGGTATGCTCAGAGATAAGAATGCGGTTAATCTCTTGAAGGATGTTATAAAGGAATCTTCCTCCTCTAAAGCTATTCTGGCTGCGGCGACGGTTTCTCTGGGCCATATTGGTGACAGGTCAGCAGTTGATACTTTGGTAGATATAGCTACGAGTAACAAGTATGCAGATATCTCTAGGGCATTCTCTGTTGTCGCACTAGGATATTTGGGGGACAAGGATGATATTCCTTTGCTCTCTAAAATTCATTACAACTCTAACTATTTGGCTCAAACAGAGTCTCTGGCTGAGTTACTAACCATACTGTAAATTAAATTAAAACTTTCCAAAAATACACTTGAAAGTATTTTGCGGCTTGCTATAATAAGGGGCAAGAAGGGAAAACTGTGGATAAAGACTCGTTCATAAAAAAACTAGACGACATGATTTCTTCTATATTTTCTTCGGCTTTTGGCAAAGAGAAGGAGAAGGAGGAGAAAACTTATGACGGTCCACGGTCTATACAAGAGTATACTCAATCCACGGGTAAGAGGTTCCGAGTGACAAAGGACCAGAAAGAACGTGGATTGAGTAGGGAAGAAGCATTTAAGGAAAGTATGATTAGTTCATACGGCTTTGTTGATTTTTAGGAGATCACCATGCGTTTAGAGACTCAAGAGATTTTGGCTGCTCAGGCTCCCGCTGCTTTGGGAAATCGTGCTGACAACCGTGTCAGTGACAGGTACTCGTTTGTGCCTACAGATAAGGTCATTGACCTGTTGGAGAAGGAAGGGTGGAACCTTCAGAAAGCAAGGCAGGTTACCTCCCGCACCTGGAACCCAGAGACGGCAAAGCATCACCTGACCTTCGCCCATGAGCGTATGTCTCGTGCGGACCTCGCTGTCGGTGATTCTGTTCCTCGTTTGGATATGATTAATGCCCACAACGGTTTGGGGACGTACAAGCTCCTCGCTGGTATCTTCCGCTTTGTCTGTAGCAACGGCTTGATCGTGTCTGAGCGTGATTTTGGTCATGTAAAGCTGCGTCACATCGGGTTCTCGGAAGAGGATGTTATCAAGGCATCACAAGCTGTTATTGAAAACGTCTCCAAGCTGTCTGAGGTCGTGGATGAGTGGCAAGGTCTCGATATGAACATGGGCCAGATCCGCTCCTTCGGTGAGGAGGCTGCTGCGCTGCGCTGGGATGGCGATACTGCCACTGAGATGGCTGAGAACCTCATTCGTCCTCGCCGTGAGCAGGACAAGCGTAGCGATTTGTGGACTGTTTTCAATGTGGTTCAGGAGAATTTGATGAAGGGTGGCTTTAGCAACTCTGATACTGGCCGTAGGGCTCGTCCTGTCAAGAACATTGACAAGACTGTCACCTACAACCAAGGGGTATGGGAATTGGCTAGCAATCGTGCTGCTACCCTTTCTGCGTAAATAAGTTGAAGTAAGCCAGGGGTTTTTCTAGACCCCTGGCTACTATCTGACTAGATAAGATAGGATGCAGGAAAAAATATATGATTTAGATGGAGCATACATAACTGTTCCTCAAATAAAATTCTTCGTCAATAGAAAGGACGGCAAAAGAAAATTTATGCTGTGCGAAGAAGAGTTTATGGGGTACCTGAAGGTATGTAAAGCATATAATTTAGTTTCTGATTTATTAAAACAATACCCCGACGATGGATTTTTTTATTGGGATGAAGAAAAAGGATGTGTTTCCTTCGCTTTTGCCGAAGGTAAGACTATTTCGACACTGTTAGACCATTATGGAGTTATAGAATTGGATTTTGGTGATGGGAAAGACGAGACGCAAAGAGAAAACTTTTGATGACCCAGATGGGCTTGACCTTATCACAGAAGTAGGGTCTTCTAAGAAGAAGGGAAAAAATAGGAAGAACAACAATCTTCCCCCTGAAGATTATAAAGATTCTTTTGAGGAGGATGAGTATTATTCCTCTTTTCAAAAGATGGGGAGACGCAAATGAGTAAGGATTATGTATTAAAGAAGAGTCCATTCGATAAAAATAGGATGCTAAAAATAGGGAAAAGCATGTTAGATGAAGCTCGTGAAGATCGTGAGTTAGCCCTAGCCGCCCACCGTTACTTCAAGGACATGGTGGAGCAATCTGAAAATACAGATAATGACGCAAAAAGATTGATGGTAGAGTCCCTTAAATTAGCACAATCAAGTAAAACAAGTTCCATTAAGACTTTAACCTTAATGGTAAAGTTAGAAGAATTAGGTAATCAACCCCACAACGATTCAAATACCTCAGTTATCTCTTTTAATGACCTAGAAAGTTTAGCAGATGCCAAACGATGATAAGTTTTACCGTCTAGTATGTGAAAGTGTAGATTTAATTGTCTTAGTTAAGAAGTTAAGTCTTTCTCAAGAAAAAAAGTTATTTACCTATGTGAAAAGAATGGTGAAAGATATACATGAGCCTTTGAGCATTAGTAAGTATCAAAAGTATATTCTAAGTCGCACACTGGCTGATGCAAAAGAATTCTTTTCTAAGCTCCCCCAAGATGAGAAGCAAGCTACTAGGGTTGTGAATGCGGTCTATGAGACTATTCTTCAAGTATATCCCATGCTCGACCTTTCTCTATTATGCGCTAACCTCAATAGCCAGGGAGTATTGCTGAGTAACCTGGGAGAGATTTTTACTTTCCTAGATTCCGTAGAGCGCGACCCCGACGAAGAGTTTGAAGTTGAATTTGAGGATCGGTCCAGAAAATTCTCTCAGCCTAAAATCAAGTCCCTTGAAGATATTGAACGTGTGGAGAGATTCTTAAAGAGAAATATCATTGGACAGGATGGGGCTATAGAAGAGATAATGAAAACCCTGAAAGTAATCGCTTCGGGCCTAGCGTCCCGAGCGGCTCTATTCTTTATTGGACCCACAGGGGTGGGAAAGACAGAAGTAGGTAGACTCTTAGGGAAGAAATATAGCAACAACTTTATGAAGATCAACTGTGCTGAGTTTGCGTCTGCACATGAGTATGCGAAGCTCATAGGGGCGCCTCCTGGTTATGTGGGTCACGGGGAAAAGAGTATCCTCGCTGATAAAGCAGAGAAATCAAATCGCTGGGTGTTCCTATTTGATGAGATAGAGAAGGCGCATCATAAGCTGTTTGATTTTCTCCTCTCCTTATTGGATGAGGGGAGAGTGTGCGATAATTTAGGGAGAGAACTAGACTTCTCGGAATCCATCTTTTTGTTTACCAGTAACCAAGGGGTATCTGATCTGCGCGGAGGTGAGCGAGTGGGATTCTCGGAGGAGACTGTCACCTATGACAAGTCTCGTGAGGAGGTGAAGACCTCAGTTAAAAAGAAGTTTACTCCTGAGTTTATGAATCGTATTGATTCTTTCATATATTTTAATTCTTTGAAGAAAGAGGACTGTTTGCAGATAGCTAAACTATCCTTGAAGGATGTTCCCATCAAAAAGCACAAGGCTCTCTTAAAGTATATTGTGCATAACGGATTCTCGGCAGAGTATGGGGCCAGAAATATCAACAGATTTGTTAAGAACACCGTAGGTGTTAAAGTAGCCGAGATGATTTTGAAGAAACAAGTTCCCAAGAAGAAGGGGGAGATGTATACTCCCAAAATTACTGATAATGAGTTGCATATCGTTGGCACGGTGGATTTGAAAAATCGGAAAGCCCATAACAATGATATATCAGGTGCCTGATTCTTTTTCCAAAATTTTAGGTTGAAACGCCTTTCTCTCGTGTTAAAATAAGAGCGTCGAAATGGGAGTGTAGCTCAAGCGGTTAGAGTGGTCGTCTTATACGCGATTGGTTCCTGGTTCGAGTCCAGGCACTCCTACAGGGGTTCTTGGTGTAATGGTAACACAGCAGACTTTTAATCTGTCAAATCTGGGTTCGAGCCCCAGGGAACCCACAGGGCACCGTAGCCCAATCGGCAGAGGCAACGGACTTAAAATCCGTACAGTCTGGGTTCAAGTCCCAGCGGTGCTATTATAAAATAAGGAGAATTTATGATTATTGCAGAAACTGAGTTTGATGATATTAAATATCGTATTTCCCAGCAGGACGAGCTTAACGTAGTGTTGGAGAAGTTTGATCCTCCCCACGTAGGTAAGCGTGGAAGAGGCGCAGGTAAGATGACCAAAGGCAAATGGATTACCCTGGGATACTATGGGAACGCCCAAGCAGCCGCTAAGGCTATCGTGACATGGGGGGTCTCTCATATCCCTGGATCTTTTCAGGACGTTATATTTGCTCTTAACCAGTTGGAGCAGAAGTTTGAAGCAAAAATGCGATAACAATTATTTACGGCAAGTCCTTGAACTGATCCATATAAGTGTTAAAAGATGTGGGTGGAACGTGGGCTGGGGCGTCCCGTATGGAAGTTTTATCATCAGCGTCACCAAAGAACTACTGGATGTGGTAGAGATTGAGTTTGAGGACGAGTCGGATATTATATTTGCGGCGCATCATATAGCATCTCGAATGGAGGAAAAGTTAAATGGGTAAAAAGGGCAAGAGACAATATAAGGCATCAAGCAAGGAGAAGGAGTACCCCTACCCTTCTCGCTATGGTAGCCATAAATCTATGGTAGTAGACGAGAATGTAGGAGAGGCGTGGGTCGCCTGTGAAGATGAAAAAGGGCTATATGCTACCTCTCGTCACCACTTAGACAATGGCCTCACCGATCCGTGGAGAACACCCACCGCAAGTTTTAGAAAGGCCATGTTGGATAAGCAGTTCCCAAATGGAGTAAAGATAGATGATAATAAACCTGAAGCATAGATGTCCCCCTACCATCTTTAGTGATATTGATGGTACAATTTGGAAGCACGAGTACGATATACGCCACTCCATGAATGGCACACAACGGCTCTTGCCTGGAGTATTCGATAAATTCTTAGAATGGCATAGACAGGGATTCAAGATTATTCTCACAACCGGCAGGCCAGAGTTCTTAAGGGAAGAAACAGAGAGACAACTTAGAGAGCTTGGCGTATTCTACAATCAGCTTGTAATGGACTGCGGTCCTGGTCCTAGAATTCTTATAAATGATACCGAAGAACGGCCTGACGAAACCAAGTTTACTCCACTGGATGCGAGAGAACTCGATCTCCGTCGCGGTCGTGCGAAGGCTCAAGCTGTAAATCTTATTCGTGACCATGGTATGGAGGATCTTGAAATCAATTATACGCAGGAAAAAGATGAAGACGCTGAGTAACCTCCATATCCCAGACTCAGCCTGCCTGTCTAAGGTGCTAAGGTATTTGGATAAAGAGATTAGCCATCTGACTGAGGTTCTTAAAGAGGACCCCGTAATGACGGACGGGGGGACTGATATAACAGCGAGTATTAAAAGTAAAAAAAGTGCGTATACTAACATCAAATTCTTTATTGAGAGGGAATGTTAATGACCAAGACCTTTAAGGAAATGGAAGCAGACTTGGGTAAGACAACGGACCCAGTTAACCATCCCCCTCATTATACTACAGGAGGTATTGAGACCCTGGACGTAATTAGAGCTAAGATGTCCTCTGATCGCTTCCAAGGGTATCTAATGGGTAATGTTCTCAAATACCTTCTTCGGTGTGAGTATAAAGAGAAGAGAATAGAGGACATTAAGAAGGCGCAATTCTACCTCAACGCCTTGGTAGAAGAAATGGATAAACATGGAAACAAGTGAAGTTCACGAAATAATTAGCGAGAAGTATGATAAGCTGATGCTGCACATAGCTCATAAAATAAGTGGGGACGTAGCTACCTCCTCTGTTGAGGATAACTACCAAGATTTGTGGTTGGCTGCTTTTGAAGCACTAGAAGGGTTCTCCAAGCAGAATAATGGTGCTAATGGGCCTGTGGAACAATGGATAAATACAAAATCCTTTGATAAATACCTAAAAACTTGTTTGTGGAACAAGAAGAACCATAAGGGTAAGAATATAACTCTGAGATATAATATCCATAGGGACACCGTTCCGACTCATTTAGAGGAGGTCTTAAATATTGCTGATAAAGGATATAGGTGGAGACCAGAAGACTTTGAAGTTCCCGTGAAAAGATCATACCAACATGATAGCCCAGCCACGAGCGACCACTGGGCTTATTTTGGGGACATGGGCGTGGACTTAACCATAGGTGAAGCATCGCTTGTTACTACTATTATTTCTGACCCTGACAGGTATTTATCCGAGGAGGGGAAGCTGAAGATTTCTCCTCTTGAGAGAAAACTTGGGTGGGGAAGGAACTGTGTAGCGTTGTGTATAGACAATATCAAGAAAAAGATGAATAGAAGTTTCAAAGGTAGTATATAATATAAAGAAGGAGATTTATTATGAATAAACTATTTACAATCGCATTAGCGGCTATGATCTCTCTGTTCCTGACCGCAAGTGTAGTGGCACAGGGCAGGCAGGATCACCGCCGCAAGGGTGCAGAGCATAGCAAGAAGGCTCATGCAGAAAAGTCAAATGCCAAACGTGGCGTTGAACAGTGCAAGCATTGTGCTGGCATGAAGAAGCAGGTAGCAGCGATGCGTAAGCGTCTCGCTGAAGCCAACAAGGACGAGGCCAAGAAGCCTGATCGTCGTGGCAGAGGTCGTGCTGACCGTCGCGGTGGGAACCGTGGACGCACTGAGGGCAGAGGTCGTGGCACCCGTAGAGGGGATCGTGGCGGCTCCCGTGGCGAAGCTGGGCGCAAGCGTTTTGATGAGCTTCTGAAGCTCTATAGGCAGCGTGCGGAGGCTGGGGGGAGAGCTTAGTATGTCCCTGAGTTCGAGGATTAAAGCTCGACGTGCCGCAAAGCGTGGAGAGCCCGTGGTCGAAACAGCACCCCCCAAAGTAGCTGAGAAAGTAGCTGAGAAAGTAGCTGAGAAGCCCAAGAAGAAAAAGGGTTTGTTCGGTCGCAAGAAGTAACTCTCCCAAATAAAATTTAGTAAAATAATCCCTTGAAACCTCCTGGCGTTTTCGTTATAATGACGGTAAGCAAAAGGAGGTTTTTCTTATGAGCGACAACACCGATCTTAACGCGGTTCTCACCGATCTTCAATCTCTTTCCGTGGATATTTTTGAGGCTCGCCGCGACTTCAGGGAGCTATACCCACCCACCCCAGAAGGAGTAGAACTGCGTCTCCAGAACCCCCAAGCCGAAGTCCTGAGCAGGCTCAATGAGGCTATGATGCTCGTAGACGATGCCATGGCTATCATGGTGGATGAGATGGATGGAGAGTTTGAAAATGAAGCATAATTTAAGGTTCAGGCGTCAGGGTGCCCTTGAGAGGCGTAAAAAGGACGTGGACAAGTACGCAGCCATGTTGAAGAATGACCCCAAGAGCAAGGTACTACGCAGGCAGCTAAAAGTAGCTCGTGCTGATGTAGCCAACACTGAAAGGAATTTAAATGAAGTTTAAGCTGGAATGGACTAAGAAGTACCATGTTGAAGGCGAGGTAATCATTGAGGCTGATTCTGCTTATGATGCTGAAGTTATCGCGTGGCGCATGGATCAGGATGAGTGGGGAGACGGTGATGAAGAACTCCACCATGATGAGAGTAACATTTTTTGCGTGACTGAGGAGACAGAAGATGCATGAGAAACTTACCAACCCATTTGAACTGTTGATTGAGGATGATATTGAGCGTATGGATGCAAATCATTCCATAACGAATTCCATTAAGGACTTCCAAATGGAGATTAAAAATGCATTGGATCAACTCGTCTGGGAATTAACGGAGTGTAACAAGGAATACGTTGATTCAGGTCTTACAGATACATCCACAAAAGAGTGTATAGCTGCTAAAGCAGCGGGTGTGTATCCTGATGGATCAGGTGATATTAGTTTCAGTAATATGATTTACGATGCACTGGGAGAGATAAGGTAATGACTGAATATCAGAAGCTAGAATCTATTCTCTGTGCCCTACAAGAAGTAGAGGATGATTGTTGTGATTCAGGGTACGTTAAAGAGACCTTGGCTCAAGCCATGACATGGGTGGAGGAAATCAGGGAGAAATACTTTGATGAGGATGGCAACCTAATTGAAGGAGCCTTGGATGAGTAAGGATACTGTAGCTCAACGTGCAGCCGCATGGATGGCTGATTATGAGGATGGTGGGCTTCTACTGGAGACCATGGAACCAAATGAGTTAGATGCATACTTGTTAGACCAAGCATACGACATTATGTGTCAGTTGTGGGAGGATGCGAGACATGAAGACTGAGATATACAGGAACCTTCATAAGAAATGTTTTTCCGTTCGCCAAAGAGGTAGAGTGGTAGGACATTTAATGGATGACCCCACAGAACACGTACTCTTGAAGGATGTTAAGTTTGCCGTACAACCAGCAGGCAGACGTAAGGTATTGAGAGAGAAAAGAAAGAATGTTCACGCATTTGTTAGGGGAGATATGGTTTCCCTTCCTTCCTACACTCATCTTGGTCTTAATCAATTCACGAATGAGGTAACGTACAACCCATACCATTACTCTACCTTTTACTTCAAGGAGTCTGAGTTGGGTATTACACATGCAGATTATGCCTTGGTTAGACATGGCAAAGTATGGGTGAGAGAAACAGTATAAGATGACCATGATAAATGATATCGTTGGGAAACGATTTGGACGCCTCACCGTAGTAAGAGACTCAGGAGAAAGATACCGCAGAAGGGTTATATGGATTCTTAGATGTGATTGTGGAAACACTGTAACACGGTCTTCGGGCATATGGATACGAGGTCGAACACAGAGTTCTTGTGGTATATTAGGGTGCCCATTTCGGAGTGAAGTGCAGAGGAAACACCACACACAACACGGGCATAGTAGACCTGACCAAAGCCCTACTTATACTTCTTGGGGCGCGGCTAAGGGTCGCTGTTACAATAAAAATAATGACCATTATGATAACTATGGTGGTAGGGGAATTTCAATGTGTGAGCGTTGGCATACTTTCACCAACTTTTTAGAGGACATGGGAGAGAAGCCAATGAAGGGCTGGCACATAGATAGAATAAACCCTGATGGAAATTACGAACCAGGAAATTGTCAATGGCTCTCACCCGAAGATAATAGGAAAAAGAGAGACGCTGATAGGCAGAGAATGGAGGGGGAGAGATGACAGCCGTGTTAACATTTTTCACTGGTATTGGATTAGGATATGTGTGGGGGCGAATGTACCAGAAGGGAATATATTAATGAAGAAACTATGGAATAGGTTAGTGTCATGGTTTATGGAGTGGGACAATGAATAGTAGAGAGAGATTTGACAAGACCGAGTATTTAACTAAAACATGGATCAAGGAACAAGGAATAGATATCCAGCTTGAGAATATTGCACATTCAATAAAATTCCTTATCAAACGCATCTATGATAAGCTGCCTGATAACAAGGTGGAGGAGTTGTATGAAGCAGTATCGAATAACATGGAATCAAAAGATAACTAAGCTATCTGTTCCAATAGAGGCTACAAATAAAGAAGATGCAAAGAACAAGTGGATGAGCCTCAAATGTCCCATATGTCTTCAGGACATAGCAGGGGAAGAATGGATAGTAGAAGAAATAAAGGAGGAGAGGATAGATGAGTAAGCAAACCAAGATAGATGATCTAATAGCCTTCTGGTTAGACACAGCAGACCTGGATACCATATACGAGTATGCAGAACAGAAGTATGCTGAGTGGTTGATAGAACAAGATGATGAGTGGATCAATGAGACTCACGAGGAGTTTTGTACGTGGATAGAGCCTGAGCCTACCATAAGGGTAATAGAGACATGAGCAAGAAAGTAAGTAAGAAGGAGAAAAAGCAATTCAACTCGTGGGAGGAAACGGATACCCCGCAAGATACCCCAGGACAGAGAGAAGATGATAACCCACAAGACCTCAGTAAAGGAATGGATAAGGAGGTAATGATAGAAGAAATAGTAGATGAATGGTTATACTTAGCCAAGCACGATTTCCTAAGAGCATTTGCGGGCGATAGGTATACTAAAGAATTAAGGAAGCACAGTAAGAAAGACATAGCTGAGAAGTATGATGCTATGGTTAGTGATAAGACCAGGATGGAAAGAAAGACATGGATGCAACGTAAGCCCATGAGGAGATGGTAGTATGATATATAATATACCAATAATATATGAAGCACATGGACAGATAGTGATAGAAGCAGATGATTTTGAAGTTGCCCTCAAGACTGTAGAGGACACACCTATAGAGAAATTGAATGGTGATGTTAACCACGATCAACCTGCAATCATAATTGATTACAGAGAAGCCGCCGCAGTTAATGATGTGATTATCTCTGATGGTAAATTCATACCAAAAGGGAGCCCAAAAAAGTCAAATTAGTATTAATAAGTAGCGTATAACAGATAAAGGGATAATAACCTCTCCCTCCGTAGTCCGTTCGTTCCTATGGAGTATTTACATAGATGCATACTTTTATTCATAATCGCACCCAACAAACCTCCCTCCCGCGTATTGAAAAAAGTCAAATGGCATTGAGAGGGGTTATTATCCCACCTTTAACACCCCAGAGGGACTTGATAAAAGTCAAATGGGGTTAGTGTTTGGTTTTTTCTTGACCCCCAACCTAAACTTAGAGTTAGTTCTAAACCCTCCCTTAAGGGGGGTATTAGGGGGGGGGCCTATGAAGAAAGTCAAAGCAGGAATAAAGTATTGAGCGTGAGTAGCGCCTGATGTTATAAAAAAGTCAAACCCTTATTCGCTCAATACTTGGTTTGAAGTGAAGAGAGTCGAGCCTTGTAGGGGGTGGGTTAAAGGTTAAAGAAAGTCAAACCTTATGAGGGACCTTAATGCGCCAGTAGCTCAACTGGATAGAGCAGCGGACTTCTAATCCGCAGGTTGAAGGTTCGAGTCCTTCCTGGCGTATTTGTTAGTCTACCCAACCATCCCCGCGACGTAGGTGGAACCATCTATGGCGCATCACCTCCCACCATAGCCCTAATAGGCTATTCGCGTAGTAGCTACCTGCGGCCACCTCTAATTTATATTTATACTCTACCATCGCTCGCTCTCCCTTTCGAATATGGAGGTGGTGGGATTCGAACCCACGTCTGAAGGACTGCGTTATACGCCTTTATCCCACGTCGAAACCAAATCACCCCCGAGCGGGTGGTTTTTTTATCGGCTATCGCTCGACACCACCAAACGTCGATAGCCTCACCAATGATTCATGCATTGGTACACGACCCATGGATTACGCCCCACGGGCTATATGATAGTTAGCCAAGGCGCTGCATGTGGCGAAGTTCCGACATGCAACTATTAGGCTAACCGTGGGGTAGGCTATTATTTAGGTGGTCCCTTCGGATTCGCCAGCTAAACAAGAGCCTACCGTTGTTCGTGGTAGGTAACGGTCACGAGTTCGCCCGATCAACCTTGGTCGTGAATGGGGGCTTTTATCCCGTGCCCATTCCGCCTTCAACCTACCGTATTCTGTTTTGAAAGAGCGGGAAGATCGTAGGTGATCGAGCCACCGAGCCGCTTGGACTCCCATTTCCGACCTTCTTACTACCATTATAGCACCCTCAGGGAGCCGCTCAAGGTATACCCGATAAAAAGTTTATTGCTCTAAGTACTGGTGTGGTATAGGTTTAGGTGCGCGGGGCCGGGCGGAGCCCCCTAACTATAGGCCCCGCAAGGGTTTACCGCTCGACGTTGAAGCCTTGGGTGGCTTCGTATGCCTTCGTGGCACCATAGCGTCTACCCGTAATAGGGTCACGTTTGATCTGCTGACGTGCAGCGATATACATCCCGAGTGCCTCATCTAACGCCATGTAGTCCTCATTGGTACGCAGAGGGGCAGCGTATAACTCAGCGTATTTGTTGCCGAGTAGAATAGAGCGATCATGTAGTTCTTGGGTTGTCATATTATTACCTTAGAAAAGAGAAAAAGTGAAATTGTCGTTATTCAGTACGCCAATCCAAATCAGCGTTATCCAACTGGAATATAGGAATGATGTTAGTATCAAGGTTGCCGTCTGACGCCGACTCCAGATCAAAGAAATCGAGGTAGCGTTGTTGTGCTTCTGGGGTAAGGTCATTATAATAAATCTCTAATGTCATGTGACATACCTAATCAGTGACTTAGAAAACGCACGGACTTGGTTGAATGTTCGCCCCAACATAGCCCACAGTCGGCGCATGATGGGAGCTTTCCTGTTTGCTCTGGACAAGTGAAAGCGGCTCCGTCGAATGTCTCGTCCGTAGCGTAGCGAGCGGTTAAAGTTTCGTCGTATTCCATGTTGCGACTGTATCGAATGACGCATCGTGAAGGGTAACTCCTATTTAGTTTGGTGTGAATAGCGTATTGTGTATCATCGCCCCATCGGGCAGTATAGCCGAATAGGCATAGGTTAGGCCATGCCTCTAACATCTCAACCCAGAAGTTTACGTATTCTGGGGAGTAGAAATCACCCAGGACATGCAAGCGAATAACAATACCCTGAGGGTGTTTATTACGCAAGCGGCTAATATGGCTGCTAATAGCAGGCAGTAAATCGGGACTAACAGCGTAGCGGTGAGCGAATGGCATATTGTTACCATAGCAATCCTCCCAATGGTGACAATAGCGGGGACAGGTAGCACGTTCCTCTAATGTGAGCGAATAAAGGTATTTCCCCTTCCAACGTCCCTTGGTTATTTTAAAGCCGAGCTTCTTATTATTATTCCCAGGCTTTAATACGGGCGTGAATAGTTTAAGGGTGGCGGGCTTGACGGACTTACGATATACCGTAGTCCCTTCGGCGCGTGCGAGTTCTGTAGCGGTTCCCATGACACCATTATAGCGCCGTTTTCAAGGGGTTTCAAGCGATTTCTCAAATGACGTAAGTGCTTGGTATCACTATACTTAGGACGGTCGCGCCGGGGCGCCAGCCCTAACTCCTTACCCCACAAGCACTTATAAAAAAACCCCGCTGACACCAGCGAGGTTCCGTGCGGCTCATGAGACCAACACCATAATAGTGCTTCGGGGGTGTCCCCTTCATGCTCTATGGTTATCCTGCGTTCCCTGCCCTACCAGGGGCTTCCAGTACTGAGTAGGTGCATCCCCTATTGCCTCCAAGGACAGATAGACAGCCGCTCCCCACTACTTAACAGGTAGAACAAATGCTACGCTGTCCACTGTACGAGTGCTGTTATACGTTTGCGGGCACAGTGGACAGCCGCTCAGAGCCTAAAGCGGTTTAGCCTCGCTCTGACGAGGTGCCTACAGGTAGGCGTGGTTGACACCGTTAGGTGTCCCGAACTGGCGAGAACTCGAAAAGTTCCGATTCCAGAAGCTGCGAGCAGCGTCCAGGCTGGAGCTACGGTACACATAGCTCTGTGAGCGGTTGGAAAACACCGAGTAGGTGTTATTGGTGTGGAGGGTCATAATCCCTCGCTTGTTACTACGGATGATCTTACGCATTTTCGGACTCGCTTTCTGCCTGTACAGGCTTTGGGTTGATGAGTGCCATGACCTTGGCCGCTACTTGGGCCTTGGTCGGTTTCTTCTTCTGCTTGACGAACGACGCCAACAGAGTCTTGAGTGCCTTGCGGAGAGTCTTAACGCCTTGAAGCTGCGTCTTTGCGTTCGTGAGTTCTGCCTCGATCCTCGCCACCCACAGGAGGTGCTTCTGGATTCGTGCGGATGCCCCCTGCTTGTTATTCCCCATCACCTTGCGGGCGTTGGCTTCACCCTTCTTGAGTGAATCAAGCGCGTCGTTGATGGGAGCATACACGGGGTCAGTTCTTGCCGTGTCGGCTGCGATCCGCAGGTTGAGCTTGTCAAGCTCTTTCTGCTTGTCTGCGATGAGTTGGGCGGGAGTACGTCGTTGGTGCTTCATGGTGTTACCTCTTTCGGTCGTACATTATAGCAAACGGAGGGGGCGTTTCAACCCCCGAATACGGAATCCTGGCAAGATTGGCACATACCTGAGATGCCAAACTCCTTACGGGAGATGTCATCCTTGAAGGTGACCGCATCCCCCTTGCATGAGACGCATAGGTCCGTGAGGATAGACTCCATGCGAGATGCCCCGAACACGGTGTTGGCAATCTCCTCAAGGAAGGAGTTGACGGCTTCAGACTTGTTTGATGGCTTGGACATGTGATTACCTTTCGACCTACAATTATAGCACCCGCACAAGGCCACACAAGGGATAATCCAGAAAAAAGATTTGGTCCTAAGTGCTTGGTACTACTATACTTAGGATCGCGGCGCCGGGGCGCCAGCCCTAACCCTTTATGTGGTAGTTAGTTAAGGTCAGCGTTGATGCCAGGATGATCAGGGTTGGCATCGTGAAACAGAACCTTTCGCAGCATAGCATCAGCCCCAGGGATGTGCTTGATAGCCTGTATGGCGAACGGAGTCCAGGCCATGTGCATTTCAGCGGTGATCTTGCCCGCATTCATAGCCAGCCGCAGCACCCGACAGATGTCGGACACGTACTCCACAGGGACAGTGAAGGATATATGCTTGTCAACGTCGAGCGCATCAGCGTACTGAGACTGAGACACTACCTGCTTACCGAACTCAGCGCCCATTTCCCGAAGGTAGGAACCTGCACCGAAATCCTCAGACCCTTCGGGGAACGCATCATCAGCGATCTTGCCCAACCTGATGATGAGACCAGCGATAGCCTGGAGGATGAAGCTATCAATCTTTGCGGTGACGAGTTGATGCCCTGGGGCATCGGAGTTAGGAGTGAATTTGAAATTGTCCATGATCTTCTTTCAGTCGCAGGAGTTGGAACGCCAGAGACGATAGGTGATAGTCCCATCGTCGTTTTCTTTGTGAAGACGGCTGGTGGTACCGTAGCCCATAGGATGCCAGCGGTTGAGGTAGTCGTCACAGTAGACCGCAACGTGATCCGCTGGGCCAGTGACCAGGACAGTGGTGAAGCCTTGGTAGCCGCCAGCCTCGTGGCTGCGCTCGATAGTGAGGGTAGGATAAGTGTTGTCGTTCATAGTATAATTTTAACACCCTCACAGGGCCACTCAAGCGATTCCCCCCTAAAATGGGCAAGAAAGATAGATAGTTGTAACCTCCTGGTACTACTATACTTAGGAGTGCGCCGCCGGGCGTTTCGCCCTAACCCCCTATGTGATAAGAGGTTAGGGCACGGCGATACGCTTAGCCGTTTGCCGTGTAGGCGTTGACGCCCAACGTCACGGGCTTACCGTCGAAGGTAGCCGTAGTGGTCTGGTTCCCGCGTGTGGACGCGATGACCAGGGACTTGCCCGATTTGGACGGGCCAGGGGTGAGAGGGAGAACGACGGTCAACGTGCCCGCCTTCTCATTAAGGGTAACCTTCATTTAGAAGCTCCTGGGAAAACACGAGGCATACCAGCTACGCAAATGTCACGTACAGTGCCGCCGATAGCCTTAGCGATGCGAATAGCCTTGTCCAACGTAAGACAAGAGCCAACGTGATTGATGCCATTGGGACGCACTATGGTATAGCGGTACATGATGGCGGAATAAGAGTCTGGTTTAGGATGGTTCATTACATCTCCGAGTAGTTGCCGTGGTAGGGATTGGGATCGTCGTCGTAGACGCTGAGATCAACGGACGGTTCATAGTCCCAGTCCTCGTTGAAATCGTCCAGATCCTCACGGTTGAAGTGGTTGTCTGCGTCGGTGATGCAGGTAGCGCACACGAGGTCCCCACAGATTTCGGTGAGGGTATCAGGAGCAGCGCCTTCGAGGCACGCATCACAGGTAGCTGTCTTTGGGGTTGTCATGGTATAATTATAGCACCCACACAAGGCCACCCAAGGGTAAATCCAATAAAAACTTTTGGTCGTAACTCCTTACTATATCAAGACTTAGGGGCGCCGCGCCGGGCGCTGAGCCCTAACTACAGGCCCAGCAAGGGGTTAGCGATCCTACCCTTTAAGAGGATTCTCCCAGTCTGGAGTTGAGGATGGGTGGGTCATCACCGTGTTGTAGCTCCAGACGCTGGATGCCACGTCCTCCACATCATCCCAGCCGATATAGGGCAGCACCGTGCAAGTGGTGATAGCCTCCTCATCGTTGCGGTATTCGTACCCTTCGCAGAGAGAGCCAATACGATGACCGAAGGCGTTGATTACCTCGTCCAGGCTCATCAGCCCACCCTTGGGCTTGAGGATACCAACCTCCACAGTCGTGTACTCGGACACGTCGGCCAGAACCTCACGGGGAGAGCAGTACTGAGCCTCACCTACGGCAATGCTCAGAGTGTACTGACCGATGGGGTATCGCAGGTTATACATGTAGGGGCTATCGCCCTGAGAGCTTTCGGATACTGCGATGATGTGTTCTTTTGTGATGTTCATGATGACCCTATCGGTTGATGAATTGCGAGATGCTACCGTCACCCAAGCCCAGGAACTCCAGAGCGAACGCCAGACCGATGATGAACGACTCGGCCAGGAGGATAACGATGAAAGTGATGGCGACACACTGAATGAGATACTTGATGCTTTTCATGTACCATTATAACGTCCACACAACCCCACACAAGGGTCATTCCTAAATAAAGTTTTGGTTCTAAGTGCTTGGTACTACTATACTTAGGACTGTCGCGCCGGGGCGCCTGCCCTAAGTGCTTGTACCGTAAGACCTTGCGTCACACCACGCCTTATACTTGGGGCATACACCCTCAAGCATATACAGCGTGTTAGCAGTCTCCACTATCATCCCATCCCTAATGGACAGGACGTTAGGACCCTCAGTAGGCTGGAAGGGACGCACCAGGGGGGACGTGGTGACATAGTGCCCATCATCAAAGCTGGGATGGCCTACCACATCACCTCCAAGGCATAGCCTTCCAAGCTGCTCAGGGGCTGTGTAGGGTGTTGGGTTACCGTGCATTACCACGGACCAGTTGTTGAGTACTACCTTGGGCTTACGCATTACCTGATCCCTCCCTTTGGGATATCCTCATGCTCTACAGCATGTACCTGCTCTATGGTGATGGGGATACCCTGAGCGCACACGTAGCCAGACAGGCACTGAGCTACGGCTTCGTCAAGGTCCTGCACGAGGATACCCTTAGCGATGATCTCACGCTCCCTGCGTGGGTTACCAGGGGTCTTAGCCTCGTAGATGGTGTAGGTGTATGTGTGGAAGGTAGGCATTAGAAGATGGGGTAGTGACCCTGCTTGATGAGTTGGAAGATAGCTTCCAGCACGACGATCATGCCGAAGGTGACACCCATGGTGCAGATGAGGAGGACAGGAGTGGAAGGAAGGTTGTAATGTGTGTTGTTCTTCATGTGTATATTATAGCAACGGGTCAAGGGCATACAAGGGGCATTCCTAAATAAAGTTTTGGTCATAACTCCTTATGGGCACTATAGTTAGGGCAATGGCGCCGGGGCTCTGTACCTAACCCCTTATATAGCAAGGGGTTATGCGTGTTGTCTTACCTGCGTGGGTAATAGCGGTAGGCTGGTATCATACGCACACGGGGGTAGTATGAGGGGGCGCCTCTATGCCTTAGCACGGGGACACGTACAGGGTAGCACTCATATAGAGGGGGGCTATATACGGGGGTGTATATAGGGCGCTCATATAGGGGGCGGCTATAACGCATGGACCTTAGGCCCACGTTGCACCCTGTTAGCATGAGCACGCACAGCATGAGGGGTAGTAGCCTACGCATTAGATGAATGCCAATAGCACTATGAGTATAGCAGCTATGGCCTCCAGTATGTGATCGAATCCTTCTCTATTGGTCATGCTATCATTATAGCACCCACACAAGGGCACACAAGCACTAATTGTGAGATAATTTTGGCTCTAAGGCACTTTGTGGGCAAAAGTGCCTAAACGCATCGCGTTTGTGGGACTCCAGTTCTACGTACCCGCCTCCATACGTAGGGACTCCTTTAATCTTTATAGGATTCTTAATTTTAAAAAATTCCCACCAAAATTTTGAGTATATAATACGGAGAAAAAATTATGGCAATAGTAAAACCATGCGAGCAGAGAACGTTTTGTTGTAGCGATGTATTTAATGCGATGCAAAAGAAAGAATCCAACGTTGGGAGGGATCTCGCCGGTAACAAGATTCCACCAAGTGCAAGCGGGATAGGAATGGTTGGTGATAGGCATCTCCGAAATAAGGCTTATGGACCCTTTCAAATACGGTTACCTTACTGGAAAGATGCGACCCGTGGCAAACCCATCACGTACAATGGTCAAGTACTAACCTTTCCTGAATCCGTGTTAACTTCCAGAGGAGCAAGTGAATTAATAGTATGTAAATATATGGAGAGATATTTGAGAAAATTTAGACCTAAAGATAAATTTGGTAGACCCACGGGGGATGGGCCATTTGAGAGAATTACAAAATGCAAAGGAACTATGGCTGATGTAGAAAAAGTTGCTCGTATCCACAATGGAGGACCCAACGGGCACAGGAGAGATTCTACAAAGACGTACTGGAATGGGGGAACCGACACTCACCCTGATTTCAAGATGTGGTTGTGTGAAGTAACGAAGCATAAGTAGAATAAAATTATGGCAAATCTAATAGGAGATGACTGTGCTTTTTGTGTGCCGTGTTTTACCGTTTCTGGGAGCTTGGAAATAGATACGGTAACTAACCCTGGCAACGCTGAGGTAACAGGGAGACTTTGGGCGAATGTATGTAAAAAAGATATTACATGTAAAAATAAGAGAACACAAACTAAAATTAGAGTAGGTCCTTTTTCTCGCCCAACATTTATACCAGGAGATGTTAGTGGCATCTTTCCCCCTCGGTATAAGGTGACGTGGGGTCCGATTAAAGTTTGCTTAGGGAAACTACCTTCTATTCAATATCCACAAATGAGTTTAGGAAATATTGGCTTTACAAAAGACCGAGTTTGTTGTAATGGGGTTAAAAATGGTTTGTCAATAAGGAGACAAGGTAATCCTGAAAAACCATCACCTTGGCCTGAGCTTGAAGAAAAATGTACTCCTTGTTGTGAGGTAATGTATGAGATGGGAGAAGATCTTAATAGGGATGAGGTAAGTCCAGGGTGTAAGGGTGGTTACTTAGGTAACAGAAATTGGACCATACCATCTCCTACATTTCAAGGAGCACTAAACCACCAAGATATGAGGATAAACCTTACATCTCAGATATGGAATAGACTATCTTCTTACTGGAATAATGAATTCTTTGACAAGAGGCACAGGAGTTTGTTACAGCCAGGAAGTGATTTGCCTCCAAACGTGTTCGAACTAGGGTGTGGGTGTCCTCCTCAAGGAAAGTGTTGTACTTAGAAAAAAAAATTCGGAACAAAATTAAGAACTATAGATAAAACTTGTTATTCATAGTAAAAAAATTCCTATATATAATAGGACCCACTACACGGAGAAATTTAGATGGCAAAACAACCACCCAACAGGGTAATCAGCCCAGGTTTTAGTAGGTTAACCAATACCCAGCTAATAAACACAGGAACAGGGAGCACGTCTGGTACAAACTACATGTATGTCGCCGCTTCCATAACTGGGGACTATGAGATTTTAAATCAAGTTAATAATCCCCTCAGTGGAGCTATAACTAACCCTAGCCCAACTTATACCCAGTTTGTTGATGTAAATCTGGGGACAACAGTGGACCTGACTGTCGTCAACATCGCTTCTGGCGCAGAGCCCTCAGGTCTGACGATGGTTTGGGACAAGACCAATGATGGCGCAAGTGGTGGGTTCGGATTAGTCGGGGGCATCCATACATCGGCTCAAGGTGAACAGGTTACACCAATTTCCCATACTTCACTAGTAGGAATTTATTCTATTGACGGTACTGGTCAGACCATAGCACTTCCCCAGCAATTAACTACAGGAATGCAAAATTATCAGATCATGCATGGACAAGGACCTCATGGGGACGGGGGCGCGGCACAGGGGGACGCTATGAATACGAGTGCCACCATTCCGGCTCATATGGCAGCAATTAACTCAGATCAAGCAGGAATTTTACAGTCGCAAGCTAGTATAGGACAGTCTTGGAGTATGCTGTTTAGTGATACTGAGGGTTAGGGACAACCTGTCATTTTAAAAGTAATATAACTATAAAAAAAGCCTGCCGCAAAGCAGGCTTTTTTAGTAGTTAGACTCAACTAATCCAACCAAGAGCCCTCATTCTTTTGTCAAACATTTCATTATGGTCACGAGGGGCTTGTGGGGCGCCCGTGATGTGGTCATACCAATGTAGGATCTCATGATAAAAGGTATATTTTAGTTCGGCCAAAGGGAGGCTTTTTTCTAGTAAAGTATTCTTATAAGCAAACCTCCAAAAGATATGGATAGTTTTATCTGCATAAGTGTATAGCCCTAGAATATTATAAAACTGATCAGATTCTTGTATGGTTTCTCCCAACCCGGTATAGAATATAATCTTAGGAGCCCCATCTACTCCTAGCTGTTTTTGAACTTTAGGAAACTCAGAGTTCATCCATTTTATTAGTTCAGCTATTTCAAAGGAAAGATCTATGGAGATCTTTGGTCTATCTGGCTCAGGTAGGTGTTGGACCATCGGAGTAGTGCATCCGAGAGCCAAGGTCGCTAGTACGAATAGTAGTAGCTTTTTCATTTTCCATTTCTTCTAATTGTAGGACAGGGTTGTTAGGGGCGTGAGAGACTTACAACAGTCTCCAAATATTCATATATATCCAACCTTGACCATCTACTTCATGCCACATGTTCCCAATGACATGAATTTGTACCCATGTTCCTTGGAGAGCATTGGGGTACACAAACCTTGCGATAGGTATGTCTGCGTAACCTCCTTGGGATACATCGAAAGCTACGGACGTAGCGTGGGAAGGAAATAGGCTTCTAGAGGGCAAAACAGTTCCTGTTAAGGTTTGAGAAAAAAAGAAGTTATACCAATAGGGTCCTAAAGGAGGTTGTATTGGTGTTGGAAGGTGAAGCTCTTCACCTAGGACTACATCCCAATCGAAAGCATAGGTATTCTCATACAGGTTAGGGATCTCTGTCTCTGGTGGTGGTGCAGTGGTTCCTGGGCTGAAATCAATGATTACCCAAAAGTGTCCTACAAAATCCCCCTTGTAGATAGGGATGTAAGATCCTCCTCCCGTACCAGGAGGAGGAGGAACGAAAAGCCAACTGTCCCACATACTTAAAGCACGTAGATGTATGTCTAAAGATTTACTACCTGCTGGGTAGAAGACGGTAGTGGGTGTAGGAGAGGCGTGAACTCTAAGAGTTGGTCCTTCTTGCGTCCCACTTTCGGGATGATGGGGGTAGATCTGTTGTCCGAACAGTGGGGCACAAAGAAGTATAAATGCTGATAGTAAGCGTTTCACTTCTGTTCCCCACTTTATATAGACAGTACTTAGTGAAAAAATTTATAAACTATAAAATTACTTTGATATTTAGATCATAACTTCAAAAGAAAACCCTATCTAATTTAGGTGGAATTTTTTATGGATGCAAACGGGTTTAATGAACATAAGCTTTTCATTCTGTCCAAATTAGAAGATCAGGATTCTAATATTCATGAGAACAGGGAAGATCTTAAAGAACTTAGGGAAGAAGTTTCGGCTCTGAAAGTGCAGATAGGGAAATTGCAAACTAAAGCAGCTATGGTTGGTGGTCTTATAGGGAGCGTCCCTGGGATGCTTCATATGTTTTTAAATATTTGAGGAAGGGGGTGATCATGTCTGTAACAGATATCTTCGGAAATAAAACTAGAATGTTCCGTGGAGTTCGTCGTTGCTCTAGAGGGTGTTGACTACACTCCATATCTAAGAGCAGTATAGAACGTATAGCAATGAAGCAACCACACACACGCAGTAGCTAAACAAGCATCAAAGAATATATTATTTGTAGGAGAGAAATACCCTAAGGATAAAAACCCTCCTACCCAAAAACTAGTACACATACTACATCCTAACATATCACCAACGAAAGGTATTTTTGTATCAGCCCACTCTCTTATTGGTTTAAATATTTTTGAAAGTGTAATTATTTCAGTTATACCAAATGCCACCAAAATCCAAAGTAAAAATTCCATATTATATCCTCGCGGGTAAAGAATGATTGTTTATAAACAATTTTCTATTTTCTTCCCATCCCTTTCTTCCTACCAACTCTCCACTGGAATGATGAGCCACCCTCATCAACACAGTAACGTTTGTAAGTCCTTTTTCAAATGCAGTTAAAGTGTAATGGAGATCATAAAAATCCCAATCCCCTTTCAAGTAAGAAGGTTTTTCTAAACCCACTGTCCTCAAAGTTTTTGCGGAAGCTGCCAGAAAAACTCCGTCCATGGCTACGACCTTACTGGGTTGTCCGTAATAAGTTGGATAGAAAGTTCCCTTCTCTTTATCTAAATGATGTACTTGTCCTGAATGGTGGCCTTGGTGCCACCTTGCTTGATTCCACCAAACAGCATCTACGCCGAGTAGCTTGGTCCCTGCGATCCCTGCAAAGCCGTATCCTTCCGCGTTTACTATACTTATTGCGTTTATTATATCCTTAGGCTCTTCATGTATTTCTATATCATCGTGGCATAGGATAAAAATATCTTTATCATCAGGATTAACCTTATCAAAGGCATTTTTATACCCCGCAAAGATAGATTCCTGGTTTACCATTATCATAACTTTAGCAGGAAGGCTAGATAACTTAGCAACTAATCCTTGAGTTATAGGACCAAGTTCTTTATTTCGGGTACAAATTACAGCGTATATTTTCATTTTTCTATTATATAATATGAGCCAAACTGTTTTAGATGAATTTGTTAAATCAAGGGACGATCCCGTTTATTTTCTGTCTCATTATATAAAAGTTACACACCCTGTTCGCGGATTAGTACCTTTTAAACTTTATAATTTTCAAGAAAAGATTATATCCGACTTGGAATCCCACAGATTTAATATTCTTAGGAAGTTTAGGCAAGCAGGATGTACCACCATAGCCGGGGCGTATTCTCTTCATTTCACTAACTTCAACCCCCACAAAACAGTTGTGATCCTATCCAAAGGTGACACTGAATCTACGGAAGTTCTAGATAGAATTAAAATAATGCATGATGAGTTACCTTCATGGCTAAAACAACCTATCACTGAATCTAACAAACATACTCTTAAATTTAAAAACGGATCTGTGATAAAATCACGTCCTTCAGGAAAGCAATCAGGTCGTTCTCTTGCTGGGTCTCTTCTCATCATTGATGAAGCTGCGTTTATTGAAAGTATTGATACTATTTGGGCTGCGGTCTATCCTATTATCTCCACAGGAGGTAGAGCATTTGTTCTTTCCACTGTCAACGGTATGGGTAATTGGTACCATAAAATATACAACGAAGCTACAAAAAGCGAAAACGCTTTTAATGTAATTGATATTAAGTGGGAGGAGCACCCTGAGTATAAAAGGCAGGCAGGCTACGAAGATCTTTATAAAGAATTAGAGGAAAAGGGGGTAGATGTAGATAACTGGGAAAAAACTACTAAGATTAATATGCCCTTTAAGCAGTGGCTTCAAGAATATGAATGTGAATTCTTAGGCACAGGTGATACTTATTTAGAGGGAAGTATTCTAAAAAGATTGGTAGAAGAAGTAACCCCTGACTATGAAATCAAATATAATAATAGGATGAGGGTATTTAAACAACCTGATTCTAACAGACAATATGTTATGGGGGTAGATACCTCCTTAGGTCGAGAAAGAGACTATTCTGCCTTCCAAATATTAGATTGTTATAGTGGAGAACAGGTGGCAGAATTTTACTCTAATAGAACACCGATCAATGAGTTTGCCGAAATTATAGACAGAGAGGCTACCCTATACGGCACTGCGCTGGTTATGCCAGAAAGAAATACCATAGGGGAAAACCTCATAGACTGGCTTTTTAATATATATGAATACGAAAATTTATGGATGGAAGAGGGGACTGATAAGATTGGATATCTCACTACAGCCAAGAATAAAGAATTTATGTTAGCTAAAATGGAAGAATTTATTAGAAAACAGGTTATTAAGATTAACTCTAAGCGCACCGTAGAAGAGTTATTGACCTTCATAATTGATAGCGGTAATAAGATTAAAGCGGATCGAGGAAAGCATGATGATCTAATTATGGGTCTAGCTTTAGCTACTTTTGCCCTACATACTTTAAGTGAGAATGATTTATTAGAATATTCTCAAATACCTCATAAGGAACAGCGACCCCTCCTGCCTGATACTTGGAAGAGGAACATCGTTACTCCTGGCGGAATCACAGAAGAAGATATGCGATGGCTTCTAACAAAGACCCAAGACTAGACGAATTAGGTTATACCAAATTTGCGCCCTCGCGTGGGCAGGGGGACGCCACCCCAGGGACCCCTGTGCAGGGGGGCTTCCTGCGTAGATTTTTAGCTGCCTTCTTTACCCAAAAAGGCCAAAGTGCCCTTGCAGATGAGGATATTAACGATGGTGAGGTGTCGGGCGATACTATAAGAACACTAGATGTTCCTAAAATAGTAAAACCTCACGCAGGCCGAGAGGAAGATCCCACAGGCTTTACAGTAGCTAAGAGTGCGGTCGTACTGCCCCAGCAAGAAAGAAATAGAAAAGAACGCTATAAACGATATGAGGACATGGATGATTACCCTGAGATAGGGAGCGCATTTGATATTTATGCAGACGATTCGACCCAAAAGAGCGCGGATAATAAGAGATGGATTATTAATTCTGAATATGATTTTGTTAAAAAGGAAATAACAGAGCTTTTTGAAAAGGTCAAGCTAGAAAAATTTTATTGGGATATAACTAGAAATACGGTCAAATATGGGGATTGCTTTATAGAAACTATATTAGACGTAAATAGACCTAAAATGGGTCTTCAAAGAATAAAAGTATTAAATCCTAATTTTATTATTCGAGTAGAAGATGAATTTGGTTATCTTAAAAAGTTCTTACAAGAAATCCCACAAAGAGAAAACGCCATGGTCATGCCAGGGACTGTGGATGATTTTGCTCAAGCCAAATTTATAAATTTAGATAAAAATCAAATCATCCACTTCCGTCTTTATACCTCAGATCCTTCTTTTTATCCTTATGGTAAATCGGTAGCTGCGCCCGCTATGAAGGTGTTTAGATCTTTGCGTCTTGCAGAAGACGCTATGCTGGTTTACAGATTATCTCGTGCTCCAGAGAGGAGAATTTTCTATGTAGATGTAGGCAATCTTCCTACCTCTAAAGCTGAAGTCTTTATGGAAAGACTCAAAGAAAAGTTCAAGAAAGAAAAATTCTACAACCACAATACTGGGAATGTGGACGCCAGATATAACCCCTTGTCCGCTGACGAGGACTACTTTGTTCCTCATAGAAATAATAAGGGAACAAAAATTGATACTCTTCCTGGGGCTCAAAATTTGGGCGAGATAGAGGATGTAAGGTATTTTAGAGATAAACTGCTCGCCGCGCTGAAGATACCAAAGGATTACATAGTAGAGAAGGATAAGTCCCCAGAGAGAAAGGCTAACCTGTCCCAGTTAGACGCCAAGTTCGCTAGAGTTATAGTTAGGGTGCAGCAATGTATTGCCATAGGACTAGAACTTCTAGCTAAGAGACATCTTATCCTGTTAGGGTTGGACGAGATGTATGTTAATAGTTTGAAGGTATCTCTTCCCGATCCTAGTGATATCTTTGCTAAAAGAAGAATAGAGCTTGAGCAAATGAAAGCTCAAGTAGTACAGCTAGTAATGGCAACCCAGCTATTTCCCAAAGACTATATTTATAAAACTTTTTACGATATGACTGACGAAGAAATAGAAGAAATAAAAGAAAAACTAGAAAAAGAACAAGAAGAAGAGCAAGAAAAAATGCAGGAACAGCAAATGCAGGGTGCTCTGGGAGGTGGTCCAGGCGCAGTGCCTGGGACTGGGGTTGCGCCTCCTGGGGCACCCCCTGCTGCTGGAATGGGGGGTGGACCACCTCCTCCTGGGGATGCGGGGGCGCCCGCGCCGCCTAACCTTGGTCCCCAACCACCACCCCTTGGAGGTGGTGGTGCATAAAAAAAACTAAAATTTCGTAAAAAAAAGAAAGATATTATAGTAAATAATAGGTAAGGAGTTATAAAATGCTTGGATATATGTTCGAAAATAGAAACAGTACTTTAAAATCGGTAATTAAAATAGGGGACTGCCTGGGCCGCTGCCTTAGGGAGAATGTCCAGCTTTTTTCAGTGGATGCAGAAAACAATAAAGCCTCTTTTTTAACCGAGTCTGGTCATGTTATTGAGGGAACCTACTCTTTTTCAAGAAGTAAATTAACTCTTGATAATATTCAGATTCAAAACAGTGAGGTTTTCTCAGATAACGAATCCTTTGATGGTTTTGTTTCCGAGGAGGTTAAGAACTTTGTGGGGGGTCTGCATGAATCTAGTTATGGGAATGCAGAAACTTCCTTTGAAAAAGTTTTAAACTTATGGGAAACCAGACTTCAGTTTAATGAGGTAAAAAAGAAGTTGGAAGAAAAATCTACTGCTTTCTCATCTACTCAAAGTATTATTTCTACTCCTGAATTTCAAAACTTTCTCGAAATAGCTCCTCAAGTAATAACATGGCTCCACGAAAATAAAATAAATATTACCTCCGTACCTGAAATTAAGAACGCCATTAAGCTTTCTACTTCTGTTTCTAAGGCATTTGATATACCCAAGCAATCTTTAGAAGAACTTCAGGAAAACCAAAATATAACTTTTGAGAATCAAACTAATAAAACTATTTATGAGATGATTTGTAGACAAGAATTAGTAGCGAAAGAACTCAGCGAATCTAAGCAAAGTTTTGATCTTATTTGGGCAAACAACCTGAAGATTAACAATCTTGCTTCGCTTGTATATGCGGGGGACCAAGATAAAATATCTAAAACATTATCTGAAGCTTTATCAGATGTTCCTTATTTAGCTCTCGCCACCAAGAAGCAACTAAGAGAGACCTTCTCAAAGAACTTACAGTTAGAAAATACCCCGACTGGTCTTTTCTCTGATAAGGATATTAAATCTTTTGCTTCTGTCATTTTTGAAATGAAGAAGCCCGTTAAAGAGTTATTAATAAAAACTATAAATGAGAAGTACGGAGTTAATATTCAAAACCTAAAGGAAGTTGCCTCTTTTAGAGGATTAGTAGAGGCTCAAATTGTTATATTTGAATCTTTGTCTAGGCTATCTCCTAAGTCTTCTGTAGTTAAAGAAGTTTTGAATCAAGTAAGTATTATGCTTAAGGAGAAGTCTGGAGTTGAGGCTATTGATGTAAATGATATTCTTCAGGCTATATTTGAGAAGGCTGATTATTCAGGTTTATATGAAACTTATTCTATCTCAGATAAAATTACTTTAAAAGAAATGTTTGAAAATGATCTGTCGTCCCAACAGATCATTTCTTTATTAGAAAATCAGACTAACAATGTAGAAGAAAAAATTAGAGTACTAAAGGAAAAGAAGAACAGGTTACTTAAGAGACAAGACGAAGATGAGGGAGAGGGGTACCCAGAGAAGGGTATAAAGGGTGGTACCGACGCTGCTAAAAAGGAAGCTAAGAAAAAGAACGGTGATGACCCTGAGACTCCCGAAGATATCCAAAACAGACTGAGCGGAGTGGATGATACTGATCAGTACGGAGAAGCCACTGAACCGACTTCAGGTAAAGAAACAGAGCCTGCTGAGGGAGAACAAGGTGGAGATATTTCTAAAGAAGATTTTATAAAATCTTTAGATGATTTTACTAAAATTTTTAGTGGTGACGACAAGAAAAAGGGTGCATCCAAAAAAGAAGAGAAGTAAGAGTGACCTGATTTATGGCAGACTGTAATAATCCTACTTTTTACCCTGTCATTCTATCTTCGATTGACGGGGAATGCGTATTCACAGAGTACGACGTTAGTACCACTTTATATAACCGAATATGGGAAGAAATAGAGGGCTGGGCTTGGCCCTGTGCTACCCAGATTTTTGGTACACCTCCTGGCTCGCCTGGAAATCCTCCAACTAGTATTCCTAATTATGGCTGGGTTCCAAACCACCCCACTCCTGGTAGTACTACAACTATTTACCTAACTCCATCGGCTCTATATGGAGATCCTAATTTAGGGGGCACTACTACCCTAAATACAACTTATTGTCTGAGTAATTATACTGAGCTAACCAACCCAGGATCTAACGTAATAGCAAAATTAGCTATTGACGGCACAGTAAAACAAAATGGGACTGTATTTGCGTGGACAGGCGACGTGACCAACGTAACTGGTCCCACCACTATAGACTCCAAAGACGTGTACACGCTTACTGTAGCTAATGTACAGGACACTGGGCAGTCCGACTGGGATGGGGCTGAATCGGGAACGACGCCATTCAATATTCAACTCAAATCCAACGCTCCTTCAGTCCTCACGGGACTTCATGATGTTACTGTAACTGAAACACCAACTAACGACGATGTTCTGGTGTGGAGTACTGATAAGTGGGTTCCAGCGGCTCAGAGCGGAGGGGGAGGAAGTGCCGATTCCATTTTAAGAGTTCCTACCTCAGTTGCAGAGAATACAGTTGCCCCTGATCGCGCCCTAATTGGTTTTACCGTTAATGCAAATACTCTTGGTACGGAGAATATCCTAGATTTGAGGAAGGCTGGTAGCCTGAGGGCTTATATGGATTATAATGGATATTTCTTTGTAAAAGGGTTAGAATCCATGGCAGGGCAAACTCTTGAGTGCCCTCCTCTCCGTGTTACTTCTGCCGCAGCAAAAACTCAGTTAAAAGATACCGACATAGGTTCGCAATTAAGTATCGGAATAGAAGCAGGACAAACTTCAGCCCCATTTGTAGTATCTGATTCAGGCGGAAGCCATGTTTGGTATATTGATGCCAGTGCCAACCTCTTTACTTCAGGCGGAATAGATGTAAGCGGCAATAGAATTACGCGAGTAGGAACTCCAACAGCTATAACGGACGCAGCGACAAAGCTTTACGTGGATCAGAGTTCAAGCGGAGTATCAGGAGATTATATTCTCAAGGATGGTAGTGTAGTCTTTACTGGTAATCAGTCGATGGGCTCTAATAAACTCACTAGTGTTACTAATCCTACAGCACTACAAGATGCCGCCACAAAATATTATGTAGACTTGATGGCTAGTTCACCCTCAGGTAATTATATCCTCAAGGATGGTAGTGTAGATTTTACAGGGGCTCAGGCTGGGGTAGCCTTTGGGGCAACAGAAGGGGTTTCAGGAGCTACGGTTTCGGGAACTACTATCGAGGGACAAACGGTTTATGCTCCTTCTGTTTCTGGGGCCACAGTATCAGGAACTTCAGTTAAGGCAGTTCTTTACTCAGGAGCGGGCATTCTAGATGAAGATGCTATGGGCTCTGATAGTAATACTCATCTAGCCACTCAACAGTCTATTAAAGCATATGTAGATTCCCAAGCTCACACTGATGCTTCTGGTTATTGGACACAAGTTACTGCCACTAGTTCTATTTATTACTCTTCAGGCAATGTAGGTATAGGAACTACTACTCCTAGTGCTACGCTTGAGGTTGTTGGAGATGTATCAGCAACCACTATTGAAGCATTAGAAGGAGTTTCAGGGGCAACTGTATCAGGAACTACTGTTGAAGGACAAACTGTATATGCTCCTTCTGTATCAGGAGCTACAGTTTCAGGTACTTCAGTTAAGGCAGTTCTTTATTCAGGAGCGGGTATTCTAGATGAAGATGCTATGGGTTCCGATAGTAATACTCATCTTTCCACACAGCAAGCCATTAAGGCATATGTGGATAGTAGAACTGCTGGAGCGGCTGCTAATTATATCCTCAAGGATGGTAGTGTAGACTTTACTAGCAATCAGTCGATGGGTTCTAATAAGCTCACTAGTGTTACTAATCCTACAGCCGATCAAGATGCAGCTACAAAAGCTTATGTGGATGTAAATACTGTTGATGTCTCCGCTAATTATATCCTCAAGGATGGGAGTGTGGCCTTTACTGGCGATCAGTCTATGGGTTCCAATAAGCTCACTAGTGTTACTAATCCGACTGCACTACAAGATGCAGCTACAAAGTATTATGTAGACTTGATGGCTAGCTCGCCTTCAGGTAATTATGTGCTAGTAGATGGATCTGTACCTATGACAGGTACCCTGACTGCCCCAGCAGTGTCGGCAACTAATGTTTCTGGGTTAACCGTTTATGCTCCTTCTGTATCAGGTGCTACAGTATCAGGTACTTCGGTTAAAGCAGTTCTCTACTCAGGAGCAGGCATTCTAGACGAAGACGCTATGGGTTCTGATAGTGATACTCATCTTTCCACACAGCAAGCTATTAAAGCTTATGTGGATAGTAGAACCGCAGGTGCTGCCGCTAATTATATCCTTAAGGATGGGAGTGTAGACTTTACTGGCGACCAATCTATGGGATCTAATAAACTAACTAGTGTTACTGATCCAACAGCAGATCAAGATGCAGCTACTAAAGCTTATGTAGATGTAAACACGGTAGATGTATCAGGTAATTATATCCTCAAGGATGGTAGTGTAGACTTTACTGGAGCGCAAGCAGGGATTGCCTTTGGAGCTACTGAAGGGGTTTCAGGGGCTACATTATCAGGAACTACTGTTGAGGGGGTAACTGTTTATGCTCCCTCTGTATCTGGGGCTACTCTATCAGGTACTTCAGTTAAGGCAGTTCTTTACTCAGGCGCAGGTATTCTAGATGAAGATGCTATGGGTTCTGATAGTAATACTCACCTCTCTACGCAGCAAGCCATTAAGGCATATGTGGATAGTAGAACCGCAGGGGCTGCTGCTAATTATATCCTCAAGGATGGTAGTGTAGACTTTACTGGTGATCAGTCTATGGGCTCGAATAAGCTCACTAATGTTACTGATCCAGGTAGTGCTCAAGATGCAGCTACCAAAGCTTATGTAGATTCACAGGCCCACGGAGGAGGGGGAGGAAGTCTCTGGACTGCTGTTCCAGCTACTAACTCTATTTATTATTCTTCCGGTACGAATGTTAGTGCTGTAGGTATTGGGGTTACTGCCCCTCATGCAACCCTTGAAGTAAACGGGGAGGTATCAGCAGTTAATGTAGGAGCTACTGAAGGAGTTTCAGGAGCTACTGTATCAGGAACTACGGTTGAAGGACAAACTGTTTATGCCCCTTCTGTGTCAGGTGCTACAGTTTCAGGTACTTCAGTTAAGGCAGTTCTTTACTCAGGGGCAGGTATTCTAGACGAAGACGCTATGGGTTCTGATAGCAATACCCACCTCTCTACGCAGCAAGCTATTAAAGCTTATGTTGATAGTAGAACCGCAGGGGCTGCGGCTAATTATATTTTAAAGGACGGTAGTGTAGACTTTACTAGCAATCAGTCGATGGGTTCCAATAAGCTTACGAGCGTTACTGATCCTACAGCAGATCAAGATGCAGCTACCAAAGCTTATGTGGACGTAAACACGGTAGATGTATCGGGAAATTATATCCTCAAGGATGGTAGTGTAGACTTTACTGGGGCTCAAGCTGGAATAGCCTTTGGAGCAACAGAGGGAGTTTCGGGCGCAACGGTTTCGGGAACTACTGTAGAGGGAGTAACTGTATACGGTACTTCCGTATCAGGAGCTACTGTATCAGGTACTGCTGTCAAAGCAGTTCTTTACTCAGGAGCAGGTATTCTAGATGAAGATGCTATGGGTTCCGATAGTAATACTCATCTTTCCACACAGCAAGCTATCAAAGCTTATGTAGATAGTAGGACCGCAGGTGCTGCTGCTAATTATATTCTAAAGGGTGGTAGTGTAGCCTTTACTGGCGACCAGTCTATGGGCTCTAATAAGCTCACGAGTGTTACTGACCCAGCCAGTGCTCAAGATGCAGCTACAAAAGCTTATGTAGATAGTAGGACTGCTGGCGCGGCAGCTAATTATATCCTCAAGGATGGTAGTGTAGATTTCACGGGGGCTCAGGCTGGAATAGCCTTTGGAGCGACGGAGGGAGTTTCGGGTGCTACGGTATCAGGTACTACTATCGAGGGATTAACTGTTTATGCTACTTCTGTTTCTGGAGCAACAGTTTCAGGTACTTCAGTTAAGGCAGTTCTTTATTCAGGAGCGGGTATTCTAGATGAAGATGCTATGGGTACGGATAGTAATACCCACCTCGCTACGCAGCAATCTATCAAAGCTTATGTAGATAGTAGAACCGCAGGTGCTGCTGCTAATTATATCCTTAAAGACGGTAGCGTTGATTTTACTGGCGATCAATCTATGGGATCAAACAAGCTCACTAGTGTTACTGATCCTACCGCAGACCAGGATGCAGCTACTAAAGCTTATGTAGATGTAAACACGGTAGATGTTTCAAGTGATTACGTTATTAAATCTCCTTCCACTACTGATAGAAACCTTATAGTTCAGGGATCTACTTCTAGACCACCTTTTGCTATACAACAAGCTGAATCAGGAAGTTCGGATCTTACACAATGGGATAATAGTGATGAAGCAAAAAAGGCTTGGTTAGATAAAGATTTTAAATTTAATGCTCAAGAGTTATCAGGTACTGCTGTTAAGGCAGTTCTTTATTCAGGAGCGGGTATTCTAGATGAAGATGCTATGGGCTCAGATAGTGATACTCACCTTTCCACGCAGCAAGCTATTAAGGCTTATGTAGATAGTAGGACTGCTGGAGCCGCTGCTAATTATATACTCAAGGATGGTAGTGTAGCCTTTACTGGCGATCAGTCGATGGGCTCTAATAAACTAACTAGTGTTACCGATCCAGGCAGTGCTCAAGATGCAGCTACAAAAGCTTATGTAGATAGTAGAACTGCGGGGGTGGCTGCTAATTATATCCTCAAGGATGGTAGTGTAGATTTCACCGCCGCGCAGGCGGGTGTATCAGGAACAGCAGATGCCAGTCTTACTACTAACCTTATGGCCTTCCAAAGACCTTTCCAGCATACAGCATACAGAAGTGGATCTTTCTCTAATGGACAGCAAATTAGATTATTCTTAAACACTACTGATAATGATGCTAACTTCGTTATCCCCGCAGGAGAGACCCTTAAGATACTTGCAGCATATGGAAGATGCAAATCAGGGGCGACAGCGGGAACAACTACTTGGACTTTGGGCATACAGACATGGGAAACTCAGGCGCACTCTGGCGCAAGAGACTGGGATCTGGCTACAGGAAGTACTACAGATACTAATTCCTATATTAATATAATGGCAAGAGGAACTTTAGCAAGTCCGCTAGCTACAATAGTGGGCGCAGACGATCCCGTAGGAATGGTATTTCTTGAGCACGCTAATGGCGGTGGGGGTAGTTCAGGCAATGATAAACATACCATAGATGTTTATGGTGTATTTGTGGATTCTTAATATGGCACTTACTACAGAACAAAGATTAGATCGTTTAGAGGCAGCAATCAAGGAACTTCATGATATCTTAGAAAAAATATTTGACAGGGACTGGCCTGAGGACTCTAAAGTAGAAGAGATAGTTTCTGAGTCTTAAGAAATTTCGTAACCTTGTTTAAGGAGACGAATATAGGTTTCTACCACCCGATCCTTAAGTGTGCTTACATCTTTCTGTATATTATCTAGATTTCTTAGTAGCTGATCTCCTATCACCTTATTTTCTGTGATAACTTCTAGTTCTTTTATTAGACCTTTAATTTTATCTAAATCAAAACTATTTAGCTTAGCAGCTTCTAAGGATATCTCCTCTGGACTCTTTACAGTTTTAAGCGGTATTCTATTCATATTATTGTTACCTCATGCCCTTCTTTTTTGTAATGGGCTATTCTCTCTCGTGAATGTTTAGAGAGGTATTTTTCTTTGTCCATGAAATCATAGACATAAACTTCATCTTTATTATCAGAGACTCGTAAAGCTCTACCTAGAGCTTGTATAGTAGCTATTTCGGACTTCATTCCTCTGGCGTTGATGAAGTGGGTGATTTCTTCGATGTTGATTCCCGTTTGGAGTATTCTTGTTCCAATAAGAATAGAACCTTCCCCATGAGTTCGAAATCGAGATATACTTTGATACCGCTCTCCGACGCTGTTTGCACCTTCAAGAAACTCACTTTGGAATTCCTTAAAAGCGTCGTCCAGGCTTCTTCCATGATCAAGTGACTTGGTAAGTATAAGTATCCTAGCTCTTTCTGTTCCATTTAATATCTCCTTTACGATATCTTTAATTTTTTCATTTCTTTCTTTATTAAACACAATGTACCTATCATACGTGTCTATGTATCCTAAATGTTCATCTTCCCCGTCAGCAGTATACTCTCTTTCTATAATCTGAATTATAGGTTTAGTAAGTTTTCCTTTTTCTACTAAATCTTTAGTATTTACTGTTTGAATAATTGATCCTAAGGCGCCCTCTAGGTTATATCTCTTTATAGGTTCCTTAGGAACTGTTGCCGTAAACCCAAATCTCCACGTCGCTTTAGGAAAAGACTCTATGGCAGCTAGAGTTTTTGGGCCACTACAGAATTCATGACATTCATCCACCATCAAGATCTCGGCAGTTTCTAAGTGGGTATCTAAAATTTTGGATATACTCTGTACCGTGGACATCATAATATCACCATAGATGTAACCCTCTCCCGAACAAATTCCTAAGTTCTTTATTTTACATATATTTTTTAGAAAATCATAACTTTGTTTTAATAACTGCTTAGAGTTAAATAAGATAACCATTTTACTGCCTTCTAAGCTTTTTATAAGGCCAGCCATTATTAAGGTCTTTCCTGATCCCGTGGGAGACTTTATTACTCCTCTTCCTAAAAGAAGAGCTTTATTAATTAAAGCTTCTTGATAATCGTAATATACTATATTTTTAAAAGATTGAGAGGTAGGAGTATGCTCTCTTTTGGGTCTAAATTCTATTTCAGGAACACAATCTATTTTTTTTAGATGAGCAAGAACTTTAATAAGGAGCCCTGACCTGAAAGACCCCCCGTCGCTTATAAACTTTTTAGTGCCGTCCCAGCCGCGCCTCCTATAAGCAGCGGAGTACACGGCTCCTGGCACTTTCAGGGTATATAATCTCTGGAGTGCCTTTAACAGCTTAGGATTATCAGTGATGATTTTAGACTTTTGAATTCCTACAAGTATCTTCATCTTACTATCATATTATAGAAATTATTACAATTACGGAGAATTTTATGGAAAATAATGCTTTCAGCCCAGAGCAGGCAGATGCTATTAAAGCTATTTTAGGAGATAGAGAAGGAGAAGAATATGTAAAAATAACTTTACCTTCTAATGGCCTAGAATATGCCAAAGAGATCGAGGTGCGACCTTTCACCTTCGCAGATGAGAAGTTTGCCTTAAAACACGATGTAAAAAAATCAGAGTTTATGAATGTACTTATGGCAAGATGTATAAAAGGAGTGGATATTGATAGCTTATTTATTTGTGACAAAGCCTTTTTAATTCAAAAATTAAAAGAGATGAGCACAGGTCCTGAGATTGATATGAATATTCAGTGTACCTCTTGTGATACAGAAAATAGTTTAACTATTGATTTAAGGCTATTAAATATTAAGGAGGTCCCAGAAGGAACCCAGTACCCATTCAATTTCCGCTTAGGAGTCTTGGATAAGGATATTGTGGTTCGGCCTGGGAAGGTTCGGGATGAAGCGCAGATGGCGTCTTTCGAACTTCTTTCTAATAATTTATGGAGATATATAGAATCTATTAATGAGGTGGACGATAAGACTGTTATCTCCGAAGTAGTTCCTAAACTTCCCGTGGAAGATGTCCACCAAATTATGAAAAAAGTAAGTATGTCAGAGTATGGAGTAGAATCAAGTTTTTACTATGTCTGTACTACGTGTGGAAATAAACAGGAAACGGAGGTTCCTCTGACGGCAAATTTTTTCGGTACAGCCTAATTTCGGCAGAAACCTTAGAAGATTTATTAGAACAAGCGTATATATTAGTGAGACACGCTAGATTTAATTATGAATCTGTTTTGAAGATGCCATACAAAGATAGAAAGATCTTTCTTGATATCCTGCAAAAAGAAGTAAAAGAGAGAAATGATAAGTATAAACAACGTTAGTTTCCCAGAAAGATGGGATAAACCTGCCGTAGGAAACAAGGTGGCATTAACAGCCTTATTTTACAATGATGGACAGCTTGTAGACCCTGTTGATGTGAGTTCAGTGACGTTGTATAAGCATGAGTCTTATGCGTCTAGTGCTTTATTTGATGCTAGCAACTTGCCTTCGGCTACACCTCTTATGAACTTTGCTCCTAGTGGGGCCGCGCCTGACCCCGCTTCCGAATACACCGCAGACTGGGGTGCTCCAGGTGGCCTTGCAGGCTTTGATTATCAATACGCTAGTGGTATATTTAAATTAGGAACCGGAAAATATGTAGCTCCTGTAAGATTAGATAAAGGGCTTAGTGGAGTATTCCGGGGAACAGTATTAGATGCATCTGCCAACCTGGGGCTGGCAACAAGCTATATTGATGCTTGGTCAGTTAAGTTACTCCCTGGATCGCAGTATCAATCATTCATTCATAGATGGTCTTTGTACGAAGATACCTTCTTCTCTGTGACCGAACCTCTTCTAGTTAAAACTAGTACTACCTTAGCCAATAAACATGTGAGGTATGGAGAAAAGATAGATTTAGTAGCACCCGTAGAAGTTACTATAGAAAATAGGAATATCAGTGAAGCTATCATCAATACTCTAAAATCTACTTTAGTTACATCTGGTGCCTTTAAAATTACCAAGGTGAATGATAACACGTCCCTCGATGGTCCATTCACGGTATCAGGCTGGGCCGATACCAGTAGCTCTGTTGAGGTTACGTCTGATGGGACCTTAATATTCTCTTGGGATACAAATCAAATTCCTACTTCTAGCACTTTTGGGGAGGCCAAGGGAACTTACGCGGTTCAGGTTCTTTACTGGGCTAATGGGCAAAAGATAATATCACCACGCTTCTATGTGAGTGTTAATTAGGTACCCTATATCATATTCTTTAGTGGCCTTATGGACATATGATTTTAAATCAAAGTCCTTCTCCCATGCTTCGTTCCAATCCTTATATCTTTTGGGGGGAGGACAAATCTTAATAGACGACATCATTAGTTCCTTCCGCATTCTCTCCAACTTCTCTATTCCTCTTTTTCCTGCGTCGTCGTTATCGTAGGCTACCACTACATCGCAGTTCATTTCTTTTATAGTTTCTAATTGAATCTTAGAGGGAGAACTTCCCATCGTAGCGGTGGCGTTAATTCCAGCAAGTTGAAGGGATAGAGCATCGAGAGGACCTTCACACAAGAGGACAGGTTCGTCGTTTTTAAAAGGGTACAAAATGCTGGAGGCTCTTACTTGCGTGCTTTCGGGGTTTAGGTACTTGGGGTAATCGTTGAACACAGCCCTTGCCTGGAAGAAATAGATTTCACCAGACGGCTTCTTGAATGGGATGATGATCCTATCTTTGTATTTCCCACCCGTAGCAAAGTAGAAAGGTTCATCCTCTACAAATTCTACATTGAACAACTTCCTATTCCATAGATATTTCCAGGCTAACTGGATATACGAGCTACGGTGATTGCAAGAGTAGATATCTATAGGTATCCAAGAGGATGTATCTACTTCTAACTTAGAGGATGTAGATTCTTGTTTCTTAAGGGGGACTTCGTATTCTTCCAGAGTGGAATCAAACAGAATCTTGGATTCGGCTCGCCTATAGGAGATTTGTTCTGTTTGGGCTACGAATTGAATGAAGTTACCTTGACGGTGAGCCTTGAAGTCTTGCCACATCCCCGTGGTTGCGTTGATTGAAAACTTGTGCTTCCAGTCATCATCCACGAAGATAGAGGGCATGATATACTCTTGCTCGCTTGCAGAATATTTTCCACAACCTTTGAAATTACGGTCAAGATAGGCTCTTATATATTGAGGAGAAGCTATGTTTATAAAATCCATATCAGAATCCAAAGCGAATACGTTTAATCAGTGTAACTTGAAATATAAGTTTAAGTACATAAATAGATACGAAGAGATGTCCAAAAATAAAGACGCATTAGACTTCGGTTCGTACATCCATAAGATCTTTGAGTTAGGCTATGAGAAAACCTCGCTTGAAGACCTACTTACTATAGCCGAGGACTGCAAAAAAGACTACAAAATTAGTGAGGAGAAAGATAAGAAGACAGAGACATGTCTCCGTAACTTTCTTAGATTCAACGCCTCTCTAACAGAAACAGTTGGTACTGAGTTAGTATACGAGATCAAACAGGACGAGAAGAATGATATTAGTCTTAACGGAATCATTGACCGTATAGTAAAGAGTCCCCAAGGGGAATATTTAGTTATCGACTACAAAACTGGGAAGAGAGAACTCAAGAAGCATGAGCTATATCAGAATCACCAGATGCAGGGGTATGCGTTTGCGGTGCATAAGGTATTTAAAATTCCGTTAGATAAAATCACAGTGGCACACTATTACCCCGTGTCAGGAAATATAGTATCAGTGAAATACTCTTGGGCACAGATCAGTTCCTACCTCAGGAACAAGGTTGATACAGTGTGGAAGATCAGGAAAAGGAAGAAGGACGAGTTCCCCCCATCAAAGAATGAGTTTTGCTGGTGGTGTGGCTATAGCAAGCTCTGTCCCGAGTTTTCCTCCCCAAATGACATAAATGAGTCTTTGAAGACCGTAAAAAAAAGCAAGAGAAAATAACTAGAGCTTTTTATTTATGTCTTTGACCTCCAACATGGTGCCCATCTGAGGGTCCATAATCATTAATATGGTTAATGGAATGCTGATGATCATTGTGATCAGACGGCAAAGAAGGGTTAGGATTAGCTTAACTCCGTCCATGTCATTTCTCCAAAATTAGGGGGTAGTATAGGGAAATATCTATTGATGTAAAGAAGTTCTGTACTTGATCACTAGAATATTTTAACTTTTTCTTAAAAAAGCTCTCTAAATTAGATTTTTTTATAGGCTTCCTTTTAGAGAGTGAGTCTAATAGTTTATACTGAAAAGCACTAATAAACTTTTCGCTGTATTTATGCCTCCACTTTTGAAGAAAATCTTCATGGAGGGTAAAATCAATTAAATCTATTAAATCAATTAAATCATTTGAATCGTTGTAATACATTCATCTAAATCCTCAGTTATAGTATATAAGAGTGATGGCATACACAAATTTAAAAGGAAAAACAAAAAATCCTTTCATTCAATTAGCTCAAGGTTACGGGTCCCCCGTCTCGGTCGTTTCCCCCAGGGCATTAGCAGTGGGTGATATTTGCTATATTACTTATAAAGGACGGCAATACACCATAATTGTAACTGAGACTCCTTTATGGGGGGGACCCCTACACACAGCCACTACGGGCAACCTTCTTTTGTTTGCATATAAATATGAGGGGGGTTTAAATATGGTTGATTTTCATAAGATTTATTCAAAACTAAAAGAAGGGACCGAAAATCCTGATGTTCGAGCTATGCATAATCAAATGAGGTATATACAGAAGGGATCTCGTCCTTATATATCCAACCCCAAAGATAAGACTATAGCCGAGGATATGAGTGTAGACGATTTTAGGACATTTATAGTGAACAATATAAAAAGATGTCTTAAGCTAGAGAAGTAATATGGCAGACTTAGAAGAGAAGATAGAAGCTCTTATAGCAGCAGTGGAAAAAAATACCACGGCTATGGATGATGCGGCCAAGGACGCTGCCACTGCCAAAACTACTAGCGCAGAAGAAAGAGCAGAGCGGGAAAAGAAGAGAAAAGACGATAAAGATGAAGCACAAAAAGCTAAACAGAGAGCAAGGGACCGTCAGAAAATTAATGACGCTCTCAAAAAATCGTTTAAAGCCCTAACAAGTGTTGTATCCAAGCTAAGTTCTTTTGCTATCAGACCCTTAATTAGCGCAACAAAAGAAGGGTTTAACCAGTTCCAACAGTTTGAAAAGGTAGGAGCGCAATTTAATAAAAGTTTGGACGGAAACTTAGATGCCTATAAGGGTTTAGCAGATAATCTGGGGGCGGGAGGAGGCTTTGTTACTAATTTGGAAGCCTTTGGTGCTCAATTAAGAGTTCAGAACATGGGTATGAGCATCAACACCAAAGGACTTCAAAGTTTATACAAAGTAACTCAAAAAAGTGGTGAGGATTTCTTTGCCCTTGCAGGGGGATTGAAAGAAGTAACAGCGGGATTTAGTTCTAATGATTTAAGTATGAATAAATTGGTCACTCACCAAGAAAAGTTAGTCACCGCTTTAGGTTTAACTCGACAGCAAATAGTAGAAGCAATGAGTGCTCTTTCTGAAGAAACAAAAGATATGGCAGCAGCCTTAAAAATAGGCGGAATGCAGGAAACCTTGGCTGAGATGAAAGGTTTGTTAAAGGGAACTCCTGCCTTATTTAATACCATGGCTAAGAATTTTCAAGCCATGCTGGGACCTGGGGGGTTACAGAAATCTGTGATGCAGGGAGTCGCCGCATCTAGGCAGGCTATGTTATCGGGTGGAGTAGATCTGGAATCGTTGATGGAACAAGTATTTCAAGCAGCAGAACGAGCCCAAGGCTTAGCCCCAAAGGGGGCAGGTATGGTTGCCCCTGAAATTATGGACGCTCTTGCAAAGTCGGGAGTGATAGACCCCTCTAATATTAGGATAGTGACAGAGATTCAAAAGCAGGCAGCGGACTTATTAGGAGAAGCCACAGTTAAACAAATGGGGGCGAGGGAGTTGGTAGTGGCATGGCGAGAGGCAGTAAAGGAAAGGGCCGAACAAGAAGTAGGGTTTACACGAAGCTTAGAGCTATTGAAGAAAACTGTGTTGATGCCTTTCATTAACTTTGGTGCTGACATAGCTGCTAAGTTTAAGAAATTCCTGGAAAATAATGCAGACAGGGTTAAAGAATTTGGAGAAAAAGTAGTAAACTTTGGAAAGGTGCTCCTGGGGGGGCTATTCAAATTTGTGGACTTTTTTGCGGACAAAGTGATGCCTCATATGAGACTGATCGTTTCCTTGCTGGTTGCCGCTGCTGCGGCTAAGGCAGGTAGTGGGGTAGGATCAGCAATAGGGGCTGCTATAGGTATGATAGGAGGTCCACTGGGGATGATAGCGGGAGCTAAGATAGGAGGTGCGCTTGGTGGTTTGGCTGCGGGAGCGACCGCTGGTATAGCCACACACCAAGGGCTTGGCGATGACCCAGAAAAGGGATATTTTACGGAATTCTTCACAGACATGGCGAATTCCCTGACAGAGACAGCCGACAATACAGGTAAATTAACAAAGAATTCTGATGAAGAGCTAGATCAGATGAAAAAAGATAGGCAAAGAGGAAACTTGAAAGACTTAATAGATAATATAGATGGATTCGCTAGATTCCAAATTAGGCAAACTACTCTGATTGAGGCAGGACTCAAAGAAATCAATACCCAACTTGGGGACGTAGCTTATAATACAGACGCTACTGCCATGTGGGGGAAGCAAACGGCAGAGAAAAAGGGGGGCGCTACTTCCCCATCGTGGATTCCAGGTATAACACAGACCGTTCCTGGTAGGTAATAGAGGTGATAATATATGTACGCTGAGAATTTTGGGGCTACAAGCTTTGATCTTGCTACTAATGACTATAAGAAGTTAGTAGATACTAGGCTTTTAGAATTAAGGTCTGGATTATTCTTTGAGTACCCTAAATTTAAAGGTACTTCAGGGAAAAAGATTTTATTCTTCCTTCCTTTTTGGGAAAACCCCACAATTAGAGAATCTAATAACGCTAGATTAGCAGAATACAATGTTATAAATAGAAATGGAACTCTCTATGCCCATACTGGCACAGAATCGCGTACTTTAACTGTCGATTTTAATCTAACACTACCTCATATTCATAATTCATACGGGTCCCTTCATAATGCCATCTCTCTTATGAATTTTTTCTCTAAAGATATTGCTAAATCAGAGCAAAATAGATTTTTTGAGATGAATACTTATGGAGAAGCTACCGATACGGGCCAAATAGGAGGAACTTCTGTACACAATCCTGTTGAAGACTTAGGGGCAAACCCTGCTGATGAAGCTTATGAACAATGGAAAAGAGTATGGGATCAGATACATGTAGGCTTAGAAAAGACATCTTGGTTAAAAGACAAAGTAAAGGCCACCCCAACCACCTCTGAATTCTTATTAGAGAATAACCCAACAGTAAATGACGACCCAATATTAAGATTTGTAAAAGAAATAGGAGATGGGTCACGAGCTAGTAGATCAAAGTTTGCACAAAATTTTCTTAAAATGGGTATAGACATGGCTAGGGTTAAAGCAGAAAAAAAAGCTACTGATCCTAACGATAGTTTTATGAGAACTCTAAAATCAGTTAACTATCTAGTTGATATTATAAGGTCCTGCATAGGAAATAATGCGACGAGTACTGCTTTAGGTCCTCCTATGATAAGGATAAGAAATGGAGCCATGTACAGAGATACTTTGTGTATCTGTAAAGGGTATAAATTCAGTGTTGAAGACGAGGCAGGAATGGATTTAAGAACTCTAATGCCGTATAGAATAAAAGTAACCCTAGATTTAGTGGAAGTAAGAACGGGCAACTTTGGAACATTTGAGCCTGGGAAATATACTGCCCGAGATAACTTGGTAGGGTGGGAATCTACCATAAGAAAGGGTGGCTTTGACCCAGGGGAGCTAAAAAGCTAATGCGTAGAGGTCCTCTAATGTCTGTCCTAGTACACAAAGGGAAACCTATATCTACTTCAGTAGGTTCTTCCATATACGAGGGTACTATAGCTAGATTTCTTTCCAAAAATGGTAGATTGGGGGGACTTCCCATTGGATATGAACATAGACCTGATTTAATAGCTGATTTATTTTTTGATACTCCTAATGCTTGGTGGGTAGTTTGCGAAATGAACGCTGTGACAGATCCTTTTGAAGATCTTAATATTAGTGATGAATTGAATTTACCGTAATGGCGAACACCACTTACCCCTCTCTCCCCACACCCCAGGTGATACTAAGTTTGGATATGGTGGACGCATTACTATTTTTTGAAGATGCGAGAAATCAGCGTGCAGGTTTTGAGGGTAAGACTGTATCTGATTTTATAAACAAGTTTGCGGACAAACAAGCTTTTGTTTTTACTTCTAATGAAAAAGGAAACTTGATAAATTTTAGAAGTTCATGGGGAAGAGAAGAATCAGGACAAAGTTCTTTTAGATTAGAAATATTGGATGCAGGATCTAAATTTGAAGATACTTTTTTTGGTAATTTTAGTACAGGAGGAGTTTCTTATGCTGAAGCCCTACTTCAGTTTATAGCTAATAAGGATATAAATCTTAAAAGATATACGGAGGAACTTGCTGAGGCAAGAGGTGCTGCCGTAGGGACTGGGCAGTCTCAACAAAACGTTGCCAGAGATAGTATGGCCGATCTAGATTCATTTGTTGATGCTAGAGTACAGAGAGAACTGAACGCAGTTAAACAAAGTGGGGCTTTGAAATATAGGGTACAAGCGGAGAATGCTATATGGGATGGGTCATGGGAGACTTATAACGCAAACTTAGAAAGGTGGAAGAACCCGATGAAGCAATTGTCTATCCATTCGCTACCTACGTGGCTTGGGGGTACGGCAGGCGTGGGTGCAGGCGCTTATTTGGGGGGGGATGCACCTTCGCAGCCTAAAATCGTAAACTACGAAGATACAGGTTCCGAATTCAGTGCGACACAGGCGCAACTTAATGCTCAGAATAATAAGCATAGAGCGGATAAGACAGTGGCCCACTGGAGAAATGTGGGCTGGGACCTAGAAGGACATCCTGACATTAAGGATGCGGAAGAGTTTAAGTCGCTTCTTAGAAGAAAGTATTTGGCAGAATACGAGAAGTTATTTTTATTCGAAGAAGGATTTAGTGATTCCTATTATGACCTTTCTCAGGAGATAAGGAGGCTAGGGGGGCTTCCGTTTACTCAAAAATTTTGGATATCTTTTGGGATAGGAAATGATATATCAGCTTACCCGCCCGCCCAGCTTGCAAATCTAGTAAAAATAGAGTATGGTTTAAATGCTAATGATGTAAGAACTTTTGTTTTACACTTTGTTCCTACTCCTGGTATGCTCTCGATTGAGGCACATCCTCATCTTATTAATACTTTGCGAGGCTCGAACAGGGTTGAGTATCAAGCAACACAATTACTGGTAGATCAGAGAGGAAATAGTTTATCCCCTCTAACCGCTGTTGAGAACATAGTAGAAGAAGCGTACTCCCTAATTATGGGAACAGATACGCAGGTTCATTGTTTAACGTTTGATATAGAGGAGGGCATACGTAAAAAATTTAATGAATGTATAGCCTCAACTCTATACCAACACCTTAAATCCACTAATCCTAAGCTGACCATGACCAGTAAGGAGCTTCTCCAATGGGACGGATATAAAGACCTAAGTAAATATATTTCAGAGACTAAGTTTGGGGGATCAGCACTCCCCGTTGCAGGAGGTGTCGTGGGACAAGGGGCAGCGGGGGCAAGGTTTAACACCCCCGTCAATGGTGAGCGTTTTCGTCTGGGGCTCGCCCCCCAAGATGCTCTATCTAAATTATTAAGGAATGTAGAGAAGAAGTCGCACCACTATCTCAGCTTTCCTACTGAAAATAAAACGATGATGCTGAGCCGCAAAGGTAACAGCTACTACGCTCTTGATTCGGGTTTTAGAAATAATTTTGATACATTTAACTTTTATTTGAAAGTTTTAAGCAAATTTTTTACCTCTTTAGGGTTTGAATTTAAAGCATCTTTTTATAATGAAAAAAATGTAAAAGTTCAATGGTTTCCCTTTGCTAAATCTCTTGATGGGGGCATAAACACACTCAATAGAGGAACAATATCACCCGCAGATAGGATGACTAGCAGGAGGTTCGTCCGCTTAGCTATGAGAAATTTTATAGTTGAAATAGGGATGGTTAGGGCTACTCCTGCATTGTTAAAAGATGGAATAGACGCGGCTCTTGGAAAATTAGATTCTAGAGGTGATGTTCCACTAACTGTAAATTATTCTGAGACGGGATTTTTAGAAGCCTGGAATAACCAAGATCCATTAGGGGATAGAGAAGAACCCATAAATTCAGTGTTTATTATAAATAGAGGTTTATGGGGAGCATTAGTTGATGGAAAAGGGCACTCACATATAAGTAAAAATTTTAGTGATTTACCCGCTGAGAAAATAGCTAAAGCGGGACGGTTTGTAAATGCTTATAATACGGTTGTTTATTCAGATATCCCTGTGGGGAATGTGGCGGGGCTTTTTAATCCTTACTCCTATTTGTCTTCCCAAAATAGACAGCTAAGTGGAGATAAATTTTTATCTACCTTTGATTCTTTAGGCAAGTTTAATACTGTAAATAGTTTTGAGAACCATTTAAGATCTAATAGAATTCCTCTCTTTAATTATGGATTCACAAATTCTAATGTTTTAGATTTTAATTTTGATTTAAATATGTGGTGGGCGCAGTTCCTCAGAGTAGTACCTGAAAGTTTGAAAAATGTTTTGTTAACTGCCTCTATTGGAGATCCCAAAAAAGGATTTACTAATACTGCATTTAAAACTGCTTTAGATTTGGCTAAAAGTGATTTGTCAGGGGAGAGGCTAGAAAAATACTTGAATGAGCTTTGGGAAGAATCATACTCCGGTTTCGTTAATGGGAATGATCCTGAATCAGCTAAACACAATGAAGTTTTTGAATTTAATGATATCTCTAAGATAGCTGTAAACTCCCCCACAGTTTCCCCTGCTCAAATACAACATGTTTATTCTATAGCAGACCCTGCGGAAAGAATAGCGGCGAAGATAGCAATTTTTCCCACTAAAGAGGAATTTAAAAGTAGAATGAAGCAATGTATTCTATTAATTTTGAATACTGCGGATTATGCAGCTAAGTTTAAGAGCCAAACTTGGAATGATAATAAGTCTTTAGATGATATACTGTCAATTCAAGACAGAATGGCTACGCAGGGAGGATTTAGAGGTACAATAACTACTCTTCCCTTGTTTCAAATAATGACACCCTCCATGATAGGAAGAAAAGCTTTGTTATATTTTGTAGAACCCCAAATACAGTCCAATGATAAACTAAATAATGATATTCCTTTTAAAACATGGTTATCAGGAGAATATTTTATATTAGGGTATGAAGCTGTCATTGCAGATGGAGAAATAACTTCTAAATTTGATATCCTTAAAAAGCCTTACCTTAAAAATGTTAGTATAATAGAGTAATAAAATGAAAATTCACAGAGGACTAGTTTATACAGATCTTGATCCATTTAGGGATGCAACTCTTATGGTGCAGCTTAAAGATTCCACAGGAGAATTGGGGGCTCCCCAAGCTGTTACCTATTTGAGTCCGCAGTCCAACAGTAATGCTGGATTTTTTGCTCTTCCTACTCCTGGGTCAGAAGTAATAATAATGCAGGTGGAGAGTGAGGATGATCCTATTGGAGATGCTATCGGATATTTCTATATGGGATCAGTGGTGGGCGTAAAAACTGTTCTAGGAAAATGTATAAGTGAAGATAAATTAAATGTAGGTCTTTTACCTGAATGGGGCATCCCTCAGATATCGTTGGATGAGCCCGAAACCGTGGATCAAACTAGTCTGGGTAGAAATGACCCTGGTTCTTTATCCATTCCTCCTGAGGCAGCAAAGGCGTGGAAGGGTAAAGAAATTATAGCAGAAAAGCAAGTTTGGGAAGACCCAGGAGGAAATGCGGTTGTATTAAGCCACCAATCAGCATTTGGAGAATCAGAGGGCTATCAAAATGAATATTTAAAACTTCAAACAGGGGATGGGAAACATATTACCTTGTGTGATAGTCCTGCTACTAATTTTATTGAAATAAGTCCTGATGGGGGGGCGTTCGATAAAGATGTTGTTCAATTTGCGGGGCAACAGAAGGCTTGGAGTGCGGAAGGGGGGCATACTTTAGCTAATGGAGAGTTTAGAGTGAACACTAGGGGTCCCTTAAACTTCACCTCCCGCGAAGGTACAGTGAATGTTGAGTTAGAAACGGGAACTAATATTGATATTATTAATAATTCTAATGGTGTAGACCATAGAAGTGGTCCTAAAGAGGTAGTTACCGCAGGGGGCGTCCTACCTCCAGTGCAACAAGCCATAGCCGCAGCCACAGGTCCCCCTTACCATGCGGGGCATGGAGCTTACCAAGAAGGGTCGCCCACTGCTTTAGGAGATACAGAGACAGGCTGTGTAAATATTACATCTACGCATAATAATATTACCTTGAATGCATTGTCCGACGATTCTGTGGTATATATTAATACACCAGGAGGAGATAGTAAGGTTACTATAAATTCTGGGGGAACAGTAGATGTAATAGCTAATGGCAAGATATCTTTATCAAGTGATGTTAAAATTGAACTCAACGCTCCCTTCATTGATATCAATGGGGGTGTTCAAGTGGATATGGACACAGCTTTATAAAAGGATTAAGAAAAAATGGGATTTGATATCAATCAAGCAAATGCTATATTTAATGTAGCAAGTAACAGAGATCCAGTATCTGACATACTTCAGACCCAATTCGGGGTTCCTGAGTGTGTTCTCAATTTATCCCAAGATGTGCTCTCCCTTCTCCCCACGTCCCCCCTTAATCAAATTAACAAATCTATAGAAAAAGGTAAGCAAAGAGCCCAAGATAAGATAAAAGAGATAAAAAGGAAGATATTCCGTGAATTGGGAGTTTTAGAGGTAGGAACGGAACAGGGAGTTATTGGCCTATTTTCTCAAATAAACGATGCAATCTTAGGTGAGGGCGGAAAATCGTTTTTAGAGGGTTTGGGCGCTTTAGGGGAGATGTTTGGAGCAGCCGCTGCGGTGTGGGGAGAGGTAGTTACTCCCATTTTAGACAAGGTAGACGAGGCTGCTCACTGTTTAGACCTCCTTCAGGCCACTGAGGCTTTGAAGAAATCCAATTCTGCCCTGGCTAAAGATTATATTAACTCAGATCTTGCCTCTGTAGGGCTAGACGTGACCGCATTACAGAATTATGAAGTAGATTATGCCACTAAGTATGCTTCAGAAAGACAAGACCTAATTAACACCATGGCTTATGTGGCTAAAGCCCAGATTATACAAAATGAAATAAACCAAATCTTAGATAACAGATTTAATGACCCAGAAAAGTACCCTGAGCCGTGCTTCGCAGCAGATACTATGATTACTCAACCGAACGGTGCTGAGATTGCTCTCAAATATATTACTTCTGGTACTGATTTTTGCGTTGTAGACCCTGAGGCTACTGGTTATTGTTCGTTAGGGCAAGCTTATACAAATAAAAATGACTGCGAAGCAGTTGGGGGAATTTGGACTCAAATAGATCCAAAATTATTGCCCCAAGCATCCTTCTCTGTCAAACCTACCGAGTTAGATCCTCCTATTAGTCGGGTAGGTAAGTTTATACTAACCAATACAGGAATATATTACGATACAGTAGGAGGAGGGTTAGAATTACCTAATAACTTAGAGGAATTAGTAGAATGTAGCTCCATAATTCCTGATACGGCGCTACGTTGGATGTTCGAATATGATCCTAACTGCGGGGGTAAGGGAGAATCTGTTACGTTAGCTCAATTTAATAAGTGGGCAAACACGGTATTTGATATAGAGGCCGCTACAGACATAGAGGAAGCACCAGGAATCCAAGCTTACTACAAGAACGATACGATGCTTCAACAAATTATTGGTGAAAGAAATAGGCATTTATATGATTTATCTTCATATGTAGGAGATTTAATAACTTCAGGGTATGCTACTGATTCTGCTTTAGTTTTGAATCAAAAACAACAGATTCAGGCAGCTAACTCTAGGCACGAAAATAAAGTAAAGAGAAGAAAAAAACAAATTCAGATAGGGGTTATTTTTGGAGATTTTGCAGTGGGAGAAATTCCCATAAATGATTTCACCTTCCTCCAGAAGCATCACATTGATATTGCATTAGAAAAACAAGAAAAATTAGTGTTTAATCCAGGTGAGGTTTCTAGCGTAGTTTTACCCCTAGATACTCAATATTCTATAGTAAGAGAAAAGATATTAGATACTGTTTATTTGGATCATCTTCTAGTAGGGGAGGTGGGGAGAGGTTCCATAGTTACTGCTGCTTCTTCGGTAGCAGCTACCGCAGGTACCGTGCTGTCTCTTACAGATAATATTACTACTGAGGGCTTAATTGCGTGTTACAACTTCTTAGAAGGAAATGTGGAAGTGGACCCTGATTCTAGCAGATTTGAGGTAACCAACACCGCAGATAAAAATAATGTTAGGTATAACGCACAAATAGTTGCTAGTTCTTTTGACACTGTATACCCGTCTGGGGTGGGTATAGTCCAATTCCAAGGGATATGTAACTTCTTCTCAGGAATAGGTGGAGTAGGGGGGAATTCTAAGGCAGGATGGTATGAAGCCTCTGCTCAATACCTACAGGCTGCTTATAGACCTATGAGTTATATGAGGCTTCCTAATGGAGTAGATGATTTTGAGAGTTTATTATATCGCAATAGTGGGTTTAGCTTTGAGACTTGGGTACATATGCCGACCTTAATTACCTCTGGTGCGGGAGGGTGGGATGAGTCGGTTGGCGCGTCTTCTCTTCATAGAATAATTTTAGGAAACGAAAATAGGGGCGGTTTTTATTACAATGAGAATGTGGAAATATTAACCCCTAATAAAGATTCTGAATCAGTTTTATCCTTATTAATGGGATTTACGAGAGATAGAAGGTTTACCAAAAATTTACCCCCCTCCGAGGACTCCTTTCAGAACCCCATTGATGATGATTTGAAGTTTTATATGGCTCCTACCCAAGCGGTGAACACTAGTGCTATTACCTTTATTCGTAGACCAGGACCCGATGGGGAGTGCCACCCCCAACTAAGCACAGGACAGCGGTATGTAGGATTGGTTCTGGACGCATCGGCCACAGACACGGACAGCGGGGAACGCATTGGCGACTGCTCCTCTAGCTTTAAGCTTTTAACTGTCACTGCGGACCCTGCGGACGAGGGGACTGTAAGTATTTATTGTAACGGGGTTAAACTTAAATCTCAAAATTTCATTACTACCTTCGGATTTAAAGGACCTCCTAATATTCCAGGTCCCCTTGATCCCTCTAGCTTTGTATACTCTAATATATATAAAGATAATTTACCCATTAACTCTTCTCCGTGGATAGCTAGTTCTATATCCCAGAAAGATTTTTGGTATTTTGATGGACCTGATTCGGGCGGCTTCACTCCTTGGATTATTGGGAGCGGTTATTCGGATGGGATGACAAATATTGATTTTGGATATCCTAATACTTCAGATGAGGGAATGAATTTTATGGGAACTTCTTATGGGGGACGAAGAAGTGGCTTGAATGGAATGTTAGGAAGTATAAAGCTATATAAAAGGGCGTTAAAAGCTAAAGAAGTTCTTAAAAATTACACGGCACAAAAAGGATTCTTTGAGAATATAGAAATTTAATGGCAACTACTAGCACTACAACTACTTTATTTGGTTCTCCTCCTAATAAGGCTACAAAACGTAAGGTAAGTTCTCAAACCGCACTACCTACTGGTATTTTATATCCTTTAGCTAAATATCAAGATAAAAGAGTAATTTCTCCTATAAGTAAAACTACATCTGTAGAATATTTTGTAAAATCGTCAGGGAAAGAGTTAGTAACGGGGATGCTTAGGCAGTTATTGCTCACCAGACCAGGAGAAAGGGTGATGATGCCAGGGTATGGTCTTAATTTAGATGAATTTCTGTTCGAGCCTTTAGATATTACCACTTTTTCAATGATGAAAGAACATATATTAAGCACAATTGCTGAGTATGCTAGTTTTTTAGAGGTTTTGAAGCTCTCTATCTTCGAATCTCCTCCGTGGAGGGGACAGCAATCCCTAACTATTTATTTAAATGTAAAAATAAGAGATAATAACCTTATTCCCCCCTTTGAAGTTGGACTTAGTTTATCATGAGTTTTTCTGGCACCGTTGATAGTGATTTTATGAAGTTGGGTTTCATTCCCGAGAATAAGAGGGCAGATTATGTAAACTTTGCCGCTGCTGATTTTGAGACTATCAAAGCATCTTTGATAGATTACTTATTTGCTGTTTATCCTGAAGATTATTCTAATTTTTCAGAATCTGATATAGGAATCATGCTTTTAGAATTAGTAGCCTACATGGGAGCAGTTGTTTCTTATAAATCGGACGCAGTTGCGAGTGAAAATTTTATAAGCACAGTTAAGACGAGGAACAATTTGCAAAAACTCCTTGAACTTATAGGAGTTAAGATGAAAGGACCCTCTTCTTCGTCAGCGCGAGGACAGTTAACATGGGCTAGTGATCCAGAGGACCCGCCCGAGGCACAAGTTGCCACCATAGTATTCCAACCTGCCAACAGGACATTTAGCGTCCCGTCCCCTGAAGATGGTGCTCCTGTATCTTTTAGTATTTATAAATTAGATTCTAATGACAATATAGAAGATATAAAAAATGCAGATGATTCCATAACTTTTTATGGGGCCACAGATTCAGCTAACGGAGACCCAGGACCTAGTTCTGTCTATACTGGTATGGCATTGGTAGAAGGGTCCTTGGTAAAGGAATCAGGATCTTTTGATGGTTTAGAAACTGTAAAAAGTATAAGATTAGGGGAAAGTCCTGTTATTGAGAAAAGTGCCCGCGTATTTGTCACCTCCTATGCGACAGAAGATTCAGCAGCAACAGGAGTTTACTTGGAAGTAGACAGACTTTTTAGTGCATCCGGTCCTACAGATAAAATATTTGAAGTCGTTTATGATAATAATTATAACGCTACCCTCGTTTTTGGGGAGGGAACCTTAGGACAAGCACCTCCTACGGGAGCAGCCTACACTGTTAGTTATCGTGTAGGGGGTGGTAGTCGTGGAAATATGAATAAAGAAGTTATTAACGTTATTGCAATAGATGATAATGAAAATAATTGGAGGTTAGAAAATACTACACCATTTACAGGAGGAACAAATGCAGAAACTATGGCACAAGCTAGGAGATATGCTCCTTATACTTTTAAGGCTCAAGATAGGCTTGTAACTTTAGAAGACTATCAAGCATTTACTACTCAATTTATAAGTTCTCAAGGAGAAAAAGGTAAAGGTATAGCTGCTACAAGAGACGCCTTTAGTTCCGCGAATATTATTGATGTGTATGTCCTACAAAAAGCTACAGAACTACAGTTCCAAAAGGGAAGCCCTGCTTTTAAAAATAATTTACTTACTCAAATAAATAATAAAAAAATGTTAACTGATCAAGTAGTAGTAAATGATGGTCTTGTGAGGACTTTAGATTTAACTATTACGCTCCATATTGAGAGAGAGTTTAAAGATTTAGAAACTGAAATAAAACAAACCGCTAGTCAGCAAGTCTTATCCTATTTTGCTATTGATAATACGGATTTTGGTAGAACTTTTGAGAAAGTTGAATTAGAAAGAAAGTTATTTCAAATTCCCCAAATAAGGTTTGCTGTTATTGAGAATCTCCCTAGGGCAATAAAAGTTGATTTTAATGAAATAATTCAGCTTAACAACTTTAGCTTTGATATTGTATATCTTTAATGTCTAAAAGAATAGTAAAAGATCCTGTAACTAAAGCTGATCTTCAAGTAACGAGAACCCCCCAACCACGAAGGGGGACAGGAAGAGATGCGAAGACACAGAAGTATTTTGAAAGAAACTATTTAGATGTTCTAGAGATTATCACTCCTAATGTATATTGGGAAGATGATTTTAATTTAAGTGGGGTAGAGGTCTCTGAGCTAGACCAATTAATTAACTCAAATATATTGGTGGCTAACTCTTCGGGGGCAGTAGCGGCTTCTTCTTTGGAGGGAATAAATTATCTCAGTTCTTTAAGTACCGTAGACGGTATAGCTCAATTCTTTATAAATCAAAATAACCTGACATGGTTTACAACTCAAAACTTTGATAATAAAATCCTATATCCCCTCCAAACAAAAGCTAAAGATACTGTTCTTAGTTCTGTGGTTAAGACGTTAGACAAATTTGAGACAAGCTCAGAGTTTGCTACTTTTGTGTCAGGGACCTTCTTACCTTACTCCGTATTGGAAATGACCTCAGGACCAGGGAATAACTTAGCTACTAATACCCTATCTGCTTATGATAACACTAGCTCAGGAACTCATAAATATTTAATAGACAATCTCTCCTGGCTCTATTTGCTAAATCGTCCTGACCCCGCAGGAGCCAATGTACGGCCCACGGGCTACGCCACGTCCAGCGAAATAACCAAACTATTAATTGAAAAGACGTGGAGCGGGAAGGTCGTTGGTTTAGAAGATACGATGAAGTTATTCCAAAAATATATATGGAGTAACTACGCTTACTTTTCTGGAATTGATGAGCAAACAATTCCTCAAAGATATCGGGGTACCCTTCTCCCTAATGATACGTTGTCTGGTACCGATACTTATGTAAGCGGAACACAATTACGTGATAGGCTGGAGACTTTAGCTGGAATTATCTACTCAGACAAACACTTCAATAATAAGGATTCTAAAGTAGAGGATTCTTTTGCCGATTATATTAGTACCGCTTCTCTTATAACAGACACTGAAAACGCTGGCCCCTTTACCAGATTCATGAAGGCGATAGCTTTCTCTATTGCTAATAGAAGCGGAGAGGCGGGTGAGATTGAAACGCTTATGGATATCGAGTCGTGTCCTGACGAGATGCTTCCGTATTTAGCTGATTTAATCGGGTGGAAGCTGCTTGGTTCAGACGCATCACGATGCAGAAACCAAATCCGACAGGCTGTATCAATTTATAAGGCTAAAGGAACGCAGCGTTCTGTGCAGTTCATAGCAGACGCTGTGTTTGGCACTTCTGCATTCAACGTGGTTGACAACCAGCTATTCGATTTGTGGGAATCTTATCTTCCCAACCTAATTTATTATTCTATAGCGACGAGTTCAACCCTCACCGAACGGGGGTTGGAAACCTTTACTAGACAAAAGGCTGCGGATTTGGGTCTAGACGTTTATTCTCCGACCAACCTAGACCACAATATTCGAGTAGCTGTTGACAGGATTATGTATGAGCTTATCGGAGAATTTCCTGATAACTTTATATATGCAGGAAAACCATACCCCAGAACCCAGCTTTACTACGCAGATGATCCTGTAACCCCTAATTATGAACTGCCATATAATGGGCCTTGGGTAAAATACCCTAGCGGAAAATACTATACAGCCCCTGAAGATCCGACTGTGATTATTGATGAAAATAATCTCAGTATAACTAACACTTTTCAGCTTATACTTGCACAAACAGTCGAGTTCTCATATAAGTATAGAGGACGTGAGATGCCTTTCCCTGCATGGGAAAGCATTAGGTATTATCAGGAGTGTACTTTAACTACTGCCCTGTTAGATGCTCTGAGATTTAAGCTTCTGTGTTTTGGGGTATACGATTCTTTAGCTACTGAGCTTGTTAATTACATTAAAGATAACACCGTTAAAAAATCAGATATAAGTTATCTAACTAATGCATTACTATTCTTTACTGATACTGAAAAATTTCCTCCTAACTATGACAATATTTTAACGGTAGACAATCCAAGGGGGAATGAACTAATTAAGTATCTTCCTTACTGGAACTCTAAATCTTCTCACTTTAAACTAAAGTTCGCAGCTAGTTCGTTTGATTTCGTAAGTAGAGATTCAACCGCAGACACTGGTTACGCTTTAGAAAATATTAAAACTTGTATTGATACGGTAACACCCGCCCACGCCATTCCTGAAATCTTGCTGGACTTGTCTTCAGTAGAAGATGTTCGTATGGAGTTAAGCTCCGCTTCTTATGCTAACACAAGGTTACCTTTGAGTTCCCTGGTGGTAGATAGCTCTGCTGCCTCTAGCACTATCTTGGCTAACTTCTCTGTGAGTGCTGTAAACCCTTATATAGTGCTCTCAGGACCCCCTCTATTGGCTACTACGTTTAAAAGGGCAGACGTATCTAGCTTGGCAAATAGATTATTTGCTTCAGGAACCTACAACGTAAGTACGGAAGTATTCTTTAGCTCTGCTCCCCGCAACACTATAAGAAGAAAAAATCATAAGTATTTATTGAATCATGAAGAGATAGATTTGAGGGATGGGATTGGGGTGCCTGGGTTTGATTTCCTGGATAGTGCTTTCCAATTGGCTGCTATTTATGGGACTGGGGCTGCAAGGAAAACTAACATAGTTGCTTCGGGGTTATTTTCTTTGGGGTTTAACCCCAGTGCCCTAAGCTATGCCTATATGCCTTTATACAGGGAACCTTTTGGGTTTTCTAATTTATTAGAAATTAGTTCTTTCCCTGCCGTCTGGGAAAGATGTGAAAATTATAACTCTTCTAATATCTTTTCTGGGATACCTGTAAGCAATACTTTCCCGTACAGAGGGTATGCTAGCCCCCAGAGTTCCGAGCCTTCAGGGTTCTTTAGTCGAAGAGAGTCTCTTAATGATCTCCTCGCACTGATGCACAGGGTATCCTATGCTGATAGATTATTCCAAGCCTCTTCTATTGTGTCGGGATATTACTTGGATAATGGCACAGTTAATAGTGCATGGCCTACTTCTTCTCCTCTTATAGAGCCTGTTACTTTATCGAGTTGGTATAAAGATGGATATAGAGATGTAATAACTTCTATAGGTAACCAATTAGAGGAGACTGATGCGTCCTCCACCAATTTGAATTACATGGAGGACTTCCAGTTCGGGAGAAAATTAAGCGCATTATACCAAGAGTGGCTCACGATGTATGGTCATACTGCTCTAAGTTTTAATTATACTAAGGTAGCTTCTTATAACCCGAGTATTCTTTCTCATACGTATGGCCCCTATCTCTTTAATGCAGATTTCGAATTAACTGCTTCGTCTCTTGCTTTAGTTCCTGCGCTTATAACAACTGACGTAAGTTCTGTTATAGGGATTTCTTTTGGAGAAGATACTGGGGTCCTATCCCTTAATAATGTTAGCGGTATTCAAAACTATGCAGCCACTGCTAATAGCGATATGTATGTATCCTTACCTGAAGTAAGAAATGATACAATTCTAAGTGGAATGGAGTTGGTGGATACTTCTACGTACACAGGTGATACAGTAGAGCCTCCTCTTTATCCTACTTTCGCTGTATTGAAGATAGATAAAGTTAAAAAGGCTCCCATAACACAGACCACGTTACCTGATGGATACAACAGAACTTTGGAAGATAATACTTTACTGAGGTATACTCGAAATTATAATAATTCGTTACCTCGTTTGAGGTTTAAGATAGAACCTGATAGCTCTAGACCTGATATTAAAAATCTGTTAGTTCCTGATTCGGAATTCAGTCTATTTATAAAATCAGCACAAATATTAAGGGATTCGCCTACTGCTGCTTTAGGTACTTTGAGAGTATGGATTCATACGGAACCTATAGATTATGTTACGCAGTATGCCCTATCACCTCAGGCATCTCCTGGGATGGCCTACAACACTGAAGCCTCTATATGGTCCTTCGCTAATAATAAATGGGTGAGGAATAATCTTTCGGATCTTAGTGGTCCTACAGGTCGTTCGTTTGTAACAGCTAATTCCCTTTCCCAAAAATATACAGTGCCCGATCCTGTTAATACAGAGGTTATAACTAGAGGAACTTCAACATCACTTCTAACTGGTGAAGTTACAAGTCCCTATATCTTCCCCCCATTGCCCCCAAGAATAGGATGTATTGAAAATCTAACCACAGAGGTTACTAACTTAATTCAAGAACCTATTAGTGAAACCTTATTTGAATCTATGAACTTTGAATTCAATACGCGCAATGATTTAGTTGAGGTTCATCCCACTAGAGAAAAACTTCATACTAAAGATAGAAAATATTACATAGAAATATTTGTGGAGGAGGCTGACAGAGACGCTTATATAATTTTTGATAATATTACTATGGCTAATAGGACTCTCCAAGAGAAAGCAGTTATAGGAGCACGCCACGGAGAGTATTATTTAGATAGAAAAGAGTTGAAAACTTGTTTAGATTACTTCACTGAACTCTCTAAAAGTAAAGAAGCATCCCGAAATGCTATGGTAACATCAGGGGCTTTAGAAACTAGCGGAGGAAGTAGGTTAAGTTACAGACAAAATGTAAATAGAAATATCCCGACCTGGAATAGTTCTTATTTCCAACTAACAGGAATGATAATAAGAGGAAATTAAGATGAGGCTACAAGGCGAAGTAGAAGTATTTAAAATTCTTGCAGACGGTTCATCCGAAAGTGTTATTAAAGAAAGTAACATGGTGGTGGACGGTGCATCTGAAATAATTGCAGATATACTTACTACCCCCTATTCTATTAGTAGTACAGCAGGATCAGCTAGTCTTGATCCTTCTAATTTTATTGTACAAGGTCTGAGTCTAGGTAAAGCTCAAATTTTGTATGGCGGTTCCATTGGCATGAGCGGTGCTGACACTGACCAAATAGGAATGCACGCTGTTATTAATAATAAACACCTCTCTGCTGTGTATACGGCGACAGTAGGAGAAGCAGCGGGAGATGAGTGGATAGGGGGATTAGGCCCAGGAGAAACCGTGTCCTCATTCAAGCCCTCGATACAACTCCCCAAAGAACCTTTCCCCAGAGACGATAGCCTGGAAAGGTCTTCAAAAACACAAGTTGCATTTTACTATGAAAACTCTGCTATCGCTCTTTCTAGTTATGCAGATGCAGGGACTGCCGCTTATAACCCCACCTCTGGTACGTTATTGACAGACCCAGGCCATAACTTAAACGCCTTTTATTCTAGATCGGAAAATAAGAACCTGGGATCTATGCATCAAGGGTGTTATGCGCCGAGTGATGGTATGGATGTACGGATATTCTTTGGGACTAATGCTGAGAGAGCCCAGATGGAGGCCAATGGTGCTCTTGTGGCGGGACTGCTTCTCGAAGATACGGTCACTTCCGCTGCTGACGTATCAGGTAGATATAATTACATGGGATCTATGGATAAGAATGGGTTCCTAGTAGGGTACCCAGTGCAAGACCACCCAGCCAGTGGAGATCTCACCAGAGGATTCGCGGTCTCAGCAGGTGCCACCAGTTCGCTTGCCTATCTCGGATACAATGCTACTGGGGGTGTCGAGCCATCTACAGCTTTCTTAGAGAGTCCCACTGTTTGCTATAGCTTTACTATATCTTCCGCAGATTTGCAGGCGTTGGCCGCATATAAGGGAGTAACTAATATAGGACTGTGGGCGTTAGACGCTAAAGAAACCTTTAGGTCTGAGGCCGCACCTGTGGCATGGGCTACTCCTACTAATAACAGAAAATACAAACTATTTGCTAAAAAGATATTTAGTGAAGATCTAACGAGTATCCGCGATGATGGAAGCGGCCCTTCGGGGGATGCTGGGCTACTTAACTATGCAAATTTGGATATCCTATGGCGTATGAACTTTAGTTTCGGGGAGACATTCTGATGCATGGTCATATTAAAGTAACTAAAATATATGATGACCACAAAGAAGTGGTGGTAGATGATCATAATTTACTAGCAGCAGGGATGGCTGTAGAAATTGTAGACGTACTGACAGGAGATATAGGGCTACCAGTTCCTATTAAGCCCGCCTATATTCAGGTAGGTACTTCTAGAATGGACTATAACTTCGTCGGTGCGGGAGGACAGGAGGGTTCCTCTCTATTTTATCATGTATCGGCTCCTTTAACTACAGCGGAAGCTTATGGGGATGAAACTACTTTAGAATTAGAGCACCTTTACCGTTCCTTCGTAGCCTCTTCTGATGACGCTGCTGCGGCTAACCCCGTTTATGAAGAAATGCTATTCAGTGCTGCGCCCCTGTCTGCTACAACTGTATCTGCTACCCTCACAAAGGAATGGTTTGGGAGAGTATACCCAAACCATAAGACTAAAATATTTATTGATACCTTTGACGTGAGATTAAAATTAGACAAACATACTGCTAACGATCAAGTATTAACAGAATTTGGGCTATTTTCTTTAAATCCTTTTGGGTATAAAGATAATACTCCTTTACTGTTAGCATATAAAAAGTTAGCAGGGTCGATAACCAAGAAGCCAGATTTTGATTTGTTGATAGAGTGGAGTATAGGATTTGTAGGGAACCCACCCATATACGATATTGTTACCGGAGGCGAGCATCTCCCAGAGCCCATAGGGCAGCCCCCCACGCCCAGGCCATGGAATACAGGACCGGGTAATCAGGGTTGGTCGTGGTTAGGGAATGTCCTAGACCAATCTTGGCAAGCCCCTGGATATATACCAAACCTGCCCCCAAGTCAGCAACCCGAACCATGATAGTAAATTTAATAGTAGCAAGATAGTTAATGGAAAAGAGTATATAATAAAGAGACATGAGACAAAATGATGTATTAGACGTATCTGGACATCTCCAGATCATAAAAGTATATAAAGATGGGACTGAAGAAACGGTTTACGATGACCACAATGTAATCACTTCGGGGATGGGTGTGGGTCTGTCTATGCTTTTCGCAGGCCAAGGAACCAGTATTGCTGATTTCCAAATAAGGTATTTTCAGGTAGGGTCTGGAGCCCTTAGTGACCCGCCAGCTTACACTAAAGCTAAATTAGAGGCTCCAATATTGGATAGTGTTTTTTATGGGCAGGCTATAACGAGTACTCATAAACGAATGCTGTCCACGGGAGCGGGGTCTTCGGATGAGGAATTTGCTTATATTCCTGATAATGCTATTAAAAAATCTTCTCCTACCTCTGTTACATATATACTTTATCTGACAGAAGAAGCCCAGCCTGCCGATCCCATAGATGAAATAGGATTATTTATGAATAATCCCCTCTCTACTATTATAACTTTAGGAGAAAAAAGAAGCCCCCTTGTTGCTTATAGAACATTTAACGCTATAACTAAGACAGGGGAGTATTCTTTAGTATTTAAGTGGAAGTTGAGTTTCTAACATGCCCTTTAACCAGTACGATTATTATTTAACAAGAGGAGACACCAAACTTATCCATGGATCAAACTGGAAAGATACCGTGTATAAGTATAATGCAAGTTCTTTCTATAACTGGGAACAAGATAACCTCCCTCTTTATGATTTAGAAGATAGAACTGAGTTTAACTGGGAGCAGCATGGATACGCAGGATCTACTGTGGATGGTATCCAGTTGGTAGTCTCCTCCACGGGCTCCGAAGATACGGCTTCTCCTTATCAAGTTTTTGATTCTGTTAGCGGGGCTTTGAATGCTCTTCCCCGTACTCTCAGGTTTCCCGTCATTATAGAGGTTGCAAAACCTGGGGAATTAGGAGATATAGATATTGAAGATTTTGAATTTAGTGAAAACGGTGGGTTGGAAATAATAAACCGTTGCTTCTCTAAAATTTTAGCTGGATCAAGTGCGGCACAGTACGCCATAGCGGGTTCGGGTACAGATGTTTCTTCTATCTCTCATGTAAGTTCTTTAGATTTAAGTAATACCATCTATGACACAAGCGCAATGGCTGTTTCTACAGCAGTAACCTCTGGTAACTATGCTTCATTCAATAGAGCTTTTGTTAGAATGGCGGATGTTTATAGAGATACTTTAGATTCACAAACAGGCTATGGGTCAGCAGGAACTGCGCCTCCTGGGGTAGATCTTAGACCTACTAATATAACAGTAGGGGTTAAAAATAGTGGCTCAACTATTTATACTGCTATTGCTAATGATTTCCTTATTAATACAATTTATCCCCAAGAACCCTTTGATTATATAACCACTGCTCCTGTGGGTCACGGGTTTAGACATCCCACTAATTATGGGACAGGAACCGCTTCCGACAATCTTAATATGAACGACGCTGCCCCTGCGTTCGAAATAACAGGATTTTTATATGCCAATAAAGCTACTAAAATAAGAATCAAAAATTGCAATGGAAAAATTTATTTACGAGGGTTCTGTGTTGATGGGGTTTCTACGGATGATGAGGTTGCTCCTACCTCTTTTGGGACGGACGAGGGACTTCTAGTAGAAAACTCTAATGTAGTTATTGAGAACTGTGCTGTGATGAGGTGCAACAAGGCGGGTGCTAAATTTGTAAATTCACAGGTAGTCCTTAACAGAGGATTTACAGCTAACAGAAACTATCGGTTAGTTAGTAACACTGAGGTTTCCTCAAACGCAGCTTACGGTGTTCTAGCATATGATTCTGATATAACATTAAGTGGAGCAAATGATGTGAGTGCGGGCTTAGGGGTTGATAACCCCTTCACTATATCTCATAACCATACAGGCATACAGCTTAACAACTCTACTTTGAGAACTCCCTGGGGTGGGAGAGGGTATGATATTGAAGGTAATTGGATAGCGAATTACCCAGCCCCCGCGATTAACTTCAGACAAATTTATTTAGATGTTCTTTTAAACACTAATATCGGTATAGATCTCAACAACTCTACGTTAGATATGTACCACACTTTGATGGTTTATCAAAATGCTAAGGGCATTCAGGCCAAAAATTCTAATCTCATTTTAGATGAAATTGTATGTGATCATAACAGTGGTATCGGTTTAGATGCTGATAACTCAGTTATAGAATACTATAGAACAATTCATGGCAATCTTAATGCTCCTAATAAACCCCTCTCTTTCTTGAAAAATGGTCAAAACATAAAGTTAGTAAATTCTACTCTTAAGGAACCATCCTTTACTAACTTTAAGGCACAAAACGTTTATAATAACTTTGAGATTGAGGGAGCAGGGTACACTAAAATCAATAATAGCGTAGTGCCTGCGGTGGCTTTAGATAATTCTGTGTGTAGGTTGTTGGCTATTAAGAGTTCTAATGGAACCTCGTCAGTAGATGCTTATGCTACTGAGGGCACCCCTGTTCTGGGGTCTGCGTATAGAGCCGATTCAAATAGTTACCTTAAGTTTATGGGGGTGTCTGGGGCAGGAGCAACTAGCGGTGCCACCTATATCACTGGCCCATCCAGTAATTATGAAAACAAATTAAACACGGTGGCTGTCTTTGGTAATAATAATTCTGTTATAGAATTTAATGGCCCTGCTGTATTCAACAATGCAGGTGTTAATGTGGGAGTTAATAATAATTCTACTATTAGCATGGTACCTCATAACGAAAATGGGGTTCTCCAAGTAACAAAATATAACTTGTCTGATACGGACATGCATACTCAGATTGTAGCTCAATCTTATAGAGCATGTTTTGCTGCTAATAATAATTCAACTATTTTGATGAAAGATTGTGGAGATTATAATCCTTATTGGTTGTCTAGCACTGATACTTATGTAACTAAAGATCTTGTTCTAAGCTCCACTTACAATCCAAATGATATAGAGGGGATAAGTCCTTATGTATCGGGGGGCTACATCCAGTTCTTCCCCAACCCTATATTGGATCATAATTTATCTAGTATTCCCTTTAGCCCGAATCTCGATGAGATGGCACTAAGCTCTATTTACCCTGTATTAACTAAACATAATGCGCCGACTTCGGTATGGGGAGATGCCACTTACTACAACTATAGCCAAGGTGGCTACTGTGTACGAGCAGATAAGGGTAGTTCAGTAAAGGTTAAAAATGTTCACTTCCCATGTGGATTCCCTAACCCGTCTTCTACTATACTAGATGTTTCGGCAGGGCTCTCTAGCACATCTTGCGGTAAAATTTTCATATGGGGTATAGGACAAGATTCACGCCTTCACGCATCACATATCGTGGTAAGTGGAACCTACCCTGAGGATGTTCCTTACAATGGGCCTAGTGGGGTATATGTCTCCGCTGCTGAATGTGATGGAGTATACACTGTGTTGTCGGCGGCGCCCTCTTCTACTCCTAATACAGGAAGGCTAAGTATCCTCGATTCCTTTGGACCGCAACCTGCTTACATAGGAGGAGAACCCGTGGTGGGTGGCGGCGGAGGCGCAGGAGGGGTTTCTTCTACAGACGCAGTACTAACACCCCAAAACAAGGGTCCTTTCCGCATTTATTTTTCGGTAGATCCTATGGCTAAATTCCTTGGCTATACGAGAGGGGCTGTGAGTTATGGTTCTTATCAAGCCTCGTCTAACATGGACTTTGGGTATAGGTGGGAAACTGCGGGGAACTACGCGCCATCAGCAGTAGAAGTGGGAGAACCTTATCAAGAATTAGCACAAGGATATAATCCTTCCCGCGATTGTAGTGCTCCTGCACTTCCTCGTTATTCAGGTCCAGCTTTAAGTTCTATCTACCAAGAATTAGCATTCCAAAATACGCTGTACCAGCCCTTATCTACCACGTTCTTTTATGCTTCAGGCATGTTAGATGATTCTTATACCAATAGAGTTTGGTTGGATGATTCTGCTATGAATACCTTTGCCAATGCTAAAAACGCTACCAAGGGAACCTCAGGAAGAACCAAGTTGGTGTCTTATTATAAGGCTACTTATAACAGGTTCGGTGCTGGGTACGGAGGCTCAGGTACTCTTGCAGCAGGAGGCTTCAGATCAGACTATGGATTAGGATTTAAGTCTTCTAATATATTTGATTTCGAGGATAATGTATAATGCCCATCTACCCATCACAATATAAATTCACTCAACCAGTAAGGTACTTTAAAGCTAACGATCCTTATTACTACGAGGTTGATAACCTACCCGTTCGTCAGCTTGAGGAGAACATTCTTTGGCTTAAAGATCAGTATTCCACATTCTTAGGAACTGATGCCACTGGCAGTAATCTTGGTTTTCTGAGAGCAGGGGATGATATTGATTGGGAATGGATAAAGCAATTCAGACCTAAGTGGCAATCTGCCCGTACCATTAAAGTTCAGGCAGGGAGATATATTGGTAGAGTAAATGATGCCTATAAAAAAGAAGATACGGCATTAGCTTATGTTAACACCCTGGGGACTACCGCTGGAACTGATCAATTGGTTCCAGTCTTGCGTACAGGTCCCAACACCACTCTCAATTTGCAGGTGTGGCAAAACTTTGCAGAAGATATTGGAACTTTAGATACTAATATTGCAGTGCGGGGGGTTAACTGTGGGTTAGAGACGATGTTCACTTTCCATATTTCAAAACCTTTATATGCTGCTTATTCAACAGGATCAACTTCTCCTTTTGGTGATCCTGTTTATGGAAATACAGGCACTGAATCCACTGACAAAAGTTGGCCTGCCATGTGGCATGACGATTTTGTGGCTTATGGTACAGGACCTGTGAGTGTCTTTGATATTTCTGATTTCTCTACTTTATCAAAAAGACACATACAATTAGTGAGAAAATGGAAAGGAGTTTTCAGAACAGCCGTTATGGATTTCTTAGGGGAAGAGATTGATATTGATCCTTTCGATTCTTTAGATTATTTTATTGAAAATCCAGTAGCTCCTTTTAATAAGACTCCTATCTCTAACGCTACCCAAAGATTAGATCTGGTGGTAGTTTATGGTCATCCAGTTGATTCTTCGTCTACGGCAATTGCGGGAGACTACCCTGGCACAAATCCCGTGGCACCAGGAGGGCAGGGCGCAGGGGCTACTGGCACCACAGGTGTCTCCAACGTTCCCCCACGCATATTAACTGCCCCCAAGCTAGGAATTATTAGGGGCGCAGGAATAGGCATTATGAATGCCACTAATGGAATACCCGCCGCAGGACTGGGACTAGAATCAAACATAGACTTAAACTCCCACACTACGGCTCCAGGGAAGCAAAAGATTTTAGCAAACCCCAATGCAGAGGGGGGAGCCAGCAATACTGGCATTACATTAGCAGATGGATCAGTAGTTAATGGATCATTTCCTTCTCCTGATGATCTTGGGAACTTAGCTCCCAACTTAGCTTATAACTTGATTGAAAATAATACGCAGTTGGTGGGTCAGTGTGTATTACCTATTTGCTATGTCTTAGTGGAAAAAAATTCAGATACTTTATCTCAGGCTAACATTATTGATATCCGTCCTTTCCTTAGAGGGGCCGAGTTAACTTACAATGAAAGAGCGGGGGTAGCTGCGGCTGAACCTGCCCTCTCTTTAGGGAACCCAGCCGTGGGGGTAGCGCAGTTACAAAACGCTTATGATGCTTTAAACACAAAGATAGGAGGGCAGGTTCTTGGGGGGACCACAGCCGTAACAACGTCTCCCGTGGGGGGAGTTCATCCTACAAGCACAGGAGGAACATCCCCTAGAATGCAGTACGTCGGCTTTGCGGACCCAGGGGCTACCCGAGCTAATACTCCTGGTCAGTATTTTAACTTACCTGCGAGAGGTTACCAATATGGGGCTGACCGCACAAAGGCTGGCTGTAGGATGAATGATACTTTTGTATTGGGCGACTCTCTTGTGTCTGTTGGTTATGGGGAGTCTTACAATACCTTTGATGGGGGTGCTGATAAGGATGGATTTATCTACAATATGGTAGCAGCCCCAAGTACGGGGGCTATGGCCCTCACCGTTAGCCCTTGGTATGGGACTGCTCCAGGTCTCCCCGAAGCAACGGGAGAGAGTCGGTATAACTTAGGGATTCCTATTTTTGGTATTGATATAAGCCAATATGTAGTTCCAGGAGATGTCGAGCAAACTGAGGAAAATATTATGGCAGCGTTCGCTGTGACGGCTCAAGCTTCGATGCTTGGATTTGACGAAGATGGGGATACCCGTAGTAAGTCCTGGTACCAAGTTAGGGGTTGGAGTATTGTGGAACGCTCCCCCTATGGAGTACCCGTTCAACTCTTGACAGTTAGATATGATATGAAAAGGCACCAGTTGTCGTCCCCCTGCACCGTAGCTGGTACAATAACCTTAGTGAAGAAAAATTTCTTTTTTTAATTAATTAATAATGTCTAGAATAAGATGTAGCCCTTGTGAAATAATCGTCCCTGTATGCGATTGTTGTACAGAGGAACTATGTTATTGTTCTAAGAATAGCGTACAGCTTTCTTGCGCCCCGTGCATATGTAACCCGAGGGGACCTTATGTTGGAGCGAAGGTACCTTTACTTGTGGAAGGATGGGTAGCTGATGATGGCTATCCTTTAGCAACCTCTAATTATACTACACCAGGACCCCCATTTTCCTCCCTCGTTACGTGTTCTTGGGACCCCGACATGAATCTTTTTGAATATACTAAAAAGACCTTTAGGGGATCTACTTTTATAAATCAAATGGCGTCTTTGAATGCAGGATTTAATCCTAGTGCTTTTGGGATATTCCCTGGATTTAATAATCATTTAGCTGGAACGGCTAATGTGCTCGTTAATCAATTGCTTTCACGAAATTTTGTGTCAGAAATATTTAAACCTTATAACGCTCAATTATTTTATATATTACGAAATAAAGTAAGCCAAGTATATAATTCTCTCTCCCCCCAAGCTAAGACTTTTATAGGTGATCTTCAGCATAAGTCCCCTACTTCTTATTATTTTGGAGATCTCTATCTTAATCAGTTAGCCAAGTCGTTATTGATAGGAAAGATGGATAATTATTTTGAGAGTGATAAAATGGATTATATTTTATCATCATCAGAAAATTTATATTCTGGTAGATCGGTTCCTGAAATAAGCAATTTATTTGATACTAATTTAGAAAATGCAAAAGAGTATATTAGGGAAAATAGAATTAGTATATCCCCTCACATAATAGATGGTCATTTAAATCAGTCGGTCCCAGACAATACACTACGCAAGTTTTGGAAAGTTCTTCCCTCAGATACGGACCAAAGAATTAGAGTGTATCGAACTCCTCAGGTGGTGAGGTATATCCGCCAAAAGGTAGCGCATGGAGGAGGAGGAGGTAATGTCGTAACCGCCACAAATGTATCACCCTGTTCTATTATGTCTGTGAAAGTAAATGATGATGACACTATCACGGTCCATACCCTTCCGCGTCCCGCGCCTCCCTTCCCAGCCACACCCGCAGGCACAGCTAGGGTACATTATATAAATGCTGAGACTTTAAGAGTGTTTAATAATAGTGGAGCGTATGTTTACTTAGATGACACTCCTCGATTCCAAACAGGTTGCGAGTGTTTATCAGGATGTAATCCTAAAATCTGTAGTGATAGAGATAAGGCGTATGTTTTTGATCCGCAAGACCGTTCCGTGCTATTAGGGTTATTAGGTGGGGTTTCTGGGATGCGCTCTAGGTGGAGCCCTGATGTCCCCGCCACCGAAATTACCATAAGTTCCACCTTTGAAGATGAAATAGAATTTAAACAAGGGGCGAGCAAAGCTACCTATGCTTATGGTGCTGCTACAAATACAAGCGCATGGTCAGACTTTTACCTTTTAACACCCAGCCTTAATGGAGTTGATACAGTAAGTTCTATTATTCCAAGTGGTTTTAATGCTTCTTCCTATGGAGGTCTTAGTGGACCTCATACTAATCCTTATATAAGAAAATCAGAGATATCTTATAAGGTAAGATCGGGAAATTATAGCCATGTCGAGAGTGGAGTTATTGAGGAGTATATTAGATTTGTGGCGGGTCCTGGGAATATATTCTTTGTTGATCATAATGATCCTATAGTATCTTATCTTAATAGGGCTGGGAGCACTCAGCAAGACGTGTCGGCTTCCTTGGTAGATTTAAATATTGATAATATATTAGAAGAGACCGAGGTATATCCACGTAGGGTGCCTTATCATATAGTTATTATTCCCACAGATTCTCGGAGTAAGTGGAATCCTTTTGCGTCTAAATCTAGAATAACAGATTTAAGGGATATGCAAGATAATGGAGGGGTTACTGGGTATATACAGCGTACTTTAAGGATGGTTCCATCTCCTAGAAAAGATGTTTTAGAATATAACTATTTAGAATTATCCTCCCTAAGAGATGTTCCCCCAGGGCTCTACCCACCTACGGAGAGTGAGAAATTTCCTAATGGAGTAGAGGGTATAGAAAATGCCCCACAGCAGATGGTGTGGAAAGCAAGGAATAGGAATGGGTTAGGACCAACTCAATCTGCGAACGCTTCCTCGATTCAAGGGACAATTAGAACGTTCGCAGATCCTGGAGCATATGAACAGAGTAGAGAGATAGATCCTATAAGGCGCGTATTTGATTTCCTAACCGATGTGTCGGCTAATTACGATACACGAACTGATATTGCTTTCCAAAACGGAGAACTCGTACCCAGAAGTATTATATATAATACTCCTCATCCTGTTCTTAGAGCAAAGAGTTTACCTAAGTTTGATGTTTGGAGACACTTAAGTATATTTGAATTCAATGAATTCTTATTGTCGTTTAAGAATAATTTCTTTAACTCCTCTACCTCAGGATTAGCTATAGGGAGATTTAGGGGATTAGAACTTTTTAATACCTTTACCTACTTCCCCGAAAAAACATATCTACATACTTATGCTCCTGCATATAGTTGGCCTTGGTCTGTTACAGGCCAATATGGAGGAAACTCTCATAACCTTAGAAATGCCTCAGGAATAGACGTGTTTGAAGCACCACGTACCTCTCTAAATAAAGAAGGAAATGTTATGACAGACCGAGATCCAAGGAATTTTTACTGATGCCAGGGGGTAGGTTCGTAGACTTGCCTCCCCGAGGGGTTGGCTGCTGGGGAACGGGGCGAAAAAGAATAGCCCTGGAAGGAGACCCCGTAGATATTAATGATCCTATTGAGGGGAATGAAGGAGAATTTATATATGATGGGGATGACCCTCAAATATTTGTAGCAGGAAGACAAATTATTTTGGCAGGGCACGATGCTGAGCCTGATGATGAGGGAAACCAGAATCCCCGTGCAGGTACCCCCACAACCTGTGGGGGGGTTAGATTTGGGGGTAGACTAATCCATAGAATTGGAGATCCTCGTGTCACAGAGGGGGTTACCATGATGTACCCAGACGATCCGAACCCTGGGAGACCAACCATCGCATGATTTTTGTAGCAGAATAAAGAAAAATTTTACTTACTATTGATTAAAATAGTAAATAAGGTGATAGGAGATTTTATTATGTATAACGATTTAATTAATGAAGAGTTTGTCCAAGAGCTTCTTAAGAGTGGTGTTTGGGATATTACCCGCCAACGCCCCGTGGATGAGAAGAAGGACACTGGTGCCAGCAAAGGCGATAAGGGTAAGGATAAGGATGATCCTGAGTCTAAAGATTATGAGGGCGAAGAGCGCAAGGGCGATAAGTCCAAGACTAAGAAGGGCAAGAAGGATTTTGAAAAGGCAGATGAAGGTGTGACAGCTAAAGACCTTGCCAATGAGCTTTATGAGAATCTTTCTGAGGACGTTATCTTTGAATTCGTATCTTTGGTTAATACTCTTATTGAAGAGGCTTCCGACGAGGAAGATACCAGAGATGCCAAACAGATCGCGCACGATATCCTTATGTCAATAGACGAAGACGTTACCTTGGAGATCATCGACCTTCTCTATCAGACGGTCAACGAGGCAGAGTGCCCCACTGATGATGATGAGGACGAGGATGAGGATGAGGATGAGGATGAGGAAAAGAAGGCAGACAAAGGTAAAGAGGTAGAGAAGGGCGGCAAAGCCGCAGCCTTAGCCGCTAAGTTTGGCAAAAAGTAAAGATTGAAAAAGAAAGATTTTAACCTATGTCTAACCAGCACGATTACGATATTTCTAACATCCAAGTACCGGACTCGCTTATTCAAGAAATCCTCGAACAAACCCAGCCGCTTGAAGAGGGTAGGGAAGAGATACACTCCTCCCAGCCGCAAGCGCAAACGAAAATCTCCGAACAAGGAGAGGTAGTAAAACTCTTATCTCTTTTGTTTGAGGAATTCGATAAGCTGAATGCACGCTTGGATAAGATCCAAGAGAGCGTTAAAGAAATGACCACTGTAGGAACTATTGGTACGGGATACTCTGGCAACAATGGAAGATCTTATGAGGTAACCCCCGAAACTCCAAGGGACGCTCAGGGTGACCTAGAAGGTAAAAAGAGAATAGCAAAAGCAGATGCTCTAACTAAACTTTTAAAGAAAAGATTATCACGATAAAGAATTAAAATGATTTTAGAACTTCTCCAGGAGATCAATGAGAGCCGCACCGAAAAGGGTCGCGGCTCTAAAGCTGGGAGAGAAAAGTTCTCTTCTAAGAAGGGGACCAAGGGAAGTTCCGTCAAGTCTCGCAAATCTAGGGTTAAAATTTATCCTACAATTAAAGCCGCTTTAGATAGTGCTGCTCCTTATGGTCACATTTTTTCTACCGCAGCAGCCGACCGCTTGTATGTGATAACGCGCCCTGATTGGGGTAAAAAAAGTACAGCAGGAGGTAATGCGAGGGTGGCTAAGGGCTTCACTCCTGGTGCTGCTACCCCTTCAGCAAGCTGGCCTAGCATTAAAGGCCATGCGGTTAGAACTGCTATTAAGCACGGCAAGATAAGCTCTTCCAGGCTTAAAAAGAAGTACGGCGCAGGAACTGAGCGTTCTGAAGAAAGACGTTATGCAGGGAAGACTTCTAAGCGTAAAGCCAAGGGTAAGACTAATGAAGCCCAGGAAACAAGTGTTATGAAAATAAAAGAAAAACATGGAATAAAAGATTGGAATGAGTTTAAAGAAAAGCTTAAGGTTTTAGAGTCTATGCCATCTACGGAGAAGGCGAAAACTGGGACTCGTGTGTTTAAAGGACAAGATGTTGGGAGGGGAGGAGGTCAAGGATCTCAGGGAACTAGTAACCTTCCTGGATCAGGAGTGAGGAGACGCAAAGATCCCGCAGCCGCATTAAAGAAAGCTTCTTTACAAAAAGCCCACACTGAATACGAAGGTCCTTCTCTGAGAGAGAAGCTTGCTCGTCTAAAAGAAGAATCCCCAGAAGGATACAGGGAACGTATGAAAAAGGATACGGCAAAGGCAGTAGCGCAAGGACGAGGAAGACGTGAGATGGGAACACACAGAACCCCCGCCCTCAAACCAAAGCAAGTGGGGGTAGATAGACCTCGCTCTGTCAAGAGCGACCATACTGAATACGAAGGTCCTTCCCTTGCTGAAACAAAAGACTGGATTCAGGGTGCTGAAGCTGATATTAAACGTCGCGGAACTGAGGGAAAATGTACCCCTATAACAAAGCCTGGATGCACGGGTAAAGCAAAAGCTCTTGCTAAAACATTCAAGAAGATGGCTAAGAAGCGTGACAAAGATATAGTTTCTAAGAAAGAAAAGAATGAAGCTAAGGAGTCTCCCCAGGCATGGGTTGACAATCCTAGCACGGCAATCGGATCACAGTCGCTGAAAATCCTGAAAAAGGAGGATGATGAGACTAAAAGGTTGAAGGCGAAGGTCGCGGCGTCCTTGGATAAATATAAAGGAAGGAAATAAGTAAATGTTATTAACAGACACAAGTTTACTAAAAAATGTTCAAATTATAAGTGAATCTAAGACTACTGGAACTATGTGTATTCGTGGCAGGTTCCAGATGGCTGAGACTGCTAATAACAACAAGAGAGTTTACAGCAAGGAGCTTCTTGAGAGAGAGGCTGAGAGATTGATTGAGGCTTACTCAGCGCGTCGTTTGATGGGCGAGCTAGATCACCCTACTCATGACCACGTAAGCCTCCAGAACGTTTCTCACCTTATCACAAAGCTATCCATGAAGGGCAACGAGATGATCGGTGAAGCCGAACTTCTGAACACGCCTGCTGGTCAGGTAGCTCAGGCACTCTTGAAGGGTGGCGTGCAGTTGGGGATCTCATCCAGAGGGATGGGTACTCTCACTGAGGGTGCAGATGGTTACAAATATGTGAATGAGGATTTCAAGCTCCTAACATTTGATCTCGTGGCTGATCCTTCTACCAAGGGAGCTTTCCCTGGTCTAGTGAAGGAATCAGTAGACTCTGAGTTTATTCAAAAAACTATAAATGAGACCATGAGTAAAGTAAAAGCAGAGAGAGTTTTCATTACCCTGTTAGGGGACAAATTAAATAAGCTGCGGTAATCATGAGTGTATATGACGAACTAATGAATGAAGGGAGCCGTTTTCCTCGCGGTGGACCTGAGCGCGCCCGCCGTAGGTATAAAGTGCCAAAGCAGACTCCAGAGCAGAGGGATGCGAACAAGAAGGCAATTCAGGACGCGATTGCCAAGGCGAAGGCGGAAAGAGAAGCAAAAGCAGCAAAAGCAGGAGGAGCGGAGCCAGCAAAGGTGGCAGAGAAACGGGACCCGTTCGGCTTCAGGGCGTCGTGGAGGGGAGAATCTCCGGGCGACTTGAAGCGTCAGAAGGAACTAAGCCGAGGGCCGAAGGACCGCATGTCAAAGCCTAATCCTAAACTCTCAGGTGACCCGCCACGCAAGGAGGCCAAGAATGAGGAGACCGCTCTGTCCAAACGTTCTTTGAGAGAGAAGCTCGGTTATTTGTTTGAGACTTTGGGCAAAGCTCGTAAGGCTCAGGGTGCCGAGCGGAGAAGGTATCTTAAGGGCCAATATCAAGCGAGGTCAGCGGTCAAGGCAGGGGCTAGCGGCAGAGAAGGTCACAAACGCCATGACACCCGTTTGGATACGACGAAGAAGGCTATAGGTACTGGGCCAGAGAAAGTAGTCGCTAGGGCTGTTGCCAGGGGACGATCAGATCGCCCAGAGTTAAAGGCTGGAAAGGCAGGATTCAGAGGAGCTAGAACTGGCGTAAACGCTGGCACTGAACACGAAGGTCCTTCTCTGTCCGAACGTTGGAAGGCATTAAAAAAGGCAGCAAAAGTAGCATCCGCTGTCGTTGCAGGTGTTGTTGGAAGCGGTGGTGACCACGAACCCGACACAGGGGAACAAGCCGTTGGTAGTTCCGCCAAGGGTTATGGCCGAACCGCAAGCGATGCCGAATCGGCAGACTATAAGCGCAGCCAGAGCCGTCGCCAACCAGTAAATAGACCGAGAGGCGGAAGACGGGGGGCAGGGTCGGTACATCCAGCTAGAGCTAGGAGGGATTGGACTGAATACGAAGGTCCTTCTCTATCCGAACAAGCTGAGTATATTAAGCAATTGTTAGAAACTATAGCTACTACTCAAAAAGGATCAGTAACAAAAACTAATCCCCCTATACGAAGCAGCCATAAGAAAACATTAGTGGTAAGTGCCCCAAGCCGAACATCTGTTAAGACCGTTGGTCAGAGAGGTCGTCTCGGAGCACAAAGGGGAGTAATCCCACAAAAGTAACTTTACATTTTATAAAAATTTTTGAATTTATATTGTTTTAATAATAAATAGATATAGGAGATAGTATATGGATAAGCATCCCAAGAATAAGATGGACGGTCTCGCGGAGCTTTTACCCGAAGGTCTGAGCGAACACGCAGTTGAAGAAATTGCACAACTGGTGGACACAATTATTACAGATCGAGTCGGAAGTGAAGTAGATGAACTCATCACCAAGGTAAACGCTTTTATGCGTATGAAGGTAGATGAGATTAAGGAATATGCTCTTAAGGAATTACAGCAAGATGAAGAGTTTGTGCGTAATGGACATATTTATGAGAACGTTAAATCACTGATGGCTATTGAACTTGATCAACATGACAAGGAATCGGCTATCTCTGATCTTGTAACTGTAAACGAAGAGTCTCAAGGGGATATCCTCACCCTTACTTCAGAAATAGATAAGCTTATGAAGGATAATCAAAAGCTTGTTTCTATCTCTGAAGCCTTAGAGGGTAAGATTACCAACCTTGAGAATAAACATACGGAACTCGTGGAAGAAAATAGGACTCTCGTAGAGTCCCAGAAGCTTCCCTTCGAGTCTTCTGAGAAGGCTGTAATGGTTTCCAATGCTGACGCAGAGCCCAGTACACCTGAAAACGAAGAAGTTCTTAATGAATTTCTTACGCCTGAAGTGATGCGCTTTATGCCCATCGCTGAATAATACCTTTTGGAGTTTATAAATGATTTCTAATTACGATCCAACTATCGAGACTAAGTGGTCTCGCGTATTGGAGGGTATTGATGACGACTACAATCGTAAGGTATGTGCCGTTCTTTTGGAAAACCAAGCTAAAGCCATCGTAAGTGATCGAGTGGACGAGCTTGTTGGTACTGATGCGCCAACCACAGTTGGTAAATTGGGCACTTTCCAGAAGTTCGCATTCCCTCTCGTTCGTCGTGTCTACCCGCAGCTTCTAGCTAACAACCTTGTCGGCGTTCAGCCTATGCAGGGTCCAGTGTCCCAGATTTTCTATCTGGGTCATGACCGCGATTACGGCGGAGGTAAGAGAACAGAAACCGTGTTCAGTCGCTTCAACCTGACCTACGCTGACCTTACGAACAGTGCCATTGATACTGGTATTGACACGAGGACTCTTGCCACATCCACCAAGGCTCGCCGCGAGAGCTTCGCTACGTTCAGCGCAGCAGATGCTTCACTGTCTACTCTCGGTATGGCTAACGAGTACCAGACCTGTGCGGACTCGTGGGTGGCCCCAGCGCATCCAAGTGCTACTATGGGTGGTAAGATTGCTTCCTTCCCAATCGCAGAAACCATTATTGGTTACTCTGTGAGTGCTGGTGAAGCTCTTACAAGCACGGGCATCCCCGAGCTTAACCTCCACATTGATCAGCAGCCAGTAGTTGCTCGTACTCGTAAGATGCGTGCTCTCTGGACTTTGGAAGCTGCTCAGGATCTTCGTGCATATCATAACCTGGATCTTGAAGGTGAACTCACGAGTCTTCTTTCTAAGGAGCTTGCTCTTGAGATCGACCGTGAAATCATCGAAGACCTTCGTATGATCGCTTACGATCCTAACGGGATCACTGGCTGGAAGGCTGGTACTCTCACGGGTATGCAGAACACCAATAACTTTGGTGATTCTCAGCAGGGTGTTGGCCCAGGTGCTAACGCCGACCCCACGATCTGGTCAGCACAAACGGCAGGCGCGTTTGGTACGCAGACCTTCCAACCTTCCGCATTCCTGTATGATTTTGCGAATGCAGGCAGGAACACTGGCGTTGGTCCAGATAATGGCACCAACTCTAACGTGTGGCTCGTTGACCTTGCTGATACTGATACTCAGTTTGGCGCGGCTCCGCAGCACGTTGGTCAGGTCTACTCCAACCTGCTTGCGATAATTAACTTCGCTTCGCAGGATATTTACCGCACCACATTCCGTGGTCCTGGTAACTGGCTTATCACTTCTCCTCTGATCGCTTCTATGCTGGAATCGGCTGCGAAGCTTGAGGGTGGTGTCATGCCGCAGGATGGTCCTACTAACTTCAGCAGGACTGCCATCCAGTACAAGGGTAAGTTCATGGGTCGTTATGACCTCTGGGTTGATCCTATGTATCCTGAGGATGAGATCATGGTTGGTTATAAGGGCGATAACGCTATGGATTCTGGGTATGTGTATGCTCCATACATTCCACTCCAGGCGATGCCCACCATCACTGATCCGCAAGACTTCCAGCCCAGGAAGGGTATCCTGACACGTTATGGTAAGGCCGCAGTTGGTCCTTACTACAGGTTCTACCGAATCATTCGTGTCGTGGGGGCAGGTGCTAACTACCTGTTCAACCCGTTCGGCAAGGGTGGCGGAACAGCCGCGCTAAACAAGGTTGATTAAGCTTAGTTTAGTCTAAAATTTAGGAGAACCTAAGATTTTTCTTGGGTTCTCCTTATTTTTTAGGTATATATTTTAGAGGTTAATTATGGCACAAGCTTCGCCGCCTATTGCAAGACCACAACTTTCTACTTTTGGTAATACTTTTGTGGATTCTATTGGAGCCCACATTGATCAGGGTGTTCTTCAAACTAGTATTGATAGGGCTAAACTTAACACAGGTACGGAAGCTCCTGTGGAAGAATTTACTCCCTTTGAAACTACTATGAGAGATTATGCTCTTGCCCAATTAGGGCATCCTGTAGTGCGCGTAGAATTATCTCCCTTCCAATTACGCACTTGTATTGATGAGGGTATAAGTAAATTAAATTACCATGCTCCTCTGTGGATGAAGCAAATAGCTGTGTTTGATGCCTCTGCTGGTATAAATATGTACGAACTTCCTAAGTACATGATGGATAACTTAGAGTATGTGGTTTATAAAAAGACTCTTCTTTCTATCCAGTCACAGGCAGGAACCTTAGAATTTGACTTTTTCATTAAGTACTTTCAAGACAACTTCTTGTTCCAGAACTTTGGGGTAGCAGATTTTTATCTGCTTCAGCAGAACCTGGAGATGACACGGAAGATCTTAGGACAAGAGGGGAGTTTTAATGTGGTAGATGGAAAATATTTACTCTTAATGCCAGCCCCCGTAACCACACCCCAACAGGTAATAGTAGAATACAGAGCTATAAGTACAGAATCTATACACCCAGCCTATAGAAACTGGATACAGCGTTACACTTTAGCTTCTGCTAAGGGTATCTTAGGTCAGATAAGGGGTAAATATAAGACTCTACCTTCCCCTGCGGGAGGAGCCCAGCTTAACGGGGATGAACTTATGAGACAAAGTGAACAAGAAAAGAAAGTTCTCCTAGAAGAATTAATAGGTGAGATTGAAATGCCGCCCGTGTTCACTACATACTAATGAATTCTAATAAAAGATTTAAAGTAGGAATAGAGATGCCTCCGTTACCCGCCTTAGAGGGGGAAACGGAGCTAAGTTTATTTGATCCTAAAAATCCTGATTTAGCCTTGTTAAATTTGATTGATGAAGAGCAGATTAGGCTCTCAGGATCTAAGATTTTATACTACAAATATTTTCAGAGTGAGGGTACTGTAGATCCAATCTATATGGAAGAGAGAAGTAAGGTATTACACTCTCAACCTCTCACTGTTTTTGGGCACTATAACCCGACTGCTATAGAAGAAAACTTATCCCAGTTTGGAATAGAGTTAACTAGTGATCAACTATTTGTGTTTAATAAAAGTAGTATAGAAACTCTATTAGGAAGAACCCCCATTCCTTATGATGTAGTGCAGCCCCAATTTCAGAATATTAAGTATCAAATAATAGAGGTTCAGGAAGAAAGCTTTGAGATATATGGGGTGTACCACCTTACTTGCGCGGCCAAGATCTTGCGCGATTCAGAGTTGGTTATGGCAGAGCCCTTGACGAAGCAGAGTACTCCTACATCTAGAAGAGATATAGATCCCCGCTTAGCAGAGAGCCCCTTAAGCACCCAGCGAGAAGATTTAACTAATCCATATGGAGATAGACAATGAGCCACAATCCTCAGGACTGGGCTAAGGAGATGATGAGTAAAAAAATTAATACTCAGAAGCTTATCTCGGAGACCTACAAAGAAACCCTCAGGTTTATGCTGGCGACGTTCGGTGCGGTAAAGACCGTTAACCCTGCGGGGGAAGTCCTTAATGTTCCCTGCTTTAATGCCACCCCTGAAAGAGCAGTTGCTAAGCTCTACCAGGAAAATAATGTTAACCTACCTGTGATCAGTGTCTATCAAGCTACTTCTCAAGATGATAACAAGAGAAGGAGAAATAAGGCTGTCGTTATGGCAGACAGCTATTGGGATACTAACAAGCGAAGAGCAGCGAGAGTTATATCTTTAGCACCCCGAGCCCTCAATATTAATTACGAATTAAATGTGTGGACAAAGTTCGCGGAAGATATGGATCAAATAGCAGAGCAACTTAGGCTTTTATTTTCTCCCAACCTACTAGTTACCACCAAGTATACTAATTCTACGGCAGCTTTTTTGACGAATGAGTCCAATGATTCAAGTGTAGTAGTGGGGGATAGGCAAGATAGAATTCTAAGACGTAAATTTCAAATAGTAGTTGAGGGGTATATTCCTTACCCTAAATTCTTGGTCACCGCTACAGGAGAAATAACAGAGTTTAATGCAGACTTTGAAGTAATAACTAAATCTTCTCTAGATTTAGATGATTATCCGTTTGATACTAGTGCGGTCAATGATACGGAAATAGGAACATTCATTAAAAAATAAATTAAATTAGGGTAAAGAATACCCTAAATATATTAGGAGATAATCTATGCAGAAGAAATCACCCCCTAAAGTAAGTAAGATTGCTAAGGTTGCCGAGGCACTTCCCAAGCCCACTAAGACGGTCACCAATGTCAGCTTACAATCATGGAATATCCCTGTAGGCTTTAATGAATACGTGGATCTAAGCCCTGGTTCTTCGGTCGCAGTTCCTATAAGTATGATTAACGGTAGAGTTATAAACCTACAGAAGAGAAGGCTAATAGAGATTAGTTGAGGAGAAAATAGATGGCTAAATATGTGAGTCCAGGTAGTTATTTTGTTGAAGTGGATATTTCTGATTATCCACCATCTGTAAACTCGTCTGTGGTAGGAATTGTTGGATTTGCTTCCAAGGGACCTATCGCAGGCAAAGATGGGAAGAAAGCTACTCTCATCACTAGCCAAGAAAACCTTGTAAACATTTTTGGTAAGCCCTCGAACTCGGCTATTGCTGGGCAAGGACTTGAAGGGGCACTGGAGATATTAGAGGCGACCAACAGTCTCTATTTTATTAGGTGCGCTTCTTCTACCGCTGTTGAGGCTTCGGCAGCGGTCAGCGTGGGGGCTTGCCCCGCGTTGTCAGTTTGTACTACCCCTTCGGGCGGCTATTTAGGGACAGCCGATGATAGTAATTATGATTACAGGTTTGTAGTTGATGCTTATGATAATAACGGAAAGCAAGTAGTAACAGCCAAAACATTTAATGTTCCTTCGGGAACGGTAGCTACCTACGCTAATGGCGGAAGGTCTACCAATGCTTTAAGAACTGTTCTTGGAGGTTCTCTGGATGCGGATAGAGTTGGGGCATTTGGTACTGATACTTCCGCCTTTATGGTAGCTCCTATAGCTGGTTCGGGTGCTACTCTGGTTGTTAAAATGTATCAATCGTTTGATGGTACTAATTTTGATGGAGTCTCAGGGCTTCAACCCCTAGATCCAAGTGGAGAGATTCACCCTGATTGGAAGACTCCTGCCACAGCCACCTCAAGTATTACGGTATCGGGAGTTACCTTCCAGAACCTATACTACTGGACTAGAGCTTTGTACGCTGGTGATGGCTACGATGAGGGCACCACCCCTGGTGGGGACACCTCTGGAAACTCCATAGAAATTGATGTCGCAGGGGGAAACAACGTCTTCCTCTCAGTTAATGAAGAGGGTGTAGCTTCTGAACAATTCCAGGGAGGAACTACTTCCTCTGTGTTCTTGGAAGATGTGGTAGGAAAAACAGTGGTTACAGCTACCTCTGATAATGTGGTTGGTTATTTCACTTCCGCTCAAGGGAACGCAGCGGTTGGAAATATAGCTGCTCTGTCCGAGTTCTATTCTAAGGCAGCAAATATTGGTCTATATTCTACCACGGATGCTACTAAAAATGATTTGGTAGTAACTGATGGGTCAGGAGCGTTCGACCAACTAGCTAACCCACGTTTCACAAAGTTAGTTCAGGGAACTTATTCTCTGTCGGGTGGCGATAGCGGAATTCCAACCGACAGTCCAGGAAAAGAAACTCTCCTCATAGGAACCACAGAATCTGATGGAGGACTAACGGGAATAGAAGCATTGGGAGATCCTGATGTCCCAGTTAAGATTGCTTTGGTACCTAATTTCTCTGAGTTAGATGGAGTTCAAAATGCTCTTATAACAAAAGCAGAAAGTACTCAAGAATTCTTGGCTGTTATTTCTCCTCCCTACGCAATAGGGAGAACACAGGACGCAATAGATTGGTCTAACGGACAGTCTACTGATAGAACAGCAGCCGTTAACAGTTCTTACGCTGCATGTTACTGGCCTTGGGTTAAGACCTTTAGCGTATTCGATGGTAAGGATGTATGGCTGGCTCCTGAGATTTATGGAGCTAGGCAAATGGTTGTTACCGATGGCGTAGCTAGACCTTGGTTCGCTCCTGCTGGGTTATCCAGAGGTAGGTTGACCAAGCCTGTTGATGTTGAAGTGGTTCTTAACCAAGGTGATAGAGATTCACTATATAGTGGTGGAAATATTATTAACCCCATTACTAAATTTACACAGGATGGCATTGTGATCTTCGGTCAAAGGACAACTCAGAGAAAATCAACGGCACTTGATAGAATTAATGTTAGAAGGCTCTTGATTGACCTGAGAGATACTATAATTAGGACTACTCGACAGTTCGCTTTTGAGCCTAACGATAGGTTTACCTGGGACAGGATAGTAACTACAGTTGCTCCTCTTCTTGATGAGATCAAGAGGGAGAGAGGCATCAACGAGTTCAAAGTAATTTGTGATGAAACAACTAACACCCCGTTACGAGTAGATAGAAATGAGCTTTGGTGTAAGGTTCTTCTCAAGCCCACCAAGACCGCAGAGATTGTTATTTTCGAGGTAAATGTTACTAACCAATCAGCACAGATTGGTAACTAAGGAGTAGTTAAATGGCAGATCGTCCATATTTTATAAGCAGTGAATTAGGCAGGGACATAAATCCTAACGGACGGGACTTGCCTACAATTTCAGAGGGTTTGAACTCTGTAAGATCTTATTCTTTTGAAGTTCATTTTGAGCTTCCGCCTGGAGTGCAAGAGGGGGGCGGTGATAACTTCCTCACGCTCGCAGCCAAACAGGTTAGCCAAGTAGCAGTGAGCACAGAAGCTATTGAGGTTCACCGTGTAAATGATAGAGTTTATTATCCTGGCAAGCCAGGACGTGAACCTCTTAATGTTACTTTTGATAACTTGTACCAAAAGAAGGTGGTTAACACCCTCTACAACTGGTATCAGAGTATCTATGACCCACTGTCAGGAGAGCTTCTCAAGAATACTACTACTCAGTTAGGGGTAGAGCCTAGGGGTAACTTTAAAGCAAGGGAGATGAAAATCTTTCACTTAGATCCTCAGGGTAACCCACTTATGACGACCAAATTAATGGGCGTCTACCCTACTTCGTGGTCTACAGCAGAATTTAACTATGGTACAAATGATTTCCATACAGTTCAGATGACCTTCAGCTACGATTTCGTTCATCATGGGACTAGCCGCGCAGCAAGAGCTAGATAACAACTATAATAAATTAAGGTTAAAAGGCCCAGCCTAGACTAACTCTGGGTTGGGCACTTTTTTTAGAGATATATATGAATTATTATCAAGAACTTTTGGAAAGTTATTCTAAGCTCAAAAAAAGATCTTTAAATCTATTTGTTGAGGGAGTAGGGGTTACAGAACTCAGTCCCGAAAAGAAAGCTGCTCAACCTATAGCAACGGCTGCTGCGGAGGTGGTGGTAAATGCACCTGATCAGTATATGGAAGCCAATCCCTATGTACCTACTGAAGCCCCTGGTGTTCAGATATGGGCCGATGCTCCACCAGCCGCTCCTCCTGAAGGGGGTGCCCCCGCTGCAACAAGTGGGCGTTCCGTTCGCTGGAACAAGCCTGGGCTTTCTAGGGGTGCTGTCTTGTATAGAGATGGCGCTCCCGTGGGTCTAGAAAAAGTAATGCAAGGGCAGAGTACCTGGGGGGCTTTTGTTTCGAGGTTTACTCAGGATGGAAGGGATGAATACGCACAGTCCGATAAAAGCCCTATGGGGATGGGAGTAGGGGAAGAGGCTCCTACTGATGAGGAGACAGCGGCAGTAGAGGCAGCGGAAGAAGAAGCCAAGAAAATCCTACAGGCTAAGATGAAGGAGTGGAGCGATAATACAACGGAGCGTCCCTGGAGATCAAAGGGGGTGCCCGACCCTGTTGATTCTAGGACTGCGGGGGGCTTCACTAAGGCTGAGAATCAATTCTTCGATTCTCTCTTAGAATCTAAGGAGTTAACACCGCAGGAGAAGACAGAGGTTCTTGAAAAATACATAGAGGCCATGAAGATTTTGGGGCGACACCAAAGAACAGGTATGAAAGGTATACATAGAGGGGACCTCATCAAAATTTCAAATTCACTGGCTTTCCATAGAGGTAATTTACTTATCAAAGTGGGTGATAGACAAGTAGCTTTTGGTTCTATGGATATACATACAGCAGGAGGGAGGGGAAGATCCAAATTTGCACTTAAAACTAAGAATGAGTTGAATAGCCTTATCAATCAGATGAGTGGGCAGTTATCACGGACACCCATGGGGACGGAGATTACCATCCTCATAGATCCTATTCCCGATCACAACACAGATGGGGATAACCCTGCTCTCAGAGGTCCAGCTAATGAAACCGTTAAAGCCATGCTCGCTAACTTTATGTCAATGGCTGCGGCAGCTATAGGGGATCGAGACTATTGGATGGATAAAATAAACAAAGAGTGGAAACTTCTTACCACAAACAGAGAAGGAGATCCGCTTCATGATTTAGCTAAGCTTGCAAGGACTTTTCGTCTTGGACTAACACCAGACCAATTGCAAACATTTGAATCTATACAAAGTGTAAACTATGTTCAGTCATTAACCACTTTTCTCACACAACATAGAGGCATGGATGAGGAAGACGCTAAGGCGCTTATTGGGAAGCTTAGTGAGGATGAAGGAAGGGCATTAGCCTTTGCATTAGCGGCAGATCTCCATGCTACCCGAGCGATTCTGGGAGACGTAACCCCTTTGGGGGCGCAGAAGCTGGGTGATGCTGAAGGGTTTCAGAGTTTGGGAGAAAAATCTGATATTCAATATATTTTTAAGCCCGAGGATGTCGCAGCTATCCAAGATCATATTAAAAAAATAAACAATGGTAAGGGTCTGCCAAACAGTGTATTCACGACCATGAAAGCCTCCGAAGCCTTTAAAACCACAGATGAGGATGGAAATGAGATCATAGACTTACCTCCTGGGGTAAATGAGGATGATGAAGTATCTGTTTTAAGAGCAGAAATTAAAACCATGAATAACCAAGATAGTTACATCACTTACGGTCAGATGCAGGCAGGTAACTATGTTGGAATGTTGGTTGGAGCGCATGGTACCCAAGGAGAGCAAGACTTTGCGGACAGTATCGTTGATGAGGTTCAGGAAGTTTTTGGGGATAGTGTCGCGCTGGCCCCACAACTTGCTTTGACATCATTAGGAAACATTTTGAGTTCTGATGAGATGTCGATAGCAGATGCTGAAACTGCTATACAAGACTTGTTAGGGAAGCAAGGTGCTGAGTCCATGAGAGCCATAGAAAGGTCCGCTGACGACGGAGGTGGTTCTCGTCTTGACAACATGTTAAAAAATGCTAAGGATGATAACCAAAGAAAAGCCATACTAGCCAACGCAGTTATGAGGGGACTTATGTCTGAGCACGGAGGTTTATCAGAGGCAGAAAGGAACGCATTAGGGTACCAGCTATTTTCATCTTGCATGGGCTCCAGTGAAAACATAGCCAGGATGACATTCAATATGGAAGAAAATAGTGTAGGGATAACTGACGACGCTGTTATGAGAGATAAGCTGAAGAACGGTTTAAAGCCTGAGGGAGGTTGGTCTGTTGAAATGACAAAATCAGGGCACATGCAAATAAAAGATGCTAATGGGGACGCTCTGTATGTTATGGAATGGAATACTGCTGGAGACTCGATGAGGTGTAGGAGGGTTAAAAACCGTAGTGGTTATTCTTTAAAGGAGCAAACGGTCATAGAAAAATTCCTACATGGACAGGCAAAATTAATTGATGAATTATTATCTACTCCGTAAACCAATCAAAAGTATTCCACACACTTAGAATTTTCTCAAAAGGAAACATCTTATAGTCTCCAAACTTGACATACTCTGTTGGTCCTTCCATGTTTTGTGTACTATAGAAGTATTTATTCCCTCTGATGATGGCTAGTATAGGTTGTCTATCCTGTTGGAACAGGAGCATTGGTTCTTTGCCACATTTTTCTGAATCTTTCTCACATTGATTTATAAATCCCCAAAGCTGACTACTATAATCTAATAGATTATTAAGTTTTACATTACTGTATCCTTTTTTACATTCGATACAATATTTAAAGTTTTTAGGTGCAATTAAATCCCCATAAATTTGTAGGTGCTCTGGCAAAGAGTGCGTTGTGGCAAAGGCACCGCTCCCAGGAGTTCTTGAAAATTCTGTTGTCTGAAACCTATGATTAAATAGGCCAGCGATTTTTCTTTCAAACCGAGAGCCCTTGGCCTTGCTGTTGGTTCTCTTTTTAGTGCCTTGTTGTAATTTTGTTAGGTCATAATCATCATTCATTGTAATCTCCAGACTATTATAGACCATGAGCGATAAAATATCTTATACTCCAAATATGCATGAGTGGAAAGTAAGTCTCAAAGAAAGGAATAGAAATCGTATGAAAATTCAAGTTAAATTGTCATCCCAGGAGGCGGAAGCCATCAGGAATTTTTTGGATGCAACCAAGCCCCCTGATGTATCTAATGATACATTTTTTAAGGCTCTCTTCATGAAGGGCTGGGAAGCTTATCACGCTGAGATTGAGCAAAAATATGTGGAACATATTGAAAAGAACAAGGGTGACTACGAGGCTAGTGGTTTTACCTTTGATGAGGAGGGGAAGCTGACGGGCTTTGATTCTGGAGAAGATGTGGAAGGTGAGGGCTCTGTTGAAGTGGTAGAAGAATGATAAGCTACATTAAAACTGAGAACTCGTTTAATAAACTCTTGAAAAAGGGTACGAAGCACGCTGAGGACATCACCCTGCTGTTTACCTCGTCCTACGACAAGTTCTCCCAGGATTTACTGGGGGAAATTAAAAAGGGAAACCACCATTTAGAGAAAGTACTCCATGTAGTAGACAGCTTTGAAACCCCTCACGCTTTTGTGGCATGTTCCACCACTAAGGTTCCGTGTTTAGTGAACATTAGAAATAAGAAAAAGGAAATAGAATACCACCTCCCATTCATTTATGAGAAGTTGGGGGTTTGCCTCCCGTAACATCTTCTATGTATTTATCCATTCTCTCCTTGTATTTCTTGTTTTTAGTGTAGATTAGTTTCAGGTTGTTAATTATTACCGTGGTGAAGTAGTTGAAGGCTGTACCCTTACTCCCCTTAAAGTTTTTGAGTGTTTTAAATATGAGAAAGTAGCAATCCTGCTTTGCATCCTCTTTATCTACTGCAAACTTAAACCCCTCAATTATATTGGAAATAAGTATATCAAATAATTTTATTAATTCTTCTTCGTGAGTTCTAGGGTCCTCGTTGTATAATAGAATGACCTCCTCGAATCTTTTGTTGTCTATATAATTCTTCTTTTTCATAGTATATTATAGATCATGGGCGAACTACAAAATTTATTCTCCGAATCAGAGTACCCTCAGTGTGAAGGATGCTCCATCCTTGGGCAATCCAAACCTTTCCATTGTGAATTAGACCATGAGAAGAAGACGAGAACTTATGACATCCTTTTCTTGTCTGATTCCTTCACCCATGTGTACGGTGAGGCTTATCCTTTTGGTCCTAAAGAACGGGGGTTAATTCACGATGAGATACTACCTGATTCAGTAAAAAAAGATACTACTTATTCTGCGGCTGTAAAATGCCCCCGCGTTAGAGACGCAGACATGTCGCCTGCTAATTTAAATATTTGCCGCGAGCATTTATACCAGACTATACTTACAGTTCGCCCAAAGCTGGTATTTGCTTGCGGCAATTTAGCTATGAAGATGCTGATCAAGAAGAGCGGCATCATGGGAAAGAGAGGAACACCTTATCCATTCGAGTATGAAGATGTAAAATGCACAGTTGTTCCTCTCTACCATCCTTACTCTGTGCTGGCTGAACCCAGACACAGGTATCTATTTGAACTGGACATTAAGAATTCAATTGCCCGCGTGATTGAGGGGAGATCCAAGAGCAACTTTGATTATGAGGTGATAGACACTAATGAGAAGTTTAAATCCTTAAAGCATCTGTACGATACCCTTACACCAGTTGCCTGTGATATTGAGACTACGGGATTTAATTTCCTCACAGATAAGATCCAGACTATTTCTTTCTCACACGAGTCGGGAACCTATGTGATTCCTTGGGAACATAAAGATACTCCCGAAGAATTGGAGAGTGAGGTAACAACTGGTGTAGTCGATAAGATTCTCAACAACCCCTCCAACATAAAGATTTTCCAGAATGCCAAGTTTGATCTCAAGTTCCTGCATACTAAGGGAATACAGGCTGTGAACGTGTGGGATACCAAGGTCATGCAGCATCTGGTAAACGAGAACGCGCCCAAGTCTCTTAATGATTTGGTCAACATGTATTTCCCCGAAGAATTGGAAGAGAACACTTCATGTTAACTGTTAGAGATGGAAAGAACTTTGATTGGGCTAACATAAGTCTGGTTGATTGTGTTGAGGGAAATGCTATGGATTCCCATTATACTTTGAAGGTATTTAACGTCCTTCAAGATAAGCTCAACGAGATGGGAGTATCTAAGTTTTATGCTAAGGTATTAGCCCCTGCTAACACTGTATTTGTAGAGCCTGAGTGGAGTGGTCTCAACGTTTGTCCTGATAAGCTTAAATTAGTTGGAAAATCCCTGAACGATGCTATAATTGATGTGCATGATGGCTTGTACGATTACAAACAGCTTGACAAGGAAGAAAATCTCGCCAGTACGGTAGACCTTCGAAGCATATTCTACACCAAGGAAGGCGGCTTTGAGCTTTATCCTCCAGACAAAACAGATAAGGGTGAGGCGTCTGTGAGTAAGCCTACTTTGGATATTCTTTTGGGTCAGATAAAGAAGGAGCTTATTTCTCGTGGCTAAGAACTGGAAGTACAGAGAAGAGGGTAAGAAGATCAGTGAATCTGTTATCCAAAGTAAGAGTACGGAAGAACTGATTGAAACCAGGAACTTTATTGAGACCCTCCTTGAGCTTCGTAAGATGGAGAAGTTATATAAGACTTACATCAAGGGAACTTCCAAGGCTATTAAGTACAACGGCTCCGACGATGTATATGTATCCTTTAATTTAGATGGAACTACCACGGGCAGGCTATCTTGCACAGGATATACAGGTAACAAGGGAAACAACATGGGAATTTCTTTCCACACGTTACCCCGAGACGAACAGCATAACATCCGTGATATGTTTGTAGCCCCTGAGGGTTATGATTTTATAACTGCTGACTACAGTGCCATGGAACTCAGGGTACTTGCTCACATAGCTGACGAAAAGAATATGAAGAAAGCATTTGTGGCAGGAAAGGATCTTCATACTTATACAGCTAGCTTGGTGTTTGAGAAGTCCGAGGATAAGGTCACCAAGCAGGAGAGGCAGATTGCCAAGGCAGTCTCATTCCTCATCGTGTATGGTGGTGGCCCGTTCAATCTTTCGGAGACAATGGGCATCTCTATGAAGAAAGCAGAGAGGGTCATTGATCAGTACGCTAAAGTATATCCTGGCATATTTAAATATATGGGTAAGGTAAACGCCAGCATCATAGAAGATGGATACATCACCACCCTCTTTGGTAGACGCAGGAACTTACCTGATGTTAGAAGCACTATCTATAAGATTAAGAATAGGGCTTTGAGGCAGGGGCTTAATTTTACAGTCCAGAGCGCAGCCTCAGATGTTTTGGTATGTGCGGTGTTAGGAATAGTAGATACTATTAAGAGAAAGGGGTGGAAGGCTCGCCTCGTGGCTACAGTTCACGATAGTCTAGAGTTTATCTGCCCTCAAGATGAGACTGTTAAACTCTGTGATGTAATCAGGGATGAAATGGAAAAAGGTAATTATATGAGAGAGCAATTAGGTATTAAACTAACAGTCCCTCTAAGTATTGACCTAGAAGTAGGTTCGTCATTCGGAAACGGAGAGCCCTATGAAATCTTTGCTCATCACAGATCTGCATTTAAGTAACAAAAGTTTCAAAGGAGTTTCTCTGCTTGGTCCTCAAGTAGATTGTATAAATTCTATTGTAGAGGAAGAGAAGCCCCACGAAATAATAATAATGGGGGATATCTTTACTCAAAGACGACCCTCACCCAGCGCCCTCCTTGCTCTCCAAGATATCATCAACCGTTCTCGGAAGTATTCCTCTAACATAATTTTATTGAGGGGGAATCATGATTCAGAAACTAAATCTGATAATGGGATCACAGCCTTATCAGTGTTCGATGACTACGATGTATTTGGTGGACGTTACGTAAAAGTTGTAACCCATACGCATGTATGTTATAAAACGGGTCGTGTTTTTATTCCTCACTACGAAACGCAGGAAACTATCTCCAAGGCATTGAAAGATGTTCCCACGGGGTTCCAAGTTTTTGGGCACTTTGGATTTGTGGGTTGTTTAAATTCTGCTGGTGACAAAGACTTCGATATCTCTCCTTCTTGTTTTAACAATAGAACTTATTTGGGACACATACATAAACATATAGTAGAGTGGAATGGAGAGCATCCTATTACGGTGGTGGGTACCCCCTACACTACTAATTTTGGGGAAGAAGGGAAGGAATGTTTTTATGGGGTGAAGGGGGATTTAGAAGAGGATTATATTTTTAAGAGTATAGATTCTGGTCCTCATCATATGGTAATAACCTATAAAAATTTAATAAAAGATTTTATTGGGTTCAAAAAATCAATAAACAAATCCAAGTTCTCGGTTTTACTAAGGATAGTACTAGAAAAAGATGATGTAGTTGATCATAGTATACTGGATGAGTTGGATGTAATTTATATGGATTTTAGATTTTCCCCCTTAGAAGAGAAAGATTTTCAAGAACAGAGTGAGTATAGGCCAGAAAGAAATTTGTTCTCGATTAATGACCAGATAATCGAGGATTATGTTGAGAAACATAATAGTTCTTTAGACAAAGAAGAAATTATGTGGGGCTTAGGTGTTCTCAAAGATGAAGATAAGTAAAATTAAGATAAAGAATTTTTATTCTTTTGTTAAAACAGAATTAAACTTTGCTGGTTACAGTGGTCTCACTTTAATCAAGGGAGTTAATAGAGATAACTTTGGCTCTAATGGATCAGGTAAGTCCGCTTTATTGGAGGCTATCTTCTTCGGCCTAACAGGAAAAACTGTAAGGAAGAGTACCGAAGCAGCAATAATAAATAATAAATCCAAAGGCGGATGTGAGGTAGAGATTCATCTTAATAATGGGATGGTAATTAAGAGATGTAAGAAGCCCACCAAGTTAGAATTATGGGTGGATGGGGTGAACCAAACTAAAGCTCACGCGGGGGAGACGCAGGCGTACATTGATGAACTCTTAAATACTAATTACAAAATACTTCTGTCGTCTATGTTTTTTGGACAGTCTAACTCTTTAAATTTCTTGGACGCAGACTCTAACGATAAGAGACTTATCCTCCGCAATTTTCTTAACTTGGAAGAAGTTTTTGTCCTAAGAGACAGGATAAAGATTCATAAATCAGACTTCTGGCAAGATGTCAAGGTACAAGACTCCCTTCTTGATGAGTTTGAAAAATCTAAAAAAGAATTAGAAGGTACTTTACTCAAAATAACTCACGAGAAGGGTCCTGGGCTTGCTGCTTACGAGAAGTTCATTGATTTATCTTTAGAGGATTTGTTGATCAGAGAAAAAGAAATAGACGACACTACTAGAGAAAAAAATAAACTTGAAAAGATGATTAAAAGTGCTCGCCTCAAACATAATAAGCTTCACTCAATGGATACCGACAGCAAATGTGGATGGTGCGGACAGAAGGTGCAGGAGAGTTTCTGGGACGACCACCTAATGACCATAGAAAGGATCACTGATGAGATTGCGGAGCTACAAGAAGATAAAAATAATATAGTAGTTCCTGAACCTTACTCTATTTCTGCCTATGAGTATTCTTCCGTTTTGGAACTCAAAGAATTAATCTCCAAAGAAAAGATGTATGCCGATCAAATAAAAGAATTTACTACCAAGATTTCGGAAGCTAGGAATAAAAAAATAGACTCCCATAAGAAGTACGAGGTCATGAGGTTCTGGGAGAAAGCCTTTTCGGAACAAGGCATTATAAAGTACATTATCCGTAACGTTTTATCATACTTTAACGACCGTATTAACTACTATTTATCCTTCCTTACAAGCCAAGGATATTATTTAGAATTTGATGAAGAATTATGTGAAAAAATACTGGTATCGGATAAACTGGTGCATTATATATCTTTGTCAGGAGGAGAAAAAAGGAAGATAAACCTATCCGTTCTCCTGGCTCTTAGAGATCTCTTGTCTTTTACTGATAAGAATCAGTTAGATCTTATATTTTTCGATGAAGTGGCTGAAAACTTAGATGAAGAAGGTATTCAGGGACTCCACCACTTGTTAAATGAGATTAAAAAAACCAAGAATGTCTTTGTTATTACACATAATAAACATTTGAAAACGTTGTTAGATTCAGCCCCTCGTATAGCTATAATTAAAGAGCGGGGGGAGTCTAAAATCACAGAGAAAGGCCACAAATGGCAGTAGCAAATTTAAACGGACTAGGGCAAGAAATATTCGAGACGAGATACGCATACCCAGGCGAAGTGTCCTGGTCTGAGAGGGCAAGAGCTATAGCTAAACAGATCGCTTCTGCTGAGAAGGATGAAGACAAAGAAAAGATAGAGAAAAGATTCTATGAAGCAATATCCTCTGGTGATCTTATTCCTGGGGGAAGAATTATCTTTGGGTGTGGAAGAAATGCAGGTAGGCATAACCTTCTAAACTGTTATGTAATTATACCTGAAGATAGTGTGGACTCTATTGCCAAAACTGTTCAAGATATGTACAAGATCTCTTGTGCGGGAGGGGGCGTGGGCTTTAATGTATCTAAGATTCGCCCGAAAGGAGACGACATAGGAACCGTGAGTAACTCAGCCCCTGGTGCCGTCTCCGTGCTCAAGATGATCAATGAGGTGGGAGAACATGTTAGGGCTGGCAAGAATAGGCGAACGGCTCTCATGGGTATCCTCAATGTGGATCACCCTGATGTTCTGGAATTTCTTAAGGTTAAACTGGATCTAGGAGAGCTTAACAATTTTAATATCTCGGTTGCTGTTACCAATGAATTCTTAGAAGCGGTGGAGTTGGATGAGGATTGGGTGTTTACTTTTAATAATAAGAAGTATATTACCTTTGATGCGAGAAGAACTAATCCTGAAACCAAGACTGATGATATAGTAAGTGTGGTGGGTACGAGTAAAGAAGATGCATTCAATAGAGCTACTAATTTCCATAAAGATCATTGGCTTGATGAGTTTGAGATAATATCTGAGAATAATATAAAAGCTAAAAAATTATGGGATATAATTTGGGAAAATTCTGTTGAGTCGGGGGACCCTGGCATATATAACATAAGCCTCGCCAACAGTTACACAAACGTATCCTACTTCGAAAAACTAGATTCTACCAACCCTTGTGGAGAAATCTCTCTTCCTAGTTATGGAAACTGCTGCCTTGGAAATATCAATCTCGCAAATATGTATGATAGTGTTAGCGGGGATGTGGATTGGAAGCGTCTTGCACGTAATGTTCGGACTGGTATACGATTTCTTGATAACGTTCTTACGGTGAATCATTTTCCTACGCATGAGTGTAAAGAGGTGGGTCAACGCTCTCGCCGCATCGGCTTGGGGGTAACTGGCTTACACTATCTTTTAATTAAACTTGGGATTAGGTACGGCTCAGAGAAGTGCCTTGAGTTCTTGGAGCGTTTGTTTGCTACCATTAGGGACGAGGCTTACAAGCAATCAGTCTACCTCGCCCGAGATAAGACCCCCTTCCCAGAGTTCGATTCCTCCAAATATTTGAAGGAGGAGTTTGCTAAGACACTGCCTGCCCGTATCCGTATGTTAATCAAGGCTCATGGTATTCGTAATGCAGTGATGCTTACTATACCTCCCTGCGGGACTACTAGTATGCTTATGGGAGTATCCACAGGTATTGAGCCCATCTTCGCTCCTCTGTATCTGAGACGGTGGAGACACGCTAACACTTGGAAGGAACAGATGGTTGTAGATCCTCTTCTAAAGGAATATTTTGAGAGTGGAAAATTGGAAGAAGCTAAAGAAGTTTTTGTGGGTGCTTATGATGTTAAGCCTGAGGAACATCTGAAAGTACAAGCCACCATCCAACGTTATGTAGATAACTGTCTAAGCAAAACTATTAATTTACCTGAGGATGCGACGGCTCAAGACTTTAATAAGGCTGCTTTGGAGCACGTTTCATACTTAAAAGGTCTAACTATTTATCGAGCCGGGTCTAAAGGAAATGAACCTTTAACTGCTCTTTCTCTCACGGAAGAGAATATTAATAAGTATCTAAGACTAGATACAGTAGAGGAATCCGTGCAATCAGGAGATGCCTGTTCTATAGCAGGCGGAGAGTGCGGGGAGTAACTATGCCACAATACACATGGGCTTGCCATAAATGCGAAATGTACTGGGAACGGGACTACAAAATGGGCGACGCTCCAGAGAAAACTAAATGTCCTGAGTGCAAGAAAAAGTGTGGGCGTAGCTATGATACCCCAAGCTTGCGTTTCGTTGGCCCAGGGTTTTATGTAAATGATTATGGTAAAAATACCGTCACTCATAAGAATTCCAAGGGAGCCTGTGATGAATTTATAGAAGAAGCGAAGAAGAGTTCTGCGGGAAGAATGAAAACGGGTTTCCGAAACTACAGAGTATACACCCCAGACTTTGATAGGCTAGAACAGTTAGGACAAGTAAAGAAAACACAGGGAGCTAGAGATAAGGTGATAAATCATAATGCTGCCAAGCATAGAGCCGTGGCGACTCAACTGTACGAAAAATCAGGGATAGTTCCAGAGAAACAAGAAAAAACAAACGTAGACTTAATGACAGTACCAGACAAAGAGGGGTTAGAGTAATGTATCCATTTTCTTCCAATGTACAGCGTGGTATAATTTATCTTCTTAAAGATAGCCACGATTTTTTCACTCAAATATCATCTTTGATAAAGCCTGAATATTTTGAGTATCCTACTCATGCAAGGATATACGAGACGGTACAGAAACATTACAATGAATACTTGATGTTACCCACAGACGATTTTATCGTAGAGGATATAAGAAAAGAAATCGGAGATAACGGTAAGATTTCGGACTATGTGGAAGAACTGGAGGATATTAATGCCATCAGTCCTGAATCTATTGAGAATAAAGAGTACGTTTTAGATTTGGTCGAAGATTTCGCTAAGAAGGAAGCATTGAAGTCGGCCATTAAGGATAGTATCATTCATTTAAAGAATGAGAACTATGGGGCCATAGAAGGCAATATTCGTGAAGCACTCACAATCTCCCGTCAGGTGGACGTGGGACAAAATTATTTTGGGTCTGTGAATGATCGCTTTAAGAGATTATACGAACTTCCTGATATTGATCGTGACATTTTTAAAACTATGGTCCCTGAGCTTAATCGCGCTGTGGAAGGAGGTCTTCAACGCAAGGAAATCGCTATGGTTGTAGCTCCTCCTGGCGTAGGTAAATCCTTGTTCTTAGCTAATCAATGTGTACAATCTTTGATGGAGAACCGCAAGGTTTTATACATTTCTCTGGAAATGAGTGAGGATAGGGTAGCTCAACGGTTGGATTCGATAGCAACCCTACTCCCCCAAAGGCTAATGAAGAGCGACCCCACCTCCCTTATTAAACTGAAGGAACGTTTAAATGTATTCAAGGAAAAGTTCTCTAATGGCGATTTGGTGATAAAAGAGTTACCTTGCGGCGTTACCACGGTGCATGGGATTAGAGCACTCCTAAGTATTTTGCGAAACCATGAGAGATTTGAACCAGATGTTATCATAGTGGATTATATTGGTTTGCTAAAAGCAGGCGACAAGGGCATGGCAAAGTACGAGGCTATGGAACAAATAGTCTCAGATTTGCGTGGGATAGCCCAAGAGAACAACTGTGTAGTTTGGACCGCAACTCAGACCAATCGCCAAGGGCGAAATGTGAGGCTAATCACTGATTCAGAGCTTGGGGATTCCTATGGGCAGGTTCGGCCTGTGGACTTAGCAATTTCTCTCAATCAAACCCGAGAAGAGTATGAAGATGGCAAAATGCGATTGTACGCTATGAAGGTTAGGAACGGGCGAGCATTCTTCACTGTCCCCCTAAGTATTAATTACAGTACACTGAGGATTGAAGAAGGGAAGGATGATGTCGAAGAAGAAATGTGAGATTTTAAAGAAAGTTGATGGATTACATTTTAATGCAGGATTTAGAAAATTTAATATTGAGGTAAAAGAAAATCTTTTAGATGGAGGATCTCTATGTTGGGGGTCCACAGACTTCGACTTATGTACTATATACTTAAGAGCAGAAGCAGATCATGAGACAGCAAGAGAGACGCTGATTCATGAGATAACGCACGTTATATTAGCCGTAAGTGGTTTCGGAGGATATGATGCAGATGAGATGGGCGGAGAATTTCCTGACGGGTATATTGCTCCAACCAATAATGAACATCTTACTTTATGTATAAGTAGGGGTTTCATGTGCGCTTTTAACTTAAATAAGGAATTATTTGAAATACTTTTAGAAGAAGGACAATAAAATGCCATCACCAAATGGAGCAATGAAATCAAGATCAGCGACCAACCACGCAGGGGTAGGAGCTATAGAACACTTAGCAGTAAGTGTGGATCAAGCAGGCGTAATCGAAGTCGTGGCCCCCAACCCTTTAGGGGTAGGCCAAAAGATAAAGGTAGTAAGCTGCAACCTAACTCCGAGTGACATTGCCGCTGATTTTCAGTTAGTAACTTCAGGATCTAGCAACACCGCGTTAACAGGAATAATGGGAGGTGCTGCTGGAATACCTGTTACTCTGCCCTTAGATATACCTTTTGGGTATGCCATTACTAAGGCGAATGAGTCTTTGGCTGTTTCTAGTGTAATAGGAGTAGCAGGTAATATAGTTTTTCAAAGGGTGTATTAGGTAGACAACATGAGTTCTTTAGCCGATAAAATTAAGAACATCAAGGTGTTCTTTGAGCAGGAAGTTAGAAGCGATGCCGACCAGAAAGCCATCAGGAAGATTGAGAGCGGATTCAAAAAGGTAGGGGGTAAATGGGTTAAGAACCCTACATTTAAACCGCAGCCAGATCCTGGCCCTCCTGAGAAACAGAAACCATTTTGAGGTAATTATGAGAAAACTTAAGATTTTGTTCATGGTTTTGTTAACGGCTGCTATAGTAAG